>BNJS01000778.1_pt1 | contig 180798 bp, 220 predicted proteins | sample 8540461 | NCBI WGS metagenome assembly BNJS01 (sample SAMD00202454, study PRJDB9452) | human saliva metagenome | isolation source: human saliva | place: Japan
AATTTGTGGATGTGCTAATGCTGGGGATTAGCAAATTTGTTACAAAAGGTACGAATAATTTGTTAATTAGCAAATTTTAGGAATTAGCAAATTTGGGAAGGCTGGGAGGATTGAGAAGGCTGGGACGGCTGGGACAGGTGAGACAGGGTGAGACAGGTGGGACGAGTGGGACAGGTGAGACAGGGTGAGACAGGTGGGACGAGTGGGACAGGTGAGACGTGTGGGACAGGTGAGACGAGTGGGACAGGTGAGACGTGTGGGACAGGTGAGACGAGTGGGACAGGTGGGACAGGGTGGGACAGGTGAGACTGGGAGGAATGAGGATATTTTTTTCTAGTTTTGGCAGGGTAAATAGTTATTTGTACTTCGGGGATTGTTCGTTTATTGTTCGGTGATCCTAAAGGGTAAGTATATCTAAAGTAAAGGGTAGGTGTAAAGAGAAAAAAATTTTTCTATTTGTCAAATCATTAAATTTGCTAATTGGCAAATTATTCTTACCTTTGCCGTATGAATGAAACTGATATTACCCCTATACCCGAAAATACACCGTCTTTGCAACGGAACTCACGTCCGCAGCCTACTATTGAGCGCGGCAAAATCCCCCTCAAGACCTCAATCTAGAAGAAGTTATCTTGGGGGCTATGCTCATTGATAAAAAGGAGTTGATGATGTTATAGATATTCTAAACCCTGAGGTTTTCTACAAAAACAACACCAGCTTATCTATCAGGCTATCTTTGAGCTTTTCAACCAATCAGAAGCTATTGACCTACTGACCGTAGCCGAGCAGTTGCGCCGTACGGGCAACCTCGAAGCGGCAGGAGGTGAGTTTTACCTTATCAACCTTACTCAGCGAGTATCGTCGTCTGCCAATGTAGAGTTTCACGCTCGCATTGTTTTTACAGAAGTTTATCAAGCGAAAGCTGATAGAAATATCAGCTAAAATCATAGAAGATGCTTATGATGATACCCGCGATGTGTTCGACTCATTAGACAATGCCGAGCAGATGCTCTATGAGGTAACCCAAGGCAACCTAAAACGCTCAAGCGAAGCAGCAGGCGATTTGGTACTGAAGGCACTGAAAAATACAAGAACTTTCTAATAAAAACCGATGGCTTTTAGTGGGGTGCCCTCTGGCTTTACTAAGCTCGACCAACTGACCTCGGGTTGGCAAGCTAGCGACCTTATTATCATAGCCGCACGCCCTGGTATGGGTAAAACAGCCCTTACTCTTTCGATGGCCCGCAATATAGCCGTAGGGCAGAACATACCGGTAGCTTTCTTTTCGCTCGAGATGTCGGCGGTACAGCTTATCACTCGTTTGATTTCTTCTGAAACAGGACTTTCGTCAGAAAAAGTTGCGTACCGGAAAACTTGAAGAACACGAGTGGTTTGATGCTTAATACTAAGGTAAAAGACCTCGAAAAAGCCCTTTGTATATAGACGATACTCCCTCGATTTCTATATTCGACCTCCGCGCTAAAGCACGTCGCCTCTCTACCCAATTTGGTATCAAGCTTTATAGTTATTGACTATCTACAGCTGATGACGGCAGGTGGTAGCAAAGGGTAGGCAACCGTGAGCAGGAAATATCTACTATCTCGCGCAACCTGAAGGCATTAGCTAAAGAGTTAGACATACCTGTTATCGCCTTATCACAGCTTTCGCGTAATGTAGAGGCACGCCCGGGGCATAAGCGTCCGCAGCTATCTGACTTGCGCGAATCGGGAGCCATAGAGCAAGATGCCGACATCGTTTCGTTTATCTATCGACCTGAATACTACAAGATTAACGAATGGGATGACGAAGCTCAAACCCCTACAGCAGGGCAAGCTGAGTTTATAGTAGCTAAACACCGCAATGGGGGTTAGATAATATACGCTTGAAATTTGAAGGGCATTTGGGTAGGGTTTGCTAATTTAGATGAATACGGATATACACCTTTTTGCTACCCAAGAGTTAGGGTTCGAAGATGAATGACAAGGTAGCCTTTGAGCCCCTACCGACAGGGCAACCCTCGCAGGCTTTTGGCACTCCTGAACCTACCGATGATACCGGTGTTCCATTTTAAAAATAACTAATAGATGAATAAAAGACAGCCTATACAGTCAGCACCAGAACCCGAGTAATTTACTTAGCGGGAGGATGCTTTTTGGGGTACCGAGCACTTTTTAAGCAAGTGCGCGGAGTGCTAAGCGTGCAATCGGGCTACGTAAACGGACATACTAACAAACCTACTTACGAAGAGGTGGTAACGGGCGAGACCGGCTATGCTGAGGCTGTAAAGCTGACTTACGACCCTCAGCAGCTGAGTTTTAAGAAACTGCTTGCACTATTTTTCCACTATTGACCCCTACCTCGCTCAACCAGCAAGGCACTGATGTAGGTACTCATTACCGCACAGGTATTTATTACGTAAATGAGCAACAGCGCATTACCGCTGAGCACGCCCTGCGCAAGCTCGCTGCCCACTATACACAGCCCATAGTGGTAGAGTGCGAACCTTTTAGGGTATTTCAGCCTGCTGAAGACTGGCATACCGATTATTTGGCTAAATTCCCTTCAGTAGATTGCCATATCGCCCCTGAGGTACTCGCTAATGCCAGAATGGCAAACCCAATTAAACTTGGTGGCAGCTGACGCCCTCTTAAAAAGCTTTATCTGGTTAAGAATTGAAATTTGTTTTTGTACATTTTGCACCTTTAAAAATAGATTATTATGAATACAGTAGTATTAGAAAGAGTAGAAATAAAAAGAAGCTGATTTTTCATTTATTTGAAGAGCTATTTAGAAAAATTTAAAGTAAAGTATCAGGAATTTACGGCTAAAAAGCTGTAAAAAGATGAAACTAAAATGTCTAAAGAAGCGTTTTTTGCAATGGTAGACGAGGCTCGCGCCCAAAAAGGTAGAGAAATTAGTGATGAGGAATTAGATAAAAATGTTGTTATTATGATAGAAGATGAAGATGTTTTGTATAAACTTATTTTTTTACAGATAAATGGGAAGTACATATAAAGGAACATCAAAAATCAGGGCAAAAAGCAACTACTAAGCAAAAATACGTTCTTTCTTAGAACAATTAAAGACAACTCCGAAAAAGGTACAGGTAAACCTGAAGCTCTAAAAAGGGTATGGTGAGAGAGAAGTATGGTCGAGGAGAATCAATGAGCAGCATCGCTTAGTATATGAAAATTTTTGAAGAGAAGAAAGAAGTGAAAATTCTTACTGCTTTTTGGGCATTATGACGATAAATAAACAATAGTTTTGCCGAAAGATAATTCAAAATTCAGTATTCAAAAATTCAAAAAGATGATAAAATCATATCTTTCAAAAATATTTGCCGCTATTGTTAGAAAAAGGATAGACCGATGGGCAAAAAAATCCTGTCGCTACCCAACAAAAGGTATTTGAGCAACTGATAGCACAAGCCAAAGACACGGCTTTTGGGCGCGACCATCATTTTGATGAGATTAAAAACTATGATGATTTTGTAGCCCGTGTGGCCATACGCGATTATGAGGCATTGCGCCCTTATATAGAAAGGGTAGTGGAGGGGGAACCCAATGTGCTATGGAAAAGGGAAACCGCTTTATTTTGCCAAAACTTCAGGCACTACCAGCGGGGCAAAGTACATACCTATTACCAAAGCTTCTATGCCTTTCCACATACAGGCAGCCCGCGATGCTATACTCTGCTACATACACGAAACTAAAAAAAGCTGCTTTTGTAGAGGGAAAAATGATATTCCTGCAAGGGAGTCCGATATTGGGTGAAAAAAACGGTATAAAAACCGGTAGGCTTTCAGGGATTGTAGCCCACTACGTACCTGCCTACTTACAACGCAACCGTATGCCCTCTTATAAAACAAATTGTATTGAGGATTGGGAGACAAAGGTAGAAGCTATAGTTACCGAGACTTTCTCGGAAAATATGACCCTTATTAGCGGTATTCCTTCGTGGGTGCTAATGTATTTCGAGCGACTCTATACGCGCTCAGGACTGAAAAGTAGGACAGCTATTCCCTAACTTTAATCTTTTTTTATCTACGGAGGTGTGAACTACGAGCCTTATCGACAAAAAGTTTGAACACCTTATAGGGCGGAAAGTAGATAGTATAGAGCTTTACCCTGCCAGTGAAGGTTTTTTTGCTTACCAAGATAGTCAGACCGAAAAAGGAATGCTTTTTATTGCTGAATGCTGGTATTTTTCTACGAATTTGTAGAAGCAGATACTTTCTTTAGCGAACAGCCTAAGCGGGTACCCCTACAAGAGGTACAGTTAGGGGTGAATTACGCCCCTTATTATCTCTACCAATGCAGGTTTATGGGGCTATAATATAGGTGATACGGTACAGTTTACCTCTCTTGCTCCTTATCGTATAGTAGTAACAGGGCGTATTAAGCATTTTATTTTCGGCTTTTGGCGAACACGTGATAGCTAAAGAGGTAGAAGAAGCTATGCAGCAAGCACTCGAAGCTACAGGGGCAGGTATTACTGAGTTTACCGTAGCTCCGCAAGTCAATCCTACAGAGGGCAATTGCCTTACCACGAGTGGTTTGTAGAATTTGAACAGAAACCTGCTGATATGCAACGCTTTGTGCAAGTGATAGACGAGGCATTGCAAAAAGCAAAATATGTATTATTACGACCTAATACAGGGTAAGGTGCTACAGCCGCTAAAAATTACTGAAGTACCTGCCGGAGGGTTTTCTAGCTATATGAAGTCGCTTGGCAAACTCGGAGGTCAGAACAAAAATACAGCGATTGGCAAATGACCGTAGTGTAGTAGATAAATTAAAACTTTTTTTAAGAAAAAAATTTGGCAGTTTCAAAATAATGTACTACTTTTTGGCACGCTTTTTATAAATAAACAAACCTTTGCGATATGAACTTTCCGTCTGATTTGAAATATACTAAAGACCACGCTTGGGTGCGCCGCGAGAGCCATACGGCTACTGTAGGGTATTACCGACTTTGCGCAACGAGAGTTGAGTGACATCGTATATGTAGAAGTAGAAACGGTAGGCGAGACCCTGCCTCAGGATACCATTTTTGGTACGGTAGAAGCTATAAAAAAACGGTTTCAGACCTTTTTATGCCTGTGAGTGGTGAGGTGATAGCTTTTAACGAGCCACTGATTCGCAAGCCGGAGGTGGTGAATACCGACCCTTATGGCGAAGGTTGGATGATACAGATAGCAATGAGTGTCCCTGAAGAGTGGGACACCCTACTAACCGCAGAAGAATACAGACAACTCATTGATGCTTAAGTACAAATACACTATAGCGTGGGGGTATGGGTGCTAATAATATTCATTTTGTGCCTTATGTCGGGCAAAAGAAATGCCTGATGCTCCGCGAATTCCTTACTTAGACAAGGTAGTGCACTTTGGTTTTTACTTTGGGTATACTGTATTGTTTATAGTAAGTTTTGGCAAAAGAAACACAAGCGTTCAAAAAGTGCTAAAAACTCAATTTGTGGGCTTTTTGTAAGTGCTTTTATCTTAGGAGGCACGATAGAATTGCTGCAAGGATGGTTAACCACCACACGGTCGGCAGACCCTATGGATATGGTGTTTAACACGTTTGGCATAATTGTTGCTTTACTTTTTTTATGACAAGATATAAAAGAGCTTTTTAGATAATTGTTAAAATATAATTTAATAACCTTTTAAAAGAAAAATCATTATGCAACCTAAAAATCCGAAAAGCCGACTTGGCAAAAAGTAGTGGATTGTTCTTTGCTATTGGTTTTTGCTATCGTTTCAGGTCTCTCATTATGGGGCTTTTGAAGCTAAAATGTATGACAAAGCTAAGAAAGACGATCGACAGTCAGAGCTAAATAAGCCACTTGATGAGGATCAAGAAAAACTTCGTGGTAGAAGCTCCTGATACCCCACCGCCACCACCGCCACCACCAGCTCCCTGCTGAAGTACAAGAAGTGGAACTGGTAGATAACAAGGCTAATATCCAAGAGCAAGCAATTGCCAGCAACGAAACTTCTAAAGAAGAAAAAGTAGCTGAAGTAAAGGATATCAAACCTTCTGAACCAGTAGATGATATTCCTATTGATGTGCCTTTTACTATCATTGAAGATAAACCGATGTTTGAAGCTTGCAAAAACGAGCCTAAAGACAGACAGTTTCAGTGCTTCAAAGAAAACTTGGATAAACACGTAAACAAAAAAACTTCGTCTATCCACCTGCTGCTTTAGAGATGGGTATACAAGGAAAAAGTGAATGTGAGTTTCCGTATTAATGTTGATGGTACTATCACTGTATTGGGTGTTCGTGGTACTGATAAACTATTGGAAGCTGAAGCAAAACGTATCATCGAAAAAAATTGCCTAAAGCTTATCCCAGGTAAACAACGTGGTAAACCTACCCCAGTAACATTTGCTTACCCTATCAACTTTAAACTACAATCTTAATTTGCTTTAAAAATATAATACAATAAGCGCGCTAAAAGAAGTGCGCTTATTGTCGTTTTTGTAAAATTAGTAGATTAGCGAATTTGTATGGAATCATCTAATAAAATAGGGGCAGGTTGTGCCTTGCTGGTATCGTTTATCTCGGTATCGATTAGTTTGTTCAATATTTTTCACAAAGAAACATATACTGCCGAGCTAACTGATAGTAGTAAAATGTTTGCCTATCAACCTCCAAAAGAAACACTACAGACCTTAACCTCGCTACAAGATAGTATACAAGACCCTGAAGTACAAAAAGCTATACCTTACCTATTAGTGACCGAAGCGCCTGCTTTCAGTGGTAAATGTGTGCAGGTGGCTACCAAATACCAATGGATAGTGCTTCAAAGAGAGTATGGACGATTTTATGAGGGAGCATCTTAATATTTCAGGCGATATATGTGTAAAAGGGTTATTCAGCTAACACTTTGTATTGGCACTGATGGGGTGGTGAGGACGTTAAAAAAATGCAGCTGCCTACTGAGTATTTAACCGCTGAGGTACAGCGAGTTATTGCACAACTACCTGTGCTGCAACCTGCGCGCAAAGATGGAAAAATAGTGTCGGTGCTATACCGCTATAAATATGAAATAGGGAAATTGGAAAAATTAGCCAATTTACAAATTTGCTAATTTGCTAATTAGTTTGTATCTTTGCCCTCTGAAAATCAAATAACGAATTGTTATGGAATATTTAGATTTTGAACAACCTATAAAAGAGTTAGAAGAACAAATGCAAAAGTGTATGCTCATTGGTGATGAAAGTGAAGTGGATATGAGCGATGCTTGCAAGAAAATAGAAAAAACTAAACCAAGTAAAGAAAGATATCTATGGTAATCTGACAGCGTGGCAGCGCGTGCAAATATCGCGTCACCTCGACCGTCCTTATACCTTGGACTATATCAAAGCCTTAGCAGGTGATACTTTCCTTGAGCTACACGGCGACCGTACCGTAAAAGACGATAAGGCGATGATAGGTGGTTTTTGGTAAGATTGATGACCAAAGTTTTTTGTTTATAGGGCAACAAAAAGGGGTAAATACTAAGATGCGCCAGTATCGCAATTTTTGGTATGGCAAACCCTGAAGGCTACCGCAAGGCTCTCCGCCTGATGAAGCAAGCTGAGAAGTTTAATATTCCGATAGTTTGTTTTGTTGATACTCCAGGTGCTTTCCCTGGTATAGAGGCTGAAGAGCGCGGACAAGGAGAAGCTATTGCTCGTAACCTTTTAGAGATGTCGCGATTAAAAGTGCCTACTATTGTATTTATCATAGGCGAAGGAGCTTCAGGAGGAGCTTTGGGTATAGGGATAGGCGATAGGGGTATATATGCTAGAAAATACTTGGTATTCAGTGATTTCGCCAGAATCTTGTTCGTCTATTTTATGGCGTAGCTGGGAGTATAAAAAGAAGCTGCTGAAGCTTTGAAACTCACCGCTCCTGATATGAAAAAGCTGAAAACTCATTGATGAAATCATCAAAGAACCTATGGGAGGGGCGCATCACGATCGCGAGGCAATGTTTGTAACAGTGCGCAAAGTGATTTTAGCAGCTTATAAAGAACTTAAAAAAACTCCCCGCTGATAGGTTGAGTAGAGAAGCGTATGAATAAAGTATCTGAGATATGGGGGTTTATAAGGAGTAGTATTTATCATTAAACATTAATTATTAAAAAAATGTTATCAGAACAAGAAATCATTCGTAGAGAAAAAAACTAACCAAATTAAAAAGAATTAGGGATAAATCCTTATCCTGCTCCACTATATCCTGTAAATACTACCTCTAAGGACATATTAACACATTATGAGGAAGGCAAGGAAGTTATTGTTGCCGGACGATTAATGTCGCTACGTGTGCAAGGAAAAGCATCATTTGCTACCCTACAAGATAGTGAAGGTAGTGTACAGCTTTACTTCAATCGCGATGAAATGTGTCCTGATGAAGATAAAACGCTTTATAATGAGGTATTCAAAAACTTCTTGACTTAGGTGACTTTATAGGAGTAGAGGGCTATTTGTTCATCACTAAGATGGGTGAAAAAGACAGTAATGGTTAAGAACTTTACTCTTCTTTTCTAAAGTATTGCGTCCCACTGCCTATGCCTAAAGTAGATGCTGATGGCAAAGTGCACGATGCCTTTACCGACCCTGAGCAGCGCTATCGTATGCGTTATGTGGATTTGGTAGTAAACCCTCAAGTGAAAGAAGTGTTTATCAAGCGTACAAAAGCTATTCAACGCGATGCGTCAGTTTTTTTAATGAGGCAGGCTATTTAGAAGTAGAAACACCTGTACTACAAGCTATCCCAGGGGGAGCTAGTGCGCGTCCGTTTATCACTCACCACAATGCATTGGATATTCCACTCTATATGCGTATTGCTAATGAACTCTATCTAAAACGCCTTATTGTAGGAGGGTTTTGATGGGGTGTATGAGTTTTCTAAGAACTTCCGCAACGAGGGAATGGATAGAACTCATAACCCAGAATTTACTGCGATGGAAATCTATGTGGCTTATAAAGATTACCACTGGATGATGGATTTCACAGAGCGTTTGCTTGAGCATTGTGCTATGGCAGTAAATGGTACTACTAAAGCAACTTTCGGAGCTCATACAGTTGATTTTAAAGCACCTTACCCTCGTGTAACGATGACCGATGCTATTAAGCAGTTTACTGGTTTTTGACATTACAGGGAAAACAGAAGAAGAACTGAGAGCTTTTGCACACTCTATCGGTATAGCGGTAGATGAGACAATGGGCAAAAGGTAAGTTGATAGATGAGATATTTGGAGAAGTGCGAAGGCAACTTTATTCAGCCTACCTTTTATCACTGATTATCCTAAAGAGATGTCGCCACTTACTAAAGAACACCGTGACAACCCTGATCTTACTGAGCGTTTTTGAGTTAATGGTATGTGGTAAGGAGATTGCTAATGCTTACTCAGAACTCAATGACCCTATTGACCAGCGTGAGCGTTTTTGAAGAGCAATTGCGACTCTCAGAAAAAGGTGATGACGAGGCAATGTTTATCGATCAAGATTTCTTGCGCGCTCTTGAATATGGTATGCCACCCTACCTCTGGTTTGGGAATTGGTATGGATAGATTGATTATGTTTCTAACCAATAATGAGAGCATACAAGAAGTGCTTTTCTTCCCGCAAATGCGCCCCTGAAAAGAAAGGCGTAGAGCTATCAGAAGATGAAAAAGGTAATCTTTGAACTACTAAAAACCTCAGAGAAATTACTACTCGATGCACTTAAAGAACAAGCTGCTCTTTCTAATAAGAAATGGGATAAGGCTATCAAAGGACTTACCAGCAAGAAAGTAGCAAAAAGTAGCAAAAGAAGGAGAAGAGCTATTTGTAGAATTAGCTAAATAAGAATTTCAGTTATATAGTTAAAAAAAACTTTTGCAAAAGGTTGTAGAAGACCTTTGGCAAAGTTTTTTGTTAATTGTAAATTTATTAATTGTTAATAGAAAGGTTATCTATTCGTTTTATAGAAACCAAAGAAAAGAATATAGCCATAACAAAGTATGAGTATAAAGAAAGCCATTCTGAACCCCTACATAGTCGGTGAAGAAGCCGTAAAAGGAGTGGTATGAAACCGCCGCCAACAATCATAGTGCAGAGAATAGCAGACGTTTGTGTTTTTCATCTCCAAGCCCTTCACTACTCAATGCAAAAATAGTGGGAAACATAATAGAATTGAACAGTCCGATGAATAATAAACTCCACATAGATAATAGTCCATCGGCATTAATAGAGATGAGAATGAGTAGAATGACTATTGATGAGGAAAGCATTAGTACTTTGGCAGGCGCAAATACCTTAGTAAGATATGCCCCTATAAAACGCCCTATCATAGCATTTCCCCAATAGAAAGTTAAGAAGATAGCCACAATAGCTTTAGGGTCAGCTGAGGTAAGGTCAGAGCCTAGTACTTTTGCCTAAGCCAATGAGTAAAGTACTCATAGTAGGACTCTCTAAAATTTCTTTTTGCTATATTAATTTCTACAAAATAATTGACTGCAAAACTGCCTATCACTACTTCAGCCCCTACATATACAAAAAAATTCCTATTGCTCCTAATAGTAGAGAACTCTTCTTTAATAAATAGAGGCAGCTTTTCTTTGTTTATCTCTTCTTCAGCAGTTAAATTGACATAAGGCAGTTTGGTAACCGAGAAAATAAGGGCTAATATGATAGCCCCTAAGGCAATATAAAGAGAGGGAATCTGTATAGCTAATGCTTCCGTTTGAAAATAGATACTTCTATCTAAATAATCGAGGTGATTGATTTCAGCAGCGTTTTTACTTCATCTTTTAGTAGATATACTGTGGCTGCTATAGGAGCAAAAAGTTGTTCCTAAAGCATTGAAAGCCTGAGAGAAAGTAAGTCGGCTGGGGGTAGTGGTTTCGCTGCCCAATACTGCTACATACGGATTGATTGCTACTTGCAAAAAAAGTAATTCCGCTACCCAATACGAAAATAGCTGCCATAAAAAGAGAGAAAGAGCGTTCGTCGGCAGCAGGATGAAAAAGCAATGCCCCTAAAGCAATAAGGGCTAAGCCTAAGATAATACCACGTTGATAGCCCGTTCTGGTAAGGATATACCCTGCGGGGATAGAAAAATACAGATAAGGCAAGAAAAAGAAGAATACTATCAGACCCGTATGGGTATAGTTGAGTCCGAATACGTCGCGTAGGTGAGGTAATAGTAATTGGACGAGTACTGTTAGTCCGCCGAAGAGGAAAAACAGTATCGCTACAAATATAAAGGCTTTAGTACAGAGTTTCTTTTTACTCATTACAATATTAAGTATTAATGTTTTGGTTATCGTTCGTTACATATTCGGCGCTAACTTACCGACTTTTTTGTTCGTCACGTACTTGGCTCCGCCAGCTCGCTGACTTTCCTTCGCTCATTGTTCGCTCATCGTTCGCTCATTGTTCGTTCATCGTTCGCTCATTGTTCGTTCATCGTTCGTCATAAACTCTGTCAATTTTTCCTTCAGTTAAAGAATGAAAAATGAGATAAGAGAAAAATATGCTTTTGTAAAGAATGATATAATTTTTTAAGCGTGCAAAGGTAAGGTTATATTTAAAAATAGTTAAATTTTAACGTTTCATTTTTTTGTTATATTTGTAACATTTTATTATATGTAGCTGATATTCAGAAGTTATAAAAATGTTATATTTTTTTCGTTTTAACATTTCTGTTCAAAAAGCAGAGAGGTGTTGAAAAAGTTTTTATAAAAAGTTTACGAAAAAGTGTAGGTTATATAAAAAAGCAGTACCTTTGCACTGACAAATAACGGATAACTAATTTAACTAAAACAATGAAAAACTGGTTTTTAAACGTAGCGATTTTTCTTACTGACAACTGTGTTATATGCACAAAGTGGTGTAGTAACGGGCGAAATTATTGATGGTGACGAGAAAGTACCATTAATGGGGAGCGGGCGTGCTGGTAAAAGGTACTGCGCACGGGGTTTCGACAGATATGGACGGTAAGTTCAGCCTAACGGTGAGTGCCAATACAGGTACTATAGAGGTGTCGTACTTAGGGTATGTAACTAAGGCAGTGCCTTATAAACTGACTAATGGGAAGGCTCACTTAAGAGTGGTGCTTGAAAGCGATCAGCAATCGCTTGGGGAAGTGGTAGTAACGGCTAAGAGTACCCTTTATAGATATTGCTAAAGAACGCAAGACACCTGTGGCGGTATCGACTATTCAGGCGGCTGAGATAGTAGATAAACTCGGCACACGTGAACTACCTGAGATACTAAACCGTACGCCTTCGGTATACGCTTCTGAGAAGTGGAGGAGGCTTTGGAGACTCGAATATTAATGTGAGAGGTTTTGATAGTAAAAACGTAGCTGTAATGGTAAATGGTATGCCCTGTGAATGATATGGAGGGTGGTACTGTTTATTTTAGTAACTGGTCTGGGCTATCGGATGTAACTTCGGCTATGCAAATACAGCGCGGACTTGGGGCTTCGAAAAATAGCAATTGCTTCAGTAGGAGGTACGATTAACTTTATTACGCGTGCTTCGGATATGAGTGAAGGAGGTACTGCCTATGCAAGTTATGGTAGCAGTGGTGAATATAAGGGTTCGGTATCGTATAACACAGGTAAGAGTACCACAGGTTGGTCGGCATCGGTGTTGTTTTAGCAAGAACTGGGGACGTAAGTATGCTGATGGTACTAACTTTGATGCTTATAGTTATTATTTTGCGTTAGGATATGAGCCTTCTAAAAACACAGTTTTCAGTTGATGTTTACAGGCGCTCCGCAATGGCACCATCAACGTTATTCTACTTCTATACAAAATTATCAACGCTATGGAGGTACGGCAGATGAGCCTCAACAGACGTTATAACTCGGATTGGGGGCTACTTAAATGGTGAAGAGTTTTCAACCAGAAGAAATGTGTATCACAAGCCTGTAGCGATGTTGAATTGGGATTGGCATATAACAGAAAGTACTTCTTTGAGTACGGTGCTTTACGCTTCAGTAGGTAGAGGTATGGGCTCAAGTAATGAGGGACAAGGTTCTGCTATTACTCCTAATGGTACTACTTATTCTTTTGAAGAATGTAAACATTTCGTCAGTACGTACTGAAGATGGTCTTATAGACTTTGATAAAGTGGTACGCTATAACAAAGGGGAAACAGTAGAGGGATTAGCCCCAATGCAGCACCCAGGAAATAAATAGAGAGGGAGAAGTAACAGCTCCTAATGGACAGAAGTTTAGAGGAAGACAAGGTTTTGCGCGTGGCGGCTCAGTGAACTCGCACGATTGGTATGGAATTTTGACTAATCTTCAGCACCAAATTGACAAAAACTTCACATTTAATATGGGGTTAGATGCAAGATATTATTACGGATATCACCATAAGGTAATTACAGATTTGTTAGGTGGTAATTCGTACTACGATACTTCAAATAAAAAAATATAACTGCCCCTCGTAATCAGAATATTATAAATGCTGTAAAGCCTGCAGATATATCTTTTAATCCGTTTGCTAAAAGTATCACCGGTAGAAGAACAAATAGGCTATAGTAATGATGGAGAGGTAAAATGGTTTGGATTATTCTCTCAATTTGAGTATTCAGATGATCATTTTTCAGCATTTCGTACAAGGTTCTACTTCAGTACAATCTTACCAACGTGTGGATAACTTTATGAAGCCAGGTACTTTGGCAGTAAGAGGTAATTCGGCTACTGCTATGAATACAAAAACAGGCTTTTAAAAATATTGTGGGCTACAATATCAAAGGTGGGGTAAACTATAATATCAATGAACATCATAATGTATTTGCTAATATAGGTTATTACTCTAAACAACCTTTCTTTGACTCAGTTTATCCTAATTATAAAAACTTTTGAACCCGTTGGTTACTAATGAAAAGATATTGGGAATGGAATTAGGGTATGGTTTTTAAATCGGAATTTTTTTAATGCTAATTTGAACTTATATCGCACTTCTTGAAAGACCGCTTTTTGCGTAAAACCTAATAACTTAAATTTAGGAGGAGGACGTGAAGTACGTGCTTTTGCTAATATACTAGGTATTGAGGAAATTCACCAAGGGGTGGAAGTAGAGGCTAATGCTAAGATAAATAAATATCTGAAAGTGAATGCAATGCTTTCGTTAGGAGATTGGTTTTACAAAGGAGATGCTACTGGTACGCTTATCAACGAAAACAGTAATCCGATAGACTTGCAAGGTAATGAAGTGCCAGCTGGAAGTGCTGCTCAAACAAAACTTTTTCTTAGAAGATGTGAAAGTGGGAACTACGGCTCAGACTACTGCTGCTTTAGGTTTAATAGTATCGCCTATTGACAATCTGAAAATAGATATTGATTGGAGATATGTAGATAACTTATATGCAAATTTGAACGTTTCTTCATTTACTACTGAAGCAGCGGCTAAAAAAAGGAGCGTTGAGATTGCCTGCTTTATCACTTTGTTTGACTTAGGTGCTTCTTATAAATGGCAACTTACTGAAAAAAACAACGTATTTCGCTTTTTGCACACGTATATAATTTGTTAGATACTTATTATATAAACGAGTCGTATGATAATATACACACTACTGATAGAAGTATGACTTATAAAGGTATAGATGTAAATAACAGAGTATACTTTGGTGATGGTCGTACCTTTAGCTTTGGCGTACGCTATAACTTTTTAATTAAATAAAAACAATAAAAACATAAAAAGGCTGCCGGGAAGGTGGCCTTTTTATTTGTCAATTATTTGCTATTTTTGTATCTTTGCACCTCATAATTCTAAAAACATACTTTTTTTATGCTTATTAACTGTAAAAAGACATTCTATATACGAAATCTTTGAAGCCTATATACATACTTCTGAAAAATTATGAGCCTATAGACTTTGTTTTTGAACTTATCAACTATTTTAGACGGAAGAGTAAAATAAATCTATTCATATACAGGAACTTATAGATGAACTTAGCACAATCCTGAGCGTATTGCCTTTTGAGGGAAAAAAACTGTATATGGTATTTGCTAACAAAAAGAAGGTGATTCTTTTACTGATGCGGGGCTACTGAATAGTGTGTCGTTTTTTAAAGAGTTGCGGCGGCGTATAGGTCACCAACTAATACCTGACCAGCCTTCGCAAGATAGTATACAGTATGTGCTAAATCAGCTTTTTTATAAGCCTTCTGATGCTAAGTGGCTCTTGCGTATACCGATGGAAAATTGGAAGGAGCTATTGGATATATTGGGTGTAGAGACTTTTTATCAGAATGAAGCAAAAACGACTTCGCAACAAATACTTCTGGCTATAATGATACTCTCGCAACGTATGGGAGGGCTGGCTTTGCAAACAGATGTACTGCGTATGGTGCCTGAATATGCGCATTTGAATAGTCCGTTTATAGCTCTTGATGATGAGTTGAACAATTTAGCACGAACATTGGCGAAAGACGATAAACCTTATTTGTATATAGAGGATCACGAGTTAGACTATAAGCAACTGAATATATTGGTAGGTCAGTGTGAGGATTTTGTTAATAAAGCAGATGCTAATGCAGGGAAATACGGGGTTAATTTTAGTGTAAACCAGACACTTTTGCTTATACGACAGCAGCTGAAACGTATAAAAAGACTTTTATAATTATCTTTTTATACAAAAATAGTGATATGCGCGAAAAAGCTATTGATTTTTATTTAGATATGGTGAAAACTAATTCTAAAAAGAACAATGTGCGCAAAACTTATAGACGATAGTGTGTATAATATCACTTATGAAATCACTAATTATACGGGTAAGACAGGAGAACACTATATTACTTCTACTAAAGGGGAGTATTTTAAGATGCTTAAGACTGCCTTATGGGGTGGGGTGATAGTGGCTTTTATGTGTTTGATAAAAGCTCTCCCTTTCTATGATTCCTGACCAAAGTGCTTTTTTTGCGCCTTTAATTACAGTTTGAATTATGCCATAGGGTTTTGTGATGATTTACCTTACAGGCTCTACTTTGGCTACTAAACAGCCTGCAATGACGGCATCGACTATTGCTAAGACGTTGGAAAAACCTCAATGTAAATGATACCAAAAGAAAAGTACAAGCAATATTCGGCATTTACAGCACTTTTTACGCGCTTGTTTCGCCTCGCAGTTTATTGCTTTTGTAGGGGAATGTATTTGGGGCGTTTCCGGTATCGATGTTGCTGATAGTGGGGGTAAGCTCGTGGTTGGGCTATAATTTTGCAGCTAAGAAAAGTTATCACTTATTGGAAGATTTGAATATTTGGCATACACCTGTGTTTTACACGCTTGTATTGCGGGGATATTTTTATTTTTATCGGGGATTATAGCGGGTAATGTAGCGAGTGTAAATAACTTTAATAATTTTTACTATCGGCTTTCAGAACACCCATTTTTAAAAAGGCTTTTTTTGGCAAGAAGCGTATGCAACGGGTGGCTAACTGGATGCAGCAGAAGTGGCCTTCAGTGGTTTCTAATATATGGTTTTGGGGTATTTATGGGGAGTGCTTGGGTTGTTGGTGATTTTAAGCTACCGATTGACATACGGCATATTACCTTTGCTAGTGGCAACTTAGCCTATGGGCTTTATGGGGTAGATTTTATTATTAGTTTTGAGAATATTATTTGGTGTATATTGGGGATTGGTATTATTGGCTTTGGCAATTTTATAGTGAGCTTTCTGCCTCGCTTTGGATAGCCCTGCGTTCGCGCGAAGTACCCCTTTCAGAATTGAAGCACTTAGCAGGCTGTGTGTGGCGTGCATTTAGAGCCCAACCTCGTGCTTTCTTTTTACCAGTGAAAGAGAAAAGTGAATAATAAATAAAAGAGACGCTACCATATAGCATCTCTCTCTGATGTCTTATTTGTTATGCTCTTGTAAGTAGGCTTTTTCGTACTTTTTTTGAAGAGCTCAGATGAGTATACAAAGTCAGTTACAGCTTCGTTATCCGTTTGGAAGATATTATCCTTAGAGCCTTCCCATTCTTTTGTATCCATTTTTTTAAGGAATACTATTTTTAGCTCCTATTTCCATCACAGAGTTCATATCGTGGGTGTTGATAACAGTAGTGATATTAAACTCTTCAGTAATCTCTTGTATCAGATTATCTATCACGATAGAGGTTTTGGGGTCGAGACCAGAGTTAGGTTCGTCGCAGAATAGGTAGTTAGGCTGATTGACAATAGCGCGAGCGATGGCTACCCGCTTTTTGCATACCACCAGAGATTTCTGATGGTAACTTATTCTCTGCATTTACTAAGTTCACACGGCTAAGCACTGTATTGGCGCGCTCACGTATTTCTTCAGGGGTATGCTTAGAGAACATTTTTAGAGGAACATCACGTTTTTCGAGTACAGTCATCGAGTCGAACAGAGCACTGCGCTGGAATACCATTCCCATTTTTGGCGTAGGGCTACTTGCTCTTTGCGCTTCATATCGGCGTACTTTACACCATCGTAGATGATGTCACCACTATCAGGGGTAAAAAGCCCTAATAGTGATTTGAGAAATACGGTTTTACCCGAACCACTCTGCCCGATGATGAGGTTTGTTTTACCTTTTTCAAATGTAGTAGAAATACCTTTTGAGCACCTCTACACCATTAAAAAGATTTACGTAAATTTTTCTACTTGTATCATACTTCAGCTGAAGAAACGACTGCTTCTTTGTTAATTTTCTTTACTAACCCTTGTAGTACTTTACCTGGACCTACTTCTATAAATGCTGAGGCACCATCTGCTATCATTTGCTGCACACTTTGTGTCCATTTTACAGGGTGCAGTAAGCTGATTGATAAGGTTCTTTTTGATGTCGGCTTCGCAGGTAACTGCAGTAGTGGTAACGTTTTTGATATACAGGGCAAAGAGGCTTGCTGAAAGTGTGTTTGCTCAATAGCGGCAGCTAATTCTTCTTCAGCAGGCTTCATCAGTATAGAGTGGAAAGCACCACCCTACAGGTAGAATGAGTGCGCGCTTAGCTCCTGCTTCTTTCATTTTCTCGCAAGCCGCTTCTACAGCTTTTTAGTTCGCCTGAAATTACTAACTGACCTGGGCAGTTATAGTTAGCAGGGGTTACGATACCTTCTACTGAGGCGCATAGCTCTTCTACTTTTGCTATCTTCTAAGCCTCAATACAGCTGCCATAGTGCCAGGCTGTAGTTCGCAAAGCTTTTTGCTAGCAGCAGCGCGTTTGGCTACTAATTGTAGTCCATCTTCAAAGGTTAGCGTGCCATTAGCTACTAAGGCAGAGAATTCGCCTAATGAGTGCCCAGCAACCATCTGTGGAGTAAAGTCTTTGCCTAAAACCTTGCTTAGAATAACTGAGTGCAAGAAGATAGCTGGTTGGGTTACTTTTTGTTTGTTTTAGTCCTTCATCAGTACCTGCAAACATTTCTTCGGTAATAGCAAATCCTAATATACCGTTAGCGGCTTCAAAAAGAGCTTTTTGCTTCTGCTGATTTTTTTCGTATAGGTCGAGCCCCATTCCTACGAATTGTGCTCCTTGACCAGGAAAGATATATGCTTTCATTGCTTTTATTTTTTTATAAGTTTATACATTCTGTTAAAATATCTTTTAGCTACAGCTTCTTTGCTTTTTTTAAAAGGGAATTCTTGTAGCTTTTTCAGGGGTAATAAAAGTTATTTTTGTTAGTGTCTGTACCAAAACCAGCCCCTTTATCGCGCAAAGAGTTAAGCACTATACCATCTAAGTGCTTCTTTTGTAGCTTAGTACGTGCGTTTTCTATCTCATTTTCTGTTTCTAAGGCAAAGCCAATTAGCTTTTTGCGTAGTTTTTTTAGCTTTCCCTAATGAAGCTAATATATCAACTGTAGGGATTAAGTTTAGACTAAAAGTTATCGCCTTTTTTTCTTTATTTTTTTCAGGGCTACTACCTCTGGAGTATAGTCAGCTACAGCAGCAGCAAGTATAGCGATATCACAACTGCTAAAACCTCTCTACAGCAGCCTCATACATCTGTTTAGCACTTACTACTCTGCAAAGATGTATATGGTTATTGATATTCTTTTTCAGCTGAAGGGTCCTAGTACTAAATGCACTTCTGCTCCTTGCTTGGCTGCCTCATTGGCTAAAAGCAATACCCATTTTGCCTGTTGAAAAGTTACCTACGAAGCGCACAGGGTCTATTGCCTCATAAGTAGGGCCAGCTGTTATCAGTACTTTTTTTGCCTTTCAGAGGTTGTGTTGTGCTGAAATTATCTTCTATCTCTCTGACGATATCCTCAGGCTCTGCCATTCGCCCTTGTCCTACTAATCCACTTGCCAGTTCGCCGTAAGCAGCTGCAATAATATGGCAACCAAAGGATTGCAGTTGAGCTAAGTTATGTGTTACAGTAGGGTGGGACATACATATCTAAGTCCATAGCAGGAGCAACCCATATAGGTACTTTTGGCCGAAAGGTAAGTAGCCAAAAAGCAGGTTGTCGCATTGCCCATAAGCCATTTTTAGCAATAGTATTAGCTGTGGCAGGGGCTATCAGCATAAGGTCAGCCCATTCAGCCAAAGCTACGTGGCTGTTCCAATCGCCTTCAGTAGTCGCAAATGTACTAAGTACAGGGTTTTTAGATAGGGTACTGAGTGTCAGTGGGGTGACGAACTCTTTTGCTTTTTTTCGGTAAGTATGACCCTCACGGTATGTCCTTTTTTTACGAATAGCCGTACTAGTTGAGGGAGCTTTATAAGCAGCGATACCGCCCGTGATACCTAAGAGTATGTTCATCAGCTAAAAAGTTTTTAGGTAAAAAGGCTTCGAACAGCAAGCCCCAAAAGCTCACAGCCCAAAGCCCTATATTAAACAAACTGTAATATAAAAAGTATTTTTTGAATTATTCTGTTTCACGAAAAATATACTTTCCCTTCTAACCATTCTTTTTACGGCTATAGCTTGTGGTTTAGGGCAGGCGTTCGTAGAAGCGAGATACTTCTATTTGTTCTTTGTTTTCAAAGATTTCTTCAAGATTGTCATTATTAGTAGCAAAAGCCTCCAACTTTCTCTACCAATTCCTTCTTTTATTTCGGCATTTATTTGGGTAGCACGTTTAGCAATAATAGAAATAGCCTCATAAATATTGTTAGTAGGGGCTTCTATTGCTGCTTTGTTATACGTTACAGTGGTTGTTGGCGCGTCTATTCTTTTTAAAATCCATAATGAATAATTATTTTTTTGAGATGTAAAACTTTTTCAATGATGTATTGATTTTTTTCAGCATATTATCAGCTTCTTTTTGTATTTTGTTTCTGGGAAAGCGAGAAGAAGCGTGTCGTAGGCTTCTTTAGCAGTGTCTAAACGTTCTTTTTGCTTGCTTTCTACACTATTGATAGCCCACTCGTATGCTGAATGCAACCGTGTATAGAGTGCATCTTCTCTAAACACACTACCTGGGTTATTAGCTAAAGAAGTTGTCTAACGACTTCATAGCTGCCTGATAATCACGGATAAGGTCATACTGCTTAGCTATTTCAAATTCTTTTTTTCTGTAGCTGAGTCAGTAGGTTTAAAATCAACTCATTAGCCTCTTTAGCATAGTCAGAATCGCTGTACCTATCCATAAAGTACTGCAACTTTTTCTAATGCTTGATAGGTGTAGGTCTGATCTACGCTATAGGTAGGCACCTGCATATATAGCGATTTAGCCTCTAAGAAAGCTGCTTCTACTGCCTTAGCGCTACGAGGGTATATCTTCTGCAGTCGCTCAAAAGGGTAAGTAGCTAGGCTGTATTGCTTCATTTGGTAATAGGCATCGCCCTGCAGAAAATAAAGACGCTCTCCTTGGGGGTTTCCCAGAGTATTCTGAGGCTATTTGCTCAAAAAGTTTTACAGCTTTTCGGTATTTTCTTAGCCTTGTATTGCTTCTCAGCTTCTGCGTATTTCACACTCGAATCGGTTGATTTTTAAGGCTTTTTGGTATTCCCACAAGAGGTAAGACCAAAGCCCAACAGCCCGATGATGATATATTTTCTTATTAACATTCGGCAAAAAGTAAATAGTTTTTGAGATAACCAAAATTATGTGAGCATTCCTCCATCTACATTTAGCACTTGACCTGTGATGTAAGCCGACATATCAGAGGCTAAAAACACACAAGCATTAGCTACATCTTCAGGTTGTCCACCGCGTTTTTAGAGGGATACTATCACGCCAGCTTTGCACCACTTTCTCGTCTAATACAGCAGTCATTTCAGTTTCTATAAACCCTGGTGCTATAGCATTGCAGCGGATGTTGCGTGAGCCCTAATTCAAGAGCGATAGACTTAGTAAAGCCTATGATACCAGCCTTAGAGGCAGCATAGTTGCTTTGTCCTGCATTTCCCTTTTACGCCTACCACGCTACTCATATTGATAATTGAGCCTTTGCGTTGTTTAAGCATAAAGCGTTGCACAGCTTTGGTCATATTAAACACCGATTTAAGGTTTACTTCTATCACTTTGTCGAAAGTCCTCTTCGCTAATGCGCATCAGTAGGTTATCTTTGGTGATACCGGCATTGTTTACCAATATATCTACCCCGCCAAATTCAGCTACTACAGCATCAACAAATTCTTGCGATTGCGCAAAGTTAGAGGCATCACTCTGATAACCTTTTACTTTTTACTCCTTGTGCGCTTAGTTTTTTTCTTCTAATTCCTTAGCAGCTTTAGCTGATGAACTGTATGAAAAAAAGCTATATTAGCTCCGTGTGCCGCAAATACTTCAGCTATACCACGCCCGATACCTCTGCTGGCACCTGTGATGATAGCTGTTTTTTTCCTTCTAATAATTTCATATAAGTATAAATTCTAAATTCTTAATCGTTTTTATCCTCCTACTCGCTTCACTTTAAATCCTTTTTCTTTCAGCAAAAACATTATCTTATCGCGGTAGTCGCCTTGTATAAGTATAGTGTCATTTTTCACCGCTCCTCCTACACCCAATTGGGATTTTAAGTTCTTTAGCGAGTATCTTAAAAATCGCTGTCAGCACCAGTGTAGCCTTCTATTACCGTTATTGGGCTTGCCATTGCGCTTTTCGTACTTACATAGCAACGGCTCGTCTTGCATCCACACATTGGGGCGCACTTTCTTTCAGGCACTTCTTCTTCCTGATGGTCAGGAAAAAGCATTTTCAGCTGACTTCTTAAATCCATTTCAAAAAAATCTTAATTGCGAACCTTACTGTAGTTTACTTCTATTTTTCACCTCTTTTATTACGGTGCTCAGAGGGTGTTACCACAGCACTTTCAGTAGTTTTTCCTTTCTGACTACCTGTTAGGTAATTCTTTACAGTACTGTTTTTTTACGTTTGAAATCACAGCTATGCCCTAGCGGTACATTAGTAGTATTGCCATTCACTATATTCAATAAGTGATTAGTAATGCGCAGGCGGTAGTATACCCCTTGCCATTCACTTTATGTAGAGGCACTAAATGTACTAAGTGCGAGTAAGCAGCGGTCTGTGCGTTAGCAGTAGGGTCATAGCTATAGTCAGCTAATGGTGCCCCTGTGTTAGCATTGTATATATACAAACGTTCAGGTTCTTTTGGTAGGTAACCGATTGGTCTACATACAGTAGTATGCTTGCATCGGTTATCATCAGCTTTGGTTTTTTTGATAGTATTAATATCAGCATCAGCTATTTTTTTAGAGTAGCTCCGTGTCCCTAAAGCCCCACTGAGGTAAATCTTGCTACTATCGGTGGTAGCGCTCCCATTTTGGCTAAAAAGGTTCATCGTGATGCCACTTATAGGCAACTCAAAACGCTTCTTAAGTGTCTTATCATTAGAGGTATAGCTATAATTTATTTCTATTTTAGCAGCCGAGGTGTTGAGTAGCATCATCAAGTCGTTGCTGAAGTCTGAAGCACTGATAACTAACCCTTTAAAGTGTTGCTTTAAAGTCATTGAGGTTAGAGAGCACAGCAGCACCTTCTTGGCTGATAATTTTTGCTCTGAAAGAAGCTTGTACTCAACGGAATGCGCAACCCTGGTGCCAATACATCTTGTACTTTTTTTGATTCGTCTTCAGTAGTTTTAGGGTCGTCAAACTGATAGCGCACCACAGCCTTATTGGTTAGGGTGTAAGTAGTACCAGTAGCCGAAGCAACAGAAGCTCCTATATGAGCATTTATAGCACTGTCGTTGCTGTAGTACTCTTTAGCGTTAAGGTTAGTCCCTATGTCGCTTAAGTAATAGTTAAGCTCTTTTACATCTATTTTTGAATTGCGTTGCTTTTATTGCCGTAGATAGAGTCCAGAGTGTATTCAGCATTCTGGGTGTAGGTAGGCTTTTGCAAGCTGCTAAGAGGGTTAAAGAATGGAATATAGAGGTAGGCCTCTGTTACTGTTTCATTCTCTTGCTTGTTATTAATGTTTTCATTGGCTTGCGATTGCTCCCCAAATATAGGATTTACAGACGAAAGTCCCTACTTGGGCTACTATGGTAGCCGATAAGGTGCCAAAAAGGAGCTTGAGTGTACTGCCCTAAAAAGGTAGCCACCAAGTCCGTTAGTTTGCACTGCCTCTGCAGTAGTTTGCGATACTGTAAAGGTAGGAGTGAGCACTGATGTAGAGAAATTTGGGTCTTTTCAATAAAGCTCCGTCTATTTCTGTTAAACGAATTGTCTGAACAAGCCGTAAAAAGAGGGAGCAATGAGGCAAAAAAATACTATTTTTAAGAGGGTTCTTCATTCTATATAGCTTATTTCTTTAATATTTTTCATAAAATTGGTGATAAGACTCTTGGAAAGTCTCTTTATCACTGTTGTAGAGTACCGGCTTTCTGAGGTTTTTTCAGATAAGTGCGAAACTCTTCAGGCATTTTATCTTCTTCACTTACCACTATCACCCCGTCAGAGTATTTTACTGCTATGCGCATTAGGTTGTGATAAGTAGGATTTTTAAGCGGGTCTACTGTCTTTTTGCTTATCCCGTCAAAAGCTACTTTGTTGATAAGTCCAGTGTTTATAGTCCCCTCAAAAATCAGGGTCAGTTACCGAGGTGATAATTTTTGCTTTCAGAGAAAATAGGCTCATCTTTGTAATAGCTTCGCAAGTATAGCGGTAGGAGGGTAGATACCCAGCCGTGTATGTGGATAATGTCGGGCAACCAATTCAGTTTCTTTACAGTTTCTACAATACCTTTAGCAAAGAAAATACAGCGTTCGTCATTATCAGGATACATATTGTTTTTGTTCGTCAAATAGTGTGCCAGAGCGATGAAAAATACTCATCATTATCTATAAAAATACACCTGAATACGCTCTTTAGGAATAGAGGCTACTTTGATAATGAGGGGCACATCTATATCATTGATAACGATATTGATACCCGAAAGCCGAATCACTTCGTGCAATTGGTGTCGTCTCTCATTGATAGTTGCCAAATTTAGGCATAAAAATCCGTATCTGTCCGCCATTGGCATTTACCATCCTCGGTGCTTCAAACGACATATTAGCTAACTCACTATAAGGCGAATAAGGCAATACCTCTGATGATACGTACAGTACTTTTTTTATCTCTCATAAAAAGGATATTGAAAAATTGATATAACGCTTAGAAAGCACAAAAAGTACAAAAATATGGACATATCCATAAAAAAATATATAAGTTTGCACTCAAAAAGATTTATAACGATGATTTACAACGAACAAAAAGGCGCTTCATAACGCCTTGCAAAGTCTTAAAAATCAGGGGAAAAACCATAGGATTAGTACTCACAATGGGTGCCTTGCACGCAGGGCATTTATCATTAGTGAAAAAGCAAAAGAAGAGAACGATATAGTGGTGGTAAGTATCTTCGTAAACCCCACTCAGTTCAACAATCCCACCGACTTAGAAAAATATCCGCGCACTTTAGAAGCCGATGCGCAATTGCTATATGATTTCAGTCCCGAGATACTTATTTATGCCCCTTCAGTAGCCGATGTATATGGTGATGAGGCTAGCCGCACAGCATTTTGATTTTCGGAACACTCGATAAAGTGATGGAAGGCCCCTCACGTCCTGGGCATTTTGACGGTGTGGGGACTATAGTGAAGAAGCTATTTGAGATAGTAACCCCTGATAGAGCGTATTTTGGCGAAAAGGACTACCAGCAGCTGCTCATTATCAAGCGAATGGTAGCGCAAACAGGGCTTACCAGTTACGGTAGTGCCTTGTCCCTATAGTGCGCAATGCAGAGGGCTTGGCACTGAGTTCGCGTAATGCACTACTTTCTGAGGCTATGCGTCAGCGGGCTACTTTCATCTATCGAACGCTACTGCAAGCCAAAGAGCGTTTTGCTACCCATAGCCCTGTGGAAGTAACAGACTGGGTAACGCAAGTATTTGCTAACGAACCCGATTTTTGAGTTAGAGTATTTCACTATTACCGATGCGCACACCCTTCAACCTATCACTGATAAAGAAGCCGGTAAAGATTACCGTGCTTTTATAGTAGTACACGCCGAAGGAGTTAGGCTAATTGATAATATCTCAATGAATTAAATGAATTAATTAACAAAAAGATTGCCAAAGTTTAGAAGAACTTTGGCAATCTTTTTATAAATTGACAAATCGCCAAATCGGCAAATTGACAAATTAGCTAATCAGCTAATAGCTTCGTTATAATAAACACATTTTCTTTCTCCACACCTATAACTTCGTGCTCAACGTCAGCAGGTATTTGGTAGGTGTCAAGGTCTTTAAGTACAACTTCTTGTCCGTAGATAACAAAAGCGTACCGTTCCTTTTTACCATTATGAGGGTAGCAGGTACATCAGTAGTATGTTTTTTAGTACGGCACCTTCACCTAAAAGCTACCGCTACTTGGCGTACGCTTTTACCGTCTTTTACAAAATAGGTAGTCTGTTTATCGTTGCGAAACTGCAATTTATCAGCTAAATTCACCTTTTTGTAGTGCAATAACTTGCGTTACACCGCCCCATTAACAGCTATGATGCCATGTTTTTAGTATTGCTTCCGCTTTGCCAGAGCGTCTTCCTGAGCGACAAAAACAGCACTATATTCTCCTTGTCTTTAAGGTTAGTCCATTGCTGTTCAAGTTGCTCAAGAGGGATATTAATAGCTCCTTCAGCCGAGCCTTTCCCAAATTCTTCAGCAGAACGAACATCTACTAGGACTACATTTTTAGCATTAATACGCTCGCTAAGCGTTTGGGCATTTGCTGATACTATCAAAAGCAAAAATGCCCATAAAGTAATGGAATATTTCATAGTTAATTTATTAACAAATTGCACAAGCATACTCTTCAACAGGTTGTTCTGTTATAGTATATTGTTTTTTAGAGCGCTTTATTTCAATATTTCTACAGTCTAAATTGTATTGAGATTGTAGATGTAGCCAAAACGAAGCAGGTATACATAATTCTCTTTCTAAGAGAGAAGCTGTATCTACCGTTACACTTCTTTTGCCGCTAATAAGTTCATCTAAGTAAGATGATTCCACTCCCAAAAGAGAGGCAAATGTTTGTAGAGAGATATTGCGAGCTTCTATTTCGTCTTTTTATTACCTCCCCTAGGGTGAGTAGCTATAAAGGGAATTAATTTATTTGTGGTCATATCATTGCTTCTTTTTATTGATAATGATTATTAAGTTCGATTATAGAGCAAATAGTAATAGTATTAGGAGGATTTTCTACTATAGAACTTATAAATTCTATTCGGTATTTGTCATTTACCCTTACTGATTCTATTTCCTTTCTTATCTCCTTTAAGTTTTTCGTAATTCAAGCTGTTAAAAGGAATAGAGTCTCTATTTTTCAGCAGCCTTTAGTATATCTATTGTTTTAATAAATCGTTTTACTATATCTTTCTGAAGCGTTTTATATTTTTATGTTTAGTTTTTCCTTCTTCATATAATTCTTTTCAGACAGTCTTCTCGAAAAAATAATTTCCATAAAATTGATTGATTTTTGTTTTTATTTTTATCAGGTTGATTTATTGCTTTTTAGATTCTAACGACTAACCACTAACGGCTAATTCTCTGTATATAAAGGTCTTTTGTTTATTACTTCGGATAAATAACCTCTTCCTTAACTTTCTCTCTACTTCATCATTGTCAATCACCATACCTAATGCTATTTGGGCTTTAGATTTTTCTACACGTCAAGCTCTTCAGCACTAAGTCCATCGTAAAGCAGTACCTCCTCTGGAGTATAGTTATAAACTGCCTGAGGTTCAGCTACTTCATTAGCAATATCGTTATTAGTATATTCTTTCATTAGTCGTTAGTTGTTAGTCGTTAGTTGTTGGTCGTTAGCAAGGGCAATCGCCAAATTGACAAATCGCCAAATCGCCAAATTGACAAATCGCCAAATCGTCCAATCAATTCGCTAATTCCTTCATTTCTTCTAAAAAATCGTTGCGCCAGCACTATCAGCTTCTTCCTGACTTTTAGCCTCAGTATAGATGCGGATAATAGGCTCAGTATTCGATTTTTCGCAAAGTGTACCCAACTGTTGCTAAAGTCAATTTTACCCCATCTATGGTAGTGATAGGTTCTGTGCATAACGCTCTTTTTACAGCAGCCAACACCTTATCAGGATTCAAACCTGCTGATAGTTCTATTTTGTTCTTACTCATATAGTAAGCGGATAGCTTTTGCATGCGCACTCACTGTTATATTCTTATCAGTTAGCAGCGATAAGAAGAGCGCCACCCCCTACCAGTGCATCACGTCCGTAGGTGCAACTCAGGGAAGATAATGCCTCCATTGCCTTCGCCCCCTGCGATGGCGTTTACTTCCTTCATTTTAGCTACCACATTCACCTCTCCTACGGCAGAGGGCAGCGTACTGTACCCCGTGTTTTTGGCGATGTCGCGCAAAGCTCGCGATGACGATAGGTTCGACACCACATTACCTTTATTTTTACTCAAAAATATAGTCAGCGCAAGCCACTAAAGTATATTCTTCGCCAAAACTATCTCACCTTTTTCAGTGATGAAAGCCAAGCGGTCTACATCAGGGTCAACTACTATACCAAAGTCAGCTTCTTTAGCTACTACCAGCGCAGATGTCGCCCAAAATGCTCTTTTTAGCGGTTCAGGGTTGTGAGGGAAGTGCCCATTGGGTTCGCAGTACAGCGGCAACACCTCTGCACCCAAAGCGTTCTAAGAGCTGAGGGATAGCAATACCCTGTAGAATTGACAGCATCTACTACCACCCTAAAGTGGCGTTTGTCGTATCGCCTCGATAGTAGCCAAAGGCAGCGAGCGATAGAGCGGCGTCTATATGTCGTTGTATATAAGTATCGTTGTGCGATAGGGTGCCCAGCGCATCTACTTCAGCAAAACAGCGCTGTTATCAGCCGCTATACGTAAGATTTCTTCACCCTCTTGAGCGTTAAGAAATTCACCTTGCTATTAAGAAGTTTAAGAGCGTTCCATTGTTTAGGATTGTGACTTGCCGTCAGAACAATACCGCCGTCAGCTTGTTCCATTGTTACGGCGACCTCTACGGTAGGTGTAGTGCTAAGTCCCAAAATCAACTACATCTATACCCAGTCCGATGAGGGTGTATTGCACGAGGTTTTGCACCATTTTCACCTGATAGACGGGCGTCGCGTCCCACTACTACTTTTATGCGAGTTTTATGTACGTGGTTTTTTTAAGCCAGAAGCCATAGGCAGCCGCAAAGTTCACGGCATCAATAGAGTTAGATTTTCATCGGTACCCTCGATAGTACCCTGAATACCTGAAATAGATTTTATTAAAGCCATAGTTTAATTAACGATTGTTATTAATATATTAGTAAATATACGAATTATTAACAAATTAACAAGTTCTAAAAACAGATTTTTCTGTTACTATTTACCTTATACAGACAATATAGGAAAATACAGGAAGAGCGAACAATGATGGGCGAACAATGAGCGAACGAAAAGTCTAGCGAGTTGGCGCAGCCTCCCTCATTCTTCCCAGCCTTCTCATTCCTCTCAAATTATCTCATCGCCAAATCATGCTAAATTGGCAAATTATTTTTGTATCTTTGCCGCAAAAATCTTATTCGTATGATAAAACTAATAGTCTCGGACATTGACGGTACCCTCGTCAATAATCAAAAAGAAATACCACACCTTTTTGGGAAGTGTTTGAACAAGTACATCAAAAAGGAATCCTCTTTGTGTAGCCAGTGGGCGACAAATTCAGAGCTTGTATGAGTTGTTCGCACCTATTAAGCACCTTATCGCTTTTGCTCCCGATAATGGGGCTTCGCTCATTTATCAAGGGCGTACCCTCTTCGAGCGCACAATGGACTTCTTCTTACTTGCCTATATTGCGCACTTGTGCCCAAATAGACCGCATAGGGGTAGCCCTCTGTGGCAAAAAGTGCTTATATAAAAACTGATAGTGAGTGGATTTTAACGAGATAGCACGTCATTACCCAGCTCATACGCAAGTAACTGATTTTGCCAATATAGACGATGAGATTTTTAAAATCACCATCTGCGATGAGGGTATCTCTCGCCTCAATTCTTATCCGTATTTGCGGCAATACAGCAAAGATTTCAACGTAGTTGTGTCGGGCGAAATATGGTTAGACATCACCCGTAAAGATGTGAATAAAGGCGATGCTATCAGTCATCTGCAGGCACATTTGGGTATTACCCAGATGAAACAATGGTTTTTGGCGACCATCTAAACGATGTAGAGATGATACAATGTGCCACTCACAGCTATGCGATGAAAAATGCTCAAGACGAACTTAAAGCTCTTGCCGCCCACGTTACCGAATACGACAATAATGAAGCCGGCGTAGTGCGAACCATTCAAAAAGTAATTCAAAATTTATAATTTATTAAAATGGATAATAAAACAATCTTTACAGAAACCTATAAAGTGCGTAGCACTACAGGTAAACCTCAATAATCAATTGGGACTTTACGGCGTACTCGGTATGCTACAAGATATAGCTGCCGAACACGCTTCATACCCTCGGCTTTTGGCTATCGTCAGCTCATACAGAAAGGCTTTTTCTGGGCATTGGTGCAACAAAAACTCAAAATGATCCGTTGGCCAGAGTGGAATGAGCAAAATCACAGTGCACACGTGGTCACTACCCATACAAGGAGTATATGCTTTTCCGCGAATTCGAACTTTACTGCAAAGGCGAGAAAATAGGAGAGAGTGCCAGCACTTGGATAACAATGGATATACAGTCGCGTCGCCCCTATTGAGCTAACCGACCAGCAAGAAATATTCTTTCCTCGCACAGATGGCGGACTTTCCTTTCGCACAGAGCGCATCACCTTACCCAGCGAAATGCAGTTAATAAAAGAGTTCCCCTGTGCGCGTCAGCGATTTAGATATGAACTCGCACGTAAACAATGTGAAAATACACTCAGTGGGCACTCGATATGATGACAGAGCGCAATCATCGTGAGTTTGTTATCAAAGAGTACAGTATCAATTTTCTATCAGAAACCTTTATGGGTGATGTGATGCAAGGTTTAAGAGCAAAGGGCGATATTTAGATGAAGCTCATAATGTAGTAGAAACTTACCACTATGCCCAAAAAGATAGGAGGAGCCAAACCCGCCTTTATATCGCACTGGATTGCAGAGAGAATATAATTTTGTTTCTTGTTTTTCCTTATATTATAAGGACTGTTAAGTTTTTAACTAAAAATAAATCACAAAAAAACTTCTAAAATATTTGTTTATTTTTTTCTTTTTATCGCATCTTTGCTGTGTGAAAAACCAATAGAAAGTTTTTAGAAGTATGGAACGAAAAATCTTCTTCCTGCTAATGTTAGTGTGGGGTTTTAGCCCCTGTGCTCTTAGCGCAAAACAAGCAAATTTCCGGCATAGTAACGGATGAAACAGGCTCTCCTCTACCAGGGGTGAGTGTACAAGTGAAAGCCACTACACACGGTATTGCTACCGATATGGACGGTAAATACGCCATAGAGGCAGCACAAGGCAGTGTATTGGTATTTAGTTCAGTAGGCTATGCTACCCAAGAGAGAACTGTAGGGGCAGCAAAGGTGCAAAAGCTTAATGTAACGTTAAAAGAAGACACCCAGCAGCTACTGAAGTAGTAGTAGTAGGTATGGTACTCAGAAGAAGGAAAACCTAACGGGAGCCGTGTGCAGTAACCTCTGAAGCCTTTAAGCAAACGTCCAGTAGCCAATACCACTACTATGTTGCAAGGGCAGGTGCCAGGATTGCGTATCGTACAGGTACAGGACAACCAGGAGCTGAAAATGCTTCTATCCGTGTACGTGGGCAAGGTACTTATAGTTCGGCAGGCTCAGATCCTCTTGTGCTTATTGATGGGGTACCAGGGCCGCTCTCTAATATCAACCCCTAATGATATGAGAGTATCTCAGTGCTCAAAGATGCAGCATCAGCCTCTATTTATGGAGCAAGAGCAGCTATCGGGGTTATTTTTGATTACTACTAAACTCGGCAGCGAGGGGCACTTCAAAAATAGCATATCAGAATAACTTTTGCTATTCATACCCCCTACCCGTATGTTGAAGCTGGTAACCAATTCGGCTGAGTATATGCGTTTGTTCAACGAAGCTAAAACCAATTCAGGAATTACTGATGGGCATTATACCCAGAGATGATTAATGCTTACGAAAACGCTACTGACCGCGAGAAATTCCCTAACTTCGATTGGCTCGACTATATGTTTAACCCTGCTTTTTGTGCAAAAATCATAATCTTACACTTAGTGGGGGAGCTAAAGGCACTACTTATAACATCGCTTTGGGCTATGTAGATCAACCAGGAGTGCTCAGAGGTTTTAAGTACGACCGTTTAAACTTCCGTACGAATGTGAAATCAGAAATCAAACCTTGGGCTACTGTAGGGGTAAATTTATCTGTAGATAGAGGTAAAATTGAGCAGCCTCGTCAAGGACACGTAGATACATTTCTTTTCTACCCTTTCACAAGCACCTACCTACAAACCTTTTACTGCAGATGGTAAATATGTAGCTAAAGCCTACAATTTCGAAATAGCTAACAAAAATATGCCGGCTATTATAGATAGTAAAGCACTTAGAAACACTACCGATTATAACCTCTCAGGACAATTATGGGACGATATTACCTCTTTTAAAGGACTTAATTGGTACTCAAAATTAGCAGTTACTTATGCTGATAGTTCTTATAAAGATTGGCGACCTGTAGCCTCTACCTACAATTATCACACAGGGAAAAATGAGACTTAGATGTAGGGGGTAAAGGGCTTATCTCTAATAATGCTAAGAATTTTTATACTAACTTCTTTACTTATTTGAAATATACCCAAACTTTTGCACAAAACCATACTGTAGGTCTGCAAGCAGGCTATAGTCAAGAGTACAATAATTATCAAACCTTGCAAGGGTATAGACGCGATTATTTAGCTAATAATTTACACGAGCTTAATGCAGGTACAACTGCTATACAAACTAATGCCGGCAATACTGTAGAATGGGCATTACAATCTTTCTTCGGTAGGATTAATTACGATTATAAAGGGCGTTATTTGCTAGAAGCTAATGTGCGTTATGATGGTACTTCGCGTATTGCTAAAGCGCATCGTTGGGGCTGGTTCCCTTCTTTTTCAGCAGGTTGGCGGATAACAGAAGAAAACTTTATGAAGAATGCTACCTCTTTGCATTGGCTTAATAACCTTAAAAATACGTGGTTCTTATGAGCTTGTTAGGTAACCAAAATATTGGTAACTATCCTTATCAATCACTGCTAAACTACACTGGCGCTTATTCGTTTGATAACAATACACTTTCACCAGGGGCAGCTACTACTGCTTATGCTAATGATGATATTAAATGGAAAGTACTTCGGTAGCCGATATAGGGGTTGATATCAATCTTTTTAATCGTATCACTATAGTATATGATTGGTACAAAAAGCATACTTTTGATATTTTAAGAAGAGCGCAAGTATCAGGAGCTTTAGGATTAGACGCTCCAACGGTAAATAGTGGTGATATGGAAAACTATGGGCACTGAACTTTCAGTACAGTATAATCACACTATCAATAAAGGGCGTTTAGAAGGCTTGAGCTACGGAGGGGCTTTTATGTAGATATTTCAAGAAATAAACTAACTAACTTTGGAAGCCGCGAAATAGACGATTATTACCTTCGCGAAGACGGTCGTCCTTATAACTCTTTCTATATGCTTGAGATGATAGGAGTATTCCAAAAATCAAGCCGAAATAGATAACTCTCCTAAACAGTTTAATGATAATGTGCATCCTGGTGATTTCAAATATCGTGATGTTAATGGAGATGGGGTTGTAAATGAAAAAGATCGTGTAGTAATAGATGGGCGTTTTCCTAAGTATGAGTATTCATTCAATGCCCATTTAGAATATAAAGGTATTGATTTCTCAGTACTTTTTCAAGGAGTACAAGGACGTAAAATCTTTTACTAATGGTTGGGGCTTAGACCCATTCCGACAAGGAACTGCCCCTACGCTTGATTTTGTAAACAATCGTTGGCATGGTGAAGGTACATCTAACAGCTATCCGCGTATGTACTTTAATTTTACAGGTGATAGTCAGAACCGTCGCCCTAATACTTGGTACTTGCAAGATGCTTCTTATTTGCGTTTGAAAAAAATATCACTGTAGGCTATTCTTTGCCTGATGCTGTTATCTCAAAAGTAGGACTTAGCAAATTTAGAATTTACTTTGCGGGCGATAACCTTCGGACAATCACTAACTACAAAGGCTTAGATCCTGAAAGAGCTGGTGATGGACTTTTTGTACAATACCCACAAAACAAAATTATCTCAATGGGGCTAAATGTTGAATTTTAAACTGACAACAAAATGAAAAAGTTACTAATATTAATAACCGCAACGCTACTTATAACAGCTTGCGATAAGGATTTTTTAGAGCTAAATCCTAATGATAGTCAGTCATCTGCTTCTTTTTGGAAGACTGAAAATGACTATACTCAAGCATTGACTGCTTGTTATGGTATGTTCAGCATCCACATTTTTTCATATGGGCTACCCTACTTGGGATAATCTTACGGATAATGCTTATGGGCAACATAATGGCGATGGTTATGGGTTGCCTGTAGATATGGCTCAAGGGAATATAGATGCTACAATGGGAGGTTTTGTACATAACGTATATATACAAGGCTTAAAAGGAGTGGTAAGAGTGAATGTCTTCCTAAATAAATTGCAAGGATTTTCAGGCTTTGATAATGCTACCAAAAAGAAATATGAAGCTGAAGCCAGAATGTTAAGAGCTTATTTTTATAGTTATCTTTATCGTTGCTATGGTGAAGTCCCTATTATAACAGAGCCTTTAGATTTAAAAACGCAATTCAAAGCTAAATCAACTGCAGAACAAGTGTATAATTTTATGATGCAAGATATAGATTTCGCTATTGCTAATCTTTCTGATAAGATTTATTCAGTAGAAAAAGGTCGTTGGACACGTGATGCCGCTAAGGCCTATAAAGCCAGAATGCTCCTATACACAGCTTACGATGATAGCGGTAATGCTATTGCTACTAAAATGCAAGAAGTACAAAATCTATTGTCTTCTATTTCGGGGTACTCTTTAGCTACTGAATTTTCAGATAATTTTTTAGACCTAAAACAAGAAACTTGCCCTGAAATAATGATGTCAGTTAAATTTCTTGCGCCTAATAACTATACTCAAGTAGATATGTGGTATGGCGATTGATAGTAGTAGGCCCTTTGGCTAACTTTTGTAAATGAGTTTGAAAATGCAGATGGTACTACAGCAACTGTAGTGGCTCAAACAAATAGTAAAGTAGATGAACTACTTTTACGAATGCTTCAATGACAAGTAGAGACCCACGATTGTCAAAAACAATATTTTCAAAAGAGTACTTTAATCACGGTACTTACCACACACCTAGCAATAATACACCTACTGGTTTAGGAGTAAACAAATTTTTGTCGCCTAACCTGCAAGCTCCTTTCGGATATTCAGGACAAAGTCAGCAAGATTGGGTAATAATGCTGTTACGCTGATGTACTTCTTATGCGAGCTGAGGCTGAAAATGAACTTTCTGAGCCACCTCCGCGTATGCTGATGTGAAACCAAGTGCGCGCAAGGGTAGGAAATGCCTGCATTACCAGTTGGACTTTCTAAAGAACAGATGAGAGCGCGGTATTCGCCACGAACGTCGTGTAGAATTAGCTTTTGAAGGAGAACGTTATTTTGACCTTAAACGCTGGAAAATAGCAGAACAAGTGATAAATGCTATAACAGATGGAGTCGAAGACGCAAATTTGAACACAAACATTACTTATGGCCTTTACCTCAGTCAGAAATAGATAAAAATAAAGGGGTATTAGTACAAAACCCTAATTATTAGAATTATTATGGTATACATTTGAAATTAAAAATTTTGCTAAAGTGTTATGCTTTTAGCAAAGTTTTTCATTTTTAAATATCATTTTTATGTGCTATTTTTGCAGCAATATAAAATGATTGAGTTGTAACACATAACAAATTAATAAAATTAACACTTATGAAACTATATTATTTTTACTTTGTTTAGTTGGGGGCTTTCGGCACAGATAAAATGTAGTGCCTCAGCCCAATGAAGTGCGTTATCACAAAGGGCACTTGTGCTATTGATACGCCTATTACTTATTTAAAAGATGCGCAAATAGCTCATCCTGAAGGCTATCAGCTGCTTATTCAACCTAAGAAAATAGTGGCTAAATACGCTACTGAAGCAGGTAAATACTATGCTGAGCAAACACTTAAGCAGTTGGTATTTCAGGCAAAAAGAACGCAAAACAGTCGTTGCCCTTGCCTAACCATTACTGATGCGCCTCTGTTTTGCCTACCGTGCCTTAATGGTCGATACTGCTCGTCATTATTGGAAGGTAGACGACCTAAAGAAGTATATAGATGTGATGTCTCAGTACAAATTCAACTACCTACACCTACATCTCAATGATGACCAAGGCTGGCGTATAGAGATAAAAAAATACCCTAAACTGACTGAAATAGGGTCAAAACGCAAAAGCTTCGAGGGTAGTAAGCGCAATAATGAGGCTTTTATACCCAAGAACAGATGAAAGAGCTGGTCGCTACGCTTTAGAGCGTAATGTACAGCTAATACCAGAGTTTTGATATCCCTGGTCATAATGATGCAGCAGTAGCAGCTTATCCTTTCCTTAGTTGCAATGATACAATTATAGAGGTACGCACTACAGCAGGGGTATCTAAAAACCTGTTGTGTGTAAGCAAAGAGTCTGTTTATACATTTGTAGATGATGTTATCAGCGAGTTGTCAGAGGTATTTCCTTGCAAGTATTTCCATATTGGGGGTGATGAAGCTCCTTTAGATAAATGGCTTGAAAATACTGAAGTACAACAGCTTAAGAAAAAGCTACAGACTACTGACGACCAGCAATTGATGAGTTACTTTTTCAAAAAGAGTAAATGAGTCCTTAGTGAAAAACGGCAAGCAACCGCTGATATGGATGGAGTTAGAAGTCCCTACTTATCCAGAGAATAGTACAATGTTTTTGTGGCGGATGCGTACTACCCCTAAAGTGTTAGAGCGGGCATTAAAAGACAATTTCAAAGTGATATGTTCCCCTGGGGAGTATGCCTATTTCGACTATCCACAAGCAAAAGACGACCTTCCCAATGTAGGTTGGATGCCTACTCTTAGCTTGCAACGTGTGTATGAGTTCAATCCTTCTTTTTACACTTACAGCCGAACAAGAAAAAGCAACATATTTTGGGGGTAGAAGCAACTATTTGGGGCGAAAGCGTAAAAGACCTTTTAGAGCTTTTTATATGACTTATCCACGGGCACTTGCTCTTTCAGAAGTTGGTTGGACACAGATACCACAACGTTCTTGGCAGGCATTTGTAGACCGCTTTAGAGGGGCAGCTTAGCTATCTATGGCATCAAGGGTGAACTATAGAGTACCAGTAGAGTTAGCAAATTAATTGTCGATAGTCAATTGTCAATTGTCAATTATTTTCTATCTTTGCATTCTCAATGAGTTACTTCTGAATGAAAAATAGTTTTTTTACATATTATTATCCGTTTTTACTCTCTGGGTACAAGAGGCGATAGCACAAACGGAACCCCCAAAAACTAAGCGGATAGAAATTATCTATGGGGGCGAATTTACTATTGACAATGTTAAATACCCTGGAGCCACTATATTTAAAACAGATGGACAACGGGTTCAGTTTTCGGCATCAAGGGTTAGAGGTTTGGTGCGACTTGGCAGTATTGTACGAAGAGCGTAATGAGGTGATAGCTCACGGCGATGTGGTGCTACAGCAGGGCGATACCTTGCAGATGAATAGTCAGTATGTGGCTTATAAAGGGAATACTAAAACAGCTGTAGCTAAGCAAAAATGTAGTATTGCGTAATGGCAATATGACCCTTGAAACCCAAGAACTTTTCTTCGACCGCAATACGCAAGAGGCTTATTATAACAATTTTGGTAAGATAACTGACCCTGATAATGAGCTGACTAGTAAAACAGGGAAGTACTATGCTACTACCAAGAAAAATCAGTTTACTAATTCGGTAAAGATAGTAAACAAAGATTTCACTGTACACTCGCAGGTATTAGATTATTACCACAATTCTGGCAATGCTTATTTTTTTATGGCAAAACCACTATCACAGGGGCTGACTATAAGGTTTATTGCGAGAGAGGTTATTATGATACGCGGCGTGAGCAGGGCTATTTTATGAAAAATGCCAAAATAGAGTACGACCAGAAAACGTTGGTAGGCGACAGTTTGTATTTTTGATAAACGCCGTCAGTTTGCCTCAGGCTCTAACAATATATTTATTTCTGATACAATAAATAAAACCTTTGTAAAAGGGCATTACGGAGAGATACACAAGGCGAAAGATCTCGATAAGTTTTATTACAAAAAGCCTTGATAATCAGTTTGGTAGAGAAAGACTCTTTGTATATGCACGGCAAACGCATATTAGTTACAGGCAGGAATAAACATCGTATTATTCGTGCTTATCCTGATGCGCGTATATTCAAATCGGATATGCAAGCCAAATGCGACTCAATACACTCCAATGAGGCAAAACGGACTTACTCAATTAGTGGGTAAACCAGTCGCTTGGACGGGCGAAAGCCAGATGACAGGCGATAATATACACCTGATAGCCAATCTGAAAAACTGAGCAGTTAGACTCGCTAAAAGTCTTCCAGAATGCTTTTGGTAATAGAGAAAGATACCTTAGGCACTGGTTATAACCAAGTGAAAGGCAAGTTTTTTATATGGCAAGTTTAAAAACAATGCCCTACGCCAGATTGATTTTCCTACAAAATACTGAGTCTATCTATTACGTATATAACGACACCAAAGAGCTCATAGGAATCAACAAACTCAGTTGTAGCCATATTAAGTTGTATTTAGATAAAAGATCAACAGATACTGCAAACCGTGTTCATTACACAGCCTTCGGGCAATTTGTATCCAGAAGACAAGTTGCATATCAATGATCGTAAGTTCAAAGAGTTTTGTATGGCGTGGAGATGAGCGTATCCCTACTAAAGAGGCTATTTTTAGTGAAGAGGAAAAAAACAGCTAAAAACCTAAAGAAATAAAGGGAATGAAGACGCCAGAGGAGATAGACGAGGTAGAAAAATGCTTTGAGCAAAAAAATACTCAAAAGACTGAGTCGCAACCAGTGCAAAAACTCCCTTAAAAAGAAAAATAGACAAGGTTGGCATTTTTATTGCACACTTAACTAACGAGAATATATAAAAACAGAACAATATGAAGAAATTATTTATTGCCATTGCAGGATTGGCACTACTGACCACAGGATGTGTGTCTAAGAAAAATATGCTGAGTTAGAGGCGAGAAACAAACAGACAGAAGATTTGCTAAACAGCGCAACTGTGAAGTTGAATATGTGTTTAGATGAAAAGAACAAATTGACCTATAAGGCAGAAAGTCTAAAAAAATCAAAATGATCTACTAAAAGAGAACAATCAGCAGCTCATACACAATATGGGCAATCTTACTACCCTTACCCAAAAAAAGGAGCTGAAAAACCTTGAAAAAAATCATTAGAAAGCCTACGCGAGAAAGACCTTACTATCAAAAACCTACGCGATGCTGTTACCCGTCGCGACTCTGTAAACCCTAGCTTTAGTACAAAGTCTAAAAAGGGTATTAGGCAATCTTGACGATCAAGATGTAGATATAAAAGTAGAAAAAGGGGTAGTGTTTATCAATATATCAGACAAGATGTTGTTTAGCAGTGGTAGCTATACAATCTCTAAAAAATGCTAAAAATGTACTCGAAAAAGTGGCTAAGGTAGTGAAAAACAAGCCAGACTTCGAGTTTATGGTAGAGGGCATACTGATGATGTCAGAATTAAGAAAGACTGTATACGTGATAACTGGGATTTAAGCGTATGCGTGCTACCGAAATAGTACGAGGTGCTACAAAATGATTTTGGTATCGCACCTGAGGCGTATGACTGCTGCTGGGCGCAGTTACTATGTGCCTGTAGCATCTAACACTACTGCCGAAGGTCGTGCTCAAAATCGCCGTACTCGCATAGTGGTGATTGCCTAAAGCTCGACCAATTCTACACTATGATAGAAGAGGGTATGAAAGACCCTGCTATCGGAGGAAAAAGGAAAATAATTAGTAAATTTGAAAAATTGGTAAATCAGATAAAAGTCAGCTATTAGCCTACACTAATAGCTGACTTTTTGTATAGGAAATATTTTATTTTTGTATAGAAATGCAAAAACTTTTTGTATCAAAAGTTTTATTTATACCTTTGCACCCAAAATAAGACAAGATAATAGATAACCTATGAGTGCTTACTACTATAGTAACAACAACAGCTATTTTTGCCCAGCATAAATACACGCTTAGTGGTTCGATATCCGATGCTTCTAATGGTGAAAAAAACTATTAGGGGTAAACTTCGTTATCAAAGAGTGCACACCGGCACTTCTACTAACGAGTATGGCTTTTTATTCTATTACCCTTCCAGAGGGAAATACACCCTATCAATAGAATATATAGGCTATGGCACTCATGAAGAAACAATAGTCCTTAATAAAAAAATATTCGCAAAGACTACAAGCTAATACCTGAAGAAATTGCGCTGACAGGGTAGAGATTACCGCCCATAATACTGTACAAAAACAGAGGTACGCAAACCCGAAATGAGTGTAGCTACTATTCCTATTACTACGGTGAAAAAAAGCTTCCAGTATTAGTAGGCGAAGTAGATATTATTAAAACTCTAATGCAGATGCCTGGTGTTAGCAATGCAGGTGAGGCATCATCAGGCTTTAATGTGCGTGGAGGGGCTGCTGACCAAAAACTTAGTGCTTCTCGATGAAGCAACTATCTTCAATGCTTCTCACCTTTTTGGCTTTCTAAGTGTCTTCAATCGCTGATGCCGTACGCGATATGAAGCTCTACAAAGGGGGAATACCAGCGCGTTATGGTGGGCGTATTGCTTCTGTTTTTTAGATATTTATCAAAAAGAAGGTAATAAGAATAAGTTTGCTGCTACGGGCGGTATAGGTGCTCTCTCGTCTCGTTTGCTAGCTGAAGGACCTATAGTGAAAGACAAAAGCCTCTTTCCTCATAGGCGGTCGAGCTTCATATGCGCATCTTTTTTTGAAGTTGACTGATAATAAAAAACTCAGCTTATTTCTATGACCTCAATACAAAAACTCTCTTATCAGCTAAATCCTAATAACGCTTTATATCTTTCTGGCTATTTTTGGTCGCGATAGTTTTATACTTAGCGAAAACCTTACCAATACTTACGGCAATGCCTTGATAAATTTGCGTTGGAATCATCTTTTACTGATAAACTCTTCTCTAACCTTTCAGCCATTTACAGCAATTACGACTATAAGTTCGATTTTAGTTTTATTGATATGAAATGGACTTCAGGAATTGAGAATTTCAACCTGAAATACGACTTCAAAAACTATATTTCCGAAAAGTTCAAACTTACTTATGGATTTCAAGGCTTTATACTATGTGTTTAAAACCAGGTAAAATAGTACCTAAAACTTTGCTTCATTATACAAGAGCGCATACTTGAGCACAGATATGCTGCCGAAATGGGCTTTTTATGCGGATGCCGAGCAAAAATTAGAGAAGCCCTTACGCTATCGTACGGATTGCGTTTCAGTAATTTTTATAGTTTAGGAAACGTACCGTAAAATGTATATGCTAACAATAATCCAGTAGGGTATAATGCCAACCGACAAGTGTATTACCAAGGTTTCTGCTATAGGCACTAAATACTATGGTAGCAATCGCATTATCGACTTGTATTCTAATTTTTGAACCTCGCTTTACAATGAGTTATGCTTTTAGCGATACCAAGTCGGTAAAAGCGAGCTATGCACGTACAGCTCAGTATGTACATCTGATTTCTAACACAGCATCACCTTCTCCTTTGAATGTCTGGGCGCCAAGTGATGAGTTTATCAAGCCGCAAATTGCTGACCAAGTAGCATTAGGCTATGCTTCTAATATTTTTGAAGATAAATATAGCGTAGAGGTAGAAACTTATTATAAAAAGTACAAAACCGCTTAGATTATATCGATGGGGCTAACCTTGTTGCTAATGAGGCTATTGAGCGAGTGTTACTTTCAGGAGAAAATAGAGCTTACGGTTTAGAAGTGCTATTACGCAAAAATACAGGTAAATTAACGGGATGGATAGCTTATACCTCTCTAAATCAGAAATGCAAACCAAAGGGCGTACTCCTGACGAAATAGGTATTAACTACGGCGATTGGTACAGTGCAGCTTACGATAAACCTCACGACCTTTCTATCACGGCTACTTACGAAGCCTCTCCTAAATGGACGTTTGGGGGCAGTGTTTAATCTACAGTCAGGGCTTACCTACCAATTACCCTGTAGGGCGTTATAGCTATTTAGGGCAAACTGTTCCTGTCTATAGCAAGCGCAACGAATACCGCCTGCCTACTTATCACCGTTTAGACTTTTTCGGCTACCTATACTCCGAGCGCACTAATAAGCGTTGGAAAGGCGAATGGGTATTTGGGGTGTACAACGTGTATAACCGCAAGAATGCTGTCAGCGTCTCTTTCCGTGAAAAGCGAAGATACCAAACGCAATGAGGCCGTAAAACTTTCTATTTTTGGTATTATACCTAGTGTAACGTATAACTTTAGTTTCTAATCCTATAAATAATTACAAACAAAATGAAAAATCTTTATATTATACTCCTCAGTGCTTTTAGTTTTGACTTCTTGCGAAGAGGTCATCGACTTAAAATTAGATACAGCCCCTCAGAAATTAGTGATTGATGCTGCTCTCGACTGGAAGAAAGGGGAAGCAAAAAGCCTACCCTATAGTCGATATTAGCTATACCGAACCTTATTTTGCTGAAACACACTCCCCTGCAGTAAATAATGCTGTGGTGAAGATTATTTCAGATAGCCAAACTTATAACCTTACTCTTTGGGATGGTACTTCTACTATAACCTCTGATAATCTAACTCCGTTAAAAAGGGGGTAGTCGTTATGTGCTTCCTGCAGGGTATTGCGCCTCAGTTAGGCAAAAACTACGAACTGATAATACAGCTCAACGGACAAACTTACACAGCTAAGGATAAAATGCTCGAAGCCCCTATAATAGCTTCTAACAGAGTTGTACAAAAAGAAAACGGAGGCTTTTTAGGCGACCGAAAAGAGTTGCGTTTCTATTTTGAAGGTATTAATGATGGGGTAGCCAATGCTTATCTGGTCAAATTGTCTCAGAATAATACCCCTAAAACTACCTATGAGTGTTTTAGATGATAACTATATAGCCAATAACCGCTTCTTCTTCGTAATGACAGGGGTTGATAATGATGAAAAGCTCAAGAAAGACGATGTAGTGAATGTTCTTCTCTACCGCATTCAACCTGAATATAAAAAAACTTCCTACAGACGATTATCCAACAGTCAGGAAGACAAAGTCCATTTGCTATTCCAGCCCGTCCCTATAGGCAATATTGTCAATACCACTAACAAACGCGAAAACCCTCTCGGAGCTTTCCGCGTATCACAATATACCACACTCCAATACACAGTTAAGTAGCAAATCAGCCAATCGACAAATCGACAAATCGGCAAATTGATAATCACCACTTAAACTGCACCAAAAACTCGTGAGAGTTGCGCGATTGCAGGTTAAGGTGGCTTTGGAAGTAACTCTCAAAACCATAACCTATAGCTACGTAGTAGTTGGGTATATCGAAAAGCACATAGGCACTTGCCGCTTTTTCAGTGCGATAGGTAATGCCCAATTCAGCACGGTGGGCAAAGTTTCCCGCTACAGTAAGGTCAGCAGAGGGGGTATTGCCTTTAGCCAAACGCCATTGTAGGCGAGGCTTGATAGTTACATCGCTGTCTATGCGCCAATGATAGCCCGCTAATATGTAGTAATACATATTCTCAGCTATTGAGGTCATCACATCATTATCGAGGCGTACTCTATCTGAAGCGAGCATATTAGGCATCGAAAAACCTACATAAAAATCAGGGTGGTCATAGTATAAGCCCGTTCCGAAGTTCGTCTGAAACTTACCTGAAATACTGCTTAGATACGAATCGTAATAATAAGTAGGGTGCATACGGCTACCATTAGGGTAAAAATTGTTGTATAGGTAGTTATAGTTGCGTATTTCACCTCCGTCAATATTAAAAAGTCCCCACCAAACTTCACTCCCGCTATCAGATTAGAGTTATAGCTAATAGGGATACTGTATGACAAATCAAGGTACAGAGCCGCTTGTTTTTGTATAAAAAAACCTTGTTATTAGCTATCGAAACGCCCATCCCTACACGCTCAGAAAGGCGATGAGTAGTAAAAAGTCTGTGTAAGAGGGGCTTCTATCATATCGCGAAATTGGTTGCGAATATCTACCGACACAGTATGCCCTACCTCTAAGCCTACAGCCGCAGGATTTACTAAGTTCTGATGCTGATGATAGAAAATATAAGACGGGTCAATAGATTGGGCTTTAGCAAGGCCAAGAGCGAGCAACGTAAGGCTCAATAAGAGTTTCTTCATTATATACTAATCTTTTTATTTAATAATTGAGGTACAGCCAACCGCGCTTTTTCTTGCTGCTTACTGCCGTCTGTACTAAAAAGGTACTGATATATCTCTTGCGGCAAGCGTTTGCCGTTAGTGTGGTAACCATTCCATTGGTTTTTATAACCTTTGGCACGATACACTTCATTTCCAATGTATCGTAGATGTATAGCGTGTTATGGGGGTAGCGTTCAGCACGGATAATAGTGTAAAAGTCGTTAATGCCATCGCCATTAGGGGTAAAAGCATTAGGGATAAGCACTTGGTCTATTTCGTTGTCTTGCTCGTTAGAATACCATCGCCGTCTATATCGTCATCACAAGCATCGCCTATGCCATCACCATCAGTATCAGTCTGGTCTGGGTTATAGTGTGCGGACAGTTGTCGTGCAGCGAGTATACCCCATCGCCATCGTTATCAGTATCTTCTTTTTATGGTGATAGTAGCAGTATTTACGGCTAAAAATATATTATCTTCAGCTTTTAGCATCAGTCTACCCTTAGTAGTTTTAGTTCCTGCAGGGACTTCTACCACAGCTTTTCCAGTATTAGGCAAACCCGTTGCGAGCGTTATCGAAAAGGTTTCTCCACCATCGGTAGATAAGAGCAGCTTCATTTTTTAGCGCTTATAGGGCTTGGTCAGTGCCAGCAACATTCCAGTTTATAGTTACTTTCTCCCCCATTATCCACGTAGTAGGCTGGCTTTGCGAAGTGATAACAAAAGGAGCCTGCATCATCATTTACCACTACTTCTATGGTTTTTATAGGCAGTATTACCCATCTGGTTAGCAGCATTAGGGCGGTCTATCACCACAAACGACCAGTGTAAGGTACGCCCTTTGTTCAATACGGTTTCCCACGCATCATTCCTTTTAGGGTTTTCTTGGGTGAGAGTCCCTGCCACTATGCGCGACAAGCGGGGTATATAGCGATAGGGTAGAGTAGAGGGGGCAGCGAGCGTGCCGTAGCGCCATTGTTGAGCAACGGCGAAAAGTAATAATAACTACCTCCATTAGTCCGATTATCAGCCTGTTCCCACGTGTACAGCAGCGAATCGCCATCAGCATCTGTAGCCGTACCCTCTAACAGATAGGCGGTACTTTTGGGTATGGTATAGCTCGGCAGGTCTGGTATCTCAGGCGGAGTGTTATGGGTGGGTTGCTCGGTAGCACAAGAGGTAATATCTATAAAGGTACTGATGTCATACACGCTGCAGGTGGTGAAAAATAAGGGTCGTTATGCGCTTGTAAGTCGTAGCTACCACTCACCCCTGCATAGCTCATAATGGTACTGCCACTACCGGGCTCCATTTGCGAATCAGAACCATATTCGCGCCTATAAGAAAACGTATGGGTTGCGCCCATCTGATGACCGATTTCGTGGGCTACAACATCTATATCGAAAGCACTGCGAAAGCGCCCCATTCTCGCAAAAAGGATAAGAAGAAAAGCCTTGTCCTTTGCGGTCGGGACTAAAACGCACCCTATACAGCCCGCATTGCCTCCGTTATTGCCGTTGTGGAATAGGGTGTCCTATATCATAATTGGCATTGCCTACCTTCTCGTCTAATAATTGTTGTAGCACACCAGAGCTGTAGTCCCAATCGTTGTAGTTGATACTCGAAAAAGGGTCATTAGTTTTATCTTCAAAGATTATATTCTTGTCAGAAACTAACTGAAAAACCACTCGATAACTGCTGCCCATACACAGCGTTCACTCGGTTTAAAGTATTGACTATCTGCGCAAAAGCCTCGTCTTTCCCCAGAAGTATTCAGTGTATTCAGGGGTACAAGCTATAGCGATGCGAAAGGTGCGTTGTACAGCTTTTTGTCTGATAGGTAGGGCGTTGGGTAGGCGAGGGTTGTGGCAGTTGGGCGGCAAGTGTTTCGCACTGCAATGGTATTTTTTTCAGCATCGCTGTAGTAATAAACGCGGTAGAGGTTGCCTCCGTGCTCTTCAGCTTCCACAAAAGACGTAATGTAGGTTTTTGCTGCATAATAGCATCTAAGCCAAAGTTGCTGAAAGTAAAGCGTATGCGCTGCGAATTGTCATCTACGCCTATTCCTTCAAAAGTGAGTATAGACGGGTATTTTTGTGCCAATTCGTCGAGAGTACCTGCGTAGGGGTTGATGCGGTAACTGATAAGCTGCCCATCAGCGTTGGGTATCTCTACTATTGTAGCCCCACGTGCCGTAGTAGCCCCGCGCAGCACCCCTGCCAAAAAGCGTCTTTGTCTAAGGGTAAAATACTGTGCTACAGCCGATAAATTAGTGGCACTGCGTTGGCTGTCAAACTCAGCTTTATGCCAATAGCTCTGCTGCCCCTCAGCCGAGAGGCTCATATAACAGCAAACCATAGCAAAACTGATATTTTTATAAAAATACTTCATTAGGCGTCCTTCTTCTAATTCAAATAATATTCAAATGCCTTATAAATCTCTTCGTAAGGCACTATACAGTCTATTTTAGGCTTCCCGATAGCCTCTAAAAGTACGAAAATGTACATTTTCCACTTACATTTTTCTTATCAAAACGCATCAACTGACAAATATCGGTGATTTCTTCATAGCTAAAATCTTGTTTTTGAAATATTCACCCAAAACCGCTTTCACTTGGTCGCATTTGTCCATCGAAAAACCTAATTCTTTCACCGAAAGGTAAGTTGCTAGCACCATACCTATAGCGATAGCCTCGCCGTGTAGCAGTCGCTCGCGGTTAGGGGTTTTGTAGGCAATACGACTCTATAGCGTGCCCCAGCGTATGCCCGTAGTTCAGGGTCTTGCGCAGTCCTTTTTCGGTAGGGTCTTGAGTTTACCACTTCGTTTTTTTGATAATCACCGACTCATAGATAAGGCTACCGAGGTGAGCCTCAGTCAGTTCGCTTAGGTTACATCTTATGCCAATAGCTCTCATCGCTTATCAGTCCGTGTTTAAACATTTCAGCCATACCGCTGTGCAGTTCTTCGGTGGGCAGGGTAGCGAGAAAATCAGGGTAGATAACCACCCCTGCGGATTGTTAATCACCCCCACAAGGTTCTTAAGAGCACCCAAATCAACACCTGTTTTACCGCCTACTGAAGCATCTACCATCGCCAGCAAGCTCGTAGGTATATTGATGAAAGGGATACCGCGCATATAAGTAGAGGCGACAAAACCTCCTAAGTCAGTAACAACTCCGCCCCCTATATTGATAAGCAGACTCTTGCGGTCAGCCCCCAGTTCAGAGAGGGCGTACCACACTTGGGTACAAGTATCGATGTGTTTATGGGTTTCTCCAGCTTCTATCTCTATGATTTCCAGGGAATATCAGTAGCCAATAGCGATAGCACTATAGGGTACAACATTCGTTAGTATGCTTATCGGCTAAAAAGGAATATCTTAGAAGGGTGTTGTTCAGCCACAAAACGATTGAGGAAATCAAAGCCCTCATCGTTAAAATATACTTGGTAGTGTTGTGCTTCGATACTATCTGGGTACATATCTTAATCAAATTTAATGCTGCAAAAATAATAAACAATCAGCAGATGAGCAAACAGAAAATTTTTCTAAAAGCCATCTACCCTATACAAACGATATACAAACAATACAGGAAGAGCGAAGGATAAGCGAACAATGAGCGAAGAGTAAGTGTCTAATAATTGTCTAAAAAAATAGAAAGAAAATATTATAAAAATCAAACAATCAATCAGATTGTTTGATTTTTGTAAAACTCTTTAAAAACGATAAGATACCGCAACTCTTAGCAAATCATTATTTTTGTAGGCGGTAGTTTTTATAGCTTTTGGTTACCACTTGGGTTGAGAGGTAAAAAGCCTAAAGTATAATTATCGGATAACTTACTTTCTACCCCTATACTTATAGGTACTCCTAAAAATACACTTCCGCTGCTTGTACTTTTGCTAAAATCCTTTGTTTCCAGCTGGTAGTTTATAGCCTTGTTAGCTTGCACCCCTATACCGAATACTATAGCCGCTTTTTAGGAGCAATTTCGGTTATCGAAAAGACTATTTTTAGCAGGAATACCTATAAAAGGTAGCATTGGTATTGTAGTAGTTATCAGCGGTAAGGCTTCCGTTGCTAAAAAACGACATACTTATACCTGTTTGAAAGCGCACTCTTTCGGTGGCGTAATAGCTCACTAACCAATTACCATTAGAGGTCATTCCGTTTAGTGCTAACTCATTACCTGTAAGCTGAGCGCGCCCTACGCTTGCTCCAAATTCTATTCCCCCATTTAGATAGGGAAAGTATTGTCTTCTTTGTGCCGATACTAAAAACTATAGAAAGTTAAGAGCGTTATAATAAGATATTTTTAATTGTTTCATAATAATTTAATGTTTAATATAAAAGCAAGGAATAAAATTAATAATATCTTTTAAGGAGAAAAAGTAATAGCTTTAGATATTATTAATTTTATTCCTTAATTTTACGTTATTTAATCTTTTTCTAAGGTAGAAAAAAATTGCTATTAATATTATTTTTCAATGCTATTTTTTTGGATCTTTTATACTTAAAGGAGCTATCCAATCTACTAAAGTAGAAGCTCCAGCACTAGCACCCTAATGCTCCAGCCACATTTCCTGTTAGACCACCAGCTACGTCTGCACTTACAACAGTTAACCATTTCCACTAAGGGCTCTTGCAAAGATGTTAGAACTTGAAGTTTGAGAACTCCAAAAAGAGAAGAATAACGAGCAATAGAAGTTGTTTTCAAAATGTAATCCTTTTCTTCTTTTTAAGGTCATTTCTCTTAATAATAGACTCTTCAAACTCAATTATACTTTGTTTAACATCTTTATAAGAAGCGTTTTCTTCTGATAGGTTTTCTATGATAGCAAAAATCATTAATTGCTTTTTACTATAGGGTCTCTATGCAGATGTGTATTTATCTACTACATTAGAATAGGAGTTTTTCTCATCATTCAATATGAATTTTTATTTCTTGAATAGAAGAACTTTACCCTAAATCTACATCTAGAATATTATATTTCTCGGATAATCTAGCTAAGCTGTAAGATATTGCTTCATCCATTTTATTAGTTTCTTGTATTAAAGGAGATGGTCTACTTGCAACACTCTTAAGTTGTTCTTTTACTTTTAGGTCATCCAAGATATCATTATGAATCGCTCCATAGAATTCCTCAAGATTTGTAGGATTGAAAGCTTCTTTATATTTCATATAATTTTGCATTTACATTGACAACATTCTCTACTTTTTGTTTTTTGAGTTTGTTTTTTTCTAAATTATTATTTTTCTTTTGAACAAGAGAAAGATAATAAAACTAATCACTGATAATAAATAAATTCTTTTTCATTTTAATATAAATTAAGTTTATAAATATATTTTTGATTGCACATTTACCTTTCTGAAGACAAAAACTAGTAGCTCAGTTTTGGGTACATTATATTCTTTAATGCACACTATATCGTATTATTTAGATAAACGAAATATCTTCAATTAATATACTAAACGTTCTTCATAGGCATTTCTTTTTACTAATTTTGCAGCAAAAATAAGTATTATTTTTTTATAATTTTTAAGTTTTTCTTTTAAAATGTGTTTTTTGTGTAGATATTTGATTGTCAATAGATTATGTTTAATATGTAATTTAAGATAACAGTTCAATATTAATCAATAGGAAAAGAGTTTTTTTATCTTATATAAACATTAATTCTATAGGAGCTACTAATTATAAAAACTATAATATTTTTAATTGTTGGAATTTTTTTATATATGATATATAATATTATATTATGTTATAAAAAAACTATAAAAGCTGATAATGAACGGTTAACTTTATAATTCTGTAGTATAATAACTATAAAGATCAGAAAATATATAGTAAAAGATAATTATACAAAATAAAAATGAAAATTTTTTTGAGTTGTAATTTTTGCTGATTAAGAAAAAAATATTGTACTTTTGCGGTAGAAAAATAGTGCCTCACCTCTCTCAGCATTGGTTATGCACTCTAAAATAACAATAATTCAATGCTCAGGCTTGCCCTGAGCATTTTTGTAACTTTTGCGCAAAAATAATAAGATTATGACGCAATTCACTTATACATTAGCCGATATTGAGACAGTAGCCGAAAAGGTCTTACCGCTGCTCAAGCACAAAGTAGTTGTTTTTAAAGGGGTATGGGCTTTTGGCAAAACCAATCTTATCAAGGCATTAGTCAAAGCCTTGGGCAGTACTGATAATGTGTCGAGTCCTACCTTTAGCTTAGTAAATCCTTATGAAGGTACAGATAGCAGAATTTATCACTTCGATTTCTACCGACTTAAAACTCCTGAAGAAGCCTTCGATATAGGTTTTGAAGAGTATCTATTTTCAGGTGATTGGTGCTTTATAGAGTGGGCTGAGCGGGTAGAAAAATACCTACCAGAGCAGTACAGCGTAATAGAGCTCATACAAATAGATAAAAACCATAGAAAACTGATAATTAGCTAATTGCCAAATCGACAAATTGACAAATTGGCAAATCGACAAATTGACAAATCAACAAATTATGTATAAATATACTCTTGATTTTTAAACGTCCAGCGGGTACTTCACGCGGAGTGCTGACCTCTAAAGATACGTATTTCTTAGTGATAGAGCGCGATGGCAAGAGGGGCATAGGCGAGTGCAATCTCTTTCGGGGCTTAAGTGCCGATGATGTACCCAACTACGAGGCTACCTTACAGTGGGTGCAGACGCATATGCACTTGGGCGAGGAAGCACTGCTCACTCAGCTTACGGCTTTTTCCTTCTATACAGTTTGGGGTAGAACAAGCCTTTTAGGTCAGTGGCAGCAGCTCAGTGGTATGAGCTCTTTCCTTCCGATTTTTACGGCGGGCAAAGACGCTATCGCCATCAACGGACTTATCTGGATGGGTACCCCTGATTATATGAAGACGCAGATAAGAGAGAAACTCGCGCAGGGTTTTAGGTGTATTAAGATGAAGATAGGGGCTATAGCTTTTGAAGAAGAGTACCGTATTCTCAAGGCGTTGCGCAAAGAGTTTTCGGCAGAAGAAGTAGAGATAAGGGTCGATGCCAATGGCGCTTTCACACCTGCGGAAGCCCTGAGGTGCTCGCGCGTTTAGCTGAACTGCAATTGCATTCTATCGAACAACCTATCAAGGCGGGACAGTGGGAGGCTATGGCGCAACTCTGCCGCACCTCACCGCTACCCATTGCCCCTAGACGAGGAGCTGATAGGTATTTTCGATTCCGCACAAAAAAAGCGACTTATCACTGAGATAAAGCCGCACTATATTATCTTAAAAACCTTCTCTTATAGGTGGATACAGAGGTAGTGAAGAGTGGATAGCCCTTGCCGGAAGCGCACCAAATAGGCTGGTGGGTAACGTCAGCTTTAGAGAGTAACATAGGGCTAAAACGCTATTGCCCAATGGACGTACACATTGCACAGCACTATGCCGCAAGGCTTAGGCACAGGGCTTTGTATACTAATAACCTGCCTTTTTCCTCTGTCAGTAGAGGGCGGACAGCTGAGGTTTAACCCTTCTGAGCCCGTAGCATTTCCCTTTTTCATAGGCGGGCCTGGCAATCGTTCTACGCCGAAGCCACAAGCCTGCATAGCGCGCCGTACACTGCCCTTTGCAGCATAGGTAACTAAATAACCATTGGGTTTTAGGGCGTTATACATTTTTGAAAGATAGAAACCTCCCAGAGTTCAGGTTGTACTTGTGCGCCAAAAGCATCGAAGTAAATAAGGTCGAAAGAAGCGGGTCGTCAATTCTTCAAAAGCGTTGCAAACGTTTTTGAAGCTGAAAGTAGGAGAGAGTGCAATAGGTTCGTCCCACGCGCAAGTGCATCTTCTCAAAAGATAGGCGATAGGGCAGAGTGTTGAGTACAGAAGGGAAATTCATCAGCGAAGCCTCTTCCCACGATAGGGATAGGCTTCTACAGTTTCGTCAGTGTATGCTGAGGTTCAAATCAGTGTGTTTTGAAGTAGGTAACAAGGGCGTTGAGTCCTGTGCCAAACCCTATTTCCAGTATGCTGACCGCTTGTTGCTGAAATAGTTGCAATCCGTTGTAGTATAAACACGTGCAGGGTTTCTTGTAGAGCTCCGTGTTTAGAGTGGTATGTTTCTTGCAGGTCTGCTATGTACAGACTTGTAGAGCCATCGAAGTTTGTATAAGTTCGTGTTTCATAGGTGTTAGTGTAATTGTTTAATAGTTAATAGATTGTGAAATAAATATAAAGTTTTTGAGTTTTTAGGGCACAAAGTTAAAATAATTTGTACCTTTGACGAAATTTTTGAAGTATAATAAAAGCGAAATGAAGACAACACTTACTAATAAATATGAGCCAGAGGTACTATCAGCCACAGGCTATGTACAGGAGGAGTGAGCTTTCTGAAGCGTTGTTGCAATCTATTGATAGAGGGTTAAGAGACCTTGAAGTAGGACGTAAAAAGAGTAATGAAGAGGTACAAAGAGGGCGAGAATGCTTTATTGAAAGATGGAAGAAACAATTAGAGAATTAAAAAGTATCTTGGTCTTCAGAAGCTGAAATTCAATACTATGATATATTATTATTTTGGATTGAAAGAACAAAATCTGAGAAATATAGTGAGCAGATTGAAAGTGAAGTTACAAAAATAATACAAACCTTAAAAAAAGATTTTCCAAGGATAGGGGCAGTATATCAGAGAAAAAGGGGTGAGGAGAGTAATTGTATTATTTCATTTCTCTGTTTTTATAGAATTCTTGAAGAGGAAAATGAAATAGAAATTGTAGCTTTTTGGGATAATAGAAATGACCCTAAAAACTAAATTTGTAAAAAGAAATAAAAACTAAAACAATATGGATTTAAAAATTGAAAAAGTAAAAAGAAAGTCGTATTAAAGAAGTAGACTTTTTCTAAATTGAGTTTTGGGCGTACCTTTGCCGACCATATGTTTATTTACGAATATAAGGACGGTGAGTGGCAAAACCCTACCATCAAGCCTTATGGAGCCCCTTTCTTTAGAGCCTTCAGCTAGCGTCTTCCACTATGGGCAAGCAGTTTTTGAAGGTATGAAAGCGTATAAAGACGATAACGGACACGTATTTTTTGTTCCGTCCGCAAGAAAACTACAAACGTATTAACAAATCTTGCGAGCGTTTAGCGATGCCTGCTTTCCCTGAAGAATGGTTTGATAAAGCCCTTCGTACCCTTGTCGATATAGACAGCGAGTGGATAAAACCAGGCTTTGGTAATGCGCTTTACTTGCGTCCGTTTGTAATTGCTACCACTCCCAGGGGTACAAGCCCTCACCTGCTAAAGACTATTTATTTATCATTATTACAGCTCCAGTACAATCGTACTACTCAGGCGATGTACGTGTAAAAATAGCTGATCTATTACAGCCGTGCGGCTAATGGTGGTTTTGGTTTTGCTAAGGCAGCAGGCAACTATGCAGGGTCAGTTTTATCCTACCCAACAAGCAGCTGCTGAGGGCTACCAACAAGTGATGTGGACAGACGATGCTACTCACCAATATTTAGAAGAAGCAGGTACTATGAACCTATGGTTCAGATTAGGCGACACCTTAGTAACCTGTCCTACTAGCGAGCGTATCCTCGATGGGGTAACACGTAAGAGTATCATAGCGGTTGCTGAAAAAGTTAGGTATTAAAACTGAGATACGTCCTGTTAAAGTAACAGAGTTAATAGAGGCGGCAGAGAATGGTACTCTCAAGGAAGCGTTTGGTTGTGGTACAGCTGCGGTGATTAGTCCTATATCAGCTTTTTGGCTACAAAGGCAAGGATTATCAGATAAATAGACCAGCAGAATTATACACTGATAAAATAAAAAGAAACGATACTTAACATACAGTATAACAGGTCAGAAGACCCATTTGGCTGGAGAGTTCAAGTGAAGTAAGAAAAATATTTTAAAAAGTTGCTAAAAATTTGGTAGTTAGGTTGTACCTTTTGCACCCGTAAAAACAAAACAACATTGGCCCTCGTGGCGCAACTGAATAGCGCATCTGATTACGGCTCAGAAGGTTACAGGTTTGAATCTGTCGAGGTCACTAAAAGTAACGCACTAATGAAAGTTAGTGCGTTATGATATTAGTGTTATTTCGTACTTTTGCCTCACGATTTTTAACCCTCCTTTTTAATGAGCGATTCTATATCATATCACATTCCCGTATTACTAAAAGCAGGCATTGACGGTCTGGCTATCAGCCTGACGGCACCTATGTCGATGTCACTTTTGGTGGCGGCGGTCACTCCCGTGAAATACTCAATGGGTTAGGCGAAAACGGTAGGCTCTACGCTTTCGACCAAGATGCTGATGCACTAAATAATACTTATCGACGACCCGCGCTTTACTCTTATTCATCAAAAATTTTAAGTACCCTAAAAGCAGTATTTGCGCTTCTATGGCGTTTCTGAGGTAGATGGTGTGATTAGGCGATTTTCGGAGTCTCTTCACACCAGTTTGATGTGGCCGAACGCGGATTTTCAACCCGCTTTGAGGGGCATTAGATATGCGTATGAATCAGCAGTCAGAGCTACCGCCCAGCAGGTGGTCAATGAGTATGACGAGGCAGCTCTTACTCGCATTTTTCTCTTTGGTGAATTAAAGAATGCCCGTGCTATAGCTCGTGCTATTGTGCCTTTAGGCAGCATACGCCCATTCGTTTAGGTAGTACCCTACAAGAGGCAGTACGCGCTTTTTTGACCAAAATTCAAAGAGAATAAGGTATTGGCTCAGATTTACCAATCTATACGTATAGAAGTAAATGCCGAAATGGAAGTTTTGGAATCATTTTTGCTACAGCGCTGCTGTAGTAAAGGTAGGAGGGCGCATTAGTCTTATCAGCTATCATTCGTTAGAAGACCGTTGTGTAAAACGCTTTTATCCGCGAGTGGACAAATGGAGGGTGCTCCAGAAAAAGATTGGTATGGCAATGTATCAGTACCTTTTCAAGAAAGTAGGCGGACTTATCGTATCGAGACGATGCTGAAATAGCCATTAATAACAGGGCGAGAAGTGCTAAACTCCGCATAGCTGAACGTATAAACGATTAATTTTGATAAAAATGGGAACAGCTACTAATGAAATAAAGAATATTCTCAGAGGTAAATTCTTGGTAGAAGGCAAAGAAGTCAATCGCAATTGGCTTTTTATCTGTTTTCTTTTGCCTTAGCTCTGATAGTGATTGCTAGTTCGCACATAGTAGACAAGAAAGTGCACCAGATAGCCAAACTCAATGAAGAGGTGAACGAGTTAAAAAGTGAGTTTGTCGATGTGCGTTCGCGTTTGCAGCGGGTTCGGTTAGAACTCCTCATTATTAGAGCAGTTAGAATCAAAAAGGACTAAAACAGCCAGAGAAACCTCCTCAAAAATAAAAAGTAATTATAGAAGAATAAATATTTCCCTCATCAGATGGAAAAATGATAAAATAACGTATCGCACCTATTTCATAGCGTTGGCTATGATACTAATGCTGATTGTTATTGCCGTTAAGTTAGTCACCATACAAATAGAAGAGGATACATATCGTGCCAGAGTAGACGAGAAAACGTTGCGCGAAGCAGAAATTACCCTACACAAGGCAACTTGTACTCTGACGATGGCAGCCTTTTGGCTACTCGTAACGCGCTATGACATCAGGTGGGACTCAAAAAGCTCCAAGCAAAAAGCTCTTCAAAGAAAATATAAAACAGCTGAGCGATTCGCTTTCCAAAATGTTTGGGCGCTCAAGCAGCTACTATCAGAATATATTTACTAAAGAACGCGCTAATAATAACCGCTATATGTTGGTAGTCAGCAATATAGGCTATAGCGAATATACGCGTATTAGAAAGTTCCCAATGTTTTTCAAAAGGAGCTAATTCAGGGGCTTTATAGTAGAGAAAAAGGTCAAACGCGAGTATCCTTTAGGCGGGATTGCTCACCGAAGTATAGGCTATGCGCGTACCGATGAAACGGGTTTTACCACCCGTGTGGGGCCTCGAAGGGCTTATTCGGGCTACCTACTCGGCACTAAAGGGCGACGTATGGAACAGAAAATAGCCAATAACCAATGGCGATTAGCGAGTGGTTTTAACATCATAGAGCCCAAAGACGGCCATGATGTGGTTTCTACTATCAATATTAACATTCAGGATATAGCCCACCACGCCCTACTAACCCAGCTAAAGAAATACAAGGCACAGCACGGTTGTGTCATAGTAATGGAAGTCAATACAGGCGAAATAAAAGCTATTTCAAACCTTGAGCTCAACCCTAAAAACAATACTTATGCTGAGCGGTAGTAACTTTTGCACATAGGCGAGGCACACGAGCCTGGTTCTATCTTCAAACTGATGACCGTAGTGGCAGCTATGGAAACCCTGCAATATCGATACTACCTATGTAGTAGACATCAAAAGACCGCAAGATGCAGTACTACGACAAGACTTTTTGAAGACTCACAACACAAGTTCTCAGGGCGTATTAGTATCAACAAAGCTTTTTCGGTATCATCTAACGTAGGGATGACTGAGTTGGTGGACCATCTTTATACCAAAAAGCGAATCCGATTTTACTAATAAATTGCTGGATATGAACCTCAATCAGAAGTTAGATTTGCCTATAGCGGGCGAGGGACAGCCTTTTATACCTACCCCACGCGATAAGATATGGAGCGGGATAACGCTGAAATCAATGTCCATAGGCTATGCCCTGAAAATCACTCCTTTACAGAGTTTAACCTTCTACAACGCCATTGCTAATGGGGGCGTAATGGTAAAAACCTCGATTGATAAAAAGAGGTAAAAGAGTGGAATAAAACTATTGAGAAATTCAATGTAGAGATTATTAATGCAAAGGTGTGTAGCAAGCAAACAGCCGACCGTGCTAAAGGAATGTTAGCCGATGTGGTAAGGCGTTCGTATGGTAGTGTACACAGACTCTATTCACCCGATTTTTCAATGGCAGGCAAGACCGGTACCGCTCGTAAAGATTACGCCCGAACCGATACCAAGCTCAGCTATATATCGTCTTTTGCAGGCTTCTTTTCCGGTAGAAAATCCTAAATACTCTTGTATAGTAGTCATACACGAACCAGACCGCAGTTTGGGTATCTATGGGGCAGATGTATCAGGACCCGTATTTAAAAGTATCGCTCATAAGATATACACCAACTCTTTGCTGATAGACACAGTCGAAGATGTGGATAGAGTATCAGAAACCACCACTCATAACTACGAAGATTATTACGCCAGCCGCTAAGTATAAAACAGTTATGCCCGACCTCAAAGGGGTAAATGCTATGGATGCTATAGCCTTATTAGAGAATATGGGCTTGCGCGTCAGAGTGTTAGGACAAGGCAAAGTAGTAGAGCAATCGGTACTGAAAGGCACGCGTATAGCACTGAAATACTGTAGTAGTATTGCAGTGTGGAGAATTGGCTAATTGAACTAACGACTAACAACTAATAACGAATGACTAATTTAACATCTTTATTAAACAACCTCACTATAAAAGCTTCTCTTTATGTAGAAGATAAACCTATTACTTCCGTTTGTTTTGACTCTCGCAAGGTAGAAAAAGGAAGTATGTTTGTTGCCATAGCAGGTACGCAATCCAACGGACACGAATATATAGACCAAGCTACACGCAGTGGAGCTACTGCAATAGTATGCGAGCAATTACCGCAACTGCTCTTTCCTGATGTTAGCTATATAGTAGTATCCAACAGTCATAGTGCTTTAGCCCTTATTGCGGCTAATTTCTATGGCAATCCTTCTGAAAAGCTTACCCTAGTAGGCGTAACAGGCACTAATGGCAAGACTACCATTGCAACCTTGCTATATCAATTATTTAGAAAGGCGGGACAAAAGGCAGGCTTGCTCTCTACGGTGGCAGTATATGTAGACGACCAGCGTTTTGAGGCTACCCATACCACTCCCGATCCTCTTCAGTTACACCATTATTTGTATTTAATGGTACAACAAGGCGTGAAATACTGCTTTATGGAGGTGAGTTCGCACGGTATCGACCAGCACCGTACTGAAGGATTACACTTTGCAGGGGGTATTTTCACTAACCTCACCCGCGACCACCTCGACTATCACAAGACTTTTGCAGCCTACCGCGATGTAAAAACGCTTCTTTGATGCGCTACCTTCTACCGCTTTTGCTTTGGTGAATATCGACGATAAGAATGGCGCTTTTATGCTGCAGAATACCAAGGCTCAAAAGAAAACATACGCCCTCAAAACACACGCCGACTATAAAGCGCATATTATAGAGAGTAGGTTTGACGGATTGCTATTGCGTATCAATCAGCACGAGGTTTGGACAAAACTCATAGGCGAGTTCAATGCTTATAATCTTTTGGCAGTCTTTGGGGCAGCTACTCTTTTAGGGGTAGACGAGCTTGAGGCGCTCACCCTTATCAGTGCGATAGAGCCTGTAGCAGGGCGTTTTCAGTATGCTGTTTCAGCTACGGGTGTCATTACCATAGTCGATTATGCCCATACCCCCGATGCACTCGAAAATGTACTCAAAAACGATTAACGATATACGCACGCACAACGAGACCCTCACTACTGTAGTGGGCTGTGGAGGCAATCGCGATAAAGGCAAGCGCCCTATAATGGCTGATATAGCCACAACCCTCAGCGATAATGTAATCCTCACATCCGACAACCCCCGTAATGAAGAGCCTGAGGCTATCTTATCAGAGATGGAACAAAGGGGTACAAGTGCAGCACTTCCATAAAGTACAAACTATCACCGACCGTCGTCAGGCGATACAATCCGTTTGCAAGAACGCCCAAAAAGGAGACATTATCCTCATCGCAGGTAAGGGACACGAGACTTACCAAGAAATCAAAGGGTGAGACACCATTTTGACGACTTTGAAATCGTCCGCGAATTTTTTAGAATTATACAAGAAATAGAAGCGTAGAAATATAATTTAGAAATAGACTTTGCTAAGAGTTTTAGGGGCTCTTAGCAAAAGTTTTTATGTGCTTATTTGTGCTAAAAACTTTGGTGTGTATTGTTGTAAGTTAGGCAAGAAAAAATATAAAATATAGCGTTGATAATCAGTTATATAAGAAAATTGTTAATAACTTTTTGTGTTTTACTTATATTTGAGGACAAAAACGATATATGTAAATAATAAACTCTTATTTTTATATATATATGAAACCACAAAAACAATCAATGCAGTTGCCCATAGCACTGTCTCGGTCAGTCAGAATGACTATGCGCGTGCTTTTTAGAACGCGAAATTGTTGAACAAGAGCGTTATATTAAGGAAAACGCTCCAATTGCTTGAACTGCCTTTTAAAGGTACTTTTCACCCTACTATTGAGCGAAAAACAGAACGTTTTCTCGGTGAAAAATGAAATCGCTGTTTTCGGCAAGATGATTTTGAGAGAGTGCAAAAGCCTTCCCGAAAAGGCTATGTACTATCAACCAACAGTTTTATTGCCAATAGCATAGAAAAGCAATTCTTGCGCATCGCGATTCCTAACCAAAAGCACTCGTTGGGTACATTTGAGCGAATTGTTATCCGCTTCACAATTCCGAAATGCGGCTGATGACCTTGCCTGTTGCTTTTAGGAGTTGATAATCACGATATTCATATCGTTGATTTGAGTTACCGAAACGCATTGGGCTATTAAAAAAATGATACCCTACCACTACCTGCCACAGGGGTTACAACTCGTATTGCTGTCGCTGTTATTCAGGCAAACACCCGAAAGAGGTTCAGTTGGTGTGGATAGATAGTGCTAACGCATCCGATAGCTTCTTAAAGGAAGCTATTGCGCCTTACAGTTTTACTACTGCTACCGACCCTCAAGAGGTATTACAAGCACTGATTGCCGAAAACGAAAAACGCTTGCAAGCGCAGACCTATTCACCGCATATCGTAGTCTGCATTAGCGATGCTTATGCCCCTATATCAGCAATATCCTGAGCAGTGGAACGCTTTGAAGAGTTTTTAAACAAGGCATTCACCTCATCGGTAGTTTTACTGACTATGTGCAACAGCAGACGACAGTAAAAAGGTAGTCGATTTTCACAAGGTATTCGACACGATGCTTGAGTACAAACGCGATAGCACCCTGTGGTACGAGCAAACCGAGATTTTAGCACCTTTTTGAAGAAGCTATTTTTGAGAAGATAGTAGCCTTTAGAAAAGAAATCTCGAAAAACGTATTCTTATAAAAGAGTCGTATAGGGTACGAGAATTAGAGAAACATAGAACAAACTTTTGAAACGGAGAAAACGCGACCGTAAACACAACGCGAATGAAAAGCTCAGCGTTAAAACGTTTAAAGAGGCTTTGGCTAAAAAGCTTAGTGTACGACTCAATTGTGTGGTAGCGATGAAAAAGTAGCACTACCTTTGTTTGCGATAACGCGTTTTTAATAGTTCAGAGCGTAGTCTTTTTGGAAGAAATGCTTCTTCGCATCATTAACGAAAGCTACCTATCTTACAGATGATACCCCTAAGAAAATCAGCAATGTAGCCTAGTAGATTTCTTGAGAAAAAGCGGACATTTGCTTATCAATCAAGAAGCCGTCTATAGTCGAGCCCTCAATGGCAAAATAGCCCCTTTTGTAATCGACCGTAATGAGTTTTTCCTGCTGCTTTTTCAATGGGTATCAGTCCGACAAAAATAGTTTGTCCTATATTCGACACGCTACCTAACACGGACTATCACAACTGAGCAAGATAGTTGTAGCCCTTAGAGGCGCATTACAACCCTTGTAGAACCTTATAATATTAAAGGAAATAGCAGGGAGAAGTACTACGTAAGCCAAGTTTAGCCAAAAGAACTTACCCCTACAGCACTCATTGCCGAAATAGAAAAAGTGCTATCACAACAAACGTTTCAATTAGTAAATAAATAGTAAAAACAACAACCTAACGCCCTAAAATTTAACATTTTATATTTGGCAGTAATAAAAATAGTCACTAATTTTTAGGGGCGTTAATTAAAATTATTTTTCATTATGACCAATAAAAATTTTATGCAAAAAGAATTTGCAGAGTTTTTACCAAAAATGGAGTAAATAGCATTGATAGTTACATTAATTATGTAAATAATGCAGATAAACAATTTAGGCATAAACTTTTTGATCTAGTAGAGAATATCTATAAAGCAAAAAGTTTAGATGCTCTTGATGAATTGAGAGAGATAGGAGAAGAACTTTTTGAGATTATAGAAGTTACTTCAAGAATCATTACCGTGCAGGGTTTATGAAATACCTTGATTTTCATTGAAGAGAAAATCTGCCCTTTCTGATGAAGTTTCAGTTGCCACTATCTCTTTAAATGACATTAAAAAGATGTAGAAGAAGAGGAAAAATATATAATACCAATAGTGCTTACATACACTACTCTTCTACTTTTGTTAGAGACACTCTATTTCGTAGGCTAATTTCACAAGACCGTTATAATAACAATGGTCATCTTATTTTCCTATTCGTTTTTATAAAACAATACTTTTTTATAAAAACAGGACACGAGAAAAAACTTTTTGACAAAATACTTAATCATCAAATAGATAACATTATCTATTTTGTAGGAACTACTGCTAAAAAGTCAAAAGATTTAAAGACTTAGAAATTGAGTATAGTAATGGACAGGTCTTTATAAATAAGGAAAAAGGTTTCTACTAAAACAGAAGTTGATAATTTAGCAACTCTAATTGTAAAATCAGGTAAACTTAGAGAAATTGTTATTGATCACATGAGCCTATTAGTCTCTTATTAGAGTCTTTTAGATAAAAACGAATTTCCTCAACTATCACTTATCACAGATGAATTTAGAAAACGAGTGAGGGGAAATCTAGATAGAGATTCAGTACGCCTATTATCTACTAGAATTGCAGACGACGAGTCTTTTAGAAATAGAATTCATTTTGACAAGTTAGAAGAAGAATTTCAGAAAAATTAATGCAAAAATGAATTTACAGCTAATGCATAGTAGTTATAATAGTAAGAAAGGAGCAAAAATAGGTGTTATCTTATTTAATGTTTAAAAGAGTGATAGAACGATTTCTATCACTCTTTTTATTACTAATCATCTCCATTCTTCCCAGCCCTCCCAGCCTTCTCATTTCTTCCACCTGTCGCACCTGTCCCACCTGTCTCACCTGTCCCACCTGTCGCACTTGTCCCACCTGTCTCACCTGTCGCACTTGTCCCACCTGTCCCATTCCTCCCAGCCTTCCCATACACACAAACCTTAAGCGAACCATCAGCGAAGGATCAGCGAAGGATCAGCGAACAACCACCAACTTCTCTCTCTTCTTTCTCTTTGTTAAAATTTTGCATTTTTGCAGCAGAAAGCCTCTAAAACTGATAATCTTTCAATAAAAAGACCTTTTGGTTGCTTCTCTTTGCGTTTCTTGCAAAAATAGTGAATATCACAAAACAATGCTAAATTGTTAAGGTTTGTTAAAATTTTTGGCTTTTTCTTGGTGAGTTACGAAAGATAATGATACTTTTGGCGCATTAAAAAGTATAAATGTATGGATAACTACACAAAATCGCTTTGTTTATTTTTCTGTTGGCTTTTCCCTTTTGGCTGATAGCTCAGGAAGTAACTATTAAAAGGTACCGTAAAAAGATGAAGACGGACTCGAGCTACAGGGGCAGCTATCGTCATCAAAGGTACTGCTAAGGGTATGGCTACCGATTGGAATGGTAACTTCGAGATGAAAAGCTCATCAGGGGCGATATCTTGGTCTTCTCGACTATCGGCTATGCGCCTAAAGAGGTAAAGGTGAGGCGGGCGCACGCTGCATATCGTCCTCTCGCTGATGTGCAACAGCTCGAAGGTACTGAGGTAGTAGCAGTAGCCTGTGGTACTACCGACAAAAATCGTTACCGGCTCTATGAAAGCTACTATCAAGGCCGACGCTATTCAGGGCCAAACAGACTACCGATGTGGCTAAAACCTTAGAAGGGGCTGTCGCAGGGGTACAAATCTCTACCTCGTCAGGGCAACCAGGCAGTAGCTCGTCTATCCGCATTAGGGGATAGGCTCTATCAATGCTTCAAGCGACCCGCTCATCATCTTAGATGGCGTGCCTTTCGAGGGGACGCTCAATGCTATCAACAACAGCGATATAGAAGTGTGAACGTGCTAAAAAGACGCTTCGTCTTCGGCACTCTACGGGGCACGTGGTGCTAATGGGGTAGTGCTTATCACTACCAAAAAGCGGCTCTAAAGGGCGCCTATCTATCTCAGTGATAGCAGAGTTGGGCTTCAACTACCGCGGCATCCCAGAGTATGATATTATCAGCAGCCCCTGCGAATACTACGAAACGCTTTGGGCATCACTTTACAACCAGAATTTGTACAGTCAAAGACAAGCTGATGCCTTAGCGCGCAGCAATGCCAGCCAATCGCTTATCAATAATGTGGGGGCGAGGCTATAATATCTATAACGTAGCTGATGACGAGGTGGTACTACCTACCGGAAAACTGAATCCTGCCGCTACTATCAAATATTCTGATGCGGCTACCTTCAACCAATGGGAAAAGGCTCTCTTCAATACCCGATGTGCGCAAAGAGCATAACCTGAGTATGACCAAAGGCACAGAGCACAATAGCTTCTATTTCTCTTTTTGGCTATTTGGGCGATGAGGGCTATAATATGAATAGTTATTTTAACCGCTATTCTACTCGTTTTTGCCCTACAAAGACATTACTACTTGGCTAAAAGCCAATGCTTCTTCGATGATTACTTACACCGAAAAACAAGGTAGTACTGAGGATAGCGGCTATGATAACCCTTTTGCGTGGACGCGTACCATAGCGCCTATTTATCCTATTTATGAGCACGATGCCAATGGCAACCGCTTAAATACTTACGACTATGGGGCTACCTGAAAGTTTAATGATAATACCAACCCTGTGGCTACGCAGCGCGAAAATCTAAACTACAGTCGCGATTATTATTTCAATCAGTCGCTTTCGTTAGACGCACAGCTACATAAAAATCTCACTTTTTCAGTAAATGGCAATTTTTATGCTAATTTCTATGATGTGAACTACTTCACTACTCCATTAGGGGGGGCAGGTAAGAACTACGGTGGGGCAGCTACTAAGTATAAGTCAGATAATATAGTGCTAACCTTCAATCAGCTGTTGCGTTATAGCAAAAATTGGGATAATTATGGTATAGAAGCCCTTTTGGTCACGAAAGCTATCAGAAGCGTTTCGGTACTATAGAGGGTAGCAAGAAGAACTTCGTAGACCCCCGCAATAGCGAGGTTCAATAACGCTGCGGTGCTTAGCGCACTTACCTCATATACTAATCGTTATTTTGTAGAAGGCTATTTCGGTCAGCTAAATGCCAACTATCAGCAAAAATATTACCTTTCAGCCAGTTTGCGCCGTGATGGCTCGTCAGTATTTGCGCCCGAAAAATCGTTGGGGTACTTTCTGGTCTGTAGGAGCATCGTGGTTGCTTAGCGAAAGAAGTTTTTAGAGAAAGTAGATTTTGTAGATTTGGTAAAACTGAAGTTGAGCTATAGAATTTTTGCAGGGTAATGACGAACTGATTTACCTGGCGGAGGGCGCTCACACGTGCCTTTATATGACGCTCTACAGCGTGAGCACCAATGGCAATACCCTGGGCCTGTAGCCAGCTATAAAGGCAATCGTAATATCACTTGGGAAGAGAGTGGCAACCTCAATGCAGGGGTAGAATTAGCTTTCTTCAGAAACCGACTTACTTTAGAGGCTGATTACTTCGTGAAGAAAAACCAACGACCTGCTGTTTAATATGCCGTTACCTGCTTCTACCGGTTTTACTCTGAGCCGCGCAACGTAGCTGATATGCTAAACAAAGGGTAGAATTTTCATTAGCGGTAACCCCTGTGCGTACTGATAAAGTGCAGTGGACGGTATCAGTTAATGGCTTGCACTATAAGAATGAAATAACTCGCCTACCTGAGGAATTGCGCGAAAAAGGATTGACACGTGGTTATCAAACACTCAAGGAAGGCGGTAGCATTTACGACTTTTATATGGTGAAATGGGGAGGGGTAAATCCTACCAATGGCGATGCGCAGTTCTATATCAAAAAAATGCTACTACGGGTGAGTATGAGCTAAAAAGGCAGTGAAAACTACAAAAGCGACGGCAAGCAGTATGTAGGCTCCTCTATACCCGACCTACAAGGAGGTTTTTGGCACCACCCTTAGCGCTTATAATTTCGACCTTGCCGTACAGTTTTCTTACCAGTTAGGGAGGTAAATTCTACGACTATCAATACGCCGGACTGATGCACTCAGGCGACTTGGGTAGAACTTGGCACGCTGACATTCGCAACCGTTGGACGCCCGATAATACTACCTCAGATATTCCCCGCCTTGAGTTTGCTAACCAGAAGTTACTCAGCCTTTCTGACCGCTTTATGGTATCGTCAGACTATCTATCGCTGCGCAACATAGTGTAGAGTTATACTTTCACGCGCCAAATGGTAGAAAAATTAGGGCTTACCAGAATTGCGCTATTATCTTACTGCTGATAATGTCTGTTGTGGAGCTACCGCAAGGGCTTAGACCCTCGTACCAGCTTGTCGGGCAGTAATACGGCTGCCGTATACAGCCCTATTCGTACCGTATCAATGGGATTAACACTCACTTTCTAAAAATTGTAAAAGCTATGAAAAATATATACTTTCCACCGCTTTTTATCACTACTTATTACTGCTTGTTCTAAGAGTGATTTTCGACCCTAAGGTAGATGAATACCTCACCGACCAGCGCAAAGAGGAGCTCAAAGCCGATGTAAATACCAAAAGCCAGCTTGCTGCAAGTGAGAGCTCAACGGTATTTACAATAACAATGTAGCCGAACAAGATAGTTATGAAGATTCATTCGGACTCAAATCTATCCATATGTCGTCAGACCTTACAGGGCAGGGATATGGTGCAGGCTTCGTATCACTGGTATAGTTTCGACTATTATTTTTGATATGCGCAATGCTAACTATTCCCGCACCAGCTTTATGTGGAATTTTTCTCTACCGACAAATTAGTGCTATCAACACCATTTTTAGCCGATTATTTTGCTGAAGTCCCTACCGAGCAAGTACTTTATCAGAAATATGCTGAACTGAAGTCGTTAAGGGCTCTTTATTACTACTATTTGGTGAATTTGTATCAGCATTCTTATAAGGGCAACGAAAACAAAATTAGGGGTGCCGCTAATGCTGAAGCCTACTGATGCCAAGTTAGCACGCGCTACAGTGGCAGAGGTATATGCCCAAATGATAGAAGATTTATCGGTAGTAGATGATGCTCGCTTCACCATCACCGAAAGCAAAGAAGATGTCGATAAAGCCGTAGCAGCTGCTTATTTGGCTAAAGTGTATGCGCATAAAGAGGAGTGGGCAAAGGTAGCCCAATATGCCCAAATAGTGCTTAATGCAGGTGCTTTTCAACTATACTTCTATGGCTGAAGTGCAAGGGGCTAAGTGGGATATTAGCAACACCTCTTGGCTCTGGGGGTATGATGTTACCCAGCAGACTACCACCTCTTGGGGCTCTTTCTACTCGCATATCGACAATACCATAACACAAGGGTATGCAGGGGGAGCAGGGGCTTATAAGAATATGTACAGCAACCTCTACGCTAAAATAGCCGATACCGATGTGCGCAAGAAAATATACATCAATAGTACGCTTTTTCCCTGCGATAGCCGACCGCTATAGTTTGCCCAATTACGCTAATGTAAAGTACGCTACCGACCAGCGTTTCTTAAGCGATTACTGCTTCATACGCATAGAAGATCCTTTCTTTTTGTACGTAGAGGCTTTAGTAGAGCAAAACGATTTGACTACTGCCAAAACTACCCTCGAAGATTTTATGCAAAACTATCGCGACCCCTCTTATACACTTACCGCAACTACCCAAGCAGCTATGCGCGAAGAAGTGCGCACGCAACGCCGTATAGAGCTTTGGGGCGAAGGTACTGCTTTCTTCGATTTCAAACGTTGGCATTTAGGGGTAAACCGCTCTGAGGCGGGTAGCAACCATACGTTTAACGTAGTAGTACCTGCAGGGCGACAAACGTTGGGTATACCAAATACCACAGGCTGAAATAGAATCAAACGCTAAAATGGTACAAAACGAGTAAAAGACAACCTACAACAGACTAAACAAGAACCTAAATAGACAGGAACTACCTAAAAAGGATATTTTTGGTAGTTCTTTTTTTATAATTATTTGTAACTGTGTATTTACTTTACCTTAATGTTAAGAAAAAGGTTAATTTTTGGCAGAAGCACCCTTTTTTTGATATTACCTTTGCATTTTGAAAAGTTAATACTCCTAAATCATTATAAAATGCTTTTTATATTTATTTAAAACTATTAAGATGTGGATAGTGGCTATCCTAATGTTTTTTAGGTACAAAAGTGAGTGCACAAACTTGCGATGAGAGTTCCCTAAAAAGCTTTAGAACAGACACGTATCACTACTTTTGCACAAGTTACTCAAGGAAGCGAAGGTTTCTTCTATATTCGTTATCCTTTAGCAGGTACTACTTATACCTTTATAGATCAAGAAGGTAGTAGCTATGAGTATACTTATACAGGGCATTCATTGCAGAACGCTATTGCTGTATCGGTAGGGACTATCAACAGAACCCGTAAGTTTATTTTTCAAAGCACAAAATGGGCAATGTACTTACACCTCTAAGGAGAGGTATACCATCACACCCCAGTATACTAAAGAATTAGTAGTGCGTACAGAACCTGAGTGGTGTGGTAACTCTGGTACTATCTATTTTCAGTTAATAGGGGTAGGTATTTCTACTGATGATTATGAGTTTTTGTAAAGAAAAGCTCAGAGCCTGCTTATAATTTTACAGTTACTAATAGGATAGATCCTACATTGGGTAAGCGAGCTTTATCGGCAGGTAGTTATGACCTGATAGCACGTTTAAGTGATGTTACAAAAACGATAGAAGAAAAAAATATAAAAATAGAGAATGATATAGTACCTATACAGTTTACCCCTCAGTATGTGCCCTGATCCTTGTACAGGCAATGGTGGGGTAAGGGTAGATGTAACCAGTGGTAAATATCCGTTATACTTTACGCTGAAGAGTGAAGATGGTATTACGGTGATTAGATATAAACAAACGTCTAACTTCTTTGCCAATGTGCCTAAAGGTAACTACCAAGTATTGGTAGAAGACTTTTGTGCAGAAGAAGGAGGGCGTGCTCATACAGAGCCGGTATCAGTTTACGATTATCGTTTTGATACTAAACTTTTTCGTTATATAGCAGCAGAAGAAAGTATTGCTTGCGACCAAATAACTTTTTCGAATCTTCAGATAGATGTAGATAATATGGGGTATTTTTGGACTAATAAGAATATGCCCTTACCTTTTACGCTTAAGGTTAAATTTACTTCTCCTTCAGGACAGGTATATCCTATAGAGCGTACCGTAAATAGTTATGAAGAATTTGAAAGGTACTTTTTACAGCAGAGGACTCCCTACGTTATATTGGTATGAAACTCCTCAGCTACCTAAAGAATATGGTGATTGGACGATTTCGGTACTGACTACTTATTGTGGTACTACCAAATCATTAGGGGCTCTTACGCGCAAAATAGAACGTTCGATAGATCATTTCTATGTAAAAACAACCCTAGTACTACTTGTGGCAGGATGGAGCTTAAAGCAGACTATACTAATATGGTGAATAGCAACGTGAATGTAGCTATGCCTATCTATTACGTATTAGAGAATATCCTGCAACATTCAATCCTAATACAGCAGGATTTTATATGGTAAACCTCGTCTAATACTTCTATCAGTGGTAAGTATGTAAAACGCATCAATACCCATAGTAGAGCTAATGAACCCCTATTGGTAGAAGCGCGTTTGCTGAATGTAGGCGATACATTCCGTTTTTAAATTAGTATCAGAAGATTGTAATGAAGAGCGATTGTTAGACCCTATCACTATACCTAATAGTACTATAGGATCTAGCTGGGTAGATATTTATCCTATAGCGAGTTGTAAAGGGACTGCCTCTAACTATCAGTTTGCTACTATGTACATATCGGGGAGGAATAGTGCTGCTAATCCTGAAGCAGCAAGTGTGAAAATCACCCATTTTGACGGTGATGCTACTAAGCTACCAGCTGATGTACATTTTGCCATACGAACTGCCAGATAGCAAAAGAGAGACAGCAACACAAAAACTTGGGTGCTACGCGATATGCCAGTAGGTAAGTATACCTTTGAATATACAGATGTTTTGTGGTAATGTAGCCTCAAGAGTCTTTACTTTAGAGCCAGAAGTTTATACGATTGAGTGGCAGGAAGGTTGCACACCTAAGATTAAGTGGACACTTAATTCGTCAGAAAGATATTGGTCTCCTTATTTTTGTAGAATACTTTAATAAAGATACTGGTAGTTGGGAGAAACTAAAAAAACAGAAAATGGGCGTTTTTGGCTAACTGTTTTTATACCGTAGAGGTACATACGAGACGAATGTAACAAGCACAAAAACCAGGTAAATATCGCATAGTACGCAGTATATACACAAGGGATAGCAGTGTATGGGGACCTTATGATTGTAGTGTAGTTATTTCGGAAAAAGAATATGGAGGAGCTTTGCAAAAGCCAAAAGCGGTAGGTTTTGCTTGTGGGGAATAAGTATCACGTAGCTATATTGGCACAAGGGGTACGCCACCTTATACTTATACCTTAGTAAACAAGCAAGTGCCAGGGCAAGCTAAACAAACCCTTAACACCCCTAGTGACGATGAGAACTTTTTCTTGAATGTAGATGCGGCTAACCTCAATACTTATTACACTTTTAAAGTAACAGATGCTTGTGGTAATGCTGATACAGTAGATGGTAATATATCAGACTTTTTACCTCCTACTATTGCAGCAGATAGAGAAGTATACTGTAGTGGGCAGTCGGCTACGCTCTCATTGCCTGACTTAGGTAGCAAAATACAAATAGTATGGGATAGGTACGACGGTACTACCACTACTACGGTACATACAGGTACTACACTACACGTAGCCTCTGTTACTACCGGTGATGTATACAACACGCTTGCAAACTACTTATGGAGGGGCAGTAGCTACCTGCCTAAGTACAGCTATAGCTCCTTACACTATAAGAGCTGCTGAGGGAGCCCCTATGCTTACTACTATAAGTAGTACTAACCAAACGCTTTGTACTAATGGTACTAATACCGATTGGTTTGACCTTAATGCTTTGTTTACTGATTATAATGCTATACATCCGGCAGTTACCAAACGCATTATTGATAAAGCAGGTGTTATAGCAGTGCCAGCAGACGGTAGGGTAAATATAGCTACCCTCAGAATTTTTCAGATAGGGAAAAACATCTTTGTATATCAGTTGGTAAGCCAATGTGGTGAGGTATTACAAGCAGCAGAGGCAATGCTGAAAGTTAAAGACCTCTTAATTTTAGCAATGAAGTAACTGAGAAAAACCTTTATGTTTGTGAGAGAGGCCTACTTTTTAATCAGCTGAAAGAAAGTATTTTTAGAAAAAGGTACAGCAAAAACTTAAGGCTAATGATGTAGATTTTTCATTGGTATACTACTTATGCCAATGCGATAGCCGATACCCACACTAAAACAGGTACAGATAGAGTAGAAGCAATTAGTAAGGGAAATAGTAAAGAAGTATTTTTGCGACTTTCTGCTAATGCTTATTGCAAAAGGAGCCGTAATGACTATTACCGTAACGCGCTTGATACGGCAGCACTACCTAACAAAGACTTAGGGTATAGTATGTGCCCCTCAGCATAGGAGCCATAAAAAAACTTATTGATGCTACTGATTTTGCTAAGATAAGTATTTATCAGGATGGGGTGCCGTTAGTAGATGCTTTTGAACTACAAAGGTACTCAAAAGCCTTACCTATACTAAAAAAAGTAGGAGGCTGCGAAACTACTCCTGCTAAGTTAACCCTCACGTTACAACAACCTACAGCAGCACAAGCACAAACAATAGCTGTATGTGCTGATTATAATATGAGTAGTAATCAAGTAGGGATAACGATAGGAACCGCTAAGGCTGCTTTTGCGCGATATTTATACGAATGCAACTACTATTACATTATATGATGATAATGGTAGTGAATACACTAATGATGCTATTTTTATTCGCATCACTTATCCTTATTTGTACTTTTAGTGTACAAGAAGCAGGCAAATGTGCTTCAGTACGTTATCCTTTATCTTTTGAGCCTAAGGATAGAACCTTGAGCAGTGGGGTAATTGTATCAGTATGCGAAAATAGCACTATAGCCGATATTAAAGCAGCTATACAATCTCAACTACCTACGGCACAAAATCTAATGATCTATAAAGATACAGTGCTACAGACAGATACCGATACTATAGAGTGGTGGTGGGCTACAAGATACTATTACACTATACAAACCCCAGGTTTGTGCCCCAGCTATAAAACACAGATAACGCTTACTAAATCAGGCAATACTACTCCAGCCCCTGTGCGTACTGTAAATTTGTGTGGTATAACAAACCCTAAAGTCAGTGATGTACGGGCTATTTTGGGCAATAATGCGCGAGTATATGTATGGCTCAATAACCAATGGTATACACAACCTGACACTAATTTCATTCAGTCTAACCCAGCTTGGGCTTACTATTACACTATAGAGGTAGCGGGTAAGTGTGTGAGCGAGAGAACCCTCTAAGCCTTAATATGACCCCTGCAGCCCCTACGGCTACCGCTCAAACCCATTGTGTGGGGGCAACGGTGTTTGATTTGTTGCCAAAAGAACCTAGTATACGTTGGTATAAAGTAGCTACAGGAGGTACACCGCTGATGGAAGGAGAGAGACTTTCAACAGGCACTTATTATGCTGCACGCTATAATGGTTGCGAAAGCAAGCGAGTAGCCGTAGCTGTAACGGTAAATACTCTAAGGTAGATGAAGTGATTGCCTCGCCCTCGAATGTGCCTGCAGGAGTACCTACAAATGTAAACTTTATTTTTAAAGGAACACCAGAAACAGTAGCTACTTATAATATAGATGGAGGCACAGCCGAAACGGTTACCCTTACAGCTGCAGGGGTAGCTACTGTAACTAAGAGTATTGCACAAACCGCTACTCTTACAGTTACAAGAGTGCATATGGGGAGTGCTCGGCAGTAGCAAGTGTTACTACTTATGTAAAAACCATAAGTTCGTTAGCACCTATTACCGTGATTAAGCACCCATTAGAAAGAGTAGAATGTGATGCTGATTTGCATAGTTCAGATAAGGTATATTTTGAAGCAGAAGCAGAGATAGCTGCAGGCTTTTACTCAACCTATAAAATTTCGTCTTGAATTTTCTAAAGATAATTTTGTTACTACTCAAAATTCAGGTTCTTGGGAAGCAACTGTTATACCACCTGGGCAACCTAATAAAAGAATAGCCAAGAAAGATACTTATGTATATGCTGGACTCTTTGGGGGTGATGATATGGATGGTAGGGAATATAGGCTTGCTTTTTCGTGCTATTGTAGCTGGTAATGAACAAATTGTTTATAGTAATCCTGCTTTACTTAGAGTATATTATATACGAATTAAGACACAACCTATAGCACCTACGACCCCTTATTGTAAGGATGCGATAGCAACCCCACTAACTGTAGAAGCAGAAGGTAGAGGCGTAACTTCTATGACCTATCAGTGGTATGAAAATACCGAAAATAGTACAGTAGGGGCACAACTTATATCAGGAGCTAATGAGGCTTCTTATATTCCTTCGACAGCTCAACCAGGAATTAAATATTATTACGTGCAAGCAAGCAATAATAGTGGTTGTGATCAGCCTGTTAGTAATATAGTAAAGGTAGAGGTGTTAAGCCCTACTACTATTACTCTACAACCGCAGTCAGCTTCGTATTGCAAAAAAATGAAGTAGCTACAGCTTTGAGTTTTAGAGACAGACGGTACAGGTACACCTACCTATCATTGGTATGCTAATACTGCTGATAGCTATGTAGGGGGCTACCCAAGTAGGTACGAGTGCTACCTATGTACCTTCTACTACTGTAGTGGGTACCAAATATTATTTTTGCCACAGTAAAGTCGTACTTGTGGTACCATTACGAGTACGATAGCTGCTATAACGGTACATCCTGATGTAGCTCTTACAGGGCAAAGTACCTCGCTAACGCTCTGCTATCACGAACCTACAGCCACAATAAGTGTAACCGCTACAGGTAGAGATTTGCACTATCAGTGGTTTGATAATGGTAGTACTAATAGCAATACAGGAGGTACACTTTTGGCAGGAGAAACAGATAATATATTTTTCCCACCCACTGATACTGCAGGAGTTAAATACTACTATGCAGAAGTGATGGGTGCTTGTGGAGCGATGCAAACTACCCACCCTATAAGAGTGGAAGTACAGCGTGCAGCTACTCCTACAGTTACCTCTAATGTTACGCTCTGCCCAACGGCAGTTAATGCTATAGTCTCGTTTGTTAGTTATGTAACTACACCTACAACAGGTTATACTTTGCGTTGGTACGAAACAGCCGTAGCCCCTACCGCTATCGCAACTCCTACCGTTAATTTGCGAGTAGTAACTTCCACTACAATAACACGATATGTTACCCAAGTGAATGCTTTTGGCTGTGAAAGTGAACGTATACCTATTACTATAAAAAAATAGAAGATACTATAGCCCCTACGGTTACAGTATCGCCTACTCTGGCGGTAGCTTGCAATGCTACTAACCGCGATACACTTATTAATCAGTGGCTTAGTCAGGCAGCTGCAACCGATGTTTTGTGGAGCTATAGCAACCTTTACACATAATTACAACCAAGTAAAACCTTCAGATTTCTGTGAAAGTGAAGGTATTGTAACCGTTACTTACACAGCGAAAAGATACCTTTGGTAATACCACTACTAAGACAAGTACTCTTGTAATTGTAGCCATTAAAGCAACAACAGATAGCTTTACCATTACACATGGGTCGGCTACCACTACTACTGCTCAAACGGTACTAACCAACGATAAGGTAGGTAATCGTACGGCTACAACTAGTACTGTTAGTCTTACTACTGAGGGTGCCTGCTGTAGAGAGACAAATTCAGCTACTCCTACACTCAATGCAGATGGTACGATTACAGTGCCATCAGGTACTAAATCGGGAACATATACTATCGTTTATAAGATATGTACTACTCTATCGGGCGTAACAGCTTGTGCAACCACTACAGCTATTATTAAAGTAGGTAGTACCCCGCTGATATGCAAATCCAGATACAGACTTTAATGTACCTACAGGTTCAGTAAGTAGTACCTCAACAAAGACAGTTATAGAGAATGACCGCATAGGTAATCGTACACCAACAACAACGGATGTTACTATAACAACGGTTAGTACAACAACCGATGTAGAAGGTAATACTAACACGCCGACAATAGATCCAAGTACAGGTAAAGTAAAAAGTACCAGTAGGGACACGTTCGGGTACATATACAATTACTTACAGTATTTGTGAACGTTTAAATCCTGATAACTGTAAGACAAGTACAGTAACAGTAAAAAGTAGGTAGTACTCCGCTGATAGCAAATCCAGATACAGACTTTAATGTACCTACAGGGTTCAGTAAGTAGTACTTCAACAAAGACAGTTATAGAGAATGACCGCATAGGTAATCGTACACCAACAACAACGGATGTTACTATAACAACGGTTAGTACAACAACCGATGTAGAAGGTAATACTAATACACCGACAATAGATCCTAGTACAGGTAAAGTAAAAGTACCATCGGGGACACGTTCGGGTACATATACAATTGCCCTACAGTATTTGTGAACGTTTAAAATCCCTGATAACTGCAAGACAAGTACAGTAACAGTAAAAAGTAGGTAGTACCCCGCTAATAGCAAATCCAGATACAGACTTTAATGTACCTACAGGTTCAGTAAGTAGTACTTCAACAAAGACAGTTATAGAGAATGACCGCATAGGTAATCGTACACCAACAACAACGGATGTTACTATAACAACGGTTGGTACAACAACCGATGTAGAAGGTAATACTAACACGCCGACAATAGATCCAAGTACAGGTAAAGTAAAAAAAGTACCAGTGAGGACACGTTCGGGTACATATACAATTACTTACAGTATTTGTGAACGTTTAAATCCTGATAACTGTAAGACAAGTACAGTAACAGTAAAAGTAGGTAGTACCCGCTGATAGCAAAATCCAGATACAGACTTTAATGTACCTACAGGTTCAGTAAGTAGTACCTCAACAAAGACAGTTATAGAGAATGACCGTATAGGTAATCGTACACCAACAACAACGGATGTTACTATAACAACGGTTAGTACAACAACCGATGTAGAAGGTAATACTAACACGCCGACAATAGATCCAAGTACAGGTAAAGTAAAAGTACCAGTAGGGACACGTTCGGGTACATATACAATTACTTACAGTATTTGTGAACGTTTAAATCCTGATAACTGTAAGACAAGTACAGTAACAGTAAAAGTAGGTAGTACCCCGCTGATAGCTAATCCAGATACAGACTTTAATGTACCTACAGGTTCAGTAAGTAGTACTTCAACAAAGACAGTTATAGAGAATGACCGCATAGGTAATCGTACACCAACAACAACGGATGTTACTATAACAACGGTTAGTACAACAACTGATGTAGAAGGTAATACTAACACGCCGACAATAGATCCGAAGTACAGGTAAAGTAAAAGTACCCGAGTAGGGGACACGTTCGGGTACATATACAATTACTTACAGTATTTGTGAACGTTTAAATCCTGATAACTGTAAGACAAGTACAGTAACAGTAAAAGTAGGTAGTACCCCGCTGATAGCAAATCCAGATACAGACTTTAATGTACCTACAGGTTCAGTAAGTAGTACCTCAACAAAGACAGTTATAGATAATGACCGTATAGGTAATCGTGCACCAACAACAACGGATGTTACTATAACAACAGTTGGTACAACAACCGATGTAGAAGGTAATACTAATACACCGACAATAGATCCGAGTACAGGTAAAGTAAAAGTACCAGCAGGGACACGTTCGGGTACATATACAATTACTTACAGTATTTGTGAACGTTTAAATCCTGATAACTGTAAGACAAGTACAGTAACAGTAAAAGTAGGTAGTACCCGCTGATAGCAAATCCAGATACAGACTTTAATGTACCTACAGGTTCAGTAAGTAGTACTTCAACAAAAGACAGTTATAGAGAATGACCGCATAGGTAATCGTACACCAACAACAACGGATATTACTATAACAACGGTTAGTACAACAACCGATGTAGAAGGTAATACTAACACGCCGACGATAGATCCGAGTACAGGTAAAGTAAAAGTACCAGTAGGGACACGTTCGGGTACATATACAGTACTTACAGTATTTGTGAACGTTTAAATCCTGATAACTGTAAGACAAGTACAGTAACAGTAAAAAGTAGGTAGTACCCGCTGATAGCTAATCCAGATACGAGACTTTAATGTACCTACAGGTTCAGTAAGTAGTACTTCAACAAAGACAGTTATAGAGAATGACCGCATAGGTAATCGTACACCAACAACAACGGATGTTACTATAACAACGGTTAGTACAACAACCGATGTAGAAGGTAATACTAACACGCCGACGATAGATCCGAGTACAGGTAAAGTAAAAGTACCAGCAGGGACACGTTCGGGTACATATACAATTACTTACAGTATTTGTGAACGTTTAAAATCCTGATAACTGTAAGACAAGTACAGTAACAGTAAAAAGTAGGTAGTACCCCGCTGATAGCAAATCCAGATACAGACTTTAATGTACCTACAGGTTCAGTAAGTAGTACTTCAACAAAGACAGTTATAGAGAATGACCGCATAGGTAATCGTACACCAACAACAACGGATGTTACTATAACAACGGTTAGTACAACAACCGATGTAGAAGGTAATACTAACACGCCGACGATAGATCCGAGTACAGGTAAAGTAAAAAGTACCAGTAGGGACACGTTCGGGTACATATACAATTACTTACAGTATTTGTGAACGTTTAAATCCTGATAACTGTAAGACAAGTACAGTAACAGTAAAAGTAGGTAGTACCCCGCTGATAGCTAATCCGAGATACAGACTTTAATGTACCTACAGGTTCAGTAAGTAGTACTTCAACAAAAGACAGTTATAGAGAATGACCGCATAGGTAATCGTACACCAACAACAACGGATGTTACTATAACAACGGTTAGTACAACAACCGATGTAGAAGGTAATACTAACACGCCGACGATAGATCCGAGTACAGGTAAAGTAAAAAGTACCAGCAGGGACACGTTCGGGTACATATACAATTACTTACAGTATTTGTGAACGTTTAAATCCTGATAACTGTAAGACAAGTACAGTAACAGTAAAAAGTAGGTAGTACCCCGCTGATAGCAAATCCAGATACAGACTTTTAATGTACCTACAGGTTCAGTAAGTAGTACTTCAACAAAGACAGTTATAGAGAATGACCGCATAGGTAATCGTACACCAACAACAACGGATGTTACTATAACAACGGTTGAGTACAACAACCGATGATGAAGGTAATACTAACACGCCGACGATAGATCCGAGTACAGGTAAAGTAAAAAGTACCAGTAGGGACACGTTCGGGTACATATACAATTACTTACAGTATTTGTGAACGTTTAAATCCTGATAACTGTAAGACAAGTACAGTAACAGTAAAAAGTAGGTAGTACCCCGCTGATAGCTAATCCAGATACAGACTTTAATGTACCTACAGGTTCAGTAAGTAGTACTTCAACAAAGACAGTTATAGAGAATGACCGCATAGGTAATCGTACACCAACAACAACGGATGTTACTATAACAACGGTTAGTACAACAACCGATGTAGAAGGTAATACTAACACGCCGACGATAGATCCGAGTACAGGTAAAGTAAAAGTACCAGCAGGGACACGTTCGGGTACATATACAATTACTTACAGTATTTGTGAACGTTTAAATCCTGATAACTGTAAGACAAGTACAGTAACAGTAAAAGTAGGAGGCGATACAGCTACAAGTACCTGCAACGCCAACAATAGAGACGACTCCAGATGAGTTGACCCTATACAGGTACGACGATAACAAGTCCGAAGGTAATAGGTAATGTACTGACTAACGATAAGGTAAACGGATGTACACCAATAACAGCAAGTGTAACGATAAGTACTCCTTCGTTAGTACCTAATCGTCCTTACATACGTGATAATGGAGAGGTAGTAGTACCACCAAGTACGCCTAATGGCACATATACTACTACTTATACATTATGTACAAACTTTGCACCAGTAGTATGTAGTACAACGCCAACAATAGTAACGATAACGGTTAGCATTACTGTTACAGGAACTACAACACCTACTACCGCAACACCAACAATAGAGACGACTCCAGATGAGTTGACCTATACAGGGTACGACGATAACAAGTCCGAAGGTAATAGGTAATGTACTGACTAACGATAAGGTAAAACGGACGTACACCAACAACAGCAAAGTGTAACGATAAGTACTCCTTCGTTAGTACCCTAATCGTCCTTACATACGTGATAATGGAGAGGTAGTAGTACCACCAAGTACGCCTAATGGTACATACACCACTACTTATACATTATGTACTAACTTTGCACCAGTAGTATGTAGTACAACGCCAACAATAGTAACGATAACGGTTAGCATTACTGTTACAGGGACTACAACACCTACTACCGCAACGCCAACAATAGAGACGACTCCAGATGAGTTGACCTATACAGGTACGACGATAACAAGTCCGAAGGTAATAGGTAATGTACTGACTAACGATAAGGTAAACGGACGTACACCAACAACAGCAAGTGTAACGATAAGTACTCCTTCGTTAGTACCTAATCGTCCTTACATACGTGATAATGGAGAGGTAGTAGTACCACCAAGTACGCCTAATGGTACATACACCACTACTTATACATTATGTACTAACTTTGCACCAGTAGTATGTAGTACAACGCCAACAATAGTAACGATAACGGTTAGCATTACTGTTACAGGGACTACAACACCTACTACCGCAACACCAACAATAGAGACGACTCCAGATGAGTTGACCTATACAGGTACGACGATAACAAGTCCGAAGGTAATAGGTAATGTACTGACTAACGATAAGGTAAACGGATGTACACCAATAACAGCAAGTGTAACGATAAGTACTCCTTCGTTAGTACCTAATCGTCCTTACATACGTGATAATGGAGAGGTAGTAGTACCACCAAGTACGCCTAATGGCACATATACTACTACTTATACATTATGTACAAACTTTGCTCCAGTAGTATGTAGTACAACGCCAACAATAGTAACGATAACGGTTAGCATTACTGTTACAGGAACTACAACACCTACTACCGCAACACCAACAATAGAGACGACTCCAGATGAGTTGACCTATACAGGTACGACGATAACAAGTCCGAAGGTAATAGGTAATGTACTGACTAACGATAAGGTAAACGGACGTACACCAACAACAGCAAAGTGTAACGATAAGTACTCCTTCGTTAGTACCTAATCGTCCTTACATACGTGATAATGGAGAGGTAGTAGTACCTCAAGTACGCCCTAATGGTACATACACCACTACTTATACATTATGTACTATCTTTGCACCAGTAGTATGTAGTACAACGCCAACAATAGTAACGATAACGGTTAGCATTACTGTTACAGGGACTACAACACCTACTACCGCAACACCAACAATAGAGACGACTCCAGATGAGTTGACCTATACAGGTACGACGATAACAAGTCCGAAGGTAATAGGTAATGTACTGACTAACGATAAGGTAAACGGACGTACACCAACAACAGCAAGTGTAACGATAAGTACTCCTTCGTTAGTACCTAATCGTCCTTACATACGTGATAATGGAGAGGTAGTAGTACCACCAAGTACGCCTAATGGTACATACACCACTACTTATACATTATGTACTAACTTTGCACCAGTAGTATGTAGTACAACGCCAACAATAGTAACGATAACGGTTAGCATTACTGTTACAGGGACTACAACACCTACTACCGCAACGCCAACAATAGAGACGACTCCAGATGAGTTGACCTATACAGGTACGACGATAACAAGTCCGAAGGTAATAGGTAATGTACTGACTAACGATAAGGTAAACGGACGTACACCAACAACAGCAAGTGTAACGATAAGTACTCCTTCGTTAGTACCTAATCGTCCTTACATACGTGATAATGGAGAGGTAGTAGTACCACCAAGTACGCCTAATGGTACATACACCACTACTATACATTATGTACTAACTTTGCACCAGTAGTATGTAGTACAACGCCAACAATAGTAACGATAACGGTTAGCATTACTGTTACAGGGACTACAACACCTACTACCGCAACACCAACAATAGAGACGACTCCAGATGAGTTGACCCTATACAGGTACGACGATAACAAGTCCGAAGGTAATAGGTAATGTACTGACTAACGATAAGGTAAAACGGACGTACACCAACAACAGCAAGTGTAACGATAAGTACTCCTTCGTTAGTACCTAATCGTCCTTACATACGTGATAATGGAGAGGTAGTAGTACCCATCAAGTACGCCTAATGGTACATAACCACTACTTATACATTATGTACTAACTTTGCACCAGTAGTATGTAGTACAACGCCAACAATAGTAACGATAACGGTTAGCATTACTGTTACAGGGACTACAACACCCTACTACCGCAACACCAACAATAGAGACGACTCCAGATGAGTTGACCTATACAGGTACGACGATAACAAGTCCGAAGGTAATAGGTAATGTACTGACTAACGATAAGGTAAACGGATGTACACCAATCAACAGCAAGTGTAACGATAAGTACTCCTTCGTTAGTACCTAATCGTCCTTACATACGTGATAATGGAGAGGTAGTAGTACCACCAAGTACGCCTAATGGCACATATACTACTACTTATACATTATGTACAAACTTTGCTCCAGTAGTATGTAGTACAACGCCAACAATAGTAACGATAACGGTTAGCATTACTGTTACAGGAACTACAACACCTACTACCGCAACACCAACAATAGAGACGACTCCAGATGAGTTGACCTATACAGGTACGACGATAACAAGTCCGAAGGTAATAGGGTAATGTACTGACTAACGATAAGGTAAACGGACGTACACCAACAACAGCAAAGTGTAACGATAAGTACCCTTCGTTAGTACCTAATCGTCCTTACATACGTGATAATGGAGAGGTAGTAGTACCACCAAGTACGCCTAATGGTACATACACCACTACTTATACATTATGTACTAACTTTGCACCAGTAGTATGTAGTACAACGCCAACAATAGTAACGATAACGGTTAGCATTACTGTTACAGGGACTACAACACCTACTACCGCAACACCAACAATAGAGACGACTCCAGATGAGTTGACCCTATACAGGTACGACGATAACAAGTCCGAAGGTAATAGGTAATGTACTGACTAACGATAAGGTAAACGGACGTACACCAACAACAGCAAGTGTAACGATAAGTACTCTTCGTTAGTACCCTAATCGTCCTTACATACGTGATAATGGAGAGGTAGTAGTACCACCAAGTACGCCTAATGGTACATACACCACTACTTATACATTATGTACTAACTTTGCACCAGTAGTATGTAGTACAACGCCAACAATAGTAACGATAACGGTTAGCATTACTGTTACAGGGACTACAACACCTACTACAGATAAACCTATAGCAGTAGATGATAATGTAGAGACGCCAGTAGATACTCCTATAGTAGTAGATGTATTGCGTAATGATACCCCTAAGGGAGCTACAACCCCTAATATAGTAACACTACCACAGCACGGTACTATTATACTAGGAGCTGATGGTACTATAGAATATCGCCCCTGATACTAATTACGAAGGAATAGATAGATGGGTATATGAAATTTGTAATATGTATGGTTGTGCTTCAGCTACAGTAACTGTAAATGTAATGAGTGAACTGATACCTTATAACGGAATGTCAGTAGATGGAGATGGTAAGAATGAACATTTCCATATTGCTGGTATCACACGTTATTCTAATAATACAGTGAGAGTATTTAACAGATGGGGAATAAAAGTATTTGAAATTGATGGCTATAACAATACTACTAATGTATTTCTAGGACGTTCGCAAGCAAGAGCGACCTTTGAGTCTTCAGATATGTTGCTCACAAGGTACCTATTACTATGTTATAGAATACTACGATGAGCATAATCAAAGAAAAACCCTAACAGGTTGGTTGTATCTGAAACGGTAATAAAAACTAAATTGATAAAAAGATTTTTGCTAATGTTACAAGACTTTTAGCAAAAATCTTTTTGTTCTTTATATTTTCGTATTTCGTCTTTTATTTAGTATCTTTTGTCGCCATAAATGTTTTGTTATGAATAAACACCAACTACGTGTGCAAGAAACACTGCAATATTTTTACACAGAAAGATATAGGTTTGGCTTTCAGAAAATTGTTAGATTGTGCTGCCGATACGCAGCAGATGTCTCATTTATGAGAAAAGCCATCGCACTAACTGATTGGAAAGAAAACACCCTGCTGAGGTAGAAACTCTTTATCGAAAAAGCTACAGTGCTACTCAGAGAGATAGCCGATTGCGAAAGTGTAACGGAACTCCCTACAGAAACGGCTGTATTAGTAGCTGAAGAGGTGCGCAAGCACTATGCTTTAGGGCGCTTTCAGTTGAGGCCTCATTTCGCTTTCTATCAAAAAGGACAAGTATATGGGTTGGTAGGCGAGAACGGCAATGGTAAAACTACCCTATTGCGCATTTTAGCACGCGACCTCTCATACGATTCGGGAGTAGTGAAATACTACTTACCGAGCGACCCTAAGAACGACTATGACCTGCGTACTAAAGCTTATCTACATACCCCAGCGTACCGAAAAAGTGGTATGGTAGCCTGAAAGACAATCTGAAATTTACCCTTTCAAGCTATGGTATTCCGGCTGAAGAAAACGAGCTGCGCACCCTGCTTATGATTGCCCGCTTAGGGCTTTGGCAGATACCAACACTTAGACTGGAATGCCCTTTCGTCAGGTTATAAAATGCGCTTTGAGTTAGCGCGTACCCTTTTGCGCCAGCCCGAAATTCTCCTACTCGATGAGCCTTTGGGCAATTTAGACGTATTGGCACAACAGGTTATCTTAGAAGACCTAAAGATGATAGCCAACTCGGTAAATCACCCCTATTGCCCTTATCCTCAGTTCGCAGCAGCTTTTTGAGGTAGAGAAAATATCAGATAAGGTAATATTCTTGCGCAACGGTCAGTATACAGATAATGCCGAGGCAACTGCTACAGAAGAGGCTATGCCGCTGATAGTAGAGATAGATACTACTAACACCCGCGAAGAATTGATGGCAGTATTCAAAGCATTTGCGCTTGAGAAACTCAACTATAACGGAGGGTATATGTGGCGTATTTCCGTCCTAATACCGAGTATTCAGCTGTATTAGAGGCTTTGGGTAAGGCAAAGATAGACCTGACTTACATTCGCAATATATCGGCTTCTACACGTAGGTTTTTTGTAAGTTAAATATGAGGGAGTTATGAATAAGTATTTGTTAGAGCGTTATCCTACTATTTGGAATACGCACATCGTTTGGGTACTGCCCTTAGCACTCTTGGCGCAGGTGTTGCTTTTTATAGGTGGTTTTTGTCTTATAAATGACGATATGCTCAAAGATGACTACTACAGTATCTACAGCAGCTACGAGGGGATACCCCTTAATACTAAATCTAATAGTCAGTGTGCTGTTGTTAGTAGGTTGGCTTATCTATCTGTTCCGCAATAATGCCTTGCAGCATTTTTTTATCCGTTAAAGGCACGACAACTTTTTGGGCAGTTCGTATGTTTCTTTCTGACGATACTGCTATCAATTTCGTTGGCAGTACCGTTTTTTGCAGGTCAGAAAGCAAAGGCACACTGGCGGTATACCGATAGCTATATAGATGAAGTGCTACATTACTATCCAGAGGATTACCAGATGTACGACTATACCGACTATTATCCGCAAGAGCAGGTAGAAGAGTATTACATAGCGCAAAAATGCCCAACGGCTTAAAGAAAAAGATTTTAAATATTGTGTATATGAGCCATTACAAGTGTTTGTAATATTGTCGTTTTATGGCGATGGTGCTTTTTCTGCATACGTGCTACGGGCTCCGCACTTTTCTGTTTTTCGGTCAGTATTTTCGGGGGTACTGAGTCTGTTAGTCACGATGCTGGCGATGCTCTTTATTCCGCTAACCGAGTTTACCTATTATTACGATGAAGAATGCGCTATGGGGCTTTTTCTGCTTACCTACATAGTTGTGTTAGTGCTTTCACTCAAGCTGCAGGGTAAGATACGCAAGCTCTTCAGTGGGGTGTTGCTGAATGTGTCAATAATATTTTTCGGCTTAGCATTTTTCTTTTTTTAGGGTATCTATTGATAAAACTTATCTATCATTGTCTCTATTTAGCTAATACATCAGAAAAACTACTACGATTATGAGGCACTCAATGCATTATCAGATTACATGGATTTTTGCAGGCTCTTATTCGGGGTACTACCTGATGCAAGGGATATTTGTGTTGAGGGTAATGACTTTTTACCGCCCTATACACTAAGGCAGTGCTGCGTTGGAAGGCGCTGCCCGAATAACAAATTATTAAGCAAATGAAGAAAAATAGAACAATATTTATTAGAGCGTTATCCGTCTCTGTGGAATACCAAAATAGTGTGGCTATTGGGCATTGCCCTTTGTGCTCACTTGTTTTCTTTCTGTTTGGCTTCTTTTCGGTGAATGAAGAAGACTTTAGTACAAAATATTTTGGTACAATAGAAAAATTCTTTCCGATAGCCTTTTGCTCAATTTTGTCATTTCTACTTTGCTGTTGGTAGGCTGGTTAGTACAGATGAGCAAAAACAACGCCTTTAAGCATTTTTACCCCAGTAATGCGCTCAAACTCTTCGGGCAGTTCGTACAGTATTTTCTGATAGTTTTTGCCTCTATTTCGTTTTTATATCGTTTTGTGATGGGCGAAGATGTACGTTTTAGGTGTCATTACTCGTCTTCGTATGTAGCATCGCTTAAGCTACAATACCCTACGATAGAAAACAAAATGGACTACGATGACCCTCAGCTACAAGAGGCGTATTACGTTATTACAAATGCTGAAAATAAAATAGGAGTAGTAAAGATATTAGGTTATCTTGATATTTTTATGATGATAGCCCTCTTCTTTTCGCTGATAGTATTTTGTGTGCGGGTCACTAATGTGCGTTCATTTCTTTTTGGTATTGTCTTTTCGCACGTGTTGGCACTGCTTTTTGGCTATCCTGTCAATAATAACAGTCTTTGCTATAGGCGGCGATTCGGTAGCGTGGCTGTACATACTAACCGCTTATCTGATGATATTTGCCTCAGTATACCCTATTAGGGCATATCAGCAAGCTGCATTCGGCTATCCTCATCAACTTTTCGCTTATTGTATTTGTACCCGCTTCCCTACAGCACCCTATTGCTATAGAGGGGCGACTGTTGCCAAGTGGTTTGCCTAATAACTATGTAATATTAGCGGCTACTTTTGTGTTTATATATTTCTATTCGAGGGTACTGCACCAGTGGAAGGCAGGGAGCAGAATAATGATGAATGATAAAAATAGATTTAATTAAAATTTGGTATATAAATATCTTTTTAGTTGCTAATTGGTGAAAAATTAGTACCTTTGCCGCACTAAAAAACTTAATAATAATTATAACGTATGTCAAAAACAAAAGTACACCAGAACGCAAAACTAGTTTGCACCTGAAATTATCGACCTTCTTAACGAACAAGTAAGTAAAGAAGCAGAAGCAAGTTCGCTTTATTTAGCAATGGCTTCTTGGGCAGAATACAATGGTTACTCACGCAGTGCTGAGTTTTTCTATAACCACGCTGTAGAAGAGAGAGACCATATGATGAAAATTTTCCGTTTCTCAACGAAAACGGTGCTCGTGCTTTCGCTCCTAAAGTAGGAGAAGTACAACAAGAATTCGGTTCACTAAAAAGAAGTATACGAAAAACTTTAGAGCACGAAATAAAAAGTAACTCAGTCTATTTTTGCTATTTTCAAGAAAGCGCGTCAGTCAGACGACTATGCTTCAGAAAACTTCTTGCAATGGTTTGTACAAGAGCAATTAGAAGAAGAACGCTTAGTACACTCTATCTTAGACCTATTTGAGTTTTACAATGATAACGACTCTCCTATCGCGCTCAAACTTATCGACGAACGTATACCATTAGAACAAGAATAATGATTTTAGTAACTGGCGGAACGGGGCAAATAGGCAGCCGCTTTGGCTTTTTGAATCTTACGAAAAATAAGGCGTCTAAAGTAAGGGCTATCTACCGCAATACCCAATCGCTTGAGAAAATCAGACAATTATTTGTAAAACACAGCAATAGTGGCGCCGCTCAGTTTGACACTATCGAATGGATACAAGCAGACTTAAGTAACTTTATCCCCGCACTTGAAAAAGCGTTCGAGGGTGTTACTTTCGTTTTCGTGTGCTGGTTTAATCTCATTTCAGCCCCAAGATTTTTGATAAACTTATAGAGGTGAACGTACAGGGCACTGCCAATATAGTAAATCTCAGTATCGACTTTGGGGTGAAAAACTCTGTTATGTAAGTTCGGTAGCTACTCTTTCAACCCTACCTCATACCCCTATAGATGAGGAAAACGATTGGAATAACGAAGATAACAATACCGATTACGCTATCAGTAAACACGGAGCAGAGATGGAGGTGTGGCGCGGTTCGCAAGAAGGCTTGCCGGTAGTAATAGTAAACCCTTCAGTAGTGTTGAGGGGCGATTTTACTGACAGAGGCTCAGGCTTGTTGTACAAAAAAGTAGCCGATGGGCTGCGCTATTATCCGGCTGGTGCTACAGGTTTTGTAGGGGTAGATGATGTAGTGCGCGCTATGGTGCAGCTACAATTTTCTGAAGTAGCGGGCGAACGCTTTGATGCTAAACGCTGAAAACCCTGACTTATAAAGCTATTTTAGAGCGTATAGCTAAACAATTAGGGGTAAAGCACCTACTAAATGTGTGTCGCATCAGATGTTGCGCTTCTTGGCGCGCCTCGATGGGGTATTGAGCTTCTTACACCTTAAGAAGCGTACCCTTACTCTTGCCTCTGCCGATGCGCTGGGCACGATAACCACTTATAATGGTGAGAAGATAAAGAAGTATATCGATTTTAATTACGAATAACAATGCGATACTTATCGTTTTTACTTTTCCCTTTTGCGCTTCTTTATGGAGCGATAGTGCGCTTGCGGCATTGGTCGCTATAATACGGGGATTTTTAAAAGAACATACTTTTTGCAGTGCCTACTATCTGTGTAGTAGTAATGTAGCGGTAGGGGTACTGGCAAGAGTCCGATGGTGGAATACTTGGTCAGGCAGTTGCACTCTAAGTGCCGTGCGCAGTACTCAGTAGGGGGTATAAGCGCAAGACGAAGGCTTTGTATTAGCTGATGCACAGGCTACTGTAGCCGATTTGAGCGATGAGCCTTTTCAGTTCTGGCAAAAATTTCGCAAAGATATTATTTTAGCCGTTTTGTGGAGATAGGGTAGAGGGGATGCGGCAGCTGTTGCAAATTGCCAACCGCCTACAGTGGTTATCTTAGATGATGCTTTTTCAGCATCGCCCTGTAAAAAGCGACTAAAAAATATAGTACTAACGGCTTACGGGCAGCTATTTGCGACGATTGGCTACTACCTGTGGGGCGACTTCGCGATGTGGTGAGCCGTGCAACAAGCCGATATAGTGGTGAGTAACTAAATGTCCGCCCGACCTATCTGCTGCGCTGAACGCGAACGTATTGTGGCACAGTTGCAGAAAAAGACCCGCCCGCAAACTCCCTATTGTTTTTGCTACTATAGCCCTATAGTGAGCAAGTGTATTCGGTAGCAGGAGAAAGTCCGTTAGAAGTGTTTATACAACAACCTTTTACCTTAGTAACTGGCATAGCCAATCCGCAGCCGTTATTAGATTTTCCTAAAGAAGAAAGGTGCTGACTTTCAGCATATAGCCTTTCCTGACCATCATCATTTTTACTGATAAAGAACTGCAACAACTGCAAGGCTTGCGTGTACTAACTACAGAAAGATTATGTGCGGTTTGAGCAAAGCTGGGAGGGTTTACACTATCTGCCCATCGAGATGCAGTTCTGTCTACATGAAGACGCAGTAAAAATTTGGCACGAGTTTTTGGTGCATTTACGCAAGAATAAATGTTATTAATACAAGTACCTTATGACAAAATCATCACTATGATGGTGCTTTTGTTCGCAGCCACTATTACTCTTGAAAGCTCAAGAAATTAAATGGATGACTTTTGACCAAGCTATTGCAGCACAAAAGAGAAAAACCTAAGAAAATATTTATAGATGTATACACCAGCTGGTGTGGCTCTCTGCAAGATGTTGTCTAGCAACACTTTCTGCTAACAAAGATTTAGCTAAATACGTAAACGATAATTACTACGGTGAAATTTAACGGTGAAGGTAATGAAGTAGTAAACTACAAAGGTCAACGTTTTTGAAAACAAAGGTTATGACCCAGCTTTGGCAGATCGTAGAAACTCAATTCACCCCTTTACTAGCTACCTACAGGTGCAGGCTTACCCTACTATGCTGTTCTTAGATGAAAATGCTGACCTAATAACCAGCATAGCTAGCTATATGACACCTTCGCAGTTAGAGGTGTATTTGAAACTAGTTGCTACTAACGACTATAAGAAAATCACTACCCAGCAAGAGTTTCAAAACTATCAAAACAACTTTAAAAGTACTTTTAAAGCTAACTAATAGCGTCCATTTTAAAATCACTTTTTCATAATTAAAGAAAAACTCTTGACACAATGTCAGGAGTTTTTTATTTTTATTATTTTTGCAAAACTGATTAGCTAATTGGCAAATTGACAAATCTACAAACTGACCACATTAACAATATGACAAAAATACTTATTATAGAAGATGAATCGGCTATACGGCGCGTACTTTCTAAGATATTGCAAGAAGAAAGTAAAGAATACGAGGTCTTTGAGGCTTCGGACGGTATAGAAGGTTTAGAAAAACTGAAAAAAGACGATTACGACTTGGTGTTGTGCGATATCAAAATGCCTAAAATGGACGGATTAGAGTGCTCACCCGAGGCTAAAAAGATAAAACCAGAAGTTCCTTTTGTGATGATTTCGGGGCACGGCGACTTAGAAACCACACGTAAATGCTATGCGTCTTGGGGCTTATGATTATGTTCTAAGCCGCCCGATCTAAATCGTCTGCTCAATACGGTGCCAATGCCCTCGATAAACAAAAATTGGTGGTAGAGAACAAACATCTGAAGAAAAAAGTGAGCAAGCGCTATGAGATGATAGGCGAGAGTGCCCCGCTACAACAGATACGACAGATGATTGAAAAAGTAGCTCCTACTGAGGCTCGTGTGCTTATCACAGGTTCTAATGGTACGGGCAAGGAGTTGGTAGCTCACGCTATTCACTGCCAGAGTGTGCGGGCTGAAGCTCCGATGATGAAAGTGAACTGTGCCCGCTATTCCTTCAGAATTGATAGAAAGTGAGTTGTTCGGGCATATAAAAAGGGCATTTACTTCGGCAGTAAAAAGACCGTGCAGGTAAGTTCGAGGCGGCTAATAATGGTACTATTTTCTTAGACGAGATAGGCGATATGAGTCTGTCAGCCCAAAAGCAAAAAGTACTGCGTGCCTTACAAGAAAATAAGATTACCCGTGTGGGTAGCGACAAGGACATCAGTGTAGATGTGCGTGTGATAGCGGCTACTAATAAAGATTTGAAAAAGAGATAGCTGAGGGGCGTTTTCGCGAGGATTTGTACCCACTCGCTTAGCAGTAATACTCATCAGAGTGCCTTCTCTTAATGAGCGCCGCGATGATATTCCGCTACTTATCTCATTTTTCTGACAAAATAGCTGAAGAACAAGGCATAAGTCCGAAGAAATTTAGCAAAAAGGCTATAGAACTATTGCAAAAAGCAAGATTGGACAGGGAATATCAGAGAACTTCGCAATGTGGTAGAGCGTCTTTTTATCTTAGGAGGTAAAGAAATTTCTGAAGACGATGTAAAGGCCTTTGCAGGAAAATAAATTTGCTGATGAGGCAATACTTTGAAAAACAAATAATAAAAATGAAATCTTTTTAAACCTTTAAGGAATAAATATTTCTGGAGGGGGACGATTTTGCTATCGCTGTGGTTGCTCTTGGTGATTATCGCTTGCAATGTGCAGGTAGATAGAAAAACGGCCAATGCCTTATGCTCATGACGATGTAAATGCCGTGCCCTACTTGCGAGGTGGGCTTGCTATTGGGTACTAATCCTTATCTGAAAAACGGGCAGCCTAATAAGTATTTTTCTTTATAGAATAGAGGCGGCTGTGCAGCTGTACGAGGCAAAGAAAATACAATACATATTGGTGAGTGGCGACAATCACCGAAACGATTATAACGAACCTGAAGAAATGAAAAAAGCCTTGATGCAGAGAGGGGTACCCGAAGCAAACATCATATTAGACTATGCGGGTTTTTAGAACATTAGATTCGGTAGTACGTGCTAAAAAGGTGTTTTGGTAAAGAACGTTTTTGTTATTATATCGCAGCGATTTCACAACCAGCGAGCACTATATTTAGCCCAACACCACCATATAGAAACAGTAGGCTTTAATGCCCAAGATGTAACGAGCTACTACGGACTGAAAACACGCGTGCGCGAATATCTGGCACGATTTAAACTTTTTATAGATCTGTGGTTTGAAGTAACGCCCAGATTTACTTAACAAAAATAATTGACGACAAAAAATGGCTATAATAATAACGGATAATTGTATTGATTGTGGGGCTTGTGAACCAGAGTGCCCCAATAATGCTATTTATGAAGGGGACAAGAATGGAGCTATGCCGAAGGGACAACACTAAAAGGAAAAGTTGTATTGCTAAGCAGGGGCTGAGATAGATGCCGATGAGGATGATACAGGCTGTTAGTGATGACTATTACTTTATAGTAGTTGATAAATGACACTGAGTGCATAGGCTTTCACGATACGCCTCAATGTGCAGCAGTATGTCCGGTAGATTGCTGCGTACCTGATGGTAATCACCAAGAAACAGAAGAGGAACTTTTACGCTAAAAAGCGCTTTATTCATAATGAGGAATAAAGTTTAATTTATTGATTAGTTTGGCATCATCATTTGTTTTTATAAGGGTGAAAAACTCTAATAAAAATATCATATGAAAAACAAATGTATCCTTATGTATAGCAGCTGCCCTAATGGTAGCGGCTTGTGGCGACCCTTCTCACCGGCATAACAGCGGTGAAAAGGTAAGCGTAATCAATTCTGAACCAGATGAGGTAATGGAAGAAGAAGTAGAGGTAACGTCGAGATGAAGCTGCCCTAATGGAGCCTTCGGCAAATGCACATCTAAGATGATTCTCTATCTCCACCGCAACAGCGCAATGCTGAAACCTACAAAGAGATAAAAAGAAAATTCATTTGTGCGGTAGCACAACAACCTGTAACTACTTTTTCAGCAGATGTAGATAGAGCTGCTTATGCCAATGTACGCCGTATAATAGGCTACGGACAGATACCCCAAAAAGATGCGGTACGCATAGGAGATGGTAAACTATTTTGATTACGACTATCCCGCCCCTGAAGAAGGAAGTGCCAGTCCGCTACGGGTATCACCGAATTGGCACCTGCTCGCTTGGAATCCTAACCACTTATTACTTCGTATTGGGTTTACAAGCTAAGAAGATAGATCTTGCAAAAGCACCCCTTCTAATATTGTATTCCTAATAGATGTATCTGGCTCAATGGATGAAGAAAACAAATTGCCTTTGCTAAAATCTTCTTTCAAAATGCTATTGGAGACACTCAGACCCGATGACAAAATAGCGATAGTAACCTATGCTAATGGTACTAAAGTAGCGCTTCCGTCTACTAGTGTGAAAGACAAAGAAAAAAATAATAAAAGGTGCTTGACAATCTCTATGCCAGCGGAGGTACTTCAGGTGGCAAAGGCATACAGTTAGCCTATGAACAAGCTCAAAAATCGTTTATAAAGAACGGTAATAACCGTATTATTTTGGCTACTGATGGCGACTTCAATATAGGAATAAACAATACGACAGATTTAGAAATTCATCGAAAAACAACGAGAAAGTGGTATCTATATGTCAGTTTTGGGCTTCGGAATAGGCAATTATCGCGATGATATGGCAGAAACGATAGCCGATAAAGGCAATGGTAACTACGCCTATATAGACAACATCACTGAAGCTAAAAAAGTGTTGGTAAAATGAGTTGAGCGGCACCCTTTTCGCCGTAGCTAAAGATGTAAAACTAGATTAGAATTCAACCCTAAATACGTAAAAAGAATACAAGCTCATAGGTTATGAAAACAGAATGCTCGCCAATGAAGATTTTTACTAACGATAAAAAAAGATGCTGGCGAGATAGGGGCAGGGGCATACGGTTACTGCACTTTATGAGTTAGTACCTTCAGACGGGAGAAAGTAGCACAAAGTCTTCGCTATCAGTCGCAAGAATTAAACGAAAAAGGCAAAGGCAATGAGTTAGGGTTTCCTCAAAATACGCTACAAAGACCCTAAAGTGAAAGATGCTAAGAGTGTAGAAATAACCGAACCTTTGGTATTCAACAAAAAGCCTTGAAAGAGACTAGTATCGACTATAGATTTTGCCGTCAGTGTAGCCGAATTTGGCATTTTGCTAAGAGACAATAGCAACAAAGCTAACGCCACTTACGACCAAGTAATAGAGTTGGCAGAAGGGCGATAGGCAAAAGACCAGAGGGCTACCGAAAGGAATTTGTCAGATTAGTTAAAAGTGTAAAAATGTTGCCGAAATAAAATAAAAAAGTATTACCTTTGCAGCCACTTGTAGTTTTGTAACTATAAGTGGCTATTTTTATAAAAAATATAATAAGAACGTGCAAACAGAAGAAAAAGAACTTTACCGCTTTATACAAGCACCCGATTGGGCAAACACCCTATCAGATACTGAAATAATACCTTTATTAGTAGATACGTACTTCTCGCGAGAGCAAAACCGATGAGGGGCGCGACTACTGCTATTTCTTGCATAAATATAGTAAAATAGACATTGATAGTACCTCCGATTATACGCTTTATGAGCATACGCTCACGCAACCAGAGAACTTAGAGCGTGCCTCGATGTATGATATGATATTAGAAGAGAATGAATTTTTAATATCCACCGTATCGGTGTGTACCGCAATGGAGAGCTTATAGATAAAACCCCGATACTACCATAAAAAGTACTCGACAACGAAAAACCAAAAGCAATAGAGGTGTTATTAGTAGTTCTAAAAAGCTCAATTTTTCCATTAAAGACCTTCATTTTAGATGATATTCTCATTTTTGGAAGACACTAAAGAAAAAGTGTTTACCGAAAAAGAGTTTTTACGTCGCGACTTTTATGAAGTATATCTATGTAACCCCAGATACTTATTGGGCTTATGGTAGATACCACTTTAAACTTATCAATAACAGAGATAAACGAGTAGCTTATAAAAATGTATTTTTCCGCGATGAAGAAAGAAATGTGCTGCCTAGTGAGGTGAAGTACTTAGCACAAGGAGAAACTTTTGAAATCGTTGAAAATGATTATATCAATCCTGTAGACCCTAATCGCGAGATATTCCTTTTATAGATTTTTGCTACTGATAGCAATTGGAAAGACCTCTCTAATTATATTTATCCTCTGTACGAAGGGGTATTCAATGCTCAACTTACTGATTTTGCTCCAGATTTGGTAGCTAAATTAGACGCTATGCCTACCCTTGATGAAAAACTGCAGTACGCTATAGAATTTGTACAAAATAACATCTACTATGTGTACAATGCTGATGAGATGAATGGGCATAAACCACAAGAGCCTGCTGTTACTTACCAAAAATAAGCAAAGGAGACTGCAAGGCAAAAATGTGTATTGCTGAAGTGCGTACTCAACTACTTGGGGGTAGATTCATCAGTGGTATTGGTGAATTACAATGTAGATTTCTACCTAAATACTACTTACCTTCGCTGCTCTCGTTTAATCACGTAGTGGTGAAAATCAACCATCAAGGGCAAGAGTATTTTATAGATGCTACCGCTCGTAATGAGTTTGGTCGATTAGAGAAACGCGCTGTTATCTCTTTCTGTTTCTATATGGAAATTTTTGCCTGACCAAGATGCAAGTACGCAAACCCTATTCGTTTTGCTGATTATTGCATAGACGAGAAGATTAGTTTGAGTGGTGAAAGAAAAATAAAGGTAAAATAGAGCTACTGACTACCTACCGATACAACCGTGCCAATACAATGCGAGGCTATTTTTAAATCAAGTAATAAAAACGAGCGTTTAGATAGTTGGAACAACTCATTATTTTATGCTCTTAATTACGCAAATGACCGTAAAGGCAAAGATTTTTCGCGATATATTCAAAGATGCTACCCTACAAATAGTGAAAGACGATAAGGTAGAAAACGAATTGACGGTGAAATATGAGGGCTACTATAGAAAATCCTTATTTTGTAGACCCGCAGGGAAACGTTTCCTATGTATTTTGACGGTAGTGTGCTGAAAAAACAGCATAAGAGAGCATCAACACAGCGATGTGAGTTTCTGGCATAATTTCGATAGTGAACGCTATGAAATCTATCTACAGACCGATGAAAATATCGATACTAAAAGAGAAATACACTATACAAGAGTGCGATATACAGAACAAGTATTTTTACACATAAAACCCAAAAGTTTATTACTAAAAACTCGGGCAAAGTGATAGTAGAGTATAATCCGCTGATGAATATAGAGATTCCGTTAGACAAATTAGAGCCTGTACGCGAAGACTACCATACAATGGCTGATAGCAATTTTGGTATAGGGATAGATGTAGTAGAAAGGATTTTTAAATTCGCTTAAAAGACTTTTTAAATAAAGTTTTAAATGAAAGATTGGGTACCAGAAATAGAGAAGCAATCGCAGGCTGATATAGTAGCTTTGCAGGAGAAAAAAGTTGCAAGAGGTGTTAGCGTATGTAAATGAGCATTCGGCATTCTATAAGCGACTTTTCAAGGAGCATAATATCAATGTGTCGGCTATTAAAACACTTTCTGACCTAACTAAGCTCCCTACTACCTGCAAAGATGATTTGCAGCGTGACAACGATGCTTTCAGATGTGTGCCCTAAATCAGCTATTGTAGATTACGCTTCTACTTCGGGTACACTTGGTACGCCTGTTACTTTTGGTCTGACGGATAATGATTTTGAATCGTCTTGCCTATAATGAGGCTATTTCATTAGCTTGTGCAGGTATAAAAAGGGAGATGTAGTGCAGTTGATGACTACTATTGATAGGCGTTTTATGGCAGGCTTGGCTTACTTTTTAGGGGTACGTCAATTAGGAGCAAGTATCGTAAGGGTAGGGGCAGGGATACAGAGTTACAATGGGATGAGTATTAGGCTATACGAACCTACCTATTTGATAACTGTGCCATCTTTCTTGCTGAAAAATGATAGCTTATGCCGAAAAATGGGATGAGACTATGAAGCCTCATCAGTAAAAAGGAGTAGTATGTATGGAGAATCTCTTAGGAATCAGGATTTTTAGTAATACTCTTCTCGCTGAAAAATAGCCGAGAAATGGAAAGGTATAAAACTTTATTCTACTTATGCCTCTACAGAGATGAGCACTACTTTTTACCGAATGCGAATATCAGCAGGGGGCATCATCATCCTGAGCTTATCATCACTGAAGTATTAGATGATGCAGGTAATAGAGTAGGAGAGAACGAAAGTGGAGGTTGACTATCACCACATTGGGGGTAGAAGCAATGCCTTTGGTACGTTTTAGAACTGGCGATATAGTGACGATGCATACAGGAACTTGTGCTTGTGGGCGCAATACAGCTCAGGTAAGTCCGGTATTAGGGGCGCAAACAGCAGATGATAAAGTATAAAGGAACGACTTTATACCCGCCAGTATTGATGGATTTACTCACTAATTTTTGAAGAAATAGAGAATTACATCATAGAAATAAGTACAAATAACATACTCACTGATGAGATACTTATTAGGATAGGTACACGCACCCCAACAGAAGCTCTAAAAGAGCGCATTAGCAATCATTTTAGAGCTAAAATAAGAGTCGTGCCTAAGATAGAGTATTGCGATATTGCTGAGTTAGAGCGAGAATTGTACCCATTAGGCAGTGAAAGCCAATGAAATTTGTAGATAAACGAAAAGGTTAGTTTAAAAATTCTTTCATTTTGTTTTTCCACTTCTCGTAGAAAGGAGGTGGGTAAAGAGCGAGAGAGAATTATCAGCCAGCGAGGTAAATACTTGTACAGTTTCGCCTGTACATACTAATTCGTCAGCTTCGTTATAAAGGAAGTATTGGAAGACCAATTTGGCTAGAAGTAAGCATATAGTGTGTTTCTACGCGTAGTTGCTCTCCGTATTGCACCATTTTCTTGTGTTCGCAGAGAGATTTTATGATAGGGGTAGCGTAGCCTTCACGTTGTACATCAAGGTATGAAAGTCCGTATTTTCGACCGAAAGCCTCTTCCTTCTTCAAAATATTTGATATAATTGCCGTGCCAGACAATACCTAAAGGGGTCAGTTTCGCTAAAACGTATCCTAATAATGACAGAGGCAGTAAGGGCTGTAGGTGTATAAGAATCTTTTTTCGCATATTAGGTAATTAAGTGCTAATTAAGCAGCAAAGGTAATAAATAAAGTAAAAACTACCTATTAAATTAATAATAGTTTTGTATCTTTGCAGCCATTTAAAAATAAAAATAAAAAGACATAAATAATGCTATATCATCTATTAGAAAACTTAGAAAATTACGATTTCCAGGTTCGGGATTATATAAAATACCTTTCGTTTAGGGCGGGAATGGCTCTGCTGATTTCGCTCTTGATTTCTACTATTTACGGTAAGCGTATTATTAGCTTTTTGCAGCGTAAACAGATAGGGTGAAACTGTCCGTGACTTGGGGCTTAGTGGACAAAATGAAAAAGCTGGTACGCCTACTATGGGGGAATTATTATTATTCTCGCTACACTTATACCTGTGTCTTTTTGTTGGCTAAACTAAACAATGTCTATACTATTTTATTACTTATCACTACAGTATGGATGGGGACTATTGGTTTTATAGATGATTATATCAAGACATTTAGGAAAAATAAAGAGGGTCTTAAAGGACGTTTCAAAGTATTAGGACAAGTTGGGCTTGGTATAATAGTGGGAGCAACTCTCTATTTTAGCGATGCTGTAACTATAAAGTGAAAAAACAGGAATAGGTCGTGCACGTACCGAAATGGTAACAACAGCTAACAGTGAAACAGCAGATACTACTAATGAGGTAGTGGTGCCAGAAATAAAATCGACTAAGACAACTATTCCTTTTGTGAAAAATAATGAGTTTGACTATGCAGACCTAATAGCTTGGACAGGCAAAAACTATCATCACTATGTGTGGTTAGTGTTTATTCCATTGGTTATTCTGATAGTAACAGCTGTTTCAAATGGAGCAAACTTAACTGATGGTATTGATGGATTAGCAGCGGGTAGTTCGGCTATTATAGTGCTGACTTTAGGGATTTTGCTTGGGTGTCAGGGGAATATCATTTTTTCGGAATATCTGAATATAATGTATATCCCAGAGTGGGTGAGATGACTGTATTTATAGCCGCATTTGCTGGTGCTTTGGTTGGTTTTTCTGTGGTATAATACCTACCCTGCTCAAGTATTTATGGGTGATACGGGTAGTTTGACTATAGGTGGTATTATAGCGGTAATCCTATTGCGGTGCGCAAAAGAGCTGTTAATACCAGTGCTTTGTGGTATTTTTCTTGGTCGAGAACTTGTCAGTAATACTGCACAGTCGCTTATTTCAAATACACTAAAAAGAAATATGGAGAGGAAGAAGATATTCTTAATGTCGCCTTTGCACACCACTATCAGAAACGAGGCTATCACGAAAGCAAAAATAGTAATGCGCTTTCTGATAGTAGGGATTTTCTTGGCGGTAATATCAATAGTTACACTGAAGATTAGGTAATTAGTCATTAATCATATTGATAAGGTGTTCGTTGAACCATTTATAGCGATTGATAATCATAATATGTGTACCACCGTGGATAACGGTGGCATTTTTATATACTGAATAGGAAAAAAACAGGGTCTTTATCGCCGTGAATATGGATTGTACAGGGTAAAGGCTCTTTTTGTTGCTCAATTGACAATGCGGTCGATAGACCAATCGAGGTAGGAGGAGAACGTAAACCGATATATTTTTCGTATAAAGTTAAGCGTTTGTTCATCGCTTCAGAAAAAGAAAAAAACGTTTCCAGAACTCTAAATGGCTGATAGCACTCCAGGTAATAACTTGTGTAAGTGAGGTATAGCGTGCTAACAACTATCTTCTTAGGGAGTTCGTATTGCGTTTTAACACTCGATATAATCACTACTTTTTATAATTTATTTGCTAGCTACTTCTTGCATTATAATTCCACCAAAAGATACGCCTAAAAAGAATAGGATTAGGGAGCCGTAATTGTACTTGCTAAACGACTGGCATAATGCGCTAACGACTCATCTTCTTCAGGCATAATCCAGTCGAGGAGGTGAATGTCATAGGTATTAGGGAAGTGCAGCCGTTCGAAAAATCTTAGGGCTTGCCGCCATTCCGGCATTAAATAAATTGTAGGCTTATCTTTTATATTCATTTCTTATTGCTTTTTACGAAAAATTAGTAACTTTGCACCGGATTAAGTATTAGTATCCTTCGATGATTGTTCGCTCATCCTTCGCTCATCCTTCGGTGATCGTTCGCTCATCGTTCGGTGAAAACTAATGCTTGGCAAAGTTACGATATTTTTGAATAATACATATTACTAATTAAAAAAACTAAAAAACATATTGCTATGGAAGTAACAGATAGTGAATTTTCGCGTCAATATCAGGCTAAGCAAAATGGGGAACTCTGCCTTTGTAGAGTACTCAATTCAAGAACGTAAAATATTTTTACAAAGACCTTACTTCCCGAATCGGCTGATGAAGCTTTTGTAGATGAATTTTTCAAAAGGGGTTCTGGCTCTTGTATTGCAGAAAAAGTATAAGGTGGTACCGGTATGTCCGGCTGCTATCGCTTTTTAAACGCAACAAAAGAGTACAAAAGAGGTATTATCGGCTGGTATCAGAATTTGATAATATATAAAATAAATTTATATGAAAAGCAGTATTTTTAGACCGTAACACGCTCTCAGAGCGCATAGATGTTGATATCCCCAAGGGGGTAAACCAATGGGTGGCTTTTCAGAAGACTGCCCCTGATGAAATAGTACAGCGTCTGAAGCCGGCGGACATCGCTATTGTAAACAAGGTGAAAAATAGATGAGGCTATCCTTAGACAATTGCCTAATTTGAAACTTATCCACCTAACTGCTACAGGTATGGATAATATCGATAGAGAGGCTGCGAAAGCCCTTAGGAATTGAGGTGAAGAACGTAGCAGGCTACTCGACAGAGAGTGTGACAGAGCACTTCTTTATGTTGTTGTTATCGGCTATGCGTGCCTTGAAAACTTACCACGAGAGTGTAGCCGATGGTACTTGGCAAAAAGATGGGTGTTTCTGTTTGACAGAGCCTGCTGTATTGGAGTTGCACGGTAAAAGCCCTAGGGTATCATAGGAGTAGGCAACATAGGCAAAATCGATAACAAAAAGTAGCAAGAGCCTTTGGTATGCGTGTATTATGGGCAGAGAGACAAGGGTTGCCCTCGTAATGAAGAATATACAGACTTTGGCAAAGTGTTGTCGCAGAGTGATATAATAGCGCTAACCTGCCCTCTGACCCCCAGAAACAAAGCACTTAGTGAATGAAGAGTTTATCTCTAAATTGCGAAAGAAAACCGTTGTTAATAAACGTATCGCGTGGGGCAGTAGTAGACCCGCAAGCGGTTTATGAAGCTATAGAAAGCAATAGAATAATGGGCTTTGCAGCTGATGTATTTGAGAAAGAACCTCCAGCAGCTGACGACCCTCTGCTAAAAATAGCTAATCACCCTCGTGTGATTTATACCCCTCACATTGCTTGGGCAAGTGAGCACGCACAAGATAAGCTATGGCGCATACTCAAACAACAAGTAGAAGAATTTATAGTAAAAATACAAAGCAGAACATAAAGAATAATGAAAAAAACACAACTTTTAGCGCGGGAGCTTCAATATTAGCTCCTGAAGTATTTGAGAAAGCTTCGAGAGCATTGTTAGACTTCGAAGGGACTGGCTTATCGGTAGCTGAAATATCGCACCGCAGTGCAGAATTTGTACGCGTAATAGAGCGCGCTCGCTCTTTGGCTTTAGAAATAGCCGGTTTAGATGATACATATACAGTACTTTTTCTTACAAGGAGGAGCGAGTATGCAGTTTCTGATGGTGCCTTATAACCTATTAGAACGCAAGGCTGCCTATGTAGATACGGGTGCTTGGGCAAATAAGGGCGCACAAAGAGGCGACTCTTTTTGGCGAGGCTATCGTAGTGGCAAGCTCGAAGGCAGAGGGATATAAATATATTCGAAAGAAATAAATGTACCTACAGAGGTAGATTATCTACATATCACCACTAATAACACTATCTATGGTACGGAATATCATTCTATTCCGGATACGAAAGTGCCTTTGGTAGCTGATATGAGTTCGGATATTTTTCGCGCCCGATGGACTATAGTAAGTTTGACCTTATATATGCGGGTTCGCAGAAGAATTTAGGCACTTCGGGTTCGACTTTAGTACTAATAAAAAGATATATTAGGCAAAGTGAGCCGAAAAACTTCCTTCGATGATGGACTATCAGTTGCATATCAAAAACGATAGTATGTATAATACGCCTTCTACTTTTTGCCGTATATGTAAATCTATTGGTATTGGAATGGCTACAAGCTCAAGGAGGGCTTAAGGCTATGGAAGTTCGCAACCGAGCTAAAGCTGACCTACTATACGCTGAGATAGACCGCAATCCGTTGCTAAAGGGCTATGCTGAGAAGGAAGACCGCTCTCTTATGAATGTGGTATTTAACCCTAACAGATGAGAGTACTCAGGTGCGCCTTTGATAGTCTTTTGCAAAAGAGGCTAACATCAGTGGTGTGAAAGGACACCGGAGTGTGGGTGGGTATCGTGCTTCTATTTATAATGCGATGCCAATAGAGAGTGTGCAGGTATTAGTAGAGGTGCTAAAAAGAGTTTGAACGAACTGCTTAGAATAGAATGAGGCTCAGTAAGATAACGGTAAAAGTAATAGTAAGCTATGTACTGCTCATCTGTGTATCGGTATTGGCAGGATATATAGTATTTAAGGAAATAAAAAAGCTATCGAACCAAGAGAAGATAAACCAAGAAGATAGGAATAAAATAGTGCAAATAAGCAAAATTCTATCAATGGTAAATGAGACTGAAAATGCTGGACGTATAGCTATTAGAAGTGATGAAAAAGGAAGCATTGCAGACATTTTTAGAGAAAAATGTCTACCTACAAAACGAGGTGCTAAAATTTAGGAGAGATATTACTTCTGAAAAACAATTATTGACCTTAGATACTATCAGTTCGTTATTGAATCTGAAAAGCAACAACCTGCAAGAGCTAAAAGCGTTTCAGGAGAGTGATAGTACCTCTATCATTATTAGGAGTGCTATTAGAAACTATCGTCTTTAGAGCCTTATTTGGGCTATGAGTTTTTGATAAGAAAAAGAATGCAGTATCCGATGCCTCTCACATCGGATATTGCTTCTATTTTAAAAAAATACAAAGGTATAAAGGTGCCTGCTACCTTTGAGAAAATAAAGAAAAAGCAATAAGATAGATAAGGTTGTGATGGAAACGCTGTCGCTTCTGAATAAAGTAAATGAAGAAGCACAGCAATCGAAGAGCCTTATAAATGAGAAAATGCATAAACTCTGGCAAAATGATGTGCAAGTATCGAAAAAAATTAGATGATTTGCTGCATAATTTTGAAGAAGAGGTGTTGATAAACTCGCAAAAACTCAGTCAGGAGCGAAAAACTATCTTTGAGAATAGTAAAAATCTATTAATATTGTCGTTTCTCATTGCTTTAGGTATCATTGCTATTTCGAGTATTATTATTATCAATGATTTTGTGACCTCGCAACGCTACAGACGTAGGTTAGAGGCTGCTAATCGCAAATCGAACAACCTACTGAAAAACAGAGAACAGCTTATCTCTATGGTGAGTCACGACCTGCGTACGCCATTGAGTTCGATAGTGAGGCTACTCGGAATTATTAGGGTAAGTTAGACATCACTGAAAAAGGTAAAAACTATCTTTCGCATATAAAAATTCTCTTCAGAATATATTTCTAAATTAGTAGATGAACTATTGGATTACACTCGTATAGAATCTGGAAAAGTAGTGATTGAGAAGATACCTTTTAACCTTCCGGAGGTGATAGATGAGGTAGCAAGTAATGTGAAATCGGCTTATAAAAACAAGGAGGTAGCCCTTTTCATTTGCTTTCTCGGATATAGTGAATAACTTAAACTTTTCGGACCGATGCTTATAGGGTGAAGCAGATACTTTACAACCTGATTTCTAATGCATTTTAAATTTACAGAACAAGGTACTGTACACATAGAAAGCTGACGCTCGCCTTTATAAAAGATGATATATATGAGATAGGTGTAGCGGTGACCGATACTGGTATAGGTATTAAGGAAGAGCAGCAGGAGCACATTTTTAATGAGTTTACGCAAGCTAATGACGAAATTTCAAAAATTCTATGGAGGTTTTTGGTTTAGGATTGCATATTTCGCAAAAATTGGCGACTGCTGAATGGTAAGATATACTTAGAGAGTGAAGAAGGCAAGGGAGTACTTTTACCCTCCGTTTCTTAGCAGAAAAAGTGGTGGAGCGCACGCGAACTACCCCTATTATCACTTCGGATAAAAAGGGCGAGAAGACATTAATATAGTGGTAATTGATGATGATCAAAGTATTTTTGTCGCTGATAACAGAGCTGCTGAAACAAAAAGAAGATAGGCGCTATAACTTTTTACCAATGGTGAGGAAGCGCTTTCGGCATTAGAAAAAGCTATCGTTTGATTTTGGTTATTACTGATATACAGCTGCCAGAGATGAATGGTTTTCACTTTGTTACCCTTTTTCAACGAGAAGTATGCTGTAGCTCCGCTGCCTGTATTGGCAATAACCGGTAGGCGTGATGTGCCTGAAAGTTTTTATACTAAAAGTGGTTTCTCTGGTATTTTGCCCAAGCCTTTTACCCCAGAGAAATTTTATGAGAAACTAAAGTTTTCTTCCCTAACCTTAACACAAGTAGAACATAAACCTATAATGGTAATGCCTTATAATAATACAAATGGATATACTCCTGAGGTATTAGAGAGTTTTATGAGCGATGATATAGAGGGTATTGCTGGTATTTATAAGCATTTTTGAGTGAAACAGAGGAAAATTTGCAGAAACTCGAAGCCTCAGCTAAGATGCAAGATTACGCAACAATTAAGTCGATAGCTCATAAGATGACTAGTATGTTTGCACAGATAAACGCTCAGCGAGAATCGGAAATACTGATAATACTAAACAAAGTAGATAAAAAGAAGTGCTGAAGACTTAGAAGAAAAATAAAGAATTTGACCCACTTCTTTAAAGAAGATTGTAGACCTATTATTGAGAATTATTTGAGTTCCTTTTCAGGAGGAGCTTATAACGAAGATTGAATTATGATAAAAGAATCAGAACTTATTTTGAATCCGGACGGTAGTATTTACCACCTGAATTTACGACCCGAACAAGTAGCCAATACTATTATATTGGTAGGAGACCCTAACCGTGTGCCCCGTGTGAGTGCTTATTTTTGATACGATAGAATTTAGCACTCAGAAGCGTGAGTTTTTGTACCCATACAGGTACTAAAGGTAAGCGCTTAACTGCGCTTTCTGAGGGATAGGGCCCTGATAATATAGATATTGTTATCAATGAGCTTGATGCCCTCTTTAATATTGATTTGCATACTCGTAAGCCTAAAGAGCAGCTTACCTCGCTTAATATTGTGCGTTTTGGTACTTCGGGGTCGCTGCAAGCAGATATACCGGTAGATAGTTTTGTGCTATCCTCTCACGGTTTGGGAATGGACAATATGTTGCACGCTTATAAAGACGCTCCTAACGTACGCGAAATAGCGATGGAAGAGGCTTTTATGGCTCATACCCAGTGGAATACTGACAAAGGAAGACCTTATATTGTCGGTTGTGGAGAGATTTTTGAAGCAACGACTTTTAACAGATAAAGTATTTTAGAAGGTATTACGGGTACAGCACCGGGTTTTATAGGTCCTCAAGGGGCGTATGTTGCGCTTGCCAGTGCAAGACCCTACCCTGAATGACAAATTGCATAGCTTTTAACTATAAAGGGTACCGAATGACAAACCTAGAAATGGAGACTTCAGCCATTTATGGACTTTCTAAACTTTTAGGACATCAAGCTGTTTCGCTTAATGCTATTATTGCTAATCGCTGCAGCAGGTACTTTTTACTAAAGATACTAAAAAGTAGTAGAAAATCTGATAGTGTATGGTTTTGGAACAATTGGCGAAGAAATGAAAAAGCACCCTTAACAGGACAAGAACTCCATAATTTAGCAATGAACATTGTAGGTAGTGCTTTGCGCGATGAACTACAATAGGGAATTTCTGTTGGTAAACAGTGAGTTGAAGCGCGACCCTCAGTTTGTGTGTGTGGATAAAAATAATCAGAAGTATTTTGTGATAGTACGAGCCGTGCCCCTACAGGGAAGACCCTCAGCAATATGATGTGGTGTTTATGGAAATAGTGCGCAAGCACGCTGAAAAACATAATGCTCGCACACTATATGCTGGTGTGGGACTAACTAATACTCAGGATGAGAGCTTCCCGATTTATAAAGACGAACCTTATCGGCTGAACTTTAAGGGAGTAATAGAGATAGAGTAAAGGAGTATATTTTAGTACTGATATTAATAAAAAGGCAGCCCAAAAAGATTAAACTAAACTTTTTGGGCTGCTTTTCTATTTTGTAAGATATTCTTTTTACCTTATAGCTTCTTTTTAGTTGGGCTAATGCTTGCTCTACTATACTACGTGGACAAGCTAAGTTGATACGCATATAGCCTGTGCCTTCTTTACCGTAAATAGCTCCGTCATTAAGGGCTAAGTGAGCTTTGGTTAGTACAGAGGGCTACCAACTCTTTTTTGGCTAATCCCTAAAAGCCTTAAAATCAATGAATACTAAGTAAGAGGCTTGTGGTACTATTACTTTTAGTTGTGGTAAGTGTTGTTGCAGATAATCTACTAAATAATCAATATTGCCATGTACATAGCTAAGCATCTGCTGTAGCCATTCTTCTCCTTTTGTATAGGCAGCTACTACCGTATTGAAAGCAAACACATTTCCTGCTGCCAACTCATTTCCTTCTACATAGCTCTCAAAACATCTGCGCAATGTGGGATTAGCAATCACGGCATATGAGGTAGCTAAGCCTGCCATATTAAACGCTTTGCTGGGCGAAGCAAATACTACCGAAATATCACGAGCTTGCTCGTTAATGCTTACAAAAGGTATATGCTTATATGGTGCCAAAGTCAGGTCGGCGTGTATTTCATCAGCTACCACTACTACCTTATGGGCAGCACAGATAACTGCTACTTTTTCGAGTTCTTCACGCGTCCAAACACGTCCACTCAGGGTTGTGGGGGTGGCAGAATAAGAACAACTTACAACCTTTAATTTTTCTCTTCAAAAATATCAAAATCAATATGGTAGTGCTCATCTTTGAGTACTAAAGGACAGTTTACTAACTCGCGATGATTGTTGCGTATTACCTGAGCAAAAAGGGTATACACAGGCTGCTGAATCATCACCTTTTCGCCGCGCTCTGTGAAGGCTTGCACTGCCATTGCCAACGCAGGCACCACTCCTGGTACAAACGAAATCATTTCTTTGCTAATCGTCCATTGGTGGCGATGTGCTGCCAATTGATAATAGCCTCATACCAGCTATCAGGTTTAGAGGTATAACCGAAAAATTTCGCACTCCATACGTTTGCGCATTGCCTCTACTATAAAGTCTGGGGTTTTGAAATCCATATCAGCTACCCACATAGGTAGGAGGTCGGTTCTGCCCCATCGTGGTGCCAATGCCTCTAATTTTAGAGCATCGGTGTCTTTCCTACAAATAAGTTCGTCAAAATTATACATAGTTATTAATTGTCAATAGTTAATTCACCCTTACTATATTAGCCCCAAGGGCTCTTAGTCTTTCGTCTATATTTTCGTAGCCTCGGTCTATTTGTTCGATATTATAAATGGTAGAAGTACCTTTAGCTGAAAGGGCAGCTATTAGTAGCGCAATACCGGCTCTGATGTCGGGTGAGGTCATCAGTGTAGCGCGTAGGGCGATCTGAAATCGTTGCCTATCACGGTAGCACGGTGGGGGTCACAGAGTATAATTTTAGCCCCCATATCTATCAGTTTATCGATGAAAAACAAGCGGCTTTCAAACATTTTCTGATGTATAAGCACCTGACCTCTTGCTTGGGTAGCCACCACTAATATAATACTAAGTAGATCAGGGGTAAAGCCAGGCCAAGGAGCATCGGCTACAGTAAGTATCGAACCATCGATATAGTTTTTGTATCTCATAACCATTTGTGTGTGCAGGGTATGTGTATATCATCATTTACTTTTTCAAAGGAAATACCCAACTTGCGAAATATCGTGAGGCATAATGCCCAAGTGCTCCCCAACCTACATTCTTGATAGTTATCTCGCTTCGAGTCATTGCCGCTAAGCCTATCCAGCTACCTATTTCTATCATATCGGGTAGAATAGTATGGCTACAGCCCCCAATTGGGTTACGCCGTTTATAGTGATTAGGTTAGAGCCAATACCTTGAATATCAGCCCCCATAGCGTTCAGCATACGGCATAGCTGTTGCACGTAGGGGTTCGCAGGCAGCGTTGTAGATAGTCGTCTTGCCTTCAGCCAAAAACAGCTGCCATAATAACGTTAGAGGTACCCAGTTACTGATGCTTCTTCCAATAGCATATAAAGTACCCTTTTAACCGTTCAGCTACCACGCTATAAGTGAAGTTACTTTCGTCATACTCAAAGTGTGCTCCGAGTTTTATAAAGCCATCGAAATGGGTGTCAGGCGGCGTCTACCTATCTTATCGCCCCCTGGTTTGGGCATATAGCCTCACCCCCAAAGCGCGTAAGTAGAGGACCTGCTATTAGTATCGACCCTCTTAAGGCTTGTCCTTCGTGATAAAAGCCTCTGATTTCAGATAGTCGAGGTTTATCTCGTCTGCCTGAAATGAATAAGAGCCCTTACCGAGCTTTTGAATTTTCACTCCTAAGTTCTCGAGTAGCGAAATGAGCTTGTTTACATCTAAAATATCAGGAATATTGTGAATGGTAACCTTTTTGGTCGGTCAGTAGCACAGCACAAAGCACCTGCAAAGCCTCATTTTTAGCTCCTTGTGGAGTGATTTCACCCTTAAGAGTATGCCCTCCTTCAATTTTTGAAAACGCCCATTGTTATTCTTTTTATAATTAGTAAATCCTTTTCTTTTTGTTGCCCTTGTCCGTAGTGGGGGGTAGTAGTAGGGGTACGCTTGGTCAGATTCATCTTTGTACGTATAAAGCGACTGACTATCAGTCAAGTCTTCTTTGCGGCGTCGCAAATCTATCTCACCCCCACTGAGTTCGTACAAATGTTCAAATACTACGCTATCATCTACTGATTCTTTATTCCACGTTAAGAAGCTCTTTTTCATATGGTTAGCTATCGAGTACTCTAGTGCCTCTCGCAGTTCGCCTTTTTCCCACTTACAGCAGGTCTCAATCATACGGATAATCACATTGCCATAAAAAGCGGTACTTAGGGTGCGCCTGCGGATATTGCAACCGGTCAGGACGCTTGTACAAGGTCGAGCGGGTAGGCTTTTCGTATGGCGAATCTACATCTAACTTAAAATCCGACATTATAAACAGCTGATCCCACAGTTTGTGCTGAAAGTCAGGCACATCGCGTAGGTGCGGAAATAGGTTCCCCATCACCGCTACGATACTACGGGCGGTGCGGTTTGCGCACGTTGCGGTCTTCTAATAGTACCGCTTTCTCTATCATTTTCTGTATGTGCCTGCCGTATTCAGGGTATGAGTAGCGCAGGGCGCTCTGTATTGTATTCTAATGTCGTCATAATGATAAAATACCTTCTACTTTTGCCAGCTTCTTTGTAGTATTTAATTACTTCATCAGGATTTTTTAACGGTTAGGGCTTACCGAAACACCTATATATTTGCCATTTGATGACGGACGCGTACTAATTTCAGCATTTGTTTCCTTAAAAACGTCTTTTAGTTGCACTAATTTAGCTTCATCATCAGGAATTATGAATTTGTATAGGTATTTAGTAGGAAAAAGAGGTTTCTACTAATTCTTTTTAAGTCGGTCGTAAAATTCAGCAAGTTCTTGTTCTGATTTCATCGTGTTTTCTTTGTTATTAAGTGAGATGGCAAAGGTAAGAAATAATTTTTGAATTTTGAATGATGAGTTTTTGAATTATTTTGAAAAAGCTTAGTAGGTACGGACTATAAACTCGCACCAGCGAGACAACTAATCGCTTCTGTTAGGGTGGCTACTTGCGCTGGGGTAGTAGCCCACGAGGTTATCAGCCGTATAGCAGTGTGTTCCTCATCAATGGTCTTCCATCGGTAAAACTCAAACTTTTCTGCTAATATATCAATGCTTTTTGTTAGGTAGAATAGGGAATGACTGATTGGTAGTAGTATCGGCTAAAAAGGGTATCCTGCCGCTGCAAACGCCTCTTTGATAGTCTGCATACGTTCATTGGCGTAGTGTGCGAGCGTGTTGTATAGGTCGTTTTGAAAGAGCGTTAGAAACTGTATGCCCAGTAGTCTTCCTTTGGCTAAAAAGGGCACCTTTTTGCTTCAGATGATATTCAAATCCTTCTTGTAGGGTAGGCTTGTTGATGACAATTGCCTCGCCCTAATAAGCCGCCATTTTTGGTCGCCCCAATGTAGAAAAACATCGGTGTATTGGGCAAGGTCTTCCCATTGTATATCATTGTCTTGTGCGTTCAGGGCTGATCCCAGCCGCGCGCCATCCATAAAGAGCAAAAGCTGATGAGCTTGGCAGCAGGCATAGATAGCTTTTAGCTCGGCAAGGGTGTATATCGTGCCTATTTCGGTGGCATTGGTGATGTATACCAATCGCGGTTTTTACCTGATGAGGAAGTTTGTATAACAAGTGGCGTAATGAGCTATGTCCTCAGGGGTTATTTTCCCATTGATAGAGGGGCGAGGTGTATTTTGTGCCCCACAGCCTCAATAGCGCCCGTTTCGCTGTCGGCAATATGGGCAGTATCGGGGGCAATAACGCTTTCGTAAAGGGTGCAACAATGCCGCAATTACTAATAAATTGGCTTGTGTACCACCGCTTACAAAGTGTATTTGGGCATTAGGGTTCTTTATTTTTTCTCTGATAAGGGCTTTGGCTTCTAAAGAATAGTCGTCAAGTCCATAGCCTGCTTGCTGGGTGAGATTAGTTTTCATAAGTGCCTCTAAGATAGCAGGGTGAGCTCCTTCGGCATAATCGTTTTTGAATGATATTTTCATTGGTAGAAAAGTATGTTTTGTTTTGGCTGCAAAAGTACAAAACAATTAACAATTGACAATCTTATGTTAATTATTAATTATTTTACGCTTCATACTTTCCTCGTTTCCAGATTTCTATAGAATTGATAATATTCTGCCATAGAATATAGCAACCAGGCCCTACTGTAGAAAGAGGGTGCAGATAGGTAGCGGCTATCCAGATAGCAAAGGCGGTGTTCTTTTTGCCCTAAAGCTTGTCCCGCTTCTATCGAAGAGCAAAAAGCGCCCTATACGTCGCCCTATGGCGTACTGCAATAGGCATACTATTAAGCCCGAAATACCGATGAGTAGCAAAAAGCTGACAGAGGTTTGGGCGTGAAAAATGTTTTTGAGGGTAGTGCCTGTTACAATCATCAACGAGCAAACCCCATAGATAAAAAGAGAGGTCAGGGATATGTATGAGCCATTGGTGAAAACGGTGGAGTAGGGGACGCTCTTAGTGAGCAGCGCTAAAAGCATTGGTACAACCAACACTAAACATACTTTCTGCATTATCAGCACAAAAGCACTCCAGAAGGTCATTTGCGAGGCGGGTTCTATCAGCGGAAAGCATAGCGGAATAAGCAAGGCACAGAGCAGATTAGAAACAAAGGTATAAGTAGTCATTTGCTCTAAGTTACCACCGAGTTTTAGGGTTACTACGGCAGCCGCTGCAGCACACGGACTTATAATGCAAGCCAATATACTTTCCAAAAGAATCAACTCCTTACCTACGATACCAAAGAGGAGAATGGCTCCCACGCCTATGCCCTACTAATAGGCATTGCACCACTACCATCCACCAGTGCCCGGGTACGATGGCAATTTTTTTCTAAAATCGACCTTGCAAAAAGTTACGTAGAGAATCAGGAACATAAACAGCGGCAATATACTGTTGAATATAGGGGCAAACCATTGCGAAGCCTCCTCTAAGGCAGGCACGTAATAAAACACCAAATAAGCTAGCGCTCCTATGCCCATTGATAGAGGGCGTCCAGTTTTTTTATAAATTGAAGAAGTTTCATAGGCTGCTAATTAAACCATACATCAAAAGTTTTCATCAGGGCTGGTCAATATGCACAACTTCACCTATTTTTGGGGTGATGATATTTAGGCTATCTTCTTTGGCATAGGCTTGTACGTTGCGCATAGGTTCGTACCAAGGGTGTTGCGACAAGGCGAATTTAGAGTTATGCCCTGTGAAGTAACGCTTAGCCCCTATTTCGCGCAATGCTTTACGCAGGTATTCAGGTAAGAAGTGTATATAACGCCAATTGGGGTTGTACTGTCCGTTTTTCCATTAGGGCTAAATCGATATGAGGAAAGCGTTTGCCTATCTCGGCGATGTGCTTACCATAACCGCTGTCGCCCCCGATATAGATGGTGTAAGTACCTGTTTCAAGCATAAACGAGCCCCATAAAGTGGGAGCTCTCTTAAGTCCGCGTCCTGAAAAATGGCGGGTAGGCAAGCAAGTGAATTTAAGATTTGCCACAGTAGCGTCTTCCTGCCAATCCATCTCGGTAATTTTAGCAGGGGTCGAAGCCCCAATACTCTAAATGTGCCCCTACACCCAGCGGACAAACTACGTGCTTAATGCGGCTTTTCAGTTCTTTCATCGCTGTATAATCAAGATGATCCCAATGGTCGTGGGTGAGTACGAGTACCTCAATGCTGTCAGGCATATCGGCAGACGAGTAGTTGTAAGTCGCCCTTGAAAAGGTTTTTACCATAAACGAAAAAGGAGAAGCTGAATGAAAACACAGGGTCTACAAGCACACGGGTATTATTCACATTTAGCAAATAAGAAGAATGTCCCAACCACACCATTGCATTATTAGGCAGCGATTGCAAATCAGTCTGTACCGCAGGGATTGGCGTACTTGGGTTGAGGTCTTGCACATCGGGGAAGAAGTAATGGTAGGCAGTTTTTCAGCATATTGTTGTCAGAAGTAAGCTGTGGGGTAGGTTCTAAGTTTTGAAACTTGCCCTCGCGGTAGTTGGGCGATTGCTGTATACGTGCCAAGCGTTCGCCCGAAGGTGTTTTGCCAAAACTAGGTAAGTTGAAGATTATAACAGCCCCAATGCCTATTGCCGCAATGAGGATAAGGATAGTGTATAACATACGTTTTTAGAAATTTTTAAGCATTCTTTTTGTTTTTACGGGGGCAAAAGTACGGCGTTTTTGGTAAATATAGTTATACAAATCCAAGAATTTTTGTATACAAATTGAGGAAGTGAATGAAAAACTCCCCTCTACTAATTCGTCAAAAGTTTGTGCAGTTGAGTGTTGAACGAGAGTTGTTCGTTCTCTAAAATACTGAAAAATTCATCGTCGAAAGCCTCGACTTTAGCGACAGCTTGCGCGATGAGTTCGGCACCTTGAGCGGTGATAGCAACTACTTTGGCGCGGGTGTCGGTCTTGTGTTCTTCCCTTTGTGATAAGGTCTTTGCTCTGCAAAGTACGCACTACTGCGAGGTGGTCATTGGGTCTATCTTGGTGAAATTTGCCAAAAGATACCTGCGTGATTTCCTTTCCTTGTTGGGCAAACCACTGGGAGCTCGCCAAGAGTACAAACTGAGGGTGTGTGAGGTCAAATGGTTGCAACACTTTTTGATTCCGCGTTGCCATAACATACTTATCTGCCAAAGTAAAAGCCCTGAGCTTTCTTCGGCTTTCAAATTAAAAATTGAGGGCTGAGAGGTCATTGTGTAACATTTTAGAGGCTATAAGTTTAAAATCGTTCTCGGATATTTCCAAAATACCAAAGCGAAAAGGATATCCCCACGCTTTTTTGTTGGGGATAAAGTCCAATAGCTCAATAAGGTCGGCTATGGGCGTTTCTTCGCAGTCTATAAAAGTAATATTTCTCCTAAACGGACAAAAATTTTCACTCATCTGAAAGGCATAGACTTCCCTCGTCTTTTACTTTGCCAATAGCCGTGAAGGCTTGGCATTTATCTTCTTTTCCAAAATAGCGTTTGGAAGAGTAGTAGAGAATACCGTCTCCCTCCTGCATACGCTTCAAAGGCTGTGCCTTTGCGTGGCAGGCTTGGGCAAAGCCTCCCGCAACGCCCATTTGTACGTGGTCTTTGCTCGCCACGATAATCCAATATTTGATAGGTCTCTTTTTCATTTATAAATGGAATAGGAGTTCATAATAATTTCTATATGAATATAGTAAAAATACATTCATCAAGAAAAATAAATAAGCAGGTCCTACCACAGGAGGAGCCACAAAGAAGTGAAATAGCAAAAATATTGATAGAGATAGGTAACAATATCAATACTGCTAAGGGGGTTAAATACCCTGAGAGTAACAAAATTCCTACAATCAATTCTGTTACTTGCACAAAAGTAAGCAAATAGCCCGTTTCTTGGAAAGCTTGCATAATATGTTGTGCTTTTTCAGGCATTTTTGGTTTAAAAGCCTTGATAAAAAGAGCGTTCACTGGAAATACTACCAATATAAGCCCCTAATACAATACGTACAATAAGTGTAGCGGTTGTCATAAAAATTAATATTTGTAATTCGGGCGCAAAGGTAATATGTTTTTTTATAATAAGCAAACTTACTATATATTATTTTATAAATATTTTTTAAGGTATTGATATAGAAAAACCTCTCCACTGGTAGCTTTTTACTAATAGAGCAGTTACCAAATTGACTAATTATTATTATCTTTGTGCCTTAAAAAAACATATTATTATGGAATTGCAAGTAGGAAAAGAGCTATCGGGTAAAAATGATATTTTCAACTTTAAAACGGGTGAAGTTTGGTTGTTAGTAAGAGAAGGATACCAAGCTTTACTATGGCGAACACAATTTTGTATTCGTTAACTCCGAGAAAAAAATTGTCAGTTTATGGTATTACGAGATACTTCCGATGAAGATATGGAAATAGGATGCCATTTGGATAGGTATTTTGAGGAAATTGAATAAGTTACTATATCAATAACCTTCATCATCTATCTTAAAAAGTTCTAAAGCGATATGCGCACAAGCCTCGGCATCGGCTAAGGCGTGGTGATGTTGCTTTAAATCAAAAGCCAAAATAAGCGGATACAGTGTCTAACTTGTGATTCACAAGCTGAGGGAGGAGTTTACGCGCTCTTCTGTAGGTACAAAAGAAAGGATTAGTATGTTGAGGAGCTCGTAATAAGCCAATACGGCACGCAAACAGCCTTCATCAAAAGCTGCTATTGTGAGCTACAAGGGGTAAATCTTTTATTTTTTTGGTAGTATTTCTGCCCATACTTCGGGGAAAAGCGGTGCCTTTTTCGGTGTCTTTTGCGAAAGTCCGTGTACTTGGGTGCAAATAGAGGTATAATAGTTAGGACAAGGTTTAATCAGTTGGTAATAAGTATCGACAATCTTGTTATTTTCTACAAAAACAGGTCCGATACTACATACACTGCTACGGCATTGGTTGGCGGTTTCAAAGTCTAAGGCTGCGAAAGTGTTCATTTTATCAAAAGTAGTTTATTGATTGCAAAGATACAAAAATAATTAGCAAATTAGCTAATGCGCACCACCACCTTACCATAACCTGCACTGCTTTCAACATACTGATGAGCAGTAACTATTTCTTCTAAGGCAAATACTTTTTCGGGAGCAACCAGTACATCGTGTTCGTCAATATAAGCAAATAACTGGGTAATCTTTTTCGGCATTAACACTTCTATTTGTAACTGCTGGGCATCGCCCGCTTTGTAAATAACGATAGCTTTCATTTTTACAATTTACTAATTAACTAATTGTCTTACAAATTCATTAGCAGGATTGCTTTTTAATCATTTCGGGGTGTCGTATTGCTGAATAATACCCTTGTCCAACACCAATACTTTTGGTACCCAGTGTTAAGGCTTCGGCTATGTCGTGAGTAACAAATACGATAGTAGCCCCTGAAAGCTGATGCAATGCTTTTTAGCTCGCACTGTAGCTGCTTGCGGGTGATGCTGTCTAACGCTCCAAATGGCTCGTCCATTAGTATGATGTTAGGATTAGCAGCTGAGCGCTCTTGCAATCCCCACCCGTTGTTGTTGTCCCCTGATAGCTCGTGCGGAAAACGCTAGCCAGTTCAGGAGCGAGGTTTACTAACTGTAGTTTTTCAGCAACAATACGGCTGATGTCGCTTTTAGGATAATTCTTTAGGACAAGCACATAGGCTATGTTCTCTGCCACGCTCAGATGCGGAAAGAGAATATTACCTTGAATTACATAACCTATGTTGCGGCGCAAGGCAATGAGGTTTTCGTCGGCAATATTCTTGCCGTCAATACGTATCTCCCCCTTTGTCAGGCAATACCAGCCCGTTAATCATCTTCAGCACAGTAGTTTTACCAGAGCCCGAAGTGCCTATGATAGTAAGGAAAGTACCGCTTTCAATAGTGAGGTTGAAATCGGAGATGATTTTCCTTACCGTTATAGCTTTTGTATATGTGGGTGAATGTTATCATTGTTGTGGGTGTAAAAGTCCCTTTTTGTAGCAGGTAGTTTTTAGCTACTTCTTCAGGTCGTTTTCTCTCGGTTTCTACTAAGAAGTTGAGGTGTGCCATCGTGCTATCGTCTATTAGCTGGTTCAGCTTTGTCAAAAGTAGTGCGCAGGGTGGGGTAGGTGGTCAGTAGCTCGGTGCGTACCACCGTGCCTGCCTTGTAGGAGGGGTACATATTACGGTCGTCTTGCAGTACCACCACCTCACTTACCGATAGCTGTCCATCGGTAGTGAAAACCACCATAACATCAATCTTTTTATCACGCATCGCTTGGTATTTCAGTCCGATATCCATATCGAGTACCTTTCAAAAGTGCATCCCATATACCTCTTGTAGTGCTTTTGTAAACCGTCTTCTCGCTCAAAGAAGTCGTATTCAGCCCCAAAGATAAGTCGCTCGCTCACCTTAGCCAAGTCAGTAAAAGTTTTAAGCTGGTATTTTTGAGCCATTTCCTTGCTAACTGCCAAGCTATAAGTATTGTTGAAGCCATATAGGTTAGCCCATTCCAATCCGTATTGCTTTTTATAGGCAGTTTCTAAGTCGGCGAACTTGTTCTCGTTGTAAGGGTCTTTGCGTTTGAGAACTGCTTCCCACGCAGTACCGGTGTACTCGGGGTACATATCAAAAGTCTCCACGCGCTATAGCAGGGTGAATGTTAGAGGTGCCACCTCCTACACCATTGGTCAGTCGCACCGAAAGCCCCGTGTCTTGTTCAATAAGCAAAGAAAGCATCTGCCCCAGCAAATAGCTCTCAGTCATCGGTTTGGTAGCGATATGTATATCCTTGGTTTTCTTAGGCGAAAGCACGAAAAAGAGAGTGATGAGCAGTGCCAAAATTCCTATCCCTACCAGCTTTAGCGGATTGCGTTTATAGGGAACTTCACGGTGCACCAATCGTTGCTCTACTTTTGCCAAAAGAAAATCAAAACCTAAAGCTAAGAGCGCAATCAGCACACTGCCTATGAGGGTCATTGCGCTATTATTGGTAGTGATACCTCTGTAGATAGCCACCCCCAAGCCCCCAGCACCTACAAACGAGGCAATCCCTGCCAGCGCAATGGTCATCGTTACCATATTCCGAATGCCCGACATCAGTACAGGCAGGGCTAAAGGAAGTTTGATTTTCCAAAGCAGTTGGCTGCGGGTGCTACCCATTGCCTCTGCAGCTTCTACAATCAGCGGATTGATTTGGGTAATACCCGTATAAGTACTGCGGATAATAGGCAGTAAAGCATAGAGTATTAGGGCAATAAGAGCTGTGAGGTTTCCTACCCCCGTAATAGTGATAAAGAAACCTAATAAGGCGATAGAGGGGATAGTATAGAGCACATTCACAGCCCCCAAGAGCCAAACGGCATACTTGCGGTACTCGCTGATAAAGATCCCCAATAGCACCCCTACAAGGGTAGCTATGGCTATGGCGGAGAGCGAGATGAGCAGATGCTCGGCGGTGAGATGAAGGAAGAAAGGGGCATCCTTCCGCAGAAGAGAAATAAGATCTCTCAAGATGTTCATTAGTTTAGTCTTCGTGTTCGCCGCTATTGACCAAGGTAGCATTGATAAAAAAGGCGCCTTTGGTGGCAATAGTCTGTTCGGGGGCTATAGGTTTTACAGGGGCAATGGCAGTATACCCACTTTCGGAAGCTCCTTTTACTACCTCCCACTTTCTCAAAAGAGGTTTCTTTATCCGAAGTTTGGGTTACCAGAAAAATGTAGGATTTACCAGCATCCTCTACGATAGCCTCGTTAGGTACAGCAGGGGTCGTTTGTTTGTCAAGACTGATAACCCCTGTTACATTCATTCCATTGATGAGCCCTTGTTTGTCACCCTCTACGTAGCAATGTACAATGATGCTTTTGCTTTCGTTTTCAAACGAAGCCGCAATGTTATACACTTGGGCATCATATTCGCGAGAGGTGTTATTAGTAGGGTTGAAGTGCACTTGTTGTCCCTACCTTAATGTAAGGCAAGTCACGCTCATACACTTGCAAGTGCAGGTGTAGCGAACTGTTGTCGATGATTTCCACAATAGGGGTGGAGGCATCTATATAAGCCCCTTTGTTAGTATATACCGCACTGATATTCCCACTAATAGGAGCCACTATCGCCAAAGTAGATTGCATTCCCTTATCGGTGAGTGTTTGAGGGTTTAAGCCCATTAGGCGTATTTGTTCTTCAAGCGAAGCTTTTTCGGTACGGGAGAGTGCGTAGCTGAGTAGTAGCGGCTTTGTAGGTTCTTACCAGTACCAGCATTCCCTTCATAGAGGGTTTGCTGACGGTCAAGTTCTTGTTTAGCAAGTTCTATCTGACCATTAACGGTGAGCAAGCGCTGTTGTTGTTGCAAGAATTCTGGGTTAGAAACAGTAGCGATTACTTGCCCTTTTTTGCACATAACTGCCTATCTCTACCTTTACGCTCTTGATAATCCCCGCATATACAGTCGATACCTTCGCCTGATGGTCGGCAGGCACGCTCAGTATTCCATTGGCTTTGAGGGTAGCGGCAAGAGCTTTTTCTTCTATATGTCCCAAAACGAATATCTACAGTTTGGATTTGAGCTTGGGTAAGGGTGGTGAGGTTGCCTCCTTCTTCGTAGTGTTCTTCGCGCTCTTCGAGCTTTTGATTATTGGTAGTTGTAGGAGTGCCATTGCAGGCTGATAGACTAATTCCTATAAGGATAAAAAGCGATTTTTTTATACCATATTTTTTTCATTTGTTTTACTGGTTTAAAAGGGATTGTATTTCTATTACTTTTTGATTAAGCGCCCTCGATACTCTCAAGGTATGCCAAGCGGGTATCTACGGCTGTCTGTAGGGTGTAAAAGGTACTCCATAGCTTATTTCACCTGCGCTATACCCTAACTGATTGGCTCGGATAATGCGCTCGGCTTCAGGTAGCGCTTCTTGTTTGTAAAACTGATATTTTTGCAAATTCAGTTGGTATTCCTCTTGCAGATTTATCCATTGAGTTTTTAAGCTGTTTTTTTCTGTTTGTTGAGCTGCTTCTATAGCTGCTTCTTTTCTGATATTTATAAGCTTTTCACCTTTGGCACGGGTAGCGGTAAAAATAGGAACTGAAAGCCCTATGGTGGCAAAGTGAAAACGTTTACTTCTATCAGTATAGGTCTCTACCCTCCAATGGTTTGCATTCCTATAAGAGACTGATTGGTATAGCCCAATGTAAGGTCGGGCAGGGCTTGGGCACGCTCTAGACGTTTGTTGTGCTCAGCTATGTTTGCTTCTTGATAGCTGAGTTGTACCAAAGGGTGCTGAGAGAGTTGTACATCCGAAGGCTCACTGAGTAACAAAAGGCTCATACACGGGCGACTTGGTAATGGTAAATGCTTCTTCTGTTTGCATTAACGTACGCAAGTTGCGATAGGTAGCTTGTTGTATAGTTTTTGTTCTGTTGAAGTAACAAACTTATTTCTCCTTTCTTCACTTGGGCAGTGTTAATATCTATCTTCTTGGTATCCCCTGCTTTTATAGCGTACTTCAGCAATGCGAATAAAATTACTGTAGAGACTATCAAGCTGCAAGAGCTGTTCCTCTTTAAAAGTCAAATATTGCAATTGCTGATATGCGTTGCGCACTTGCCGCTTCAGTTCATTCTGCTGAAGGGCTAATTGCCCTTTGTTGTAATTGTGTCTCTGCTTGATAGAGTTTTTGCGAGCAGCAAATACTGTAGGCAAAGGAATAGATTGTGATACACCTACTGAAAGGTCTTTTTCAGCACTGCTGTACTGCCCGTATTGCCCTGTAAAGTCTGTTTTAGCCAATTCAAAAGAGGTTCGCTCTTTAGCACTTGCTCCTTGTAGCTTGAGTTGTGCTGCCTTAATCACTCCATTGTTCTTAAGGGCTATTTGCTCTATTTCTTGTAGCGAGTAAGACTGCTGAGCGTGTAGCGCTATAGGACTGATAAGCATAGGGCTATCGTGAGTACTTTAGCTGAAGGACGGCGCCAAGAAAAGGTACTATTGAAAGCGATGTAAAAGCAACGGAAGCACGAAGAGGGTGAGGAAGGTAGCCGATACTAACCCCCAATAACCACTGTAGCTAAGGGGCGTTGTACTTCTGCTCCTGCTCCTTGACTGAGTGCCATAGGTAGGAAACCCTAAAGCTCGCCACCATAGCCGTCATTAGCACAGGGCGTAAACGCATTTCGGTACCCGTAATCACGCGATGCAAAAGGTTGGTCATTCCTTCTTTTTCAGCTGGTTGAAAGTGCCAATAAGCACTATACCGTTGAGCACTGCTACCCCAAAGAGCGCGATAAAACCAATACCCGCACTAATACTAAAAGGCATTCCCCGAAGAAGCAAAGGCAAATACGCCCCTCAATGGCACTCATCGGGATAGCGCTAAAGATGAGCAATGATTGTTTTATAGAGTGGAAGCAAGGTATAACAAGAAAAAAATATTAAAAGTAGGGCTACAGGCACGGCTATGAGCAGTCGGTCGGTGGCTTTGTTGTAGGTTCTCAAACTGACCGCCATAGGTAAAGTAATAGCCCGTAGGGAGCTACGCCCTTTAATTTTTGTTCTATATCACTCACCACACTCTGCACATCGCGCCCTTGCACGTTGAAGCTAATGACGATACGGCGCTTGCCTGCTTCACGGCTTACTTGTGCGGGGCCTGATTCATATTTGATAGTGGCCAATTGGCTCATCGGCACCCTGCCCATTTTCGGTAGCTACCATCATATGCTGTACATCGTCAATTCCGGTACGATGGAGGCTATCGAGGCGTACCACAAGGTCGAACCTTCGTTCGTTCTCGAAGACAACCCCAGCCTTCTTACCAGCAAAGGCGGTACTGAGTACCTCATTGACCTCTTGCACCGAAAGTCCGTAGTTGGCCAAACGCACACGGTCGTGGTAACATTGATTTGCGGAAGTCCGCTTACTTTTTCGACCTGTGGGGCGGTAGCACCTTCTGTTTTCTGGATAAGTTGGCTTACTCTTTGGGGCGTAGTGGGCGAGGGTATCCATGTTTTTCTCCAAAGATTTTTATCGTTACATCCTGTCTGACACCTGTCATCAATTCGTTGAAATGCATTTGTATAGGCTGGCTTTTTCTCAAAAAGACCCCAGGAATATCCTTGAGCCGCTCAATGATGGCATCTCCTAATTCCTCATAGGAGCGACCACTTTTCCATTGGTCTTGGCTCTTGAGTACGATCACAATATCGAGGCTTCCAGCGGCATAGGGTCGGTAGGTATTTTCGGCAGAACCTGTTTTGCCTATCACCATTTTCACCTCGTCGAACTCACGAATCAGGCGAGAGGCCTGCATGGAAGTCTCCAAGCTCTGCTTCAGGAAGTGCCCGGTGGCAGAACACATTCAAAAACAAAATCGCCTTCTTGTAGTTGTGGAATAAACTCACCTCCCATACGGCTGAAAATGCCTACCGCAAGAACGAACAGTACACACGGTACTGCCTATTATCCATCCCTCAAAGGCGGATAGAACGGACAAAGAGCGGTTGGTAGTGACGGTAGAGACCAGCTTATCATTCGCTCGGCAAAACTGCGCTTGTCACTTACTGTTTTAGGTAGGAGCAAAAGCGCTCATGGCAGGGATATAAGTCAGGAAAGGATCAGGGCACCCAAAATAGCAAAGACGACGGTTTTGTGCCATAGGGCGGAACATCTTGCCCTCTACTCCCTACCAAAGGTAAGAATGGGAATATACACCATCAGGATGATAATCTCTCCGAAGGCGGCACTACTGCGTATTTTGGAAGCGGAATGGAATACCTCCTCATCCATTTTGTGCTTTGGGTAAGTCGTTGGTGGTTCTTTCGGATCGCCAGGTGGTGCATCACTGCTTCTACCACGATAACCGATCCATCTACGATAATTCCGAAAATCTATCGCTCCCAAGCTCATCAGGTTGGCACTTACTCCAAAGAGGTTCATCATTCCCTAAGGCAAAGAGCAAGGAGAGCGGAATGGCCGTAGCAACAATTAGTCCGGCACGCAGGTTCCCTAAGAAAAGTACTAAGATGAAGATGACAATCAGCGCCCCTCTAAGAGGTTTTTCTCTACTGTATGGATGGCGCGTTGTACCAAGTCCGTGCGGTCTAAGAATGGCTCTATCACTACATCTTCAGGTAGGGATTGCTGTATGGTGGGCAGTTTTTTTCTTTGATACGACTGACTACCCTCGTGGCTGTTTTCGCCCCTTGAGCATCATCACTACCCCACCTACGGCATCCACCTCGCCATTATAGCTAAGGGCACCATAGCGGATGGCACTGCCCAAGCGTACCCTCGGCTACATGCTTGATAAAGAGGGAGGGTGTGCTTGCTCACGGCTATATTGCCCTATGTCTTCAGCGAGCGAGCCATGCCTATTCCTCGGATAAAGTAGGCATTGGGGCGCTTGTCGATATAGGCACCTCCTGTATCTTTGAGTTGTTCTGCTCCAAAGCAGTGAAAATATCACTGACACTCACCCCCTCATGGCACGGAGGCGATCAGGGTCTATAACCACCCTCATACTGCTTGAGTTCGCTCCAAAGCTGTTGATTTCGGCTATTCCTTTGGTACCATAGAGTTGGCGAGCCACGATCCAGTCCTGCATGGTGCGGAGGTCTTTGGCGGAATATTTGTTTTTGCTCTGTTCCGTAGGGCGAATGATATACTGATATACCTCCCCAGTCCGGTACTCACGGGTGAGAGTTCAGGGCGAGCCTATGCCTTGAGGGATTTGCTCCTGTGCCTCCTTGAGCTTTTCATTGACTAGCTGGCGGGCAAAGTAGATGTCCATATCCTCGCTAAAGACGGCTGTGATGACCGAGAGGCCAAAGCGGGAAATACTGCGTGTTTCCTCCAGCCCAGGAATATTGGCGATGGCTTGCTCAATAGGAAAAGTAACCAGTTGCTCTACCTCTTGTGGAGGCCAAAGTAGGGAGTAGAGGTGATGATTTGTACTTGGTTGTTAGTAATATCTGGAACGGCATCAATGGGGAGCCTTGTAGCACTCCATACGCCCCAAAAATAAGCATAAGGGTCATGAATCCTACAAATAGCTTATTTTTGATGCTAAATAGTATAATTTTGTCTAACATTTCTAATAAGAATTAATGATTAGTTAATGACTAATGATGGGTGAGATGACTAATGAACAATCACTTGAGATGAAGAAAGAAAAGACTATATCTTGGGAGGAGTCCAGATATTCCCATAGTAGTTCGAAGACCATACGGTCAGGGGATAGCTATAGGAGGGAATGGTTGCGGTGGCTTGAGCAATGGTTAAGGCCTCATAAGTAGTGGGCGTGCTGATTACCATTTGGCAGCAAGTGCAAATGCAGAAAGGTGAACAGATATCCAAATGAAAATGAGAGTGTTCCCCAGTTGGGGCTGTTACAAATTCATAAGAAGCTGAAGACTCCTCACCTTCAAGCATATCCGTACAGGGCAGCCCAGTGAGTGCCAACAGATATAAGCTAAGTATGAAGGTGAAAAATCTCATATTGGGGGCAAAAATAGTAAAATAATGACATATGCAATCAATCAATGATAATTTTTGCTAATTCCCCAAATTTGCTAATTACCTCATACGCCCTACCAATAGGAATTTTCAGTCTCACCAATGCAAACAAATTGGTGGGTGTACGAACTGATGTGCTGTACATTCACCACGCAACTCTTATTAACGCGTACAAATAACGCAGAAGGTAGTTGGCTATGTATATTCTTAAGGTTAATCCACGTAATGTATTTATCGGTAAAAGTGTGGATAATTACGTAGTCTTTCAGAGCCTCTATAGAGGATATCACTGATGAGCGATGCGGTAATTCCGCCTGTTAGCACGAATGTTACATATATTGTGTCAGTAGACTCAAAATCTGTTTTCTGCTGAGTTAGCAGTTGGTGGTAACTCTCAGCTTTGGTAACAGCTTTCTTAAAACGTTCAGGAGTGATGACTTTACCAAATAGTCTAGTGCATCTACCTCATAGCTATCTAAGGCATATTGGCTGTAGGCGGTGGTAAATATCACCAAAAGTCTGTTCGGGCAAGGTTCTAGCGAACTCCAAACCATTTTACCCTGGCATCTCTATATCTAAAAAAGCAAATGTACTTCATTTTTTCTTCAGAAAGTCCGCGATGCCTACCGTATTTTTAAACGAACCCAAGAGCTTTAACTGGCTATACTGCCTGATAAGGCGCTCCATACCAATGCGTGCAAAGGTTCATCATCTACTATCAAACAATTCATGGTTGCAAAGCTAAAGTTACTATATATTCTTGGGCTAAAAGCTTCTTGCGAAAGCTCAAAATGGTTGCCATAGAGCAGTTCCAATCGCCGATTTAGGTTGGGTAAGCCTATTCCACTACACTTGTGTTTGCGATGAGGCTCTAAAGGTACCGAATTGCGCACCGAAAAGTGCAACCAACCCTCTTTATTTTCACATTTCATATAGATATACGTAGGGGCAAGGCTATCAGTACTGTGTTTTACGGCATTTTTCAGCTAATATCAGCAGTATGTTAGGGGGATTTGTATGCTTTGTAGGTTCTTTTCATCATATGTAAGCTCGTAAGTAAAATCATCACGACGCATAGCTTCCAAAGAGAGATAATCGGCTAAAAAATCGCAGTTCTGACGAAAGGAAAAACCCGCTCCTCGTGCGATTGATAGAGCAAATGTCGCAAGAAATCGGAGAGTTTTGTAATGGTATAAGAGGCTTTTTCGGGGTCGATATACAACAACGTGTTGATGCTGTTGAGCATATTGAACAAAAAGTGCGGTTGTATTTGGCTTCTAGGAGCATGAGTTCACTCTCGTTGGCTTGTCGCTCCAATTCTTGCATCCTCTCGCTATCTTTTACCCATATTTGTAAGGTTTTGATAAGCGTAGAAGTCATTATAAAAGGGCACTACATAAAAATAAAAGCAGAAAAATTACAGGAATAGGAGTTTCTGATGCCATTTTGATTTCTTTCCTAATCATATAGTCTTTCCATAGTACAAAATTGAGATAGTAGGTACCGCCCTAAGAAAGAAGACCCATAGCGTAAGGAATATGATATAGGTAGCAGGCTTCCCTTTGAAGAAAAGCGTGGAATAAGCACATACATATTCAAGTAAAAAGTAGCGGTAAGCCCCAGCCATCGCTCTATCCAATCCCAATGGTCTATCATTCCTTCGTAATCACCCCATTGTTTGGTAAGGAGAAGAAACGCCAATAGCGAGCTACAAGCCACAATATGCCGATAGATACGAAAATCTATCGGCAATAAAGGAACTGCAAGAAGAGATTGTTCTTCAAAAATATGTATGGATTTTTTCGTTCATACTAACTTTACTTAATTGTAATTCCCGCTGCAAAAATACAATGCAGGCAAAAACACACTCGAGCGCGCACTACCGTCTTCATTTTTAGCTTCAGAGGCAAACATCGCACTGAGGGTACGTTCTCTATAACGCCCCGAACGAATAAAACTACCGCCAAAAGTCACCGGAATGCTAATATGCTTACCCAGTTTAAACTCAGGGTTCTAATCCCACAAAAAAAGTTTGCAGAAGAGAACATTTCTTTTTTTGTCCGTTGCGTCTTAGGTATGCCAAATAACCTCCTATATTAGCTACTAATTTCAGCTGAGGTTTTCGCTATAATCATAACCAAAAGCTACTTTTTGTACCGTCAAGTAGATTGATATCTATAGTGAATTTATCAGAAAAACCACCTGTATATTTCAAATAAAAGGGCAGGAAACACCATAGGATAACCAAAACTGTTGTTAAGAGCCACGCCACCACCTATTTCAAGGTTAGGGTCTCCAATGCCATATAAACACCAAAGCCCCATTAGCCAAAACATTTTTCGTCTATGCGGATAGCCGACAGTCTATTTTTCAGGGTATAGCTTCCTATACCCAGAGCCATCAACATAGACCAACGCTCTTTCAACGGACGTAAGTGAAGCGCGGTTGCTCCCAAGTTCATCACTTGCGAAGGCAGCTCTTTCCCTATAGGAAAATTCTGATTGTCCATCTTTACGAAAGTACCGCTAAGAGCCACGCCCCAAAATGGTAGCACGCTTATAAGGGTCATCTTCAGCGGACGCTTGCATCGATAGGGGCACCATCGCACCTGCCGAATAAATCATAGCCGAGACCATTGCCCGTATTAGTATCAGCTACTGCATCGTAGAATTCAGAGTTGCCTATGTATTCCGTCTTTACGCTAATTTGCGCAAAAGAATTCACTCCCAGAAGCAAGATTATAAAAGTAAATATTTCTTTCACTATAATAAAGATTTAAGTATTACAGTGGCAAAAAGTACAGAAAAACGAGATTGTCAGAAGAAAAAGAGTTGTTTTTCTATACCAAAAGCAGAATTTACTATACTAATTTAATTATTTTGCAAAAAAGCAGTCCAAAAAGTTTTTCGTGTATGCTTACCATCACATCTCCCCTTTGAAGGGGCAGGGGATGTTTGCTAATAATCAGTGATTTATAAAAATCTTATTTATATTTAAGCTGAAATAAAACTTTTTGGACAACCTCTTATTATTGGTCTAATGCAACAGCTGCTGCAAACAGACCGAGTACTACTATTAGCAGTATTAATCCTATAAGCGAAATTACAAGTCCTGCAATAGCTAAACCTTTTGGGTTTTTCTCGTTACTCCTATTCCCGAGAAGATAAGTCCTAGTAACCAGAGAATCACCCCTAATACAGGTATCCAAAGCTAAGAAAAATGGTAACTAAGGCTATGATAAACCCTGCGGTACCCATAGCGTTAGAAGCAGCAGGAGCTTGCTGAATAACAAAGGTAGGCTGTACTTCTTTTTTTGTGCTGGTTGCTGTACAGGTTCTTGTACGTTTTCTGTATTTTCCATAAAAACTAAATAAATATTAATTACTCCTACTCTATTACAGGCTTTTCGGGCACTGCCTTTTATACTTTCAGAAAGATTATTTACTATCACATCTCCCCCCGTCTTAATACTCGTGTATGCTGACCGTCACATCTCCCCCGTCTTAATGCTCGTGTATCCTGACCATCGCATTTCCTCCCATCTTAAAAGCTCGTGTATGCTGACCATCGCATCTCCCCTTCGAAGGGGCAGGGGGATGTTTAATTTCTAAAACTTTTTCGTATATATTGACCGTCATATCTCCCCCATCTCTAAAAGCTCGTGTATGCTGACCGTCACATTTCCCCCTGTCCTAATGCTCGTGTATGCAGACCGTCACATTTCCCCCTGTCCTAATGCTCGTGTATGCAGACCGTCATATCTCCCCCGTCTCGTCTTAATGCTCGTGTATGCAGACCGTTATATCTCCCCGTCTTAATGCTCGTATATCCTGACCATCGCATCTCCCCTTCGAAGGGGCAGGGGATGTTTAATTTACTAAACTTTTTCGTATATATTGACCGTCCCATCTCCCCCATCTTAATGCTCGTGTATGCTGACCGTCACATTTCCCCTTTGAAGGAAGTCGCGAGCTGGCGCAGCGGAGTATGTGCATAGGGGGATCTTTGCTAATAATCAATGATTTTGCAATCAAAGACCCTCCTAAATCCTGTCGCAAAAAAATATAAATATTTTTAAACAACCAATAACAATTATCGTTTTTTTCAGTACCTCTATTAGCACCGCTATAATGATGAGCACTACTCCCACCAATAGATTTACTGTCAGCGATTCCTGCCTAAATACCCAAATGCTGATAGCCACAGCCACTATAGGCTCTACCACTCCTACTATGGCAGTAGGGTCGAACCTATCATCTGTATAGCGTAGATGAGCGTGATGAGCGATAGCAAGGTCGTTACTATCCCAAAACCTACCAATAAGGCTCCCATTTTTATTTCGGGTATGGGCAGGGTATTGCCCAGTAATTGGTATTTTTATCAAGAGTAAAGAGCCGAAAATAGGGTAGAGTAGAGCGATACTTTTTATCTGAAGCCGATATTTTTCGATTTGTTTACAATAATCATATACAGGGCGTACGATAGGGCTCCTAAAAGCGAAACAAACGCACCCATATAGTTGATAGTAAGGTTATTAACATCTTTTACGCTTAGCAAGAAAATACCTACTAACACTATCAGAAGCGCTATAATAGTAGGCAGAGTCAGCTTTTCTTTGTGAAGAAAGCCAATGCCAGTGCTACGATAAGCGGATACATAAAAAGATGGTCGAAGCAATAGCAGGCGAAAGAAGATCGTAGGCTAAGAACAGAAACTCAGCCGAGAGTGCGTACAACAGTCCTAATACAGCAAAGATAGCTATTTCGCGCGGTGCAATACGCAAAGGCTCACGCTTGTACAGCAAGTAGCCCGCTATAAAAACAGCCGTGATGATAAACCGGTAAAAGAGCGGCATCTACTGAAAATCCTTCCTCCTTGATAGGTATCATAAAGAGCGGAATCATTCCGTAGGTCACAGCCGATATAAGCGCTGCCAAATAACCTTTTACTGTATCTCTCATATTTTTAAAAGAAAAGAGTTAGCACATAGGGGTAGTAGATGATGCCTAGCACTATGGTAGCAGGTATTACGGCAAAAGCCACGCTTCCTGCCGCTATATCTTTGATAATTCCTATGGTTTTGTGGTGTTCAGGGTGTACAAAGTCGCATATTTTCTCTATCGCAGTGTTCAACCCCTCTACCAGAGCACTATTCCTATGCATAATAGCTGAATGATCCATTCGTTAGTAGTGATTTGAAAATAAAAACCCTAAAATCACCCAAGCCAAAGAGGTCAGTATGTGTACTATTACAGGAGGTTCGTTTTTTTCACTAAGTAGTATACGCCTTGAAATACATATTGTAGGCTTTTTGAGGTCGGTTTTTATAAATTCCATCTTTTTATTGCTTTAGTCGCATTCCAATAACGCCAAATATGGCCTCACGGATAATGCTTTTTATTCATTTTTAGATTTTTCCTCTAATTCGGTCTGTGAATATAATAGGTACTTCAGTTATCTTAAATTTCTTCAGATAGGCACGGTATTTCATCTCTATCTGAAACGCATACCCTACAAATCGTACGCTGCTAAGGTTAATAGCCTCTAATACTTGTCGTTTATAGCATACGAAACCCGCAGTAGGGTCTTTTATCTTCATTCAGTAATAATCCGTACATAGATAGACGCCCGTAAGAGAGCAGTATGCGTGGCAGAGGCCAATTCACTACATTTACGCCTTTTCACATACCGCGACCCGATAGCTACATCACTGCCGTTGCAGCGAGCCTCGTATAGGCGCATGGGTCATCAGGATTGTGCGAGAAGTCAGCGTCCATTTCAAAAATATAGTCATAGTGGTGAGCTAATGCCCATTGAAAGCCGTGTATATAAGCAGTTCCTAAAGCCTTTTTCTCGGTGCGAACCTCCAAAAATAGTCGTGTAGGAAACTCCGTTTGTAGGGCTTTCACCTTAGCCGCCGTCCCGTCAGGCGAGTTGTCATCTACAATAAGGATATGAAACCTCTCATCGCGACTCAAATACCGCTCTAATGATGGCTTTCTATATTCTCTATTTCATTATATGTAGGGAATTATTATTAACAAAATTCAACTTAAAGTTTTTACCACTCGCATACACAAAAAACTTTGCCAAAAGTTTAAATAGCGTATTCTGCTAGACTTTTGGCAAAGTTTTCAGAATCAGAATTCATAATTCATAATTCATAATTCAAAATCTTAATTACATATCACCCATTTCTTTGCTTAGTTCAGCATTCATAGCGCGATATACACCCGTTTCAAGTTTCTCACGTATTGCTGAGAAAGCATCTAAGGGTGCGCAATATATCTTCTTTTGCTGTGCGAAGCCGTAGGGATAATGCGAAGCAGTATCATTCCTTTTTAGGTATCACTGGGTACACTACTATCGATAAGAAAATACCATAGTGCTCGCGTGGGTCATTTACCATAGCCATCGCTTCTGGTATGCTACCGTGTAAGAATACAGGCGTTACACAAGTGTTAGTATTACCGATGTTGAAGCCGCGTTCTTTTAGTCCGTTTTGTAGCATATTCACGTTGTCCCATAGTTTTTGCTGTAGTTCAGGCATAGTTTCCATCATCTCCAAGCGTTTTAGGGGCGCCTTTTACGTAAATCATCGGTAGCGATTTATGAAACATTTGCGAACGTAGGTTGTATTTTAGATAATCTACCACTTTAGCATTTCCTGACGAAAGCGCCTATTCCAGCCATCGATTTAGCAAAAGTAGAAAAATACACATCTATTTCGTCTTGTACGCACTGGTGTACCCGTACCTTCACCTCTAGGACCTAAAGTACCAAAACCCGTGAGCGTCATCTACCAATAAGCGGAACGGATATTTCTTCTTAAGGGCTACTATTTCTTTTTAGCTTGCCTTGCTCGCCTCGCATACCGAAAACACCTTCGAAATAACCAAAATACCGCCGCCAGTAGTTTCTGCCAATTTAGCCGCACGCTCAAGGTTCTTCTCAAAGCTCTCCATATCGTTGTGCTGATAGGTGTGGCGTTTCCCGAAGTGTAGGCGTACCCCGTCAATAATACAAGCGTGTGCATCTACGTCATACACTATCACATCGTTTTTAGTTACTAAAGCATCGATGATAGACACCATTCGCTGGTAACCGAAGTTTAGCAAATAAGCAGCTTCTTTGTGTACGAACTTAGCCAAGCGTTTTTCAAGTTCTTCGTGCATAGTCGTATGCCCACTCATCATCACGTGCCCCCATAGGGGTAAGCAGCTCCGTATTCAGCAGCCCTTGGCATCTACTTTGCGCACTTCAGGGTGGTTAGCAAGCCCTAAATAATCGTTGATACTCCAGTTGAGTATCTCCTTTCCTTGAAATTTCATATGAGGGCCTAATTCTCCTTCCAATTTAGGAAATACGTAATACCCCTCTGCGTGCTCTGACCAGCGTCCTATACTACCTTTATTTGCATAAATATGCTCAAATAAGTCTTTCATTCTTCTTTATTTATATGTTAAATATTAAACGTTTTCTTCATCCACTCATCGCTGTATATCTTGTTCATATAGCGCGAACTGTGGTCGGCAAAAGTACTACTACTATACTATTTTCGTCGAATCGCCCCATTTTGGCATATTGCCTTACAGCTTGCATCGCAGCCCCGCTGGTGTACCCATAAACAGTCCTTCAGTGCGTGCTAATTCTCTGGCAGTCAGTGCAGCATCTTTGTCAGTTACCTTTACAAACTCGTCTATTACATCAAAGTCAGTAGCCGTAGGGATAAGATTTTTGCCCATACCCTCTATTTTGTACGGATAAATCTCAGCAGGGTCAAACTCGCGAGTGTCGTGATATTTTTTATAGCCGACCCGTAGGCATCAACCCCCAGTACTTGTACTTTAGGGGATTTTGTTCTTTCAGATAACGAGCAATACCCTGAAATAGTACCCCCAGTACCGCTACATACCACCACGTGGGTAATCTCGCCTTGTGTTTGCTCCCATATCTCACGTCCAGTAGATTGGTAGTGGGCTTCAGGGTTCAACGGATTAAAAATACTGATTGATATAAATTGAATTAGGAGTCTCTTGGTGTATGCGCTTAGCCACTTCGTAGTAAGAGCGAGGGTCATCAGGGGCTACATTCGCCGGACATAGATGTGCTCAGCACCTAAGGCTTGCAGCATTTCCACCTTATCGTGCGATGATTTATCGCTAATAGCTATAATGCACTTATAGCCGCGTAGGGCACTAATCATTGCGAGGCTATAGCCAGTATTGCCAGAGCTGGTTTCTACTATAGTGCTACCTGGTTTCAGCAAACCTTTGCGTTCAGCGTCTTCTATTACGTATTTAGCCACTCTATCCTTAGCCGAGTGACCTGCATTAAAGGCTTCCAACTTCCCGAAGAAACGCCCTTTCAGTCCTTTAGTAATCTTTTTAAGTTCCAATAGCGGAGTGTTTCCAATCAAATCGAGCAAACTGTCATACACCCCTAATGAGTTATCAATTTTCATTACTTTTTGTTTTTAAGGTGATACTAAATTTAGTAAAAACCCATTCTAACTTTGAAGTCGCAAAGATACGAATAATTTACCAATTAGCAAAATTAGTAAATCAGTAAATCAGAAAAATTCTTTTATACCTTCCCTTTACAAACGATATACACACCCTTTAGGAAGAGCGAAGAATTACCGAACAATCACCGAAGTATAAACATCTAATTACCCTCCCAAATTCAGAAAAAAATATTCTACCCACAGCCTATCCCCCCAGCCCCTTCCAGTCCGCCAGCCTCTCAGCTCTCACAGCCTTCCCTGTCCCTCATAGTCCTCCTAGCTTTCTCAGCCTTCCCAGCTATCTCAGTCCTCCCAGCCCTCACAGCCTTCCCCAATCTTCTCATTCCTTCCCAGCTCTCCCAGCCTTCCCAGCCCTCCCAGCTTTCCCAATCTTCTCAGCCCTCCCATTTTTATTGCCCGTGTGGCTCCACCTAATTTGCTAATTAGCAAATTATTTGTATCTTGCCTTTGTATAATATCCATAGGTTATGAATATTCCTGATTTTCAAAAACTAATGCATCCCTTTCTCGAAGCAATTGAGGACAGGCGCGTCTACTCCACCGAGCAAATCGTGGAGATGCTTCGTGTGCATTTTAGTCTTACTATGGATGATATGAAGGTGAAGGTACCTAATGGCAATCAATCTCTTTTTCGCAACCGCATCGATTGGGCTTCTAACCACCACATCAGGCCGGGTTGGTAGCTAGTTTCCTAAAGGGCTACTACCAAATCACCGAAAGCAGGCGAACAAGCGCTTACCCAAGAGCGTGCCAAAACGATGGATACCGCCTATCTCCGCAAATTCGACCAATTTCAAGCGTGGGAAACTATGTTTGATGAGAGTAAGGCATTACCCGAAAAATACTCGTACGGTAGAGGTTGAAATGCAAAATGAGGACCCCGAAATCATCATAGGCAAAGCCACTCTAATGCTTTACCAATCCTTGAAGTTTGAATTGTTAAGTGTTATAAAGAGTCGTCCTATTTCTTTTTGAGTATTTTATAGTAGAGTTACTCAAGAAAATAGGATATAAAGGGGTAGATTCTTCTAATTTTTGATGTTATAGGAAGCAAGAAAAAGAAGGAATAGAGGGGTGATGTATCAAGATGAATTAGGGATTGAGAAGATATATATGCAAGCTAAGAAGTGGGAAATGCAAGTTACTTCTAAAGATATACGCAATTTTATAGGGGCATTGAGCCCTAAAGGGCACAAATAAAGGGGTCTTTATTACCACTTCTACTTTTTCTCCTGAAGCCAAAGCAGAAGCGGTACAAAACCCCTCTCATAAAAATTGTCCTCGTTGATTACGACCGACTAATGCATCTTGCTATTAAGCACAATGTTGCTATACAAACCAAGCGTACTGTCGAAATAAAAGGAATAGATGAAAATTTCTAACTACTGATTAACCTTTTTGCTTTCTCAATCCTCTTGCAATCATTATAGCTCCCCCTATAATTACTGCACCCCAAATCGCTAATAGCAGATATCCAACAAGAGCTATTTTGCTGCCTATACTTACTACTTCAGGCTCAAAAAGCAAAACGTATCTGGTGGTTACCAGCAGGTACTGATAAGGCTCGTAGCGTATAATCTACCTGATAGATAGGCACTTCCTTGCTATCAATAGTAGCTTTCCAACCGTGTGGGTAGTACATTTCTGAGAAAACAGCCAATCCTGCATTAGAGTTTTTGCTTTCGTACTCCAAAACATCAGGCTTATAACTCTTAAGACTTATAATAGCGGTACTATCTACTGTATATTGCTGTGGAAGGGTAGTTTTAAGGTCTTTAAGGGTAGCCAACGCTTCTTGCTGTGGATTAAAATCTTCTAAGCGTTGCATCACTTCATTATCGCTATTCTCAATGCTAAGTTTACTTACGAACCATGCATTGCCTAATGCCTTATCATTGTGTATAGCTTTGTTGTCCTCCCTGCTGATTTCGTAGTATAAGATACTTTACGTTTAGCATATTTAGCTATTCATATTTCCTTTAGCTATTTGATAGTCAAAAAGCTCTTGCATACGCCTAGACTTAGCTGCGTGATATCCTCCTATTGAATGATGGAAATAAGAGGTTCTTGCTCCATTGATACCAACTTCAGGTTCATATACCCTATAATAACTATTATCTTTTAGTATTTGCTGGTCAGCAGGAGTGATATCAAAAGGATTATTAACCATATAACGGTCAGCAAAACTATCTTTATTTACATAGCGACGTGCTACACCTCCTAAATCGAAGAAAATAAGTGCTAATATAGCTACCTGCATACCCCATTGAGGTATTTTTGTATTGGTATAGTACCAAAGCCAATGCAGTAATCAGTACTAAAATAATACTTCTTAACACATCTGCACTATACATTGATTTTTCTATCTTCTACAATCATTTGTACTACATCATCTCCGTAATACTGTGCATAAAGGCTATCTGAAGCACCTGCAAAACTAAAGAAACCTTTGCCTAATAGTAGTAAAACAAGTATCCCTAAAGTGATATATAAAGTGCGTAGTACAGCTTTTTGCGAACTTCTTCAGTGCTTTGGGTATAATGATAGAGTCCGAGCATTGCTAAAGCAGGAACGCATAACTCTAATAATACTTGTATAGAGGATACTGCTCTAAATTTGTTATACATCGGCATGTAATCAATCATAAAATCAGTGACGAATGAAAGGTTTTTACCCCACGAAAGTACTAAAGCTATGATAGTTGCGGCTAATAACCAAACTTTTAAACGTCCTTTTACGGTGGAAAGAGCTAATACAAAGAAGAAGAGATTACTATTCCTATATAAGCAGGGAGCAGCTACTATGGGTTGGTCACCCCAATAAGTGAGGCAGACTATTAGAAAAACCAAGTGCTTGTTGCTGTGGAACTCCTTTTTGTACCAAATACTCATAAGTTTTTGAGTTTTTCGCCCTAATGCTTCGTGGTTCGACCCACCGAAAAGGCGTGGCACTATCAAGTTCATTGATTCTGCTATTCCATAGCTATATTCAGTGATGTAATTTTTTTGATAATCCCTCAGCAGTTTTTTACATTTCCTTCAGTATCTATTGTCAAGGTTGATTTGCTACGTGTACTCCAGTCTGCGTACTCTTTTGGTAGTGAGTAGCAAGGTAGCGTTACAGAGTATACTAATAACTAAAGCTAAAAAGTACCCCTATTGACTTGCAAAAATCCTTTATCTCCTTCTCTTTAATAGCTTTATAAAAATACAAAATTCGAGCAACAATACTAAAATAAGTAGATAATAAGTCATCTGGAAGTGGTTGGCACCTATTTCTAATGAAAGAGCTATGGCGGTAAGCAGTCCTCCCCAAAGGTATTTTTCGCTGAAAAACCAGTAGTATACCCGCTAGTACAGGTGCAAAATAAGCAATAGCGTGCGCTTTTTGCATTATGTCCCACCCCTAATATAATAATAAGGTGGTAGAGAGACCAAAAAGCAATAGCCCCTAATACAGCGGTTCGCATATCTACTTTTTAATACTAATAGTAGAATGTAAAAATCCTATAAAAATAGAGGAATAAATAATCTGCTGGGCGTGGTAGAAAACGTAAGGTTTGGTCTAATTTCTTTACCAAATCATATGGGTAGTGAGCGCCTAACTGATAGGTGAGGCATACCTCCAAAGGCACTATTCGTCCAATACGATTCTTTATTTTTCAGTTTCTCTGTAGTCATTGCGTTCCTTAGCCATCCCTGAATATTGCACTATGTCACTTTGTAAGATTGCTTTTCCTTGCAACACAGGGGTAAAAAGCTAAGGATATTAGAGCAAATAACCCTATTACTATAAAATGAGGTATTATCTTTTCATTTCAAAAATAAAACTTATAACTCTTCGTACTCTATATAATCCCCTACCTGCTTAGTAGCTTGTGGATTTTTTTGATGTACTGTTATTATTTGTAACGGTCTCTCTAACATTTTGCTTATTACCAGTCCCTTGATATGGATTTTGTTGGTATTGCTGCTGAGCTTTCTGAAATTCTTTCTGCATACGTTCTCCTACCTTATTTAGGAAGAAATGCATAAAGTAAGGGGCTACTATTCTGAAGAGTATTCTAAGCCCTAAGATTATCAGTATTATAATTAATAGGGTTTGTACGAAACCCGTAAAAGATACTTCTGCTACCATTGCCGTGTGATTTTTTGCAAAGATACGAAATAAATATGAAACAACAAAAAAAGCTGCCCCTTTATAAGGACAGCCTTTTTGTTTTTTTTATAACAATGATTATTTCAAGCTGAAAGTAGCTCTACGTGCTATCTGACGAGCTCTAGAAGAACTTTTATCAACTGAAGTATCTTCTCCTTTACCTTCTGTGCTGATACGTGAAGCACTAACACCAGCTTTCACTAGGATGTCTTTTACTGCATTAGCACGTTTTTGTGATAAACTGCTGTTGTAGTTTGTACCACCTAACTCATCAGCATAACCTGAAATAAGAACATTAGCACCTGAATTTTTCTTTCAAATACTTAACAACTATGTCAATAGCCCAAGTAGAAGAAACTTGTGGAATTGAAGAGTTAAAAGTCAAAAGTAAAGCACTGATGTAACCTTTCTTAATAAGATCTGATACTACGTCACCGCTGAAATCAGAATTATTGTTGTTGTTTGCAACAGAACCACTGCTTTAGCTTGATAGTTGTTGTTCAAGTAGCTTTCGATTTCATCTGGAATACCATTTCCATTAGCATCGTTCATCTTATCTTGTTTGTTAGCCACCTTGCCTTTCAAATCAGATACGTTATCTTCAAGAGCAGCTACGCGTTTAGCAACTATCCTCATTGTCTTTAGCTGAGTTAGCAGCCCAATCAGCGTGTTTGTCTTCTTTACCAAGAGCAATATTCAAACCTATAGAGGGTAGTGAAGTGAGCTCCTTGGAAGCCACGGCGAGTTGCTCTAGAATGAGTATCATAAGTAAGGTTTTTGTCTTGCATTTAGGGTATAGTGAAGCGTCTAATAGAAGAGCGATTCTGTTAGATAGTCTCACTTGAGGAGTTACACCACCAGTAAGGAAAAGCATTTGGTCTTTTCCAGTGAAGTTATCACTTCTTAGTTGAGAGTAACCACCCCTGCGTGTACTAATACACCCCAAGTCGCTTGTCCAATCTTCAAAACCTAATACACGAGCAAGGTTTGCATAACCTTGTAAGTTAACATTCCAAATTTTAGAATCAAATTTAGGGGTGTCTTTCTTTTCGCTAAAGCTGTCGTAGCCCACCGCCTAAACGGATACCAAATTTGTTGTTAAACATATAACGTACACCCAAGTTTGCACCCCATAAGTTAGGTGTGCTTGTAGTGTAGCCACTTGCTAGTGGAGTTATGGGCTTATTTACCCCTCCATTTAAATCTACAGACCATTTGTTATAACCGGCTGTTTCTTGTGCTTGAACTCCAATGAAAGCCAATGAAGCCAATACTAAAATACTTTTTCATTCCTTTTTAATTAAATAAATTATACAATAAAACAGGGGCAAAGATAAGATTATTTTTATACCAAAAATAGTTTTAACAAAAAAGTTTAACGTTTTTTTCTTTATACTTTAAAAAGCATTCTTTCTAGTGGTGTAATTGCGCTATCTATACCTTCTTCAAAGGTTTTAAATTGTTTTTCACTACCAAACTTTCTCCTGGTATGTGCACTTTTACTTCTACTATTTTTGTTCTCTTTTTGCAGTTGTATTATCTAATTTTTAGATGAACATCTGCCTCTATAATTCGGTCATAGAAATTATCAAAGCTTATCAAGCTTCTTTTGAATAAAATCTACTAATTTTTGGTCAACTGTAAAGTCAACAGGATGTACATGTACTTTCATAATGTTTAATAATTTAAGGTTTAACAATCTAATTATTTCTCTATTTCTTCCTCATTTTCACTATTATTAGCGCGTGGGTGGGCTTTCTATACTGCCGTTTTAGCTCTACTAGGCTGGTATTAGTATATACTTGTGTAGAGGCTAAGCTAGAGTGTCCTAAAAAGCTCTTTCACTGTATTTAGATCTGCCCCATTGTCTAATAAGTGACTTGCAAATGAGTGTCTTAATATGCGGACTTACGTCTTTTTTACTGGTTACCGCACTAAAGTATGAATTTATAATTCTATATACCAATGTAGGATAGATTTTCTTACCGTTTTTACTAAGAATAAAAAGTCTTCACTCTTTTTGTTAGCTATTTCTTCTCTTAATTTCAGATATTCCCTAAGGGTTGCTTCTAATTCTGGTATTACTGGTATATAGCGTTCTTTATCACCTTTACCGGATATTTTTATTTGCTTTTTGCTCTAAATCTAAGTCTTGCAGTTTAAGTCCGGTAAGTTCTGAGCGGCGCATTCCGGTAGCGTATAGAGTTTCTATTATTGCTCTATCACGCACTTCATCGAATGAACTCTTACTTGAGAAATAAGATAATACTTTTTCTATTTCTGCTTCCGAGAAAGGCAATTTGTTCTTTTTTTCTGTTTTTAGTAAGAATATTCCTCTCTCAAATGGACTCGTTTCTATCTGTTTTGTCTTCTTTAAAAAGTATAATAGGTTTTTAGTGCTGATAATTTCCTGTTTATGCTTCTGAAAGACATTGATTGGTTAGATAGACTGATAATCCATTTCTTGATGTCTTCTTGGTCTGCTCTTTCCAAAGGGCAATCTTCCTCCTCTTTCTCACATTCACTTTTGATGAATCTTTCAAAAGCTCTAAGATCGTGTTTGTACGCTTCGACCGTGTGGATAGAATATTTCATTTCTATCGACAAATAAATGATAAAAGCATTGATTGACATGGTCTTTAAATTTAGTTGATTAAAAATGGGTTTATAGAGTTTAAAAAGCTCTCACTTTTTCTCATAGCAAAATAAAGAAAAATAAATGAATTAAACTGTTAATAAAAAGTTAAAAATTTTTATCCATTTTTGTTAATATCCCTCCTTACTATAAGTGAATCAGAGAGTTATGCCTTTATTTTACTTCCGCTCCGTTAGCTATTTCTTCGCCATCAGGAGCTATAAAGCGATATTTGCCTTCAGCATTTTCTACCATTAGTATCATTCCTGGCTTTCAACACCGCGCAACTTACGTGGCGCAAGGTTTTTACTAATACGGTTACTCGTTTGCCTATAATCTCTTCAGGATTAAAGCTTTGTGCTATTCCTGATACTATGGTGCGTTGGTCTATACCTGTATCTACTTTTAGAATGAGTAGCTTGTCTGCCTTTGGCATCTTTTTCAGCTGATAAAATAGTGCCAATACGGATGTCCATTTTGTAAAAATCATCGTAACTGATAAGCTCTTTTTGTGGAGCAACAGCTACTTGTGCTTTTTGTCGGTTGGCTTGTTTTGGTGTTTTTCTAATCGCTCTAACTGTTTAGCAATTGCAGCGTCTTCTATTTTTCAAACAATAGGGTTGCCACACCTATCTTATGTCCTGTAGGTAGCAAATGCCGTAGGATTTTTGTTTTTACTTGCTCCCAAGCGGTAGTGCCGAGCTGTAATATGTTTTTAGCTTTTCTGAGGTAAATGGCAAGAAAGGCTCGCTGGTGATAGCAAATGCAGTAGCTACTTGTAGAGCTACGTACATAACGGTTTTCACGCGTTCGGCATCGGTTTTAATAAGTTTCAGGCTCTTCATCGGCAAGGTATTTATTGCCAAGTCGTGCGATGTTCATCAGCTCTTGTTGTGCCTCTCTGAAGCGATAACGCTCTAATGATTGCTCTATTTTTGGGTGAGCTCGCTAAGCTGTTGTAGCGTTTTCGCTGTCTGTTGCATTTAGCACTCCTGCGGCAGGTACCTCACCTTCGTAGTATTTTTGAGTTAGCACGGCTACTCTGTTGATAAAGTTGCCAAAGATAGCTACCAATTCATTGTTAGTGCGTGCTTGGAAATCCTTCCAAGTGAAGTCGTTATCTTTGGTTTCTGGAGCATTCGCCGTTAGGGGCATAACGCAAAACATCTTGTTGGTTAGGGAAGTCTTGCAGGTATTCGTGTAGCCATACAGCCCAGTTTTTAGAGGTTGATAGCTTGTTGCCCTCTAAGTTTAAGAACTCATTAGCTGGTACATTAGTAGGCAGTATATAGCTGCCTTCAGCCTTTAGCATAGCGGGGAAAATGATACAGTGGAACACTATGTTGTCCTTCCCGATAAAATGCACTAATTCAGTATCTTTATCTTGCCAAAAAGGTCGCCAATCTTTGCCCTCGCGTTCTGCCCATTCTTTGGTAGACGATATATAGCCGATAGGGGCATCAAACCAAACGTATAGTACTTTTGCCCTCAGCCCCTCTACAGGTACTGGTATTCCCCAATCGAGGTCGCGGGTAACAGCACGTGGTTTAAGCTCATCGTCTAACCAACTTTTTACTTGTCCGTATACATTGGGCTTCCAGTCGTTTTTATGACCTTCTAATATCCATTTTTCTAAAAACTCTTGGTATCTGTTTAGAGGCAAAACCAGTGTTTGGTAGCTTTGAGGGTCGGTTTGCTGCCGGTGATAGATGATTTTGGGTCTATTAGGTCGGTAGCGTTTAATGAACTACCACAGCGCTCGCATTGGTCGCCATAGGCTTCAGGGTTGCCACATTTGGGGCAAGTACCTATTACGAAGCGGTCTGCTAAAAACTGATGCGCCTCTTCATCGTATAATTGCTCTGATATTTCTTCTATAAAATCACCTTGTTCATATAACTTTCTGAAGAAATCAGAGGCAGTTTGATGGTGAATAGGCAACGAAGTGCGCGAATAATTATCGAATGAGATACCAAAAATCTGCAAATGATTGCTTGATAATAGCGTGATATTTATCAATGATAGCCTGTGAGGGTAGTGTGCTCTTTCTTGGCTTTGATAGAGATGGCTACGCCGTGCTCATCACTTCCGCAAATAAAAGGCTACTTCATTGTTTTTCAATCGTTGATAACGTGCAAAAATATCAGCAGGCACGTATACGCCCGCCAAATGCCCTATGTGAATAGGTCCGTTAGTATACGGCAGAGCTGCCGTAATGGTATATCGTTTTGACATTTTTTTATTAGTTCTTCTTAATGAAATGCAAAGTTACGAATTAATTATTAATTAGCAAGTTTGTCAATTAGTCTTTTTCTTTAAAAAGGGGTATGCTCGTCAAATATTTCTAAAAGTAGCTTTTTCAGTATAGTCTTTGTAAAGGGTAAGTATATCTGAACCTATACTCCTATTTTTCTTGTTTGTCTATATAGGTATGAAAAAGGTTGTAAGCCTAATTGCATTCGTTTGAATGAAAAGTTAGCTACTGTCATTGTTTTTTTCCCTGATATTTAGGGTCTTTTTGCGCCAACATATAAGCATAGGTAAGCAGCTGAAAGGCTTTTTCCGTACTTGATGTCTTGGGTCAGGTTTTCCCACTCTTTTAGCCCGTAACATCAGGTGCGCTCTACCACGCCTGTTTTGTAGTCTATAACGTAATACTCATCATCGCGCAGGTCTACACGGTCTATAATTCCTTTGAAATAGACGGGGAAAGGTAGTTTTATCGCTACAGAAAGGTACTTTTGTTAGCTTTTTCTTCTAAAAAGAAGTACTTTTTATTTGGTGGTTATTCTTTATTTCTGATAGCTCAAACGACAAAAAGCTGCGTATATACTTCTATTACATTAAAAATTAGCCAGTTTTTACCACTCTTGAAGTCTGTATTCTTAGTAGTTCTTTCTCAAAACGGACTTCTATAGCACGTTTTACCTTATTTTTGCATCTCTTTAATGTCGTCTTCTGTCAGTATTTTATTTCTACTTCTCGGTATTTCGTACAAATCTTCCAAAGTGTCGTGTACTATCTCGCCAAAAGTGCGCGCTTCTACTGTTTCTTCCACCTCTCTTTCTTCGCGTATTTGCAGCACATATTGCTCGTAGAAAGTTAGCGGATTGCGTATGTAGGTGGTCAGGGCTGAAGGCGAAAGTCCTTTTTCTGCCATCTCTTTGAGTCGCTCCATCACTTCAGGAGTTTTCTCGATGCTCAAAGGTGACTGTGTAGTAGCATATACTCAGGGGGCTTTTGATTTGGTGGGTAACCTTATGGGTAGGGACTTTCTCTGTTAGCAATTGCAGTATAAATCTGCTTTTCTCCCTGCTTTTTAGGCTGTTCATCTCGGTATCGTAAAACAGATATGCCTTTTTAGCACGTTGCAAGATGTGGTGAAGTTATAGCTATACACAGCATCACGTTCTCTGTAAGTAGGTAGGTTTAACTCGCACTTCACATCGTAGGGTATTAGCGAATTGTCGCTTTTTCCTAAAGGCAAAACGCCCTCATTTACCGAGTGATAATCACGTTTTTCAAAATCTAAACTTCTGCTTTCTAGTACCCCCATTACTTGCAGTCCTTCTAAAGGTTCACCGCGAAAGTTCAGGGTACTTTTTGCAGTACATCTAAGTAAAAATGGTACAGCGTTTTTCACCGAATCAATATGCCCATAGCGTTTCTGTAGCAGGCTTAGCTGATTGAAAAGTTCGTAGAAACGATAGGCGTACTCTTGTATGAGTACGTGCTGAGCGTTTTCGGTGTCAAGAGTGCTTTTTAAGCTGGTAAATCAGCTGTATAACATTGTCTATCAGGGTAGTGATAAAGGCTTTGTCCTTTCCTTTAGGGAATAATAAGTTTAGTATCTCTTGTTGGTCTTTTGGCGTGTTTTCAAGTAGTTTTTCGCGCGATAGGTAGGTTAGGTTATTCTCTTTGATGTAGGTGGCAATTGCTGTTACTGCCTCTGCCGAAAGCAGGCTGTGCAAAAATGGTTGGCTCAGTAGGTTGAGTACATCTTTGTAATAGAAACTTTTGGAGAGGTGCAAGCGGAAATACGTCGTAAAAAGGTCGTTTAGGGGCGTTTGCTGTAGGGGTATCCCATAGTAATATTAACAGCGGTGCCGGTTTGTACCGATTGTAGCATCGGTATTAGCAAATTTTTCATCGGCTATAATAAGAGCTGTCTTCTCTAACTCGGCTGAGGGTAGCTCTTTTAGCAGAGCTGCCACACTATGCGCCTGATTTACGTTTTTTTGGGTACGCCTGTCAGGTGAAACTCTTTTTCCTCTTCGTAATGACTGCCTATAAATTTAGGAGTATGCTTGAGGGTGTTGTAATACCGCCAATTTTAAGGTATTTGCGAGAAGTACCCCGCCTCGTGTGTCTGATTTTTTAAGAAATACGTGTCGCCGTCCCAATAGATTTCGCCTCCTATATCTATCAAAAATAGATTGTATAACCTTCTGTTCTGCCTCCGATAGCGCGTTAAACCCTACAAAAATATGTATGGTATCAGTATGAGTTTGCAGGTACTGAGGTAGTTTTTCTACTGCTTTTTTTAGCTATATAGCCCCCTATAGCCCTTACCGAGCTCTTTAAGGCGTGTGTTTAGAGCAAAATAGTAGTCGCCTAATCTGCGCCAGAAAGCCAAATACTTCTCTTGCATTTCGGTACGTTCGTCCATACCCGACCAGTGTTCTACTTCTTTCAGGGCGTGAATGTAGGGGAATATTTTATCGAGGGTTTACTAAGTATTGGTCTATCTCGCTAAAATCTTTTAGAGCGGTTTGCCCCCAAGAAAGGAACTCCTCAAAAGTGTCAGGGCGTGTCTTTATGCTGCTCTTGATGCACTTTTGTATAACAATCATAAAACTCAAAGAGCAGAGGTAAAGGTACTGATAGGTTGTACCCCCGAAATGCGTGTAAATAGGTCGGCTATCCCTATAAATTCGGGTGTAATAGTAGCGTGTTTTACCTGTTCGGCAAAAGTGTAGAAAGAGGGCAGGGCGTTTACCTGTGAGTTACAAATACGAGGCGGTCTATCTTATTAGGATAGTTTTTCTAAAACATCAGCAATAACTTTTTAAATACGGCATATCAATTAACAATTAACGTGTGATAGGGATTATCTTCTGAAAACTAAGAAAGGAGGGCGAGAGCGGCGGTTGCCTCTATGGCTCTTTTTACTTTTAGATATAAAATTTTTACATAGCCCATAAAAACCAATAAAAAGGAGTACTCCAAAAACGATACAAGCTATTTTTAGCAGGCAAAGGTAAGTCGTCCTCCCTCATAAGCGGCGAGCAAAAAGGACTATAGCAAAAACCAAGTATTATCATCGGAATGACAATGCAAAAAAAGGCAATACCCAATATTTGCTTATAAGGTATCATATCCTTATTCAATATGTAAAAAGCACGATTCCTACAAGGAGAAAAATCAAAAAGCAGGGCAAAGAAAACCATTACAGATAGTATGGTATAGAAGCCTCTATCTGCTATGAAAATATTTCCTGTATGCGGGTTGTAGTTTACCTTTGTAAATTATTGACTTTGAATTATAAGTGTGTGAACTATAGTAGTGTGAGGCTTGCTTTTGTAATGGTATCACCTTGAGTGGTTATTAGCTGAAATACAGGTACTTTTACGGTAACTTCTTTAGTATAACCATATTCATCGGTTTTTCTCTTTTCATATACAAAATCTACTATTTTAGCGTTGTAAGTTTCATTTTGGTATAGGTCTTCAATATAACTAAAAACAGCTATAGGAGCAAGCCTCCAGCTAAAGTAATGGTGGGTACTGTAGCAAAAGTGATGAGGTAAATAAAAATACCTGATTGAGAGCGAAAAACGCTTTACCACGCAATAAGTAAGAATTATTGCTATTAAAAAGAGTATGTAAATAATAGGAGTGCCCATCATTTTTCTTATTTTTAGTCGATTGATTGAAGTAAATACATCACAGTTTAAAACAACTTCTTATTATAAATAAAGAGTACTGTATACAAAAGAACAACCAAAAAGGCAATAAGAATATGAATAAACATCTCTTTGTTTTTAATAGTTCTTTTTAAGATTTAGGAACAATATGCCTAAAATGTATAAAAAGCCTAATAATACAATGTATTCCATAGATTACTAATATTTTTAAAAAGTGATTAATAATAAATTACTAGTAGCTTGGCTATCTATTGGTTATTAAAAGCAAGCATATTAGCACTACTGCAAAGATAAGCACTAACGGCATACAGAACCGCAACCACTGTCGGTAATTTACATTTACCATCGCCAAAGACGGCAAGATAAGTCCGGTAGGGGTAATGAGCGCCATTACACCCATACCAAACAGATAAGCACTTACTACGCTATGCCCTTACACGCCAATGCAATGAAAAATATAACTGAATAAAGGATTCATATTTTTCTAATTTGTTAATTTCCTCATTTCTTCAACAACCGGACTCCCATATATACCAAAGGCAGAGCCATAATACCCAGATAAAGAGCATTGCTGTACTACAATAGTAGGAGCGTAGAGCACTACTACTGCTAAAACCAAAGAGGGCACCTCCCTATATGGGCTATGTGTCCCTAAGTTATCGCCTTTTTGAGGGTTGAACATCATAAAGACTGAGTAACCAAAATACAACGCCCTCAAAGAGCCACCTGGCAAAAGTTTACTTTTGATAGCTTTTAGGGTAGAGGGCAATAGCGGTAAAGATCATACCCGATACTGCACCCGAAGCCCCTATAGCCGAATAATAAGATTAGCGTTTATATATTTGTAAGCTAAATACATTGCCCAATAGCATAGAGCCGAAGTATATCAAGACGAATAGCAGCTCGCCCATACTATCAGTAACTACCTCATAAAAGAAAAAGAGCGAAATCATATTGAAGATGAGATGCTCCCCAATTAGCGTGTAAAAAGCCAGAGGAGATAAGGCGCACGTAGTCGCTCTTTTTGTACTGCACTACATTGAACATATAACGGTTGAAAAAGTAGCGTTGTTAAACCCCGTAGTAGCTCATCGCAATCGTAGCGATAAGAATAATAATAAAACTGATACTCATTAATATAGATTTGACGTTTGAGATTAATTATTAGTTATTAAAAGCAAGCACATTAGCACTACTGTAAAGATAAGCACTAACGGCATACAGAAGCGCAACCACTGTTGGTAATTTACATTTACCATCGCCAAAGACGGCAAGATAAGTCCGGTGGGGGTGATGAGCCATTACACCCATACCAAAACAGATAAGCACTTACTACGCTATGCCCTTCCACACCTACAACTGAGGCTAACGAACCAATAATAGGCATAGTCAGTACTGCCATTCCTGAAGAAGAGGCAATAAATAAGCTTAGTACCCCCAAAAATAAGCATAAGCATAGGTAAGAATAGTATAGGCGACATTCCTTGTACTAAGTCGGTAGCGTAATGCAGTATAGTGCCCGATATTTGTCCGTCATTCAAGATAAACGATACCCCTCTGGCAATACCGATGATAAAAGCTACCCCCTCAGTAGGTCGCGTGCCCCCTGCTATAAAATGCTGTACAAAAGCCCTCTTCCCGCAGCGCTGTAGCACGGCTATTACAATAGCAGCTACTAAAAAAGAGCCGTCATTTCGCCAAACCACCATTCCCATTGCGATACCCCCACAATCATCACTATAAACGAAAGGGCAAAGACCAAAAGCTCTATCTTGGTAGATAGCTTTAGTGTGGTAGTCTTTTCAGCTGTATTAGAGGCGTATATTTCGGTAAGGCAACTCCATAAACGATAGACTTCTCGGGGTGTTTCTTTACCTTTTCGGCATACCTGATGATGTAAATGATGCTGATAAGCACGCACAGCACTAAGGCTGTTAGGCGCACATAGAGTCCTGAAGTCCAGTCTACCCCTGCGGCATCCGAGGCGATAATCACCGCAAACGGATTGGTAGTCGATGCCATAGAGCCTACATTCGAGCCTATGTAAATCACCGCTAAGGGCACTATAAGGTCATAACCAGCGGCTAAGAAGATGGGTACCAGCATAGGGTAGAAAGCCAAAGTTTCTTCAGCCAGACCAAACGAAGTACCCCCAGTGCTAAGAGAGTGGTGAGCAAGATGATGAGAATACCCTCACGCCCCTTTTTAGCAAGTGCGCCAGATAGCCCACCCCCATATTCAGAGCTCCCGAACTGTTGAATACCCCTATAAAGCCCCCAATACTAATACGAAGAGAATCACCTCTATACTGTCGTAAATCCCTTTGATAGGGGCAAATAGCACCGCCTGTACCTTTGCGGATGTCCCTGCTGTGGTACGTAGGTGTTGGGGATAGAAATAGCTTTTTGATTTTTGTTTTCTTTGAATTTGCTCAGCTGAATGCTAATGCCCCTACTGTCTAAAAGCCTCTTGGGTAGCGGGTACTGTATAAGAACTGTCGGCTGTCTGTATGACAAAAACATCTTGCGATTTGTCGTACAACAAAGAGCTATAAGCCCCTGAAGGCAGTAAGAAAGTAAGTCCTGCTGCTAAAAATAATTACCAGCATCAGCACAGTATAAGGGGTTGGAAACTTGAGTTTTTTTCATTAATTATTTTTAGTTTTTAGTCAGTTTATAAGCGATAGAAAAGGAGAGCATTGTCAGCAGAAAGACTGCGTGCTTTTGCTAAAATTAACATCGTATACACGCCCAGCAATAGGGGTAAGGTTAGGGCGAGATGCGACATCGCCCATCAGCACCACTCGGTCGAGGTTCCACATCACCCCTCCGCCAATATGGGCAGCGAGTACCACCTTGTTAAATTTTTGAATATACATCAGTGGTGCGGTCGAAAAAAATAGGTTGTCAGCACTATGAGTGGCCGTAAGCAGAAATTTAGGGAAAGCCCTATCTGAAAGAACCCTCTGAACAAACGTTTGCCCTCTAACTGCAGCAAAACAGGCATATCGATATAAGTATAAGTAAAACGAGCGGAATAATAAGAGCTTTGCAGAGAGCTGTAGTGGTAACCAGCCCCCCTCGTTTTTTATAGAGCAGTTCGGTATGTAGGGCTAAATGCTTTTTAGGGGATACGCACAAAAAGCCCCTGCATTGATAATACCCCAATTGCCCGAACGACTAATTTCCAGTCCGCTGTTCGACTCAAAAGCCCCTGGACTACTGCCGTAAAGCAACGGATTATTAACTTTTATCCCTACAGCTACTTGTGCTAAGCTAGTACCAACAAGCAAAAAGAGAAGAAAGGTGATATATGTTTTTCTGTGTTTTCATAGGGCAAAAGGTAGGTTATTTTTCCTAATTAGGCAAACAAAAAAACACTACCTACCAATTTCTGATATTAATGAAGAATATCTTATAGGTTCAATACTTCTATTAGCTATTACATCATCTAATAAATTTAGATATACGGCAGAACCTGCATATGCCTTGCTAAGCCCTAAAAAGTTTCTTGCTGTAGAGGGGCGCTTTGCAAAAAAACAGTATAACCACTATCAATCACACTCATCACAGTATTTTTAGATGTTTCATAAAAAGTTGTTTTTTTGCCCACAATATTGAAGCTTTTTCAGCAAAAACACCAAAATCAATACTATTTATTAAGGGTAGCTAAGCAAACTCATCGAAGTTGTAACCAATTGTCGCTCATTGGCGTAATATTTGGCATTAAGCTGAGGAATATAAACCAAAGTAAGGTTGGGAAAAATTCAAAAATACTCCAGCCCACTCCCTCTAAAAACCAAAAAGTATTATTATTATCCTTATATTTATCAAAAAGCTATAATAATATGTAGTTTAGGGTTATTTAAATGCTGTTTAAACACGTTTTTCTCTCAAATAACCACTTATCTGAATATAAGGCGCTATAATAATAAGCTCCTTTTCAGCCTTAAAAAGGGTGTCATAAATAGTATCTGATAAAGGGTTTTGCGGTTAAAAAAATCCATAAGTATATTATTGTTTTTGTGTAAATTTGTAATTACTCTCCTAAAAGCGACTTGTTTTTCTCAATCGTTTTTTTATAATAAACTGCTATACAGAGCTTATCAAAAAGCATTTAGCGCTGCAATATAAAGGTCTAGGTAAATATTTTTCCCTCTGTAATCTACTGGGAGTTTCTCTATAAAAAAATAGTTTATTGCCATGACAATTGAGATTAATTTTTAGCAGTATATTTTTCTTTGATATAATCAGCTACTTTATCAATTTCAGGGAATAAAAGTACTTTTGTTTATCCCTAGCTTATCTAGTTCTTTTAAAATTGATTCTTTTTTTGAGCTTTTTATTATTATTTTATTGTTATTATTTCCTTTAATAATCCATTCCTTTTTTTATTTCAGGCATCGGTTTAGTACTATTATAAACAAAAGAAGACTCTGCTCCAAAAAAATTAGAAATGCACCTTGTTGCCTCACAATACGTGGATTATCTAATTTTTGGTTTCACAGCAAGAATTTTTCCTATATCATTAGGATTTATTATGGGTTTTAAAAATAAGATTTGTCTTCTCTAATGTAATGTAGTAATTTTTAAATATGGGTTTTTCATTTAAATTATTTATATAACTTTGTTCAGCTTCATCTATAATCGTTTTTAGTATGGTAAGTAATAGAATTGTAAAAAGGATTTTTATATCATCCTTTATTTTTCTTTTCCTTTATAGTTCTCTATCATATCTTCTATTTTTCATCTATATTTTTAATCTATAATCTTCGTAATATTTTTAATTCTTCTTTTTATTTAAGGTATAATCTCCTAGAGATTCTGCTTTTTCTAAAAACAGCATTTATATTAATCTCTTTTTAGTGTTTCTTTTTAGTATTTTTAGTGTTTCTTTTATTTTTCATCTCTACATCACTAACATCTTGCTTATAAGAAGTATTTTTCTCATAATGTAAATTATTCTCATATTTTTGACAAATTAGCTAAGATAGTAACTTTATCACTATCAGAATAACAAACACTTTCGTTAGGAATACTAAAAATTATAACTTCTCCATCTATATTCACTTTTCTAAAGAAAGATTTTTCTTCTGTTTCATTAATGATTCTTCACAGGCAAAATATAAAGCTACTAAAGCATTAGTTGTTAAGTCTAGTATCCGTGTAGGTACTCCATAATGTTGCATTAAGGCTAATGACTCTATAGAGCTTTTTTCCATTAAAAATCATAAGGTACTTTAGCAATTGTTTCTCATAGATTTTTATCTTCATTCTTTATAAAATTTTCATTTCTATAGATAGAAGGCTTTTAGCTCATAATTTTTTTATCAGAATGTCCTCTATAGAATAAAGTATATCCCTGATTTATTCTTTATGCCTTTTATATTGTTTAAAAAGTCGCTTACACTTTCTATGTATGTTATATTCTCTTTGTTTTTCTACATTTTGTGTATCCATATTTTTTTATGTATTAAAGAAGATCTACAAAAATTTCTAAGTATAATCTAGTTACCAAAGCAACCGCCCGACCGTGCTACGGTCTAATCATTCAACTTCAGTACCGCCATAAACGCACTCTGTGGTATCTCTACGTTGCCCACTTGACGCATACGTTTCTTACCGGCTTTCTGTTTCTCTAAGAGCTTACGCTTACGTGAGATGTCCCTCCGTAACATTTGGCAGTAACGTCCTTACGCAAGGCTTTTAATGGTCTCGCGCGAGATGATTTTAGCCCCAATAGCCGCCTGTATAGGTATGTCGAACTGCTGGCGCGGTATCAGTTCGCGCAGCTTCTCGCACATCTTTTTACCTATATTATAAGCATTATCAGCGTGGATAAGAGCCGAAAGCGCATCTACCGACTGCGAGTTGATAAGAATATCCACCTTCACAAGGTTAGAAGCACGCATTCCGATAGGGGAGTAGTCGAATGAAGCATAGCCCTTGCTCACCGTTTTGAGGCGGTCGTAGAAGTCGAATACAATTTCAGCAAGTGGCATATCAAAGTTTAGCTCTACACGCTCAGGGGTTAGGTAGTGCTGGTTGGTTATCTGTCCGCGTTTTTTTCTATACAGAGCGACATTACTTGCCCTACGAAGTCCGATTTGGTAATGATGCTCGCCTTGATATAAGGCTCTTCTACACGGTCTAATTTCGAAGGGTCTGGCAGGTCTGATGGGTTATTAACGATAATTGCTTTTTCAGGCTCTTTCTTGGTAAAGGCGTGGTAACTAACGTTAGGCACGGTGGTAATAACGGTCATACCGAACTCGCGCTCTAAAACGCTCTTGCACAATCTCTAAGTGTAGCATACCCAAGAAACCACAACGGAAACCAAAGCCCAAAGCCGCCGAACTCTCGGGGGTAAACACCAGTGAAGCATCGTTTAGCTGTAGCTTTTTCCATCGAGGCGCGTAGCTCTTCATAATCTTCAGTATCTACCGGATAGATCCCTGCAAATACCATTGGTTTTACGTTCTCAAAACCGTCAATAGCTTCTGTGCAACCATCGACTGCCGAGGTAATAGTATCGCCTACTTTCACCCTCGCGCGCATCTTTAATACCGGTGATAAGGTAGCCCACATCGCCCGCGCTAATCACTTGCTTAGGCACTTGGTTGAGTTTGAGGGTACCTACCTCGTCGGCATCGTAGGTCTTGCCATTGGACATAAACTTGATTTTTCTGCCCTTTGCGTATCTCGCCATTCATCACGCGGAAGTAAGTCTCTACTCCGCGGAAAGAGTTGTACACCGAGTCGAAGATGAGGGCTTGCAGCGGTGCTTTTAGGGTCGCCCTTAGGGGCAGGGGATACGCTCGATAATCGCCTCTAAAAATAGCCTCAACGCCCAAGCCGGTCTTACCACTAGCAGGGATAATATCCTCAGGCGAGCAACCCAGTAGGTCTACTATATCGTCTTTTCACCTCCTCAGGGTTAGCGCTGGGTAGGTCTATTTTGTTGAGTATGGGTATGATTTCGAGGTCGTTTTCGAGCGCCAAATAGAGGTTAGAAATGGTCTGAGCCTGAATGCTTTTGGGCAGCATCTACTATCAGTAGCGCCCCTCGCAAGCCGCGATGGAACGCGATACTTCGTAAGAGAAATCGACGTGACCGGGGGTATCGATAAGGTTAAGGATATAAGTTTCGCCCTTATATACGTACTCCATCTGTATAGCGTGGCTTTTGATAGTGATGCCGCGCTCGCGCTCTAAGTCCATATTGTCGAGCAACTGGTCTTGTTTTTTTCGCGTTCGGTTACGGTTTGGGTAAAGTCGAGAAGGCGGTCAGCAAGGGGTACTCTTGCCGTGGTCGATATGTGCAATAATGCAGAAATTACGGATGTTTTTTTCATCGGGTATTACGATTTCGCTATTAACTATTATAATTAAAGGGGCAAATATACGAATAATTAGCAAATTAGCAAAATTAGCAAATTAGCAGATTAGCAAACTTTAATCACCGAACGAGATATGAGTGTAAGATCAGTGTAGGATCAGTGTAAGATGAGTGTAAGATCAATATACTTTGAATGAATTATTTTTATTACTTTTGCCTCCTAAAAATTAAGAAAAACTAATGAACACTAACAATTGGAAAAAGTCTTAACGACTTCGGACAGCAATGCACGCCCTGTCTGTTTATTATTGATTACAAAGGAGAAAACGGACAGGTATTTCCGCCTCTGAGCTCTGAGCGATATACAATTTTTCTTTTTCAGAAGAAAAAGCAGATGCTACCCTATCGCTATAGAAAAACACCCTGTTGCTTATTCAGAATTTGAAAAAGCTTTTAATAAAGTTCATTCTCATCTGAAAAATGGCAATACTGAGCTTGTAAATCTCACTTTTGCTACTGAAATATCGGCTGTTTCACTGCTAGAAGTGTATCAGAATGCTTCTGCTAAATACAAAATCTTATATAAAAATGATTGGGTGTGCTTTTTCGCCTGAGATTTTTTGTGAAAAATAGAAGATAATTTGATAAAAACCTATCCGATGAAGGGGACTATCAGCGCTACTATCCCTGATGCAGAGGCTACTTTACTGCACAATGAAAAGGAAATTGACGAGCATCATAAGGTGGTGCGTCTGTTGTCTGACGATTTGCAAAAAGTGGCTACTAATGTGCATACCACTCGCTTTTAGGTACGTAGATGTTATTAAAAAAATCTACAGGCGACCTCCTTCAGACCAGTTCTGAAATAGTAGGCGAGCTGTCGGCTAATTGGCAGGAGCATTTGGGCGATTTGTTGGCGGCTATGCTTCCGGCAGGCTCTATAGCAGGAGCACCTAAAGAGAAATCGGTAGCGGTAATTGACGAAGCTGAAACTTATGAGCGCGGTTTTTTTATACCGGTATTGCGGGTGTTTTTTGACGGCAAGACGGTAGATAGTTTTTGTGCTAATTCGCTTTATAGAGCGCATAGGCCACCGCTATTTCTACAAAGAGTGGCGCAGGGATTACTGCCCAAAAGTAAGCCGCTAAATGAGTATAACGAGATTATTGAGAAAATATATATACCTATCTGATGCTTCACCAATTTATTGAAACGATAAAGCTCTCTGACGGACGTGTTTTTCATTTGGAATATCACCAAGAGCGCGTATGTAATACTTTTTTGCGTTTTTCCTAACCAAAAAGGTACTTTCGCTGTCCGATATTATCGAAAAAGTCACTTTGCTCTACCCAAGGGAAGCACAAAATCCGCATAGTATACGGCAGTGAGAGCCCCTCTGTAGAGGTGCTACCTTATCAAATACGCCCTATTGCTACTATTAAATGCGTAGAAGCCGACTTTTTGGACTATAGCTATAAGTTTTAGACCGCACTTTCCTCAATACGCTAAAGGAAAGTGCGGTACTGATGAGGTTATCTTTTGTTAAAAAAACGGCAAGGTAACCGATAGTAGCTATGCTAATATTATTTTTTTGACGGACGACAATGGGTTACGCCCTCTACTTTTCTTCTTAATGGCACCTGTCGTCAGCGATTGCTTAAAGAAGGCAAAATAAAGGAAGCGCCCATACACTACACCGATATTCATCACTTTGAACAAATAGGCTTTATTAATGCTATGCTCGATATAGGAGAGCTTAGTTTGCCTGTAAGTCAGGTAATAAATAAAAATATTTTAAATACTAAATCGTTTTTCTTTTTAGTTTTTTTGGTGTTTTTAATTATTTCGTTTGTATTGCTATTTTTTTAGTAAAATGGTGATTTTGGTATAAATATGAGAGATTATTAGAAAGAATAGGAAATTAAATAGAAAAATTTTACTATCTAAACAACTGATAGTGAGTGTTTTTGATTGTTAAAGTGAGGTGTTAGTCCGTTTGTAATTAAAAACTTTAAAAATATTTGTCAGTTTTAAATTATTGACGTACATTTGCTGTGCTATTTTAAAAATGTAATGAGGTTAATGAGGTTGCTCTTTAGCTTCGAGGTAAAAATAAATAAAACAATGGATTTTTAAACAATTAGAAAAACAATATCGCGATGAGCTTCTACAAAAGGTCGTTCCTTTTTGGTTAGAAAAATCGCAAGACAAACAGTTTGGAGGCTATTTTACTTGCCTCGACCGAAAAGGTAACGTATTTGATACTGATAAGTTTATATGGCTGCAAGCCCGTGAGGTATGGCTCTTTAGTATGCTATACAACCGCGTAGAAAAAAACGCCAAGAATGGTTGGACTGCGCTATACAAGGGGCTGAGTTCCTAAAAATACGGACACGATGGACAGCTAAACTGGTACTTTTTCGTTAGACCAACAAGGCAATCCGTTAGTAGAACCTTATAACATCTTCTCTTATACCTTTGCCACTATGGCTTTTCGGTCAGCTAAGCATCGCTACAGGCAATAAAAGAATACGCTGATATCGCTAAAAAAACTTTTCGATATAATCCTCTCTAAACAAGACAATCCTAAAAGGCAAATGGAGCAAAGCTCACCCTGGTACGCGTTCGCTTAAAAACTTTGCCCTACCGATGATATTGTGCAACTTAGCCCTTGAAATAGAGCCGCTTTTTAGAGCCTTCATTTATAGAAGAGGCAATGGAAGCCTGCATTCACGAGGTGATGGAAGTATTTTTTGCGTCCGGAGCTCGGGGGATAGTAGTAGAAAATGTGAATACTGATGGTAGCCTGTCAGATACTTTTGAAGGCAGACACCTTAACCCAGGGTCACGCTATCGAGGCGATGTGGTTTATAATGGACTTAGGCAAGCGCCTTAACCGCCCTGCTCTGATAGAAAAAGCAGTGCAAACTACCCTAACAATGCTTGAGTATGGTTGGGATAAGCAGTACGGAGGTATCTACTACTTTATGGACAGAAAAGGCTGTCCGCCCTCAGCAATTAGAATGGGATCAGAAAACTGTGGTGGGTGCATATCGAAACGCTTATTTCGCTGATAAAAGGTTACCAACCAACAGGCAATAAAGACTGCCTACAATGGTTTGAGAAAGTGCATAATTATACTTGGCAGCACTTTAGAGACCCTGAATATGCTGAATGGTGGGGCTACCTAAACCGCCAAGGCAGAGGTACTCTCGACCTGAAAAGGCGGTAAGTGGAAAGGCTGTTTCCACGTGCCAAGAGGCTTGTACCAAGTGTGGAAAAACCATCTCGATGATTAATGAAAAATAACAAAATGGCAAATGAGGAAGTCTATACTAATCATTTTTAGCTTTACTTTAATACTCACGGCTTTGTACTGAAGCCCCAAAAGAACGAACTATGAAGATTAATATTACAACACTTGCAAACCCTAGGCTTAGAGGGCGACCTTCAGAAAGGCGTTTTCGGCTGCCTACGCGGCACTTATAGGCGAAGACCTATTGGTGGCTGGCGGTTGCAATTTCCTGATAAACTCGGTTTTGAAGGAGGCAAAAAAAGTGTTTTACGAGGCAATACTTCACTTTGATAAAAATCAAAATCAATGGCAGGCGATAGGCAAACTACCTGAAGCCGCTGCTTATGGCGTATCGGTAGCCATTCCTGAAGGCTATCTGTGGATAGGCGGGCAAACGGCTACTAACTCGTTAGCTAGCTGCCATAAAGTGCAATATTCAAAAGAAAAAAAGGCCTTTACCCTTACTGACTTTCCTGCCTTGCCCGAACCTCTTGACAACTTTGCAGGGGCGAGCGTAGGCAGCAAGGTGTTTGTAGCAGGCGGCAATGCTTCGGGCAAAGCCTCTAACAAAGTATTTTATATAGATGCGGCTACAGATAAACAGTGGAAGCAGTTAGCTGATTTCCCTAGTGAGGCGAGAGTACAGCCTGTATTGGCAGCTATTGAAAAAGAAAACGATACCCTTTTGTATGTATTAGGAGGCTTTTCGGAGGTGATGCCACTAAAGCACCTACTATGGGCGAAAAGGTATTGGCTTTTAGCTTTGAAGCAACAGCAGTGGCAGGGAAGTAGGGGTACAAGAAAAATCCCTAATAAAGAAATCTTTTCGCTTACAGGGGCTACCGCTTTGGCTATTGACAATCGTTATATAGCTTGTTTTGGAGGGGTGAACCACCGTCTGTTTATCAATACTATTACAGACCTTTACCATTTGGGTAAAAGATACTACCCTTACAGATGAGCAACGCAAGCAGAAGAATTACGACTATATGTCGCATTATATGACACAACCTATTGAATATTACCAATTCAATAAGGAATGCTATCTGTTTGACACACACGCAGCAGTGGTCAGTACTCGATACGCAAGCTGATTTTTGCACGGGCAGGCGCTACTTTAGTAGGCACCCCAGCTGAGTTTTACCTCGTGCAGGGGAACTCAAACCCGGTGTTCGCAGCCCTAAAAACCTATCGATTGAAAAATTAACTAACCGCGAACCACTAACGACTAAAAACTAATGATTCATATGAAAAACAGTAAAATATACCCTTGGATAGTAGTTGCCCCTGCTATGGGTGGTGGCACTATTGAACTATTTAGACCGACAAATGCTCTCAACGATGCAAGAGTCGATGAAAATGGATATTACAGAGCTTGCAGTAGGCGAGAATTTTGGTCGCCCTAATGGGTATCTTCCTTCTTATTTACGGATTGATGAGTCCCGGTAGCGGGTATTTTGGCAGACCGTCTTAACCGCAAGTGGATGATAGTAGGCAGCCTCTTTGTATGGTCGGCGGTAACTTACGGAATGGGCTATGCTACCACCTTTTGATCAAGTGTATTGGCTACGCGCCCTTATGGGGCTCAGCGAGGCTCTTTACTTAGCGACAGCCCTTTCGATGATAGCAGACTACCACACTTCTAAAACGCGTTCGTTAGCAGTAGGTATCCATATGTCGGGGCTCTATGCGGGGCAGGCATTTGGGCGGTTTTGGGGCTACCATTGCCTCTAACTACACTTGGCACACCGTGTTTCACTGGTTTGGTATAGCAGGTATAGTGTATGCTGTGTTCTTAGTCTTTACCCTTTTTGATATAGAGCGCAAACCACGCGTAGTACAAACAGCTGTTCCGACAGAAAAGAGCGGATTATGGCAGTCGCTTACGCTGGTATTTGGCACTTTCTCTTTCTGGATATTGCTCTTCTACTTTATGGCATCGAGCTTCCCAGGTTGGGGTACTAAGAACTGGTTGCCTACCCTTTTTGCTACCAATTTGGGGGTAGATATGGCTACCGCAGGGCCTATGGCTACTATTTCTATCGCTATATCTTCATTCTTAGGAGTGCTTATAGGAGGTACCTTGTCCGACCGCTGGGTACAGACCAATATCAAAGCGCGTATTTATACCAGTACCATAGGGTTAGGGCTCACCATACCTGCCCTAATATTGATAGGCTTTGGGCACTCGTACATAGCAATGATAGGGGCGACTTTGCTCTTTGGTATTGGCTATGGTATGTTCGACACCAACAATATGCCTATCTTGTGCCAAATCATACCGCAACAACAGCGCGCTACGGCATATGGTATTATGAATATGGGCGGTGTATTTGCAGGTTATGCCGTTACCCGAATGCTCGGTAGCTCTACCGATGCGGGCAACTTAGGTGCTGACTTTAGCAAATTATCGGTAATCATCTTGATAGCTATCGTGCTGATGCTGGTATTCTTAAAACCAAAAAGAGAAATATGTGGCAATTAATTTGTCGATTTGTCAATTTGCCGATGAGCTAACAACTAAAAAAATTAATAACTAAATAATATGACATTTGAAAAAAATTAATGGGCTGATAGTAGCGCCCTTTACCCCTTTTCGACAAGAAAGGTGAGGTAAAATTTAGACCCTATAGATGAGTATGCAAAAACTTTTTGCAAAGAAATGGACTAATAGGAGTGTTTATCAACGGTTCATCAGGCGAAGGCTATATGATGACGGTTGAAGAACGTATGAAAATAGCAGAGAAATGGGTGTCAGTAGCCCCTAAAGGCTTCAAAGTGATAGTACACTGCGGGGCAACTTGTATAAAAAGATAGCTATAAAATGGCACAACACGCCCAACAAATAGGGGCTTTTGGTATCGGAGCTATGGCTTCGCCTTTCCCTAAAAGCGGGTAGGGTAGAGGAGTTAGTGAAAATACTGCGAAGAAATAGCTTGCTGGGGCACCTAATTTGCCTTTTCTACTTCTACCATATACCGGTGCTTAACGGAGTGTATTTGCCAATGTTGCCTTTCTTAAAAAGCTGCTGACGGTCGTATTCCTAACTTAGCAGGTATCAAATACACCTATGAGCCGCTATATGAGTACAACCAATGTATGCTCTATAACAATGGCAAGTATGATATGCTTTACGGCTTAGATGAGACTATCCTTAACGCCTTAGTGATGGGAGGAGCACGCGGAGGTATCAGTGGTACAGGTAGTTATATAGGCAAGGTGCTAGTAGGGTATTATAGACGAATATCACAAAGGCAATATAGCTAAAGCTGCCGAACTGCAAAAACTACGCCCAAGATGTGATAAACGTAATTGCTAAATATCGTGGTAATATAGTATGTGGCAAACGCATAATGAAACTGCTTGGCTTAGACTTAGGTATCAACCGCACACCTTTCCAAAAACATCACCGATGAAGAGGAAGCTGTGATAAAGAAAGAGTTAGAAAGCATAGACTTTTTTAATAAATGCAATAAATAGTCGTTAGTCGTTAGCGATTAGTAGTTAGCAAGTGACAAACATTCTAACTACTAAAGACTAACGACTAAAAACTAACAACTAAATCATAACTAATTGGAAATTAAATATACTTGATTATGAAACAAAAAGATTTTATTTTGTTCGTTCTTCTTGATGCTCTTTACCGCTATAGGTTGGGCACAAGAAAAAAATAGTGAAAGGGACGGTATCGTCAGACGAGTTGCCGTTGCCAGGCGCTGCTGTGGTTGTGAAGGGTACCACTCACGGTACTCAGACCGACTTTGATGGGAATTATACCCTAACTGTAAAAGAGGGTGATATTCTTGTGTTTAGCTTTGTAGGCTATACCACTCAGGAGAAAAAGTCACTGGAGGAGGTAAAAATCTAACCCTCAATATCAAGCTAAAAGAAGAAACTAATACGCTTGATGAGGTGGTAGTGACTGCGTACGGGGGTACTCAGAAGAAAGCTAAAGTAACGAGTTCTATTGCTACCGTAAAGGCAGAAGTACTCTCTACAGGTTCGTTCTCTAACCCAGCGCAAGCCCTTTCAGGAGCAATAGCAGGGCTTAGGGTAGCGCAAACTTCGGGTAGTCCGGGAGCTGCTCCTACCTTAGTGCTTCGTGGGGGTACTAACCTTGATGGTTCTGGTTCGCCTCTTATTATCATAGACGGGCAAAATCAGAGGGGGATTAAGCGATATTAATCCTGATGATATTGAGTCGATGGATATTTTGAAGGATGCTGGAGCTACCGCTATTTATGGGGCAAGAGCTAGCAATGGGGTGGTATTGATTACTACTAAAAAAAGGTAGAGCAGGTACCTCATCACTCAATGTGAAGTTGAAACACGGTTTTGCTTATATGAATAACCAAGTGAGACTTCCTCAATGCACGCGACTACCTTTTATTGGCAACGTACCGCTATACGCAATAGTGCACGCGTGTGGCAAAATGGTGGAGGTGTTTGGAAAGGCTTTACTAATGAAGCTACCCTAAATGGGGCTCAACCTTATGGTACAGGCAACAAACACTTCAAAAGTATGACCGATAACACCGTGCTAAACGCTAACGAAAAACCCTAATTCTTATTGGTCTACTATGTTTTCAGAAAGCCTTTCACCTTCTCAAAAACAACAACTTCTTTCAGAAGGCTGGCAAACAATGACCGACCCTATCACAGGTAAAGAGCTTATCTTTTACGATTTTTGATTTTAAGAAAGCAGCTTTCCGTCCGTTTGCGCTTACTAGAGACTATTCGCTATCAATGACAGGCGGTAACGACAAAGGGAAATACTATGCTGGTTTGGGTTATTATAACCAAGAAGGGCTACCTATTATGAGCTGGTACAAACGCCTTACCGGTACTTTGAATGCTGAATACAAGTTAAAACCTTGGCTTACCTCTACCAGCAACTTTCTATAGCGTATGCTACTTGGTACAAAAAAATGCTAATGACGCCGATGATAACGCTTATTTTGGTCGTATGCTTTCTGCTCCTCCTACCCAAAAAAAGATAAAGTAAACGGACAGATAGTTATGGGACGTGGTGGTAATGATGGTAACCCACGTTTCTACGAAGGGGTATTTCTTCGCGACAATAGTACTAATAAAATTAACTTTGGACAAAGCCTTAGAGCCGATTTGTACAAAGGACTTTCATTAACCGTAAGCGGACAGCTGATGTTTGACGAAGGATATTATGAAGGCTTTAATAAAGACCACCAAATATCACCCGGTAAAAATGCTAATAACTGGAGTAGAAGCAGAGGCTCTTCTGCAAGTTTTGAAAGAACCATACGCCAAACTTACAATAGTATCTTGAACTACAAGTTTGATATAAACGCACACCACTTTGATGCGATGGCAGGTTATGAGTATTACGATAGCTATACATCGTGGGCTTAGTGCTTCAGGTTCTGAAGCACCCTACTGATGAGTTTCAAGATTTGGGGCTGACTTCTAATAAAGAGGGCAAACGTGGAGTAGATACAGATCACTATGGCAACAGAATCAAATCGTACTTTGGGCGTTTGAACTATGATTACGCTGATAAATACTTGTTCTCATTCACCATTCGTCGCGATGGTTACTCTCGATTGATTAACAACCGTTGGGGTAACTTCCCAGCCGCTTCTTTTAGGTTGGATTATCTCTCGTGAAGATTTTATCCCTGATAACGTAAAAGAAGTACTTTCGTTTGCAAAACTCAGAACTAGCTTTGGTTTGAATGGTAACGTACCTAGTAATTTTATAGGTGATTACACTTTACAAAGGTTCTTACGGTACCAATAAATATAACGGGAGCAGTGGGATATGCTATAGGCAACTTCCCTAATAAAGGACTTCGTTGGGAAAAACACGTACCTTTGAGGTTGGTTTAGACTTAGGTTTTATCGGAAATCGTATCAATGCTAACTTTACTGTGTACGACCGTCTGACAAGCGATAAGATACAATCAATGACCCTTCCTCACTCATCAGGAGCATCGGCTATCAATACTAACAATGGATCTTTCAGAAACAGAGGGTAGAAATAGAAACAAACTTCCGTATTATTGAAAAGAAAGATTTGCGTTGGAATTTAGCCCTAAATGCCGCTTATAACAAAAAAATACAGTAGTAAAACTACCAGATAATGGTTACCCTAATAACCGACAAGATGCTTTTGAAGTATATGATGGTACCACAGGCAAAAAAAATGGGTAGGTGGTTACCAAGAAGGGCAAGAACCTGGTGATATGTATGCATACGATGCCTTAGGAGTATACCAAAATGAAGAACAAGTACGCCAGTTAGCAACAACTTAGTAGATGAAACAGGCTCTAAAAAGTTATATGGTCCTGCTGCTTTGGGCACGCTTAAGCGATGCTGAAAAGAAAAAGGACTACCTATTCAGCCTGGTGATGTAATCTGGAGAGATGTAAAATGGCGATGGCAAAATAGATAAGTACGACTTAGTGAAGGCAGGTAATATGTTCCCCTAAAATGGACAGGAGGTCTTAATACTACTCTAAGCTATAAGAATATGCGTCTTTCTGCCCGTATGGACTACGCGCTTAACTTTAAACAACGTATCTCAGTAGGTAACTCATTACCTTGGTACTTAGGTAATATGCAAGGTACTTTCAACACTGTTAAACAAGTGAAAGATACTTGGACACCTGATAACCCTACCGCTAAATATCCTAAGTATTATTGGGCTGACCAACTTGGTAAGCGCAATTACGATCGCAGTTCAACTATGTTTATATACGAAGGTAGTTACTTAGCTTTCCGCGAGGTAGCTCTTAGCTACAATTTTGAAAAAGATATAGTAAGCAAGGTAGGACTTGATAACTTAGAAGTTTCGCTAATAGGTCAGAACTTAGGTTATCTTACCAAAGCAGAAACCTATTCTCCTGAAGCATTAGGACAATCAAGCTCTGGGTATCCACTGCCAAGAACTATTATCTTAGGATTGAATATAACCTTTTAAAAAAATGTAACGTATGAAAGTTTTTTAAATATATAACAATTACTGCAGGGTTACTACTTACTGCTGCTTGTAATGATTTAGACCTTGCTCCTATAGACTATAATGGTAGTGGTAACTTCTGGAAAAATGAAGGCAAGTAGTAGGGGCTATAGAAGGAGTGCATAGCCAATTCAGAAGCAACTCTTTCAACTATTGGATATTAGGAGAAGCACGTGGAGGTACTATGGTACCTGGGGGTACTTCTTCATTAGAGCAGAATATATACTATGCTGATATAAAACAGCAGAACTTTACTGCCGATAAACCTAATAACAGTTCTTGGTTTGAGTTTTACGGAAAGATTTTTAATATTAATAATGCTATTAAGAATATAGAAGAAGCAAGCTACCCTAAGTCCCTGCTAATAAGAGCTACTACTTAGGTCAAATGTACGGAATGCGTGCGTGGTATTATTTCTGGCTCTATAGAACCTCATGGTGGGGTACCTCTTAAAACAGGTACTGAAATCTTAGACAAAACCCCTACTAGTGGTAAAAGAGCTCTTTACCCCACGTAGTACCTCTAAGGCTACTTTTTGATTTTATCAAGGCTGATATTAATAGATCAGAAACACATTTTACTGACTCTAATAAGGTAAATAGTTTTGATAGAGTACATTGGTCTTATTACGCTACCCTAATGCTAAAAGCTGAGATTTATCTTTGGTCTGCCAAAGTAACTACCGGCGACCAAGCTCCCTGCAGCTACCGATTTGGATACTGCTAAAGCAGCTTTAGACAAGGTAGCAAACTTCAGGGAAATTTGGCCTTATGTCTAACTATGCTGATGTTTTTGCCTATAACAAAAAGCAAAACAACGAGATTATCTTTGCGATGGCTCACTTAGAAAATGAAGCAAGTACACCATTTAACCTCGTTTATGTACTATCCGTCAAGTTTTTGTAAATAAATACGATGAAGATGGGGTAGCTTTCCCTAATAACGACCCTTTGAAGATTCAGTCAGGATTCTTGTTCAATGAGTATAAATTTGAGTTGTTTGAGGCTTTTGATGCTACCGATACGCGTAGAGCTAAAACTTTCTTGTCTTTTATGCTAACGCAGCTAAAACACAAGGAAGAGGTATTGCAATTTATTAAGTATATGGGCTTTTATCAACTCGGCTAATACACGTGTGTTTGCTGATGATATACCCGTATACCGTTATGCCGATGTATTATTGATGTATGCTGAGATAATTAATAAACAAGGAGGCGACCCTTCTTCTTATATTAATCAGATTAGACAGAGAGCTTACGGAGCAAACTATACTTCAGCCAATGCGTATACTCATACTACCTTTGCTGCTGGCGAGTTGGCAATTCTAAAGAGCGCGATAAAGAGTTTGTAGCCGAATCAAAAACGCTGGTTTGATGTTCGCCGTTTGCAAGATGCTTCAGGGCATCCGCTTGTCTTCTCAAGAGAAGCAAGTTGCGGTACAGTAGCGGGTAATGTAGCACCTATATTAAATCAGGGTCAGAAGCACATAAATTACTTTGGCCTATTAATAAGGATATCATAAGTAGAGACGAAACCGTTACACAAACACCAGGTTATTAATCTTATACAAGGATAAAGATTTTTAGCTTTATTGAAAATGGAAACAGGGCTCTTAGCATTAGGAGCTCTGTTTTCTGTTTTATAATAATAAAGGCTCTGCGCTTTTAGCGCAGAGCCTTTATTTATTTGCTGTAATATGCTATTGTAGTTTCAATTCTTCTACTATCTTCTTAATCTTACCGTCTAATACCTTTTTGGGTTTCTTCAAAAGCTTCTAAACCGCTGAGGGTAGTGTTTACGCTGAAGTAGAACTTGATTTTAGGTTCGGTACCGCTAGGGCGTGCTGCTATACGCGTACCTTTTGTCGGTGTGGTATATCAGTACATCTCGATTTTTGGTATATCAATTTCTTCTACTTTGCCAGTAAGAGGGTGGAATGCCTTAGATGATTGATAATCGCAGATAAGAGTTACCTTTTTCACCATTGATTTCTTAGTGGATTTTCGCGCAAGTCTATCATCATTTGGGCTATCTCTTGAGAGCCTGAAATACCTTTCTTCACTAACGAAATGAGGTATTCTTTATAAAAACCATACTTAGTATAAGCGTGTAGCAATTCTTTTGTAGAAAGTACTACCTTTGGCTTTTGGCATCGGCAGCTATCTCGCAAGCTAATAGGGTAGCGGTTACAGCGTCTTTATCGCGTACAAAAATCACCGACCATATAACCAAAACTTTTCTTCACCACCGCCTATAAAAAGTAAGCTCAGGGAAGTCCTTTATCATTTTGGCAATCCATTTGAAAGCCTGTCAGACCTTCTTTATATTCTACTTTGTAAGCATCGGCAATTGCTTTTTACCATAGGAGTAGAAACAATAGTAGAAGCTACAAATTCATTGCCTTTTGAAGCCTTTTTGCTTTGATGAGCCAAAAGGAAGTCAGTCATCATTACCATTGTTTGGTTTCCGTTTAATAGTACCATTTTTGCCATTTAGGTCGCGTACTGCTATACCCTATACGGTCGCAGTCAGGGTCAGTACCGATAACAATGTCGGCATTGAGCTCATCGGCTTTTTAAGGGGCTATAGTTAGTGCTTCAGGTTCTTCAGGGTTAGGCGATTTCACAGTAGGGAAATTGCCGTCAGGCACTGCTTGTTCTTCTACAATATGCACGTTGGTATAGCCTGCGCGTTTGAGCACTTCGGGCACCATAGTGATAGAAGTACCGTGCAATGAAGTAAATACAATCTTAAGGTTTTCTTTATGGGCTACTTTTGAAGTCAGCGTGCTTAATAGAAGCTTCGGCAAAAGCGTTGTCAAGCTCTTTTATCGATGTAGTGATAAGGCTCTCATCAGCATTGAACTTAATGTCTTTGAAGTCGATAGCATCGATAGCTTTCATTATCTCGCCGTCTTGTGGAGGTACTGTTTGTCCGCCGTCTTCCCAATATACTTTATAGCCATTGTATTCTGGTGGGTTGTGCGAAGCAGTAAGTACTATACCCGCTTGGCAACCTAAGTAACGCACAGAGAATGAAAGCTCTGGAGTAGGGACGTAGGTCGAGAAGAGGAATACTTTGATGCCGTTAGCCGCAAATACATCGGCTACTATTTTTAGCAAATTTCTTAGAGTTGTTGCGACAGTCGTGAGCGATAGCTACTTTTTATTTCTTTATTAGGGAACGACTGGTGGAGGTAGTTGCTCAAACCTTGAGTATTTTTTTGCCGAGCGTATATTTATTGATACGATTCGTACCGATGCCCATAATACCGCGCATTCCTCCGGTACCAAATTCTAAGTTTTTGTGGAAAGCCCTCATTTAGTTCATCAGGATTACCATCGATGAGGGCTTGTACCGTAGCTCTGGTTTCTGCATCAAAAGTGTCAGAAAGCCACGTTTTAGCTGTTTCAATACTTTTCATAAAATCAAATTTATTTATAAGCTAATAGTTGCTGCTACTAGCGTTGTTTCCAAAATAATAAGTGGCTTTAATTCAAATTAAGGACTGAAATTCTTCTTTCTAACTTATTAGGATTGTCTTTCTGATTTATAACTCCTATAATCCAAATTTTTAAAAAGGTCTTCAACAACTACGAAATAAATAGCAAAATGAAATCTTTTTGTAAAACAAACTCGTATTTGTTCTGTTTCTTTTTCGGAAAGAAAAAGGGCGACTTTTTTTATCTCTTGAATATAGTCATAAACTTCCTCATATACTTCAAAGCCTAAGTTATCTTTGATATTATTGTAAAAAAATAAGTATTTCTTCTAAATCTATTTCAGCTTGACGATGAATCATTAATTCAAAATCCATATTTAGCTCTCATTTTTGTCGAAGTCATTAAAAACTACTTCCCTGCACTCTCAGGATTACACTTAATTTCATCAATTCTATTTTCAAGCAACTTTAGATACTCATTAGGTGTTGCTCTTTGGCTCTTCATAATCAAAAATCAATGTCTCTCTCCTCTAAAAAAAGAGGTTAAAGCTGATTTTTGAGCTTCATTTTTGGATATACTAATACACACATAATTTTTCTCTTCTATTTTTCTTCAGCAAAGATACAAATAATATTTGAATTACAAATTTGTTAAGTAGCAAATTTTTTTAATTTTCTAACTCCTTAATTGACGTGTCGGCTAATTTCTTGTACTCGCTCCACGCCTCAATGAGTAGAAACTCCATTGGCTTATTGTCTTTTTCGTACTAAATCGTGAAAATCAGGGCGCTCCATTACAAAATAGGCCAAAACATTTATCTCTTCTTCATTCAGTTTGAGGTCTTTTTTTCATAAAAGTCGCTTAGGTGCGCTACTATGTACTCGGCTACTATCAAATTCTTTTCGTTAGCAACTACTTTTTTTGAGTATTTTGGTTTTTCCTGTGATAGCATTCACAACCAAATCAATACTCAATACTCCGCTTCCACTGTGGGTAGCGCTGTAAAGACGTTTCTCGGCAAAGGTGCGTTCTATGGGTTTGTGCTGCAATATGCCCAAATCTTGCGCCGTAATCTTGCGGTATTTTGATACTTCTACCCCCTCTAACTGATTGATATCCTCTTTCATAGCAATGAGTATCCCCGAAAAACCAAAATCGGCTTTTACTACTTTGTGAAAGTAGTCTGCATCCCTACGTAGCTAATCTTTAGCGTGCTGTTTTCGCGAGCACTGAGGCTAAAAATAGCCATTAGCATCGGTGGTGGTTATCGCATTGTTGTGCATATTGAGCACGTGCGCCCCTACCAGCGGAATGGTGTCGTGCATAACCCTGCCGCGTATAGTCGACTGCCCCTGAGCCGTTAGCCCCCAGCAACTTGCTATGATTAAGAAATACAAAAAAACGCATAGTAATTATGAATTTTCAATTAATTAAAGCTTCTTTTTCGCCAAAAGAGCATTATCAAGAAGCCTACAAGACCTCCCCCTATATGGGCAAAGTGAGCGATATTACCTCCGAAAATAGAAATGCCAGTAACCCCTGAAAAGAGGTCTAAAGCTACCATAATGGTATGAAATAACGTGCGGCAATAGGGTAGGGGACGAATAAAAGCATTAGCTTAGCATCAGGGAAAAACATGGCGAAAAGCTACTAAAATACCATAGATAGCCCCTGAAGCCCCCTACAGTATATGACACAAGAGTGTCGTACATACTTTTGTAGGTGCTGTAATTGATGATATTACCCCATTCGGGTGAGTACTTGCCTTCGCGTATGAGGCTAATTGTCTCATCGGCTGGAATGCCTACTTCGGCTAAAGCATTTACCGCTTGGTGTACGTAGTAATAATTAACTCCCTGTTTGTAGCAAGGCCGCCCCTATACCACAAGAAAAAGTAGAAAAAAACAGAAAACTTATTACGCCCCCATATATTTTCGAGGGCGTACCGAATGCCCACAGCGCATACATATTAAAAAAAGCAAATGGAAGATACCCCCGTGCATAAACATATAGCTGAGGTATTGCCACCAATGAAAGGAAGGCATCTCGTAATAATGCAGCGAAAACAAGTACGTCAGATTCGTCTGCGGCAAAAATAACCCTTTTCATTCAATACCATAAGGACTAAAACCAAAGTATTGATGATAATGAGGTGCAAAAACTGTTTTTGATATTCGTTCCATATTTTTTTCTTGATAAGTTAATTAACCAGACGGTCTATTTCATTTACGGACAAAGTTGTAATAAATACGTTTTTCCAAAAAGGCGAAATTAATACTTCTTGACAACTAAAACAAATTATTTATCAAACTTTCTTGTTCCTCTTCACTGAGCACCTGTCCCTGTTTTGATGGCTAAACTCTTGCTGAGGGTCTTTGCAAAGGCTTCTTTTCTGAGTGTTTTCGGTAGTAGGTAATAGCTCGATATGCTGCTGAATAAGTTCGTTGAAAATATTAGGGTATCTGACTGTCTGTCAGGTGTAAAGGAATGCCGCTAAGCACTATTTTTGTCATCTTCAATAGCAAAACATAAAAACCTATACTCTCAAAGAGGGTTGCAGTTGTGTTATCACCTGCAATTCGTGTGCCGAAAATGAAAGTTCGTAAGGGAACATTAGTTGCTGACTGGCAGTGTGTGCCCTCTCTAAACTCTTCATAAATCCCTCGTACAGCACGCGCTGGTGAGCCCTGTTGCTGTTGATGATAATCAGTTCACCCCCCAAAGTAGTGATGAGGTATTTTTTTAGCTAAACTGATGATTTTTCTTGCCCTGAGGCTTAGCAGGTTCAGCCTCGAACAACGTGCTTTCAACTGCTTCAGCAGTCGTATTGATAGCCGACTCGATACCGGTATACAGGCTTTCCCATTGGGCGGTTTTCTTCTGAAAACTGAAGCTATTGCTGCCCCCTCCACTGCTGCTCTTTACCGCAGGCGTTTCCATCTTAAAAGGATTGAAGTCAGGGGTCTACCTCTATTTTTAGGGAAAGACGGCTCTTTATCCTTGTACTGATAAGGAATATCGAAAAGTGGGGTCTTTAGTAAAATCGAGGGTAGGAGCGATGCTAAACTGCCCCAAACTGTGCTTTATAGCCGACTTTAGCAGGGCGTAGATGCTGTGCTCTTCTTCAAACTTTATTTCGGTTTTAGTAGGGTGTATGTTGATGTCGATAGTAGCAGGGTCTACCTCAAAACAAATGAAAAACTCAGGCTTTTTGGTCAGGGCGTATCAACCCCTCGTAGGCAGCGGTGATGGCGTGGTTCAGATATTGGTTCTTCACGAAACGGTGATTAACCATTAAAGAATTGCAGTTGCTTGCTCTTAGGCAGGTACTCAGGTTTTACTATAAAACCGCTGATTTTTTTACCACAGGAGTATCCTCGCTGATGATAGGTACTAATTTTCTCGTTAGTACGTCCCGCCAAAGAGATGCACGATGCGCTGACGGAAGTTGGCAGGAGGCAGGTTATACAGCTCGTTGCCGTTATTGTACAGATAAAAATGAATAGAGGGTGTGCCAAAGCTACTCGGTGAAACTCATCGAGTATATGGCGCATCTCTACACTATCGCTTTTTAGAAAGTTGCGGCGAGCAGGTATATTGAAAAAAATAGGTTTTTCATCGCTATACTTGTGCCGTTGTTGCACACACAAGGCTCTTGTCGGGTTATTTTTTGCTGCCTTCTATATGTATTTCGGTGCCTAATTCGTCCTCTTGGCGCTTGGTTTGCATCTCAATATGGGCAATAGCTGCTATTGAGGCAAGGGCTTCGCCTCTGAACCCCTTAGTTTGTAGCTGAAAAAGGTCTTCGGCGCGCTGTATTTTTGGAGGTAGCGTGCCTTTCAAACGACAAACGCGCATCGGTAGTGCTCATACCTATACCATTATCAATGACCTGCACGAGGGTTTTGCCCGCTCTTTTATAAGCAGTTTGATGACGGTAGCCTTAGCGTCGATAGCGTTTTCCATCAGCTCTTTTACCGCCGATGCCGGACGCTGTATCACCTCGCCAGCCGCTATCTGGTTTGCTACGTGGTCGGGGAGTAATTTTATTATATCAGACATATTTTTTGATTAGCAAATTAGTAAATTAGCAAATTAGTAAATTAGAAAAGCAGAAAAAAAACTTTATATCTTACCTTTACTTTGGATATACTTACACTATAGGATCACCGAAGGATCACCGAAGGATGAGCCTCTAATCTTAGTACATCTAACCAGCTAATTCTTATAAAAAAATTTGTGCAAATATAAAAAAAGTCTTACTTTTCGCAGAAAAAAATATTTTGAAAAATGAAGCATTTATTTATCTGTATATTAGTCGCTATTAGTTTGATTTCTTGTGTTAAAGAAGTTGAAGAACAAATAGTTACGGGTTCTGACTACACAGGCTCTGACACTGATTTGCGCATACGCGACTTTATATGGAAAGGACTTAATCAGTATTATTTATGGCAAGAAGAAGTTAGCAATCTACAAGATAACCGTTTCGGAAAAACTCTCGACTACTAAAGCAGAAAAGAACACTGATTATACTAAATTCCTTAAGAGTTTCGGCAGTCCTGAGGCTCTTTTTCTACAGAGGTTTGCTCAATAAATACAAGCAAATAGACCGCTTTTAGCTATATCACCGATGATTATGTGAAGTTAGAAAACCAGTTCAAAGGTATTTCGGCAAGTACAGGTATGGATTCTCAATACGTATTGATGAGGAACGGGGTTAATGCAGCGGGCTTTGTAAATTATGTGATACCCTAATTCCGATGCCGATAAACAAGGTCTGAAAAAGGGGTGATATCTTCCTCACTATCAACGGGCAGCGCATCACAAAAGCTAATATAAACGAACTGCTGAAGAACAAAACCTACACTATTGATATTTATCGTATCGACCAGCAAGGGCATATTGCAGCCTACAGGGCATACCGTTACGCTACACAACACCGAAACGCCAGAGAACCCTGTGCTGATAAAAAAAGGTTATCACACTTGGGCAGCATAAGATTGCCTACCTGATGTACAACGCTTTTATAGCTAATTATAACAAGGAGCTGAATGAGGCTTTTGCCGAGTTTAAGGCGGCAGGAGCTACTGACTTAGTACTCGACTTGCGCTACAATGGCGGGGGGAGTATAGATACAGCGGTATATTTGGCATCGATGATAGCAGGGCAACACCAAGGGCAGCTTTTTTGTTAAAGAGAAATGGAATACTAAGATGCAAGCCGCAGCCAACTTGCAAGGGGCTACGGTGCAGTATTTAACCGATAAGATGAAAGACGGCACCCCCATACACAGCTTGCAGCTTAAGCTATACGTGCTGACTACCGAGCGCACCGCTTCCGCCAGCGAATTGGTAATTAACGGCTTGAAGCCCTATATGTCTATAACACAAATAGGACAGACTACGGTGGGCAAAAACCAAGGGTCTATCACTATTTATGATTATATAGACAAAGCTGGAAAAAGGTAAAGAACCCTAAACACAAATGGGCTATGCAGCCTATAGTGCTCAGTATAGAGAATGCTAAAGGGCTTCAGCGATTATACTAAAGGGTTAGTGCCCTGACATACCTATGGAAGAAGATTTAGCTAACATTGGCACACTCGGCGACCCTACCGAACCTTTCTTAGCCGAAGCTATAGCACAAATAACCGGTAGCCGTAGCGCAGCCCAGAGTCGCAGACCCAGTGCTACTCCTTTCTCTTATGAGGTTTTTGACAACCTCTAAAGACGCCTATTTCGGGTATAACGAAATGTATAAATGATTTGCTAATAAGCTAATTAGGTGATTTAACAATTAGTAGTTTTTATAGTAGAAAATCAATTAATCAAAAACTATATTATTATGAATGAAATTGAAAGCAGTAGAAAGCATTCAGTTGAAAAAAATTAGAAGAACTGAAACAAAAAGTATTATCAGAGACTATAATTGCAAAACATAAACATTTTTTTGTATATATACTACAGGCTCTTATGGTAGAGAAGAAGCTGGAGAAAAGTTCAGATATAGATTTATTTTTTTATCACCGACCATTCTATAGGCAAAAAATAGATAAAATACTTATAGATGCTGATTTGATAAAGATTACTAGAGACTTGCAATTTCTGATTTTTTTCAGGTGATGGTGTTTATTTAGAGGTGCATAAATTGCAGGATATTGTAGGCTATCTTGGTAGTAGAGAAGATGATTATAAGAATTATTTCACTGCTAGGATGCTTCTAATATTAGAGAGTAAATGCGTTTATAATGAACAAAAAAATACAATGATATTATTGATAGTGTTTTTACAAAAATACTATGTAGATGAAGATTCAGATAACGTATTGAACTTTCATCCCTATATTTCTTATTAATGATATTATTCGTTATTGGCGTACTTTGTGTTTGAATTACGAATATAGCAAGAACAAAAAGGATAATACAAAAGAGAATAAAATAAAAAGCTTATATAAAAATTGTAAGTTAAAGTTTAGTAGAAAACTGACTTGCTATTCGTTGTTGTTGAGTATTTTTATATCTCGATACAGACAATATATCAAAAGAACAGTTGAAAGAGCTAATTGCTCTTAGACCATTAGAAAAGATTAGACAAGATAAAGAGTGAAACGCTTTCTGATTTAGTAAAAAAACAGATAGACAAGATAGAAATATTATATAATGACTTCTTGCTACTAACACATAAAAACAGAAGATGAACTGAAGAATGCATTTAAAAATGATAAACTCAGAAAACAAATATTTGCTAAAGCTAATGAATTTTTCAGAAGCAATATTTCAGCTAATGTTATTGAAAAAGAGAGTGAAATATTTAAATACTTTTTTAGTGTAATGAAATACTTTTTATAGCAAACTTTATTGATGATGAAATTAGTAGCTATCTAAATGCTATCAAATATATAGCCGAGCCAACTAACTTCAGCATTGCTCATATTACCTTGAAAGGACCTTTTAAAACACAACAAAAACAATTTGAAGTAGTAAAAAAAGCAACTCGAAAATAAAGAAGTGCAAATAATAGAAATTGGTAATTTCTTTGAAGATAACCAAAATACCATATATTTGAAATGTGTAGAAGACCCTGAGCTTTATCAGATTTTGAAATCAAAAACAGATAGAACTTACCAAACCTATCACCCACATATTACTATATATGATGGAAAGGATGCTGCTTTTTTTCACGCGATTTATATGATATACTTAAAAATACAGCTTAAAGATAAAGCATACTCTCAAAATTGATGAAGTAGATTTGTACAATAAAGGGAAGAAGAAAAGAAATGTTTTATAAAGAAGAGGTACTTAATATGCACCTACTTAAAGAGGTAATATTAGCACATACTAATAATGACACTACTGATATAACTGAAATTATAGAAAAATGTAACTAAAGAACATAGACTTACTTATATAGAAACCATTACAAAGAAACTTTGTAACCAATAATCATTGCAATGAACAAACTTTACGAACTTAAAGTTGCTAAAATAACACACCTTACTACTTCATCGGTGATGATTACCTTTGAAGTGCCCTGACCTCTTGCGCAAAGTTTTTTAGTTTTGAGGCAGGCGAGTACCTCACCCCTACAGCAAACTATCAATGGAGAGAAAGTGCGTCGCGCTTACTCTATCTGCTCAGGCGTTAATGAAGGCGAACTGAGTGTGGCGGTGAAGCGCGTGCCTAATGGGGTGTTTTTCTACCTACGCTACCCAAGAACTCAAAGAGGGTGATACTATAGAGGTGATGCCCCCGATGGGTTCATTTGTGTTCTTCTACGATATTTTTTTGGTAATAGGGATATTATGCTCTTTTCGGCTGGTAGTGGGGTAACCCCTATGATGAGCATTGCTAAGACGGCTTTGGCGATGACACAAATAAAAAGTAGTGTTCGTCTACGGCAATAAGTCGAAAGAAGAAACTTTGTTTTTGATGAGATTGAAGCCCTAAAGGCGCAATACCCTGAACGTTTCAAAGGTGCATTACGCCTTTAGTCAAGAGCCTTGGGGTGACCACTATACAGGGGCGTATTAATGATAAGATAGTAAATGAACTATTTGATAAATATAAAGACTTCAACTGGGGGCGCTATTACGCTTGTGGGCCTACCCAATTAGTGAAAGACCTGCAGAGATGCTTTTGCTAAGAGGTATAGATAAAGACCGTATTTTTACTGAGCTCTTCGAGGCATCGCCTGCTGAAGCCGACTACAGTCAGCTACAAGGTAATGTAGAAATCACACTGCGATTGGGCGGACAAACGCATACTTTTTGAGAGTGCTAAAAACCAGACACTGCTCAGTTCGGTACTGATGCGAGGTTATGATGCTCCTTATTCTTGCTTAAATGGTGTGTGCAGCAGCTGTGTAGCCAAGGTAGGAGGGGAAGCCAAAATGGCAAAAAATGAAACCCTAAGCGAAAAAGAGGTTGCTGACGGCTATGTACTAAGCTGCCAAGCCTACGCTACTACCGATAAGATAAAAGATAAAATTTGAGAATTAACATTTTTATTTGTTAATTGATAAATATTTTTGTAATTTTTGCACCCTGAAAATGATACAATAAAACAAAGGGATAAGCTATGGTATACTCAATAATTTTTATTGATGATATCATAATAAAAACAATCTTAATGAAGGACAGCAAAGGTATAAACTTGTACCTTTGCCGCCCTTTGTTTATGAATAAACGTGAATAAAAAGAGAAATAAAATAGACTATGAAAAATGTATTTTTTTAGGATAATGCTTATTGCATTATTATTTCTCTGGGCAAAGTATCTGCTCAGTCTATGCTATCGCAACCGTTAGCTGAAGACCCAGTACACTTTGCTAACAGAAATTTTGAAGCAGGAACACTGACGGTAACTGTTGCATTGCCTTCGGCAACTTCAACAGTTACAATTACTTTTCCTACTGGAATAGAGTATGTAGCGAGCTCACTACATAAAGTTAGTGGTACACCCTACAATATCACACGTAGGTTCATCTCCTGCAGGTACTCCTAAGTTTACTATTTCAGGAGCAGGTACTCTTACTTTTTACTATCAAAAGAAAAAGTAACTAAAGCTGCCTTAGCAGGATTGCAAGCAGCAGGTACTATTTTTAAAGATAAAGTAGAAGTAACTTCTGGTGGAGGGGTAGATACTAAAGACTCTAACCAGTATACTCTACCTATACCTAATATAGTAGTACAGTTAGCAGAGCCTAACCATACTAATGCTTCAGGTAGTAGTGTTAAGACTTTTGAACTTAGAAATACAGGAGCAGGAACCGTAAAAGAAATTTATTTTTTTCTGTAAAGTATCCTGATGGTGTTACAGGTACCGAACTTACTTATAGCGGTACTGCAGTACCTATGGTAGGTACTGTACCTGCTGGACTCGGTAAAAATACAGGGGCTAAACTATATAAGATAGTATCGTCTACAGGTTTTTAAACTTAATGACAGAATAATAATTACTGAAAAAAATATACAGTAAAAAGGCTGTCAGGCAAACCGTCAGATAGTATATGAAGCTTATTGGGGAGAGGTGCTGCAGTATTGTATCAAGCCCGCGATGGAGCTCGTGCTATTAACGTAACAACAGGTACACCTAATATAGTATTAGATCAGAGTTACAATGATACCTATTTTTGAATGGGGTGGGGAATTTGTGCCAATAAATTAGGGACATTCACTGTGCAATATATAAATAAAGGAAGTGGAAATGCAACTGCCTATGATTTGGAGATGCTTATTACACCTTATGTTAGTTGGAGGATTTAGAACTCATAAACCAACTAATTTCCGTGTAGTAGCTACTGATGGAACAGAAATTCCTATTAGTTCAATGACGCCTGCAGGCAATGAAGTTGCAGAAAGGAAAAATACCTTTTTAAAGATTTAGCCGCTTTATCAACTACTGCTGCTTTAGCAGGTAAAGATATAGGGCTTAAAGATATGGATGGTGACGGCTTTAAAGATGACCTACCTATCAATGGCAAACTAAAAATACGCTTCGATATGGAGAAAAAAATCAACCTACGCTTTGTTTACAAAAACGATGGGGGTATTTTTAGTATTTCACCACATTCAAAGTTTAATTATAACGATGCTTGTGGTACAGCAAGAGTTTTCAGCAGTACATCCTTTTACTAACAATACTTTTTAGACGACTTATCTCAGGAGTTGCTGATACTTCTAAGTTCCCAGCTCTCTTTCTCAAGGAGAGCTTACTTTTTGGCTATCTTTCATTTGGAAACCATACCGTTATATCACAACAAGCAAATAAAGGAGAAGGTCCTAAAAGTGCAGATAAACTTAAAAGGTTGAGATATGAAATAAAATTACCTTCAGGAGTTGAATTGAAAAATGTGAAAATTTCATAAAGGGGATGGATTTAAACAGCCACCTACTAGGGATATACAAGCTCCTTTTGAAATTGCCTTGCCAGATGTTCCAGCAGGGGTACCCTTTCTTATACAACAGCTGACTTTGCAAAAAGGGTATATCACTTTTAATATGTTGCTCACTACACCTTGTAACTCTGGTAATGTGCCTTTAGAGTACAAAAATATTTTATTTAGATAAAAGTTGGAAATACTAATACTTATTGTGAGCTTCCTTTTAATCTGTACTACTACCGAAATAGCTACTATTTGTCCAGGAACTTGTCTTGGGAATGGTCCTGTGATGATTAGTACTAAGGCAGAGCGTGCTGATAATTCGTATGGTTGGACAGACTATACTATGAATACCCGCCAGACTCGTGCTAATGTATCGGCTATAGACCGCAGTCGTACCCTTTATTTAGATGATATAGAGATTATTTCAAAAGGAAAACAAAGTGGAGTTTCTACAAATAATCTATTTTTATCATGCTGAAGTAAAATCACATGCAGAACTTATCCCTAAGAGTATTGCTATAGCAGTAGGAAGCAATGCTACAATTACTTTTGCTAAGCTCTCACCGGCTATAGTTACCTCAGGAACCCTATAGTGATACTAAGTATTTCCGTTGGAATCTTTCATCAGCCTTGCCTACAGGAATTGCTATAAATCAGGAATTTACTGTAGTAGCTACTTATCAGGTAAATAACAGCAATCCTACAAATAGAAGAGATTATGCTTTTGACATACAAGTTGGAAAAATCTTTCTTCTATATGCTTGATAATCCTAATGACACTAATATTAATACAGAGGATATCACGTAAACGAAAAAGCACTGTGGAGCTAAACAAACTCCTGCCTTCTATATAGCAGAGACATACGATCTTATAGGTACTAATGGTTATGATATAGAGAGCTTGTAATATGACTGCTATAGGAAGTCAGATTGGTTATTTAGCACGTAGGTTTGGTACTGCGGGTACCTATTATACGAATGAATTTCGTCCGTCACGCCGTATTAAAACTTTGAGGATTACTATACCAAATTCTTACAATTTAGTAAAACCAGTAGATTATTCTTATCTTAAAACAGTAGGTGAATGGATAGAAAATGATATACAGCTTTCAGTAGATAAATTTACACTAACAGATGATGGTACTTATAAAACGTATACTTATAACAATCCACCTAAGGGTAGTGTAGGGTTATCTTAAGCCAGGTACTGTATCTGTAGAAAATACCTATGGAGAAACTATAAGAGTTTGGATACAAGCTACTTGTGGGATTCAAAAAGTATTTCAGAATACTACACAAGCTACAAATGATAAACAATTGGCTAAAGTAAATATAGACTTTTGAAGATTACTATTATCATTATGCAGAAAAAGCTGATAAATTCATTCAGAATGAGGATTCTTATCAGGCAATAACTTATACAGCCAGCTATCAACCTTCTTACTGAGACTCCACAAAACGTAACCGCTCATCAGCGTACTCAAACCGTTGATTTTAGAATTACGAATACTAGTGTATCGGATGCCCTTATGGATGGATATCAGTGCCTGATGTAACAGGGATATTAGTATCACTCAAACTTACTGAGATAGATGCAGCAGGTAATGTAGCTTAATACTTTTGCTCCTAAAACAATGATTACAGGAGAAAAGATGTATTTCTTAAGTGATGCAGGGAATGATGGTATTATTGCTAAAAATGCTGATAAAAAGATATCGCTTAGAGTACCAAATAACCAATTGTAATGACCCTAATCTTACCTTTGATGTATATGCAGGGTGGAACTGTAATGAAAACCCCTACTCAAGGATATAGAAGAACTTGTCACGACCAGAAGATAACCTATAATGTTAAGATAGCTAAGAGTTTGAAGCAAATTAGACCAAGTGCTTCAAAGCTGGGAGAAAAGCAGTCCGGATAAGGTAGGTAGTATACCTATGTGTCAGAAAACTAAGTACGAATATACCGTAAATAGTGGTGACGAGGGAGACCTTTTTCGACGCTAAATTGGTAATAGTGCAAGAAACAGGGATTACTATTTCGGATGTAACAGTAGAATATCCACTAAATAGTGGTCACCTATATACGCAGACTTCAACTCCTGCTATAGGCTTTTCGCAGTCAGGTAACAAACTTATTTACGATTTGTCGGCTATTTTGCCTAATAAGAGTTTGCCAGGAGCTATCACAGAACCAGCTGTTTTGGATAAGCGTAACCTGAAACTAACTTTCAATGTACAACCAAGTTGCCAGTTTACAGCAGGTTCTTCATTTTGATGTAGATATAGAAGGTAATAACCTATGTGGTAATCCAGCTGAAGGTGATAAAACTAAAGGTTATTATAGCAGGTATAGCTGGTATAGATACTAATAAGTATAAAGTAAATAATCAGTTAGTAAGTATAGGAGGTAATGCTAATGCTTGCGCAACCTCTTATGCTGAGTATAAAGGTAAACACCAGATTATTGACTTATCACGAGCATAATTTCCAAACAGGTAGTAACGGTTAGTAGTAATACGTATTCCTGAAGGATTTGAATATGTGGCAGGTAGCTTTACGCCTGGCAATAAAAGTCAAAGTTCTTTTGCTGATGCTGCTTTGGCTACTCCTCCTACTAAGGTAATAGGTACTAATACTGAATTAAGTATTAAAAATCCCTTCGGGAATGAAGCACGATGATTATTTTTGAATATACTATAAAAAGTAAAAACAAAAAGCAAATACACCTATTGCTAATTGTGCGCAAGAGGAAACTTCAGTACTACACTACAGACACGGTAGAAGGTGTTGTTTGTCAGTCAGGACCTATCTAACCCTTGTCCGCCAGTAACAGTAGAAACTACTACTAAGCGCGGTGAGGTAGCTATACCTTGGAAAGAGCCGATTTGGTTTATTAAGAATGTACAACCCAGCTCAGTAGCTGAAGGTAATAAAGAAAAAGTAACAGTACAATATGCAGTACAAAATGCAGCTACAGCTACTGTTTCGTATACAGGTGACCTGAAAGTGAGCTTGTATGATGATACTAATAATAATGGTATCGTAGAGGAAGCTATAGACAATAAGTTGCAAGATTTTACCTTGCGAGCTTGAGTGTTGGCACCGGGAGCTACTGTTACTAAAACAGAAACTATCTTGTTAGATCAGAGCAAACTTTGTCGTTTGTATCTATCTATCGAAATACATTCAACCCTTGCTTGTGTAATGATAAAGCAGTAGTAGCACCTGCTCCTACAACTATCACAGGATTAGTAGCTACTGTTACTGCTTGCGAGATAGGCAAAACTAATATAGTGTATAACACACAAGCGCCTACCTATGAAAGATATACTTGGGAAGCTGTTACTGCAGGTGATTTAGCACACTTGTCAGATGCCAATATCAAAGAACCAGTATTTTCGTATGCAGGAGCTAACATTACTACTACTAAAACAATTACCTACTTGTTAAAGGTAAAAAGAACTAATGCTTGCGAGGCAACACAAACAGTTACTGTATTAGTAACCCCAGCGCCTAATGCGCCTACGGTTACAACCCCTCAGTATTTCTGTGCACCAGCCACAGCGTTAGATCTTAAATTGAAGATTAATGCTATGGCAACTAATGCTGTAAAAGCATATAGTGCAGGAGTAGCCTTAACAGATACTGATACGCTACAAGATGGTATTTATCAGGTAAGTTTAGTACAGTCTTCAGGTTGTGAGAGCGAGAAAGCTAATGTAACGGTGAGCGTAACAGTCTGCAATATAGTAGCTAAAGACGACCTTTACAAACCGTTTGCTCCTATTACAACGGCTACTATTACGGGTAATATATTAAGTAATGACAAAGTAGGAGGAGTAACCGCTACTACTGCTACTGTAGATATTACCAATATTACTTCGGCAGGACCGGGTATAGTACCTATAGTAAAGACCAATGGCGATGTAGAAGTACCTGCTCAATACACCTGTAGGCGAATATAAAATTAGCTATCGTATTTGTGCTAAAAGCTAACCCTTGCAGATTGTAGTACCGCTACAGTTACTGTAGTAGTAATACCTAGATTAAAGCTAAACCTGATGATTTGGGTACTATAGCGGGACTATCAGGAGGTACAACTACTGCTACAGTGTTTGAAAATGACCCAAGAGGCACTACACCCTATCAATCCTTCGGAGGTAAATCTAACGTGGGGGTACAGCGCCTGCTCATATTGCTACCAATACTAATGGTACAATAACGGTACTCCCTAATACACCAGCGGGTACTTATACTATGGTTATACAATATGCGAAAAAGACAACCTACTAACTGTAGTACAGCTATTGCTACAGTAAAGGTTGTGACTCTTAAAGCTGTAAATGACGGTGTGAAAACCTTGCCCAAAACAGGAGGCAGTGTAGACATACTCGCAAATGATATTTATGGAGCTCTACAGGAGTTACTTCAGTAACTACTGCCAATACAACGCTTACTATCACCTATAACAGTGGTATAACAGGATTGGCTATAAATCCTAATGGTACACTACAGGTGCCAGCTTCTGCTCCTGCAGGCTCTTATAATGTAGAGTATCGTATCTGTACGATAGCAGCCCCAGTGATTTGCGATACAGCTACTCTTACTATTATAAAACAAGCTGAAATAATAGCTAATGACGATAGTTTTGCTGGCGTGGTAACTACCACTGAATATACTATAGGTAATGTGCTTAATAATCCTCCATCAGGCTCAGATACTCTTGATGGTAATCAGGCAACTGTAGGCAATGTAGCTCTAAGTGTAGTTACTCCAGCAGCTCCATCAGGCACTGTGCCTTATATTAATATCGCTACAGGAGGGGTAGTCGTACCTGCGGGAACACCTGCTAACACTTATACTATTATTTATAAGATTTGTGAGAAAGATTTATCAGGTGTACCTACTGCTACTACCAATTGTGATGTAGCAACAGTAACAGTCAATATATACTCACCAACTACTGTAGAGGCAAATCCAGATACATTTACATATTCAGGTACAG
>BNJS01000757.1_pt1 | contig 180683 bp, 260 predicted proteins | sample 8540461 | NCBI WGS metagenome assembly BNJS01 (sample SAMD00202454, study PRJDB9452) | human saliva metagenome | isolation source: human saliva | place: Japan
AAACAATCTGGAGAATTTTTTCAGGAACAGAAATGAAAAATAACTAAGCGAGGCTCTCCATATTTACGAAGGGCTATATGGTTAGCTGCAACAGTTGTAAGTTTTTAAAGATCCAGCATTATCTCTTTATTACAAAAATTTAATAGCTAGAGGTAAAAAAAATATTTAACAGCAATTGGTGCAGTATCAAGAAAAAAATGTGTAATATTATTTTTTTCTGTACTTAAAAAAATAAAAAAAGCATATACTCCAAATATTTGATAAAATCTAGTATAAGAGCTATTTAGACCTAAATAATTTAGATCTTTTTTTGTGCTACAAATTGAAATAAATTCACAAAAAAATTTACTTGACATTTGATAGCTGGTCTAATTTATGTATTCCCTTCATTTTTAGAGGAGAGAGTATTTTTAAAAAAACAAAAACTTTTAAAATCTAAATAGTTCTAACTATACGGAAACCCAGTATAGTTTATCTGATTAAATGAATGGTTATTTTCGACATAAATTTACTGAAGCAAATTGTTTTTAAATTATCACCAAAAAACTCACTACTATAATTTTCCATGATCCTACTCTTATTCTCCTATACATAAGATTTATTTCATTTGATCTAAATACTACATTTACTCCATCATAACACCATTCCCAAACATTTACCACTACAATCATAAATTCCCTAATTGATTAGGATTTTTTTAGTCCCTACCTCATGAGTTTTGATTTTTCTGAATTTTCTCTCATACCAAGCTACTTTCATCTATATTATCACTACCTGAATATTTTATAATCAAATGTTCCATCTTGAATTGCAACTTCTCCTCCTCTTTGCAAACCATTCCCATTCTAACTTCTGTTGGTAATCTAAAACCTTCTGTCTTTTCTAAAAATCTGCCTTATCTGGTTCAACTGGACTTTCTCCAATTTGATTTATTTTTTTAATATTGGTTTATCAAAATTATCATAAGTTATATTATATACAGGTTTCTAAATTTATATTTTTTTACTCATTTCATTACAAATATTCTATAGCATTCCCACCAAGAAACATTTTTTCTACTGGTCTTTTTGTCTCCTATAAAATAACTGAGGATTATTCTTATAAATTTCTAACCACATTTCTTGTGTTGCTAGGGATATTTACATACTTCTAAATTACAAACTTCTTTTTCTTCATCTGAAAAATGATGGTTTATATTTTTCCACCATTTACTATTACCATATCTTCTAAAACTTTTATCAATCTTACATATTTTCTTTTTATTCTTTTGAGTAGTGCATCTTTTTAGAAGCATTTTAATTTTAAATTTTATCATAACCTTTCTTTAAAGACTTTCTATTTTATCAGCTAAAAATATTTGATAGTGAATCTATACTTTTTATTGAATCTAATAAATCTTGTGTTATTAATTTTTGAGTCTTCTTCATTTTCTATATCTTCAATATTAAATATAGTTTCCACTGTCATTTTTAACAACTTCTTCAATATCTGCTCCACAATAACCCTATTGTTTTCTTTCTGCTAATTTTTTAATATCTATATCTATCATTTAATTTTTCCTCTTTTTTTCTAAATGTATTTTTAAAGATTTTTTTCTCTTTCTTCTTCATTAGGAAAATCTATAAAAAAATACTTCATCAAATCTTCCCTTTTCTTAAAAATTCAGGTGGGAAAAAGCAGTTATATCATTAGCAGTTGCTACAACAAAAACTGTATTTTTCTTTTTCTTGTAACCAAGTTAAAAAAATTGTCCAAATAATCTTTTTGTAATATCACTAGCTCCACCATCTTGATTTATTCCTGCAAAAGGCTTTTTCTATTTCATCTATCCATAATATACAAGGACTTATAGATTCAGCAGTTTTTTAATGCCACTCTCATATTATGTTCAGATTCTCCAACATATTTTACCTAACAATCTTCCTATATCTAATCTTAATAGATGGTACATTAAAAAGTCTTGCACTAGCTTTAGCTAGCTAAACTTTTTCCACAACCTGGCATTCCCTACAAGTAAATACTCCTTTTGGTGTATCTACTCCAAACTTTTTTAGCTTCATCTAATCTCCTAAATACTTTGTGCTTTAGATTTTAAGCCATTCTTTTTAAATCCTTCTAAAGCCTCCAATATCCTCAATTTTTTTCTTTAAAAGTCAATTATTTCCAATATTGATGATTTTTTTAATTATTTGTCCCTTTTTCTTTTTATTATTATATCTCTACCTGAAATTGAAATATTATTTTTTTGATTCAATTATCATATTAAGTACATGGTCTATTTCTAGTTTAGTTAATCCTTTTTAATGAAATAGCAACTTCTCCAATATCTTTTTCATCTACCTTTTATATTATTATCCTTAGAAAAATTTTTAAAAATATTTTTTTCTATCTCATCTTTTGACATATTTGGAATATCCAATATTGAAGTAAATTTTTTTCTAATTCTTTTGGTACTGTTTCAGTTTCACTTACAACTATTATTGTAAAATTATAGTCTGGATTTGAATATCTTGTTTCAGCTATCTTTTTTTAATATAAGCAATATTTTCTAGCATCTTTCATTTCTTCTTCTGTATTTTTTTAATTAATAGAAATACATTTCTTTTTATCCCTCTGAATACAAAAGTATCTAAGAAAACTGTATAAATCACTTATATTTTCTTCTTTTACTTTAGTTTTCAAAATCAACTGCTCCCTAAAGCTCTATATTCATATATAGCTTTCTCTTTTATAATCTTTTAGTTGCTTCTTTAACAATAGTATCAATTTCTTTATAATCCCCACTATTTATCCAAATTATTGGTCTTCTTGCTCTTAAATACTTAACTAAATTTGTTTCCATTTTTACCCTCCTAAATCTTTATATGTAAATTAAAATTACCACCAAACAATCCTCCAAAGATACTTCCAACTCTACTATCAACTGAACTTACTCCTGAAAATATTGCTACCTACTGGATTTAACTCCATTCCATAACTCCACTAGCAATACTTTTTACTGCTATCTTTCCCTGCTTTTAACTATATTCAACTGCTCCATCAACAATGGTTTCTGCAACTGCTCCTATACCACTTGCTATTGCTCCTGCAACTTTTACTTCCCTAACTGTTCCACATACTGCACCTGCAACTAAATGCTAACCTCCTGTCCTAATATAGTTCCTACTGTTCCCTATTGTTCCTAAACCTATCATTCCAGCTGCTGCCATTCCTCCTGCATATCCCTAAACTCAGATGATACTATTGCTCCCATATGCTGCACTAATTGAATTTTCCAACTATCTTTTTACAGCCTTACCTAAACTTATTTCTCCACTTCCTAATTTACAAGCTGTTCCTATTATATCCATTGAAGCTGCTGCTATTGCACCAATAGTATTATTTGTCAATATCCTTGAAAATACTGTTGGAATAACTTTTTTTCAACAGCAACTCTTATTCCCACCTGCAACAGCTGTTGCCATTCCCATAGAAGCTCCTGTCTTTTATTCCTGCTTCAATAACTTCCTCTGCTTCAACTTCTTTTTCCTGTGATAATATTTGCTCCCTATATTTGCTACCATTCCTATACCAAGTCCCATTGTTCCATTAACCATAGCTTGTTTTCCTATTTGTTTTGATATTGAAATAGTATTTGACATCTTTTTTTAAAAGCTAAATATATCTGTTTTTTTATTTTCCACTTTGTAATTCATTTTGAATATTTTTAATCTCTGTCTTAGTTATTCCTTTACTTTCAACATTATCAAACTTTTATTTTTATCAACTGAATTAACTATTTCTCTTTGTTTGGTCTGTTGGTACTAATTTTTGATTGAAATTTATATTTATATCCAGTTATTTTTATCATAAAAAGATTTTTGCAGTTTCATTAGCATTTTTTTATATGCTTTTTGCTGAATATTTCTTAACATATTTTTCCACTATCTTCTATAACAATATCAATAGAATTTTTTTCCATAAGTTTCTCCAAGTTCTGGTTTTAAATGCTTCTGCATGATAAGACTTTTTGTTTAACAGATGCATCTATATTAAAATGTTCCAGCATGATGTTCTTCAAAAAAATAAAACCATCTAAATTAGGGTTTTTGATTTATTGTTCCTGCCTTAGTTGTGACACTTTCTATGATAGTTTTTATTAGCATTATCTATTGCAGTATTTACAGTGTCAATATAATTATTTACAAACTTAGTACTTAAAACATTAGCAACTAATTGTGGTTCTTTTATTGCAGCAGTTTCATATATCATAGCCTCATTATATTGAGATAAGATATTACTTACTTCTTTCATATCTTCAATAATTTCTTTTGTATCTACAATTTCAGCTTCTTCTATTTCATCAGCTACTTTTTTTCTAATATTTCATTTCCCTACATAGTCCCCATTAGTTATTCCTACACTTTTGATATTTTTTCAACTTCTTTTTTTCTTAGTATAATATATTTCTATTCCTGATATAAGTTCTGTGGCTATCTTTTCTATATCTTCTGCTTTCTTATTAGGCAGTTCATTTTGTAACTCAGAAAACTAGCCAAGTTTTTAAATCTTTCTTATCTTGACTCTTTTCATTTTCTGCATAGCTTCTTAAAAATTTTTTTGAATGATTTGCTCTGTTTTTTTCTCTTTCTACTTCCCCTCAAACTAAAGCATTTTTTTCCTCCCTTATTTTTTTATATTTTTTTAATGTATTTTCTAGTTCATTTTTTTAATTTCTCTCTTAATTCTTGTGGTTCTAAAATTTCAATTAATGAAAAGAATTGTGCAAAAATACACTATTGCTAATTTATTATCACATTCAAAAGTATATATATTTTCATCTTTAGTCAAAACTTTAGGGTCTATTAGTTAAAACCTTTTTCATAAAGTTCCAAGCCCTTTTTCTGTAAATTTTACTTTTCACCCTATTATTATATGATAAAAATGGATCAAATTTTTCTATAGACTTCATCTATATTTTTTTATCTTTTTATTTCAATCTTTTCATTAGTAAACCATATTTCTTCTATTTCAGATATTCTATAGTTTCTATAATCTTTATTCTTCTCACAATAGCAGAATAGATATGAACGACTTTCACTATCTGATACTTTTTTATAAAATATGGATTAATAAGTCTTATATAATTATGATATTTTATTTTTTTATTTTATTTCCATCTTTTTAATGCAGTTTCAATATTTTTTTAAAAAAATCTTTTGCAAACAATATTTCTTCCCTTTTATATCTTAAATTATTTATATAGCTAAAGAATATATTTCTCCAATATTCTGCTTCTATTTCTATTTTTATTTCTTATTAAAGTATCAAGATAAATTTCTTCATTACTTTTTATTTAAAGTTAAATTGTATAACTTCCCCTAATGAATCTTCTAATACAACCTTATTTAAGTTCTTTATCTATGTAGTAATTAAATATTATATTGCCTATTTTTCCCAATTGGTAATCTAAAGTACTCTGAATCACTTTTTTTATTATCTCATTCATAAAATCAGAAATCGTAAATCTTACCTTTTTTTCATCTATATCTCCCTCATTTTTCTTTTAATCTGTCTATATAATATACAATTTTTTAGAAAAATATTCAAGGAATAGATTAAGATTTAATTTTGTTCCCTAAGAAAAATTTAAAGTATTGAAAATACTATAATAATTTTTTTATATCTATATTTTTTTGTTCCTCATTTATATCTTATTTGACAAAAGTAAGTATTAATATGATAACATCATAAAATAAAAAAATATTACTTTTAGAAAGGAAAAATTATGAATTTTTTTAGGACACTCATTGATTTCAATTGAGATTGATGAAAAGCACAGATAAAAAGACTTTATATGGTAATTTTACAGGAGATTACTATAAAGGTTTAGTTGATAGAATAGAGCTTCCAGAAACTTTAAAAAGAGGGTATTAGACTGCATAGAATAATTGATAAAAGTTTCAGATAGAAAAGAAAAACTATTTAAATGAATTATTAGTAGATAAATTTGGAATTTTTTTAAAGGGATAGTTTCAGATATGTTTATTGATCATTTCTTATCAAAAAAATTTCCATAAATTATTTAATAAAGATATTGAAAATTTATTGAAAAGAAAATATTGAATGCAATAGAAGAAAATAGAAATATTTTTTTCCAAAAAGATTTTGACAGAATGTTTAAATGGTTGAATGATAGAAATGTTATGTCAAATTACAAAGATATAGATTTCTTAGAAAAGAGCTTTTTGAAGGCTTTAGCTAGAAATATAAGAAAAAGGTGAAATTTTTAAATTTAGCTACAACTGAGTTAAAAAGAATTATAATCTATTTGAAGAAAAAAATCTATAAAAGAATTTTTTTATGTAAAAAGATAAAAAGTATAGAAGAATTTTTTTAAATAAATAAGCAATAAAAAAAGTACCAAAGATAATTAATATCAATGGTACTTTCATTTTTATAAACTATACTCTTTCAACAGTTGTGAAAGATTCAAATGCAAACTTATGTAAATCTACTGAATTTGCAACTTGAACTTTGTGAATATTATTTTTTTCTAAAAGCATACATATCTATTTTTAGTCAATGCTTTAGGGAAAGTTATTGTTTCAAAAAGCATTTTTTTATAGAAAGCTGATGCTCCTATATATTCTAAAGTTTCAGGAAGAGCTATTTCAGAAAGTTCATTCATAGCAAATGCACTTGGTTCTATTCTTTTTTTACTTTGCTTCCAAATTCAACTTTAGTTAATTTATTTCTATAGAATGCAAATCCTTCTATATTTACTAATGCTTCTGGTAATTTAACTTCTTTTTAATTTACATACTCCAAAAGCGTCATATCCAATACTTTCAACTGTATCAGGAATTACAACAGAAGTTAATCCTCTTCTGTAAAAAGCATTGTCAGCTATTTTTTTTAGAGGTAATCCATCAGGAGTTACTGCTGGTATTACTAAATCAGTTTGACCTCCAGTTTTTACTTTGTCTTTACCTTTTGCTGTCATACCTTTTAGTTCGTCACCTTTGAAAATAAAATCATCATATTCCCATATTTTTGATCCATTTTTTTCCTCCTAGAATCTGCTTAATTGTACTAATTCGTTAAATGTTTCAAGTTGAGTTTTAACTTGTCCAAAGTCTACCATTTGTTGATCATATCCCATTTTAATTAATGGAACTTTAGCAGCATCAAATGCTTGTTTTAATGATGGATATTCCATTTCTTCAGTATCATTGAAGTTCATCATAAATAGTAGACAACCATCTGCATTATTTTCTTTAACTAAATCTAATACATATTTAGGGTCTCTTGTATATATCTGGATCATAAAGAATAGGATCTTCATCCATACGAGCAAATTGGTCAGCAAGTGCTAACATTGGGTCAGCTATAGATAAATCTATATCAACCTTTAATGCTCTTGATTCATGAGCTACATCATCTGCAACTACGCATACTTTGTAGTTATCAAATACTTCTAGAAGTCCAGGGTTGTCAGTGATAACTCCACTTGTAACAACTCTTACTCCATCCCATTGTTCTTCAGGGATAGCTTCTAATTCTTGATTTAATTTTCTTAGTAAAGCTGTATGTTCATCCTTTAACATGAAGTATGAGCTTTTTAAAACATTAGATCTATCAGATGCTTTAATACTTTGTGGATGTTTAGCAGCTAATTTTATAAATCTTCTCTTTTTCTTCTCTATTGTCATTATAAACTTTGAATGCATTTTTTTAAATTTTTCATCAGTAATTTTTTTACATCACAGATTTTTTTCTAATTCTTCTTTAGCATTTCTGAAAAATTCTTGCATTGTATTGTTTACCAAATTCTTCTTTTCTATGTTGTCCATGGTTTAAGAATACCATAGGTATCTTTCTTCCTGCACTTACTTTATAGTTTTTGTGAAAATGGTCTTAATGTATCGTCAAGTGTAGTAATTATTGAAGCAGATAAACCATCTAATGTTCCATCTAAAGCCATTTCTAAACATCTTAAAGCTAATGAGTAATAGAAAGTAGGGAAATAATCCTTTGCTTTTTCAATAGGTCCTTGCCCTCCCCATACACCAAATGGAACCATTCCACCTGCATAAACTATTTCTTCAGGTGCATAATAAGGGAATATACCTACTGCTTTCTTTCCTTCAGCAAGATATTTGTCTAATTGCTTTCTAGGGTTTTTCTGCATAGTACTTAAATTGTTCTAACAATTCCTTAATTTCAGCCATCTTTCTTTCTTCCTCCTAATATTAATGTTTTATTGTTTCTTTAGACCAGTCAGTTTCTTTAGTGTTTTCAAAGTTTGTATAAACTTCTTCTCCATTTGCCAATCTTTCTTCTTTTCTTTCTTGCATTATTTCAACAAGACCCTTGTACTCTTGTATTATATTGTTCAGTTGAGAAGTTTCTTTCATCAGCTTGGTCTCCATCAAAGTGAACAACTGGAATTCCTAAGTCTTCTTTCCATCTTCTTTCTATTTCTGGCATTGCACCACTCCAAGGTTTACAACTACGGTTATAGTTTACAAGTGCTCCACTTATACCATTTTCTTTAGCCATAGTTTCTCTCCATTCAACTCCTGTTTCTATACATACAGAACAAGGTGCTTTACAATAAGCTGCTGCCATTTCTCTTATATTTTCATATCTGAATCCAAATGCTGGTGCATAAACAACTGCAGTTACGTTTACTCCATTGTCTTTTAAAGGTTCAAATAATGGTTTTAATCCTGGCCAACAAGGAATTCCTTCAAATAGAATTCTGTGTTCTTCTGGATATTCCCAAGTTGAAGTTCCTTCTTTTATAGATTGTTCAAATTCTTCTGCTAGTAATTCAAATCCCATAGCTGCTTCTTCATCACATCTAGCAGCAACGATGTCTGCCATGTGATTAAATAAGTCAAATCCACTTAATGGAGATGGTTTATATCCCATATATTTACAAGATTTTTAACCAAGCTGCTGCTGTTCTGTTAGCTCTTGCACAAGCATCTTCAAATTTCTTTTTCATCAAATTTCTTTCCAGTTAATTCTTCTAATTGTTTTAATAGCATGATTAAATTGTCCAATTAGATAATCAATTTTTTTCTTCAGGTACATCTACAGTATTTGAGAAAGGTATATCTATCATTATTAATGGAATATTGTGCATTCTTGCTATATTTTTCATACCATTTAGTCATCATGTTACAGATGTTGTTACAACATAGTAAGAAGTCTGGTTGTGGCATTCTTCTTGCATCTGTTGGTTCTCCCTGCAGCATATGCTAAACTGATTCTAGCATATCCACAAATATCATTGTCATATCCCATATCTTCTGCAGCTTGACATAGTCTTAATCCATCTTTTTTTAGCTGCTGCAGATGCAGCATGGTTTTCAGGATATACAACATTTAAGTCAAAAAGCTTTTAGCCAATTCGATTGGAAACTTAGATGAACTCCATCCAACTAATTCTCCTCTTTTTTTGCTTCCCATGCATTTGCATAAACTTTATCAACCACACCTCTTAAGATAGCAGCAGCAGGTTTATGCCCTTCTATCGGTCTTGGTGTTTTTATTAGGTAATTTTTCCATTTTTTTCCCATTTCATTTCCTCCTATTCATTTCTAAGTACATTTTATTTGTCTATAATAATTTTATAGAAAATAGGTAAGTTACATTTCTGTAACAAACTATTTTTCTATGAAGTTAATACCAAAGTTTTAAATTTTTATTGATGAGTCATTGTATATTTTTTTGGTAAGCAAACAATGCAGCACCTATTGCCCCATTTAATTGACAATATTCATTAGTATGAAGTTTGAAGCCTAGATTTCTTTCCAAAGCTCTAACCATACCTTTTATTAAGTGCAACTCCACCAGTCATAACAACATCATCTTTTATTCCAATTCTCTTTGCCAAACTACCAACACGACTAGCTATAGCCGTGTGGATTCCCTTTACTATATCTTCAATTTTTGTTCCTTTAGCAAGTTGTGATATTACTTCAGATTCTGCAAATACAGTACAAGTTGAACTTATTGCTACATCCACAGTTGATTTCTCATCTAATTTTTCTAGATCCTCTAGATTTACTTCCAAGACCTTTGCAATTACATCTAAGAATCTTCCTGTTCCTGCAGCACATTTATCGTTCATAACAAAGTTTTCAAGCATTCCATTGTCTCCAATTTTTAATGCTTTTGAATCTTGTCCTCCGATATCAATAATTGAGTGAACATTTGGAAATAGAAAATATGCTCCCTTTGCATGGCAAGATAATTCAGACATTTGAGCTGGGACTTCTGCTAAAGAGTTTCTTCCATAACCAGTTGCAACAGCTCCTTGTAATTCACTTACAGAACTTAAACCAATTTGATCTAAAGCCTCTTTCATGGCTCTAGCTGGTCCACTAGTTCCTGTCCCTACTGATATAACAGCTTTTGCTACAATTTCTTTACCATCTTTCAATATTATACATTTAGATGCTGTTGAACCAACATCTATTCCCATCGTAAATATACTCATATATTTATCCTTTCCTTAAAAATAAATTAATCTATCCAATCCCATACAGCATGTAAGCTCTTTAGCTATATCTAAAAATTTAGTTATAATTATTGCATTTGATATAGTTACTGATAAATCCTCCAATTACTGGAACTACAAAGAATGCTAACTTAGAATATCTATATTTTTTTACATACAGCTTTGCATAGTAGTCATTGCAACTGGAACAGCTCCTAATCCAAATCCAGTATGTCCTACTGCCATTACTGCTGCATCATAGTTCTTTTCCTAATAATCTGAATGTTAAGAAATAACAGAATATTATAATATAATATAACTTGTGCTATTAATAGTACTACTAAAGATGCTAATCCTAATCCTGATAATTGCCATAATTTCATAGTAATAATTGACATTGAAACAAATAGTGCTAATGAAAATTCTCCAACATATATCAATTGATTCATATAGAACTTCATGATTTACCTTGTTTTTTCTATCATAGAATAATCTTATTATAGATTCCTGCAAACATACAACTTACGTGTATTGGTATGCAACTTTCCACATTTACTATCTTGTACAGATTTTAAACCCTAGTTCTATAATTTTGTCCTATTCCTATAGCTATACACATTAAAGAAATACAGCTTGAATAATATTTGGTTTATCAACTAATAGATTTCCTAGATTCTCCCTCAGCATCTATTTCAGCTATTACTTCTTTTTCCATCTAGTAATTTGATCTTCTAATTTATGTCTTTTTACCATAAAAGTTTCCAAAAGGCCCTCCAAGCATACAACCTGAAATTAATCCGAATGTAGCTGCTGCTATTGCAACTTCCATAGCTGCTGGTGCTCCTGCATCAACTGCTATTGGTGCAAATGATGCTGCATTCCCATGTCCACCAGTCATAGGTATACTTCCAGTCATCATTGAAATTAATGGATCTATATTCATAAACTTACCAACTGCTAATGCTACCCCATTTTGGAAAGCTGCTAAAACTGCTGCCAAAATTGCAAATATTACAACAAGTTTTCCACCTTTTTTCAAAAGTGCCATACTTGCTGCTGCTCCACTTGCTGCAAAAGAATATACAATAGAATAGTTGGTTTACTGCCTTTATAGTCAAACTCTAATTCAACTATTTTCATAGAATATAAAACATAAAAATACTATTGCAAAAATTGTCCCACCAACAACAGATGCTGGCAAACAATATTTTTACTAAAATATTAATTTTCTTTCTTAAAAAAATTCTCCAAAAATATATAGCTAATACTGCTAACATTAACGTTTCAAACATACTTACTTTAAATACACTTATTTCTTCCATTATTCCTCATTTCTAATTGATTTTTATATTTTATATTATAAATATTTTAAGTTAGAATTTCAATATTAACTTACAACTCTATCCATTGACAAAAAAATCAATGGATAGGGTAAGTTTTATATTATATTTTTATTTTTTTGTATAAGTTTCAAATTCTCTTATAGCTCTAGGTAAAATCATTTTGATGGAAAGCACAAATTGATTTAGGGTTTTGATATACTGCATTAGCAAATGCAGAGATATATCCTCTTAAATCATATAGAGGTACTATTTCATCAACCATACCTGTTTTAGCACAATATGCTGGTCTTGATTTAGCTGTATATTCATTTATCAATTGATTCATTTTGTCAATTGTAGGTTGTAAATCTTTTTCCAGCTTTGTGATCTTTAGCAAGTCTTCTTGAGTACATTGCAGAAGCTGCTGTTTCACCATTCATTACATATACTTCAGTAGCTGCTGTTCCTAGAGAGAAAGCATTTGTATTATTACCTTGTGGTCCACCTAGTACATAGTGAGCTGCAGCTGAACCTTTTCTTAAAGTAATTTCTATTTGAGGTACATGTGAGTTTTCTATAGAGTAAATTAGAGATTGTCCTAATCCTAATAATTCTGCTTCTTCAGCAGGGTTTCCTACATCTATTCCACTTGTATCTTGTAACCAAACTATTGGTAATCTATCTCTTGAGCAAAGAGTTACGAATTCACTCATTTTGATAAGTCCTTGACGATATAGTTTTTCCACCAATACCAACTGCTTTTTCTCTGTATTCAGGATAGTTCATTAAAAGTCCTTGTGCATTTGCAACAACTCCTACTAATAATCCATCAACTTTTGCAAGTCCAGTTACAACTTCTGGTCCATATCCTTTTTTGTATTCAGAAAATTCACTATTATCAAATAAACGTCCTATTATATCATAGATATTATAGATTTTTCTTTTTGATTCATTGGAAGTATTGAATATAAATCATTTGGATCTAAAAGCTGGTTCAGTTGGTTCATCGACTCTGAAGAATTCTAAGTCATAAGCTGGTAAGTAATCCATATTTTTTTAATACCATCTATAACTCCAATTTCATCATCATAAACTTCTCTGAAGAAACCTGTTTTATCATAGTGAACATGGATAGTTCCTGGAACTTCAACTTGTTTAGCAGCTATTGTAGCTTCAGCTATTTGAATAGCCCCTTCCATGTCGATATATCCTTTAGGATTCATTCCTCCAACAATTCCTGCTCCTCCAACTGCCATGTTAGCATCTTTGTGAGCTATTAATATTGTAGGACTGATACTGTGGTATCCTCCACCTGCTGGGTTTGTTCCATAAATTCCAACTATTACAGGTATACCTAATTGTTGTAATTCTGCATTACGGAAGAATGGAGTCCCTCCACCTCTTCTATTTGCATAAACTTTTTCTTGTTCATCAAGTTTAACACCACTACAATTTAGTACATAAACTAAAGGAATTCCTAAACATTTAGCTGTATCTGATGCTCTTAATAAGTTATCTGCTTGTCCTGGAACCCAAGCTCCAACTATTTTCTTGTTATCAGATGCAACAACTACTGCCCATTTTCCTCCAATTCTTCCTAGCCCTTTTACTATCCCTGTTCCAGTTTCAAAATCTTCTGGATTGTATAGAGTATTTAAAGGATACCAAGTTCCTTCATCTACTAATTCTGCTATTCTTTCTAATGCAGTCATTTGATCTTTATCATGAATTTTTTCATCAGGAGTTCCTGCGTCTTGCATTGCAGCAATACTTTCAGCAATCGCTGCTTCGATTTCTCTTACTGCATTTTCATTAGCTTCATCTATATTAGCTAGTGAATTCCCAACTTGTGGCATATTTTTGAAAATATTTTTGGCATTGAATAATTCATCTATTATCTCCTCTCTTATTCTTCTACTGGAACTTTTTATAAATGCTTGTCCTGGATCTATATCTTCTCTTATCATTTTGATAATTTCTTCAGTTGGAGCTTCTAATTGAACAGCTCTTGAAGTATCAAGGTCAAATCCAGTATTTTCAACTATGTCTTCTATAGTTACACCTGGATAATATCCAGCTAGGTACATTCTCTTAGTTTCTTCATCAAATCTTAAGATACCTTTATCTGTAACAACTGCCAAAAGGTCCTCTGTTACCAGGAAGTCCTAATTTTTTTCTCTTCCTCCTGGTCCTCCTGCCCAACCAACACTTGTTACATAGTCAATTTTTTTCAATAAATCTTCTTTTTTTCATGTTGCATCATAATTACAGTATTTGAATAAGTAGCTATCCCATTAGCTCCTCCACTTCCTGTAAATCTTGTTTTTGGTTTTACGTAGTCATCACCGATGATAGTAGAGTTTAAATCTCCATAAGGATTTATTTGAGCTCCTCCGATGAAAGCTATCATTCTGTCATTACCATTTAAATATTCATTTGTTTCAAAACCTATGAATCTTACATTTGGCCATTGAACAGCACAGTGTCCCATAAGTCTTAAGTCTCCAACACTTCTTGGAACTTCTATTGGACTACAATCCATTAATCCACTTTCAACTATTAGTTTACAATTAGGGGCGAATTTATTTTTAGCAACAGTTGCTCCTATTAAAGGTAATCCTGTCCCTACTATAACTATTTGCCCATCTTTTATTTCTTTAGCAATAGTAATAGCTTGCATTTCTTTATTTGTATAATTTTTTTATAATTCTTTTGCCATTATTATTCACCATCCTTAACTAATTTTTGCAGCATATTGGAATCCTGGAACTACTCTTAATTTACTTACTCTTGGTAAACCTAATTTAGCTAAGTATCCATCATGATCTTTAACATCTATAACCCATTCTTGTATGAATTTTTTTCAAAAATCTTCATCTGTTTTTAGTTACAGAGTCATACATTTTTATAGAATGCTGGGTCATAATCATAGTAGTTATATAATTGTGATGGGTGACATCCATAAGGTACATGAACTACTGCATCAACACAGAATTCAGGTATAGAGTTTTTAGAAGGATCTCTTCTGATTTCTTCTTCTGTTACTATTTCTTCAGCTATAACTATAACTTTTTCTTGCAGCAATAGCTATATCAACATCATGGAATTCATCTCCTTCTATTGAACAAGTTCCGTTAATAGAAGCTTTTTTTGAACAGAAATTATAGCTGTATCTAGTCTTGGAACTGGAACTGCTATTACATCTTCTCCTTCTTTGAAAGGATTTGGAATTCTTTCTAATTTTTTATCAGGCAATTTAGGAATTGTCTTTCTGATTTCTGCACTTATTCCCCATTTATATTCTAAGTCACTACCTTCCATTAATTTTACTGGTAAATATGGTAATCCTAATGAAGAAGCATGTAACATTAACATAATAACGTCTTGAGAATAATCTTCTAATAATAAATTATGTTTCTTTTTCTACTGCATCTCTGAATCTTCTACAAACATTTGTATATCCTGAGTTAGCTATGTAACAGTTTATGAAAGCTTTTTATTCTTCCACATCCTATTAACATATCCCAATCTCCTCCTGCTGGATCAGAATATCCAATAAAATCAGTTTGTCCTTGTCTAATAATTTCGTAAACAGCCGCATAAGGCTTTTCTGTTTGTTGTGAATCCTCCAAAACATAAACTATCTCCAGATTCAACATATTTTTGCTATTGCATCGTGTAAAGACATTACCTTGCTCACAAAAATCCCTCCTAAATTTTTTTATAAATAGTATAAGATTGAGCCTAAGCCCAACCTTATGACTATTTTTTTATATGATTTTAAATATTGTTACTAACAAATTTTTTTACATAGTTCCTTTAAATATCATCATAAAGAATCCAGCTGCAACTGCTGATCCTATAACTCCTGCAACATTAGGTCCCATTGCGTGCATTAATAAGAAGTTAGTTGGGTTTTCTTTAGCACCAACTGTTTGAGACACACGTGCTGCCATAGGAACTGCAGAAACTCCTGCTGATCCTATAAGTGGATTTATTTTTTTCCACCAGTAACATAATAAAGAATTTTTTTCCTAAAAATAACTCCACCTGCTGTTGAGAAACAGAAAGCTGCAAGTCCCATTGCTATTATCTTTTAATGTACTTACATCTAGGAAAGTTGAACCATCTGCTTTAGCTCCAACACTTAGACCTAACATAATTGTTATTATGTTAATCATAGCATTTTGTGCTGTATCAGATAATCTTTGAACAACTCCTGATTCTTTAAATAAGTTACCCATCATTAATAATCCAAGTAATGGAGCAACTGATGGTAGTAATAATGAACAGAATAAAACAACTGCTATTGGGAAAAACTATTTTTTTCAGTTTTAGAAACTTTTCTTAATTGCCCCATTTTTACTGCTCTTTCTTTTTTAGTTGTAAGTAGTTTCATAATAGGCGGTTGAATTAATGGTATCAATGCCATATATGAATAAGCTGCAACTGCTATTGGAGCTAGTAAATGTGGTGCCAAGTTATTTGCAATATATATAGATGTTGGTCATCTGCTCCACCAATTATTCCAATTGCTGCAGCTTCAGCTGGAGTGAATCCTATTTGAGTTGCAAAATATAAATGCTACATATATACCTAATTGAGCTGCTGCTCCTAATAGTAAACTGATAGGGATTTTGCTATTAATGGAGAGAAGTCTGTCATTGCTCCCAACTCCCATAAATACTAAACAAGGGAATAGGTTACTTTTTTTACTCCATAAGACATTAGATATATAATTCCACCTTCATCCATCAAACCTGCTAATGGTAAGTTTACTAAAGAAACATACCAAAAGATATAGGCAGTAATAATAAAGGTTCAAATTTCTTAACAATAGCTAGGTAGAATAAAACAAATGATACTAGTATCATTGCTATATTCTGCCAAGTAAGTGCTGCAAAACCTGACGCCTCTAATAGTTCTGCTAATACATTAAAAAAATTCATTTAATATCCTCTCCTTATTTTTAAAACTATTAAAACTGCATCAGTTTCTACTGCGTCTCCTTTTTTTAACTCTTATTTCAGCAACTTCTCCATCTCCTGTTGCTGGAATATCATTTTCCATTTTCATTGCTTCTAGTATTGCAAGAGTTTGTCCAAATTTAACTTTATCTCCTACATTTACTTTAACATCTAAAATTGTTCCAGGCATTGGGACTTGTTATTGTAGTTCCACCAGTAGTAGTTGCTGCTGGAGCTGCTTCAACTGGAGCTGGAGCTACAGCTGCCTTAGTTTCTACAACTGGTTCTGATTTTACTGCTTCTCTTCTTTCTGCAGGTTGACGAGATAATGATTTTTCCTGCTCCTCCAACTTTTTTTCAACTTCAACCTCAAATTTTTTTACCATTTACTGTTACTACGTATTTCATTTTTTTCTCCTTTCCTAATTCCTTAAAATTTTTTTAATTTTTTTAAATTTCTGTTACACTAACGATAGTGAAATTTTCAACAGGTTCTCTCAGTTCTTCACTGATAGCTGAGATTATAACCGCTAAATTTTTCAGCTTCTTGGTTGTCTTTTTTTCAGCAACCGCTTTAGCACTAGCTGTGTTTGCATTGTTATTTGAAACATTAGCGACAGGCTTTGGTGCTACTACTTCTTCCTCTTTGACTAGAGCATTTATAACTTTAGATGATATGATAATGAATAGTGCTAATGCTATCAAAGCAGCAAAAAAACTATTGAAAATCCTATCAAGAAAGTTATAATACTTTCTGACAAAGTCATAGTATCAGATGTCCACATAACTATCCCCCTTTATTTTTTTATTTTTAGATGTTAATGAATGAAATACACTCATTTTATATAAATGTGTTCACTTGGAAAGCCAAGCTATGCACATAATTCACTAATAAATTTAATTATCCATCGTTATTAAAAAAATTATAGATATCTGTTTGTTCATTAAAAATTAAAGTTATTATTTTTGAAAAAAATAACTTCACAAAATTATAGATAATTCCTCTAAATTTTTATTTCACAAGTTGAATTTATTAATATAATTGTATTAATTTTTTTGAGAATTTATGTATAATTCTTTTTTTCATTTACTGCAATTATCATACCATCTTGCTTGTTTTTCAGTATTAAATTTATGAAAAAAATTATTGCTGTTTTTAAAGCCCTAAATATGTAGTAAAAATTATTATTTAATGCTTTATTTATAATATCATTAATATCATTTTTTTGCAAGAAAGATAAGTTAAAAAAATTTATTTAATATTTTTTTCAAAAGAATCTAAATTTCGTTCTAAAAAAATATTTTCTTCTTTCAAAAAAAGTTAGCTATGGAAAAATTTATTTCTGTCTATATCATTATAAATTTTTTTCAGGAAATGCCTCATCTAAACTATGTATAAGATTTTTCACATTAACTTCTGATGAATTTTTCTAAAATTACTTTTTAATAAATTAGTCATCTTTATTTTTTTATTTTTTTATAAGACCTGAATCTTCAAGTTTCTTTTATATCCTTTTCTGTTAATATAGGATTTAACTCTATGACTTTAGCTAGTTTAATTTCTTTCATAAAAATCTTCTTCTACATTGAATGTTGTAAGAATATAATCATAGTCATTTAACTGATCTTTTATTTGCTCAAAAGTTTTTTTCAAAGTAAGTATCTTTATCTATATCAACCAAAAATTCAGTTTCTATATCTTCTTTTTAAGAAAGAGTGCTATATTTTCTTTATAAGTAGTTACTAAGACAGCCTTTTTTTATTCATTTTTATTATTATTTTTGTAGAGCTTTATGAAAAAAAGGTACTAAATATGCAATCTCTTCTTCAGAAACTTTTTTTCTTCTATAATATCCTCCAAATAATAGAAATTCTTTTTCAAAAAAATTAAATATCAATGGATATAAATTCTCTACATCTCTTAGTATTGAATTTTTTTAAGTTTTATTTTTTTCTCTTAGTTCTAAAAAAATTAAAGGCTTTTATATAGTAAAATATCTCATCTAAAAAAAGACATCCATATTTTTTTAAATTGGTCTTACTTTCTATTTCAAAAAGCTCTTACTATTTTTTTATAACAGCTACAGTAATATCTAACCAATTTCTAAATTTTATGAAAAACATCTTTTTCATCTCTACTGATTTTTAAATAAATAATCTGTAAAGAAAAAGTAAGTTAGTATTGCTAAAAGTCTGAAAAATTTTTTTCTTTAGTTGTGTGTACTCTTCTCTTTTTTTCTAAAAATCTCTATATTATCAAGAATTAAATTTGAGTTTTTTTCTTCTCTTTTTTTGAAATAAGCATTAAAAATAACTAAAATATTTAATGTTTCATCCATAAAATCAAGTTTAGCTTTTTTTAATTCTTTTTAGAAATAGAGTCTATTTCATTTATATATTCTTCTTTAATTTCCTTGTATATTATCTTCCTAAAATAACTAAGATCTGCAAAAAAATATTTTTGTCATACTTTTTTTATCAAAAGCTTACATACTTGTAAAGATAAATAGCTGTAAAATATCTATAATCTTCTTCAGAATAGTCAAAAATAGTATTTTAGCTTATCATCTTGAAGCAGTTTAATATTGTACTCCAATAATATTTTCTTTAAATTCTTTTAAATCATTTCTTATAGTAGATTTACTTGTACTTAATTTATCTGCTAATTCTTTTTAATAAAAAGTTATCTTTTTTTCATTAAAGTATAGAGTATTATTAATTCTTCTCTTTCTTTTTTTGACTATAGATATAATTACTCTCTTCAATATTTTCAAAAAGCTTATCCATATCATTTTCAGTCACTGAAGAAAAAAATTCTCTTTTTATTTCAATTTTTCTTTGAACCTAACTCTTCATTGATTTCATCAATTTTTATAACGAACACTTCTTTCAGTTAAATTTAGAAGCTCTGCTACTTTTTGATAATTTTCTTTCATTTTTCAATGATTTTTAATATTTCAAAATGCTGTTTTTTTAGCATTTTTACCTCCGATACTTTAAAAATACAAGTGTACTATTTTTTTACAATTTGAAACTTATTTTTAGATTAATTAAAATATATACACATAATTAATAGAGATATTTATTTAGTAAATAATACAATTTTTTTCAGATTTTTTTGCTAGCTTTTTTTATTTCACAATTTTGTGAAAGATATTACACACTTATAAAATTTTATTTTTATTTAATAGACTAGACAATTTTTAAAAAAATGTTATAGAATAGCCTTTTATTATTTTTATTTTTTTAGGAGGGATGCACATGGATAGTATTGGTAATGTTGGTAAGAAGAATTTAATTTCTTTAATAATTCCAATATTCTTTGAATTGTTATTGGTAACAATTGTAGGTAATATAGATACAATAATGCTTGGTTATTACAGTGACGAAGCAGTAGGTGCGATAGGTGGAATAACACAACTACTTAATATTCAGAATGTAATATTTAGTTTTATTAATATGGCAACAGCAATTTTAACAGCACAATTTTTAGGAGCAAAGGATTATAAAAGAGTTAAACAAGTTATAAGTGTTTCGTTAGTTCTTAATGTCTTATTAGGATTAATTTTTAGGTGGAATTTATTTATTTTTTTGGGAAAGTTTACTTCAAAAAAATAAATCTTCCAGCTGAGCTAATTAGAATAGGAAAATATTATTTTTCAAATGGTGGGAGGACTTTGTATACTTCAAGGTATAATTTTATCTTGTGGAGCTATACTTAAGAGCCATGGAAGACCAACAGAGACTCTTATTATTAATGTAGGGGTAAATATTTTTAAATATTATAGGTAATGCTTTCTTTATTTTTTTGGTTGGTTAGGAATGCCTGTTTTAGAGTCAACAGGTGTTGGAATTTCAACAGTTATATCAAGAGGAATAGGTTGTGTGGCAGCGTTTTTATATGATGTGTAAATATTGTAATTTTACTTTTTAAAAAGAAATACATAAAACCTTTCCCATTTAAAAATAGTGAAAAAAATATTTTTATCAATAGGTTTACCTACTGCAGGTGAAAAACTTAGCTTGGAATGTAGGGACAACTTATGATAGTCGCAATGGTAAATACTATGGGAACAACTATTATTGCTTCACGTACATATTTAATGCTTATAAGTAGTTTTACTATGACTTTATCAATAGCATTGGGTCAAGGAACAGCAATACAAGTTGGACACTTAGTTGGAGCAGGTGAAATAAAAGAAGTTTATCATAAATGTTTAAAAAGTTTGAAAAATTGCTTTTATTTTTTTGCCTTTTGTTACAACTTCTTTAGTTTTTCTTTTTCAGAAAGCCAATTATGAGTATTTTTACGACTAATCCAGATATTTTTAAAAAGCCTCACTTAAAAATATTCCCTTTAATGATTCTATTAGAAATGGGAAGAGTATTTAATATTGTTATAATAAATTCACTTCATGCAGCAGGAGATATAAAATTTCCTATGTTTATGGGAATAACTTGCGTATTTTTCAGTGGCAGTTTTATTCTCATATCTATTTGGTATTTCTCTTGGATGGGGACTAGCTGGAATATGGCTAGCAAAATGCAATGGATGAATGGATTAGAGGACTTGCAATGTACTTTAGATGGAAAAAGTAAAAAAATGGCAAAATAAAAAGTTTTTGTATAGTTATTGACAAGTTGACAAAAAAATAGTATAAAAATAAGTGCTAATTAAAAAAACCATAAAGAGAGATGGAGGGACAGGCCCTGTGAAATCTCAGCAACCTACAAAAAGTGTGGTGCTAATGCCTGAGCGATGGAAGAGACATAGCTAAGATAAAAAGACTTCCCTAAGCTAAAAAAAGCTTAGGATTTTTTTGATAAGAAAGGAGAATTATGAAGATAGCAGATATTTATAAAGGGAAAAGTTTAACTACATCATTTGAGGTATTTCCACCCTAATGATAAGGTTGGTTTAGATCAAGTTTATAATTGCTTAGATGTATTATCTTTAGAAAAAAACCTGACTATATAAGTGTTACTTATGGAGCAGGAGGAAATACTAAAGGAAGAACTGTTGAAATAGCAGATAGAATAAAAAAAATCAAAAATGGAGTAGAATCAGTTGCTCACTTAACTTGTATTGGAGCTAAAAAAAGAAGAAATAGATAGAGTATTGGAAGATTTAGAAAAAAAACATAATATTGAAAAATATTCTTGCTTTTAAGAGGTGACTATCCTGTTGATAGAGAATTAGAAGTAGGAGATTTCAGTTATGCTAGAGATTTAATAAACTATATCCATGAAAAGAAAGGTGATAAATTTTCAATAGGTGCTGCATACTATGTTGAAGGACATAGAGAAACTAATGACCTATTAGATTTATTTCATTTAAAAGAAAAAAAGTTAATGCAGGAGTGGATTTTTTTAATTTCTCAAATTTTTCTTAGATAATGAATTCTTCTATTCATTTAGAGATAAATTAGAAAAAAATTACAAATTAATGTTCCATTAGTTGCAGGAATTATGCCAGTAACTAATGCTAAACAAATAAAGAAAATAACTTCTTTATGTTCTTGTACTATACCTAAAAAAATTCTTAAAGATTTTTAGAAAAAAATATGAAGATAACCCTTCAGCATTAAAGAGAAGCTGGGCTTGCTTATGCAATAGAACAAGTGAGTTGATTTAGTTGCTTCTGATATCAATGGTATACATTTATATACAATGAATAGACCAGAAACTGCTAAAAAAATAATAGATGCAACAGGAATTATAAGAAAATAAATTTAATGTGCTGTTAAGAAAAATAAGTGAATTACGAATGTAGATTTTTAGATAAAAAAATTAAATAGAATGAGCCGAGTAAATGTCGACGTGTCTGAAGCCAACTTGTTGGCAAGTTTGTCGAATTTACAGCGAATTCTTAATTTTTTTATCGTTAAGAAAATCTACTCAGTAATGAACTATTTTCTTAACTTATTAGAAATGAGGAAAAATATGTTTGAGTTTGAAAAAGAGCTAAGAGAAAGAATATTAGTTTTAGATGGGAGCAATGGGTACAGTTTTACAAAAATATGAATTAACTCCTGAAGATTTTTAATGGAGCAAAAGGTTGTTATGAAGTATTGAATGAAACTAGACCTGATATAATTTTTTTGAAGTACATAAAAAAATACATAGAGGCTGGAGCAGATATAATTGAAACTAATAGTTTTTAACTGTAATGCTATTTCACTAAAAAGATTATCATTTAGAAGATAAAGTTTATGACTTAGCAAAAAAATCTGCAGAAATTGCAAGAGATGCAGTTAAACAAAGTGATAAAAAGGTTTATGTCTTTGGTTCTGTTGGACCTACAAATAAAAAGCTTATCTTTTCCTGTAGGAGATATACCTTATAAAAAGAGCAGTTAGTTTTGATGAAATGAAAGAAGTTATAAAAAGTTCAAGTTGCAGGACTTATAGATGGTGGAGTAGATGGAATTCTATTAGAAACTATCTTTGATGGATTAACTGCAAAAGGCAGCCTTTACTTGCAACAGAAGAAGTTTTTTTGAAGAAAAGAATGTAAAATTACCAATTTCTATTTCAGCTACTGTAAATAGACAAGGAAAGTTATTAACAGGACAAAGTATGGAATCTTTAATTGTTGCTTTAGATAGAGATTCTGTAACTTCATTTGGATTTAACTGTTCATTTGGAGCTAAAGATTTAGTACCTCTTATTTTTAAAAATAAAAAGAATTAACAACAAAATTTGTATCATTACATGCTAATGCAGGTCTACCTAATCAAAATGGAGATTATGTTGAAACTGCTCAAAAAGATGAGAGATGATCTTCTACCTCTTATAGAAAATCAAGCTATAAATATTCTAGGTGGTTGTTGTGGTACAAACTATGATCATATAAGAGCAATAGCAGAATTAGTAAAAAGGGCAAAAACCAAGAGTTTTTACCTGAAGAAAATTTATTAGAAACTTGTCTATCTGGAAATGAAATATATAACTTTAATGATAAGTTTACTTGTGTTGGTGAAAGAAATAATATATCAGGTTCAAAAATTATTTAGAACAATGATAGAAGAACATAACTATTTAAAAAGCTCTTGAAGTTGCAAGACAACAAATAGATGCAGGAGCAAAAAGTTTTTAGATATAAATGTTGATGATGGAATTTTTAGATTCTGTTGAAGAAATGAAAAAAACTTTTTAAGAGTTTTTACAAAATGATAGTTTTATAGCAAAAAGTCCCTATAATGATTGATTCATCTGATTTTTGCTGTTATTGAAGAAGGACTTAAAAAAATACTTCTGGTAAAGCAATTGTAAACTCTATCAGTTTAAAAAGAAGGTACTGAAGAATTTTTTTAAGAAAAGCTAAAATCATTAGAAAGTTTGGAGCCTCAATAATAGTAATGGCTTTTTGATGAAAAAAAGGACAAGGTGTCAGTGCTGAAAGAAAGATTGAAATATGTCAAAGAGCTTATGATTTACTAAAGAGTATAGGAGTTAAAAACTCTGATATAGTATTTGACCCTAATATTCTAAGTGTTGGAACAGGGACAAGAAGCTGACCGTTACCATGCAAGAGAGTTTATTAAAACTATTGATTACATCCATGAAAAATTTAAAAGGTTGTGGAGTTGTTGGTGGATTAAGTAACCTATCATTTGCTTTTTAGAGGAAATAATGTATTAAGAGCAGCATTTCCACCATATTTTTCTTAGAAGAAGCTGTACCAAGAGGATTTAATTTTGCTATCTTAAATCCAAAAGAAAAAAAGCACCTCAATGGACAGATGATGAAAGAGAAAAGATTAAATCTTTCATATTTGGTGAAAGTACTGACATGGAAGCTCTACTTTCTTTAAATTTAATTAAAAAGAAAAGAAGAAGCTCAAATTTTTTTGCTGAAACACCTGAAGATAAAATTAGAAAAGCTTTTAATTCAAGGTGGAAGTGAATCTTTACAAGAAGTTATAGGAGATTTATTAAAGAAATATAAAGCTCTTGAAATTTTTAGAAAATATATTGATGTCTGCAATGCAAGAAATAGGAAGACTATTTGAACAAGGAGAACTTTATTTACCACAACTTATTCGTTCAGCTTCTGTTATGAATAACTGTGTTGACATTTTAACTCCATATCTAGATAAAGTTGATAAAGCTTCATCAAAAGGTAAAAATTCTAATGGCTACTGTTGATGGAGATGTACATGATATAGGTAAAAATATAGTTGGAACTGTTTTTAGAATGTAATGGATACGAAGTTATAGACTTAGGAGTTATGGTTCCAAGAGATAAAATTGTTGAAAAAAAGCAAAAGAAATAAATGCAGATGTTGTAACTTTAAGTGGGACTTATAAGTCCTTCTCTAAAAGAAATGGAAAGAGTTGCAGATTTATTCCAAAAAGTTGGAATGCAAGTTCCCATATTAATTGCAGGAGCTGCAACTTCTAAACTACATACAGGATTAAAAAGTTTTACCTAATTACGATTATTCTTTACATGTTACAGATGCTATGGATACTATAACAGTAGTTTCTCAACTTTTTATCAACAAAGAGAAAAGATTTTCTTGAAACAAAACAAAATCAACTTCGTAAGATAGCTAAGAGATATATAGATAACAATAATGGAACTGAAGAGAAAAAAAGTTTTTCCCTGAAGTTAAGAAGACTGTTAGCTATATTCCTAAAGTTTTAGGAAAAACAATTCCTATCTCTACCTGTTGAAATATTTAAAGATACTTTAAAATGGGATATTGCTCTATATGCTTTAAGAGTTAAAAAAATACTCCTGAAGAAGAAAAAAACTTTAAATGACTTAAAGAAAATCTATGAAAAAAATTGATAGAAGAAAAAAAGTTGAATTTAGAGCAGCTTATGGATATTTTTAGATGCAAGAAGACTGAAACTTTCTTAGAAATGGAAGGAATGACTTTTGAAGTTTCTCCTAATCTTGCTCAATATATAGAAAAAAAGAAGATTATGTTGGAGGCTTTTGTAATTTCAGTTGGAAGTAAAATCTTTAAAGATGATAAGTATTTAGGTTTACTTGAAACTTTACTTTGCAATGCCATAGCAGAAACGGCTTCTGAATATATGGAAACAAGAGTATCTGAGGATATAGTACCAACATTCTTAAGACCAGCTGTTGGTTATCCAATTTTACCAGACCACTCATTGAAAAAAAGTTGTTTTTTTGACTTAATTGATGGTGAAAGAACAGGAGCAAAACTGAGTCCTGCCTTTGCAATGACACCATTAAGTACAGTTTGTGGTTTCTATTTATGCAATGATAATGCTAAATATTAATTAAAAGAAATATAAAATAATATTGGGTTGCAAATTGTAACCCAATTTTTTTATAATATACTAAAAATTGTAAAAAGGAATTGATAAAATGGAACTACAAAATTTTTAAAGATAAATACATGATAAAAAGTTAAAGGTGGAATATATAAACCTTCTTTTGAAGAGATAGAAAAAAATAGTTTTTTTGACATAGAGGTATCTAAATATCTTGTGACAAAAAGATGTGGTTGGATGTAATGGGAGATATTACTTTAGAAACTGAGAGAAATAATGAACCTGCTGAGAATATCACTTGGTGGAAAGCATTAGAATTTTTGTAACAAGCTAAGTGAAAAAAATATGGTTTTAGAACCTGTCTACGATCTAAGCAAAAAGTAAGCAAGGAATATTAGCAATAAGAGAATTAAAAAGGAAAAAAACTATTAAAACTGTTGATCCTAAAATGGCAAATTTTAAAAATACAGAAGGTTTTAGATTACCTACTGAAATTGAATGGGAATGGTTTGCAAGAGGTGGACAAGTTGCTGTAGAACAAGGAACTTTTGACTATAAATACTCAGGAAGTAACAATATAGATGAAGTAGCTTGGTATGTTGAGAATTCTAATTATCTTATACAAGATGTAGGCTTAAAAAAAGCCAAATCAATTAGGACTTTTTGATTGTAGTGGTAATATATGGGAATGGTGTTATGACACAGAAGAAATGGAAAATATAAAATCATTACATTTTAATTTTTGACCCTTTCCAGTGCATATAGAAGAATTAGAGGAGGTTCATGGCTTCATTCAGCTGAAAGTTGTGCTACTCTTTATCGGATTTTTTTGAAACTGCTGCTTATGTTGTATTGAATACTGGATTTCGTATTGTTAGAACAATTTAATAACTATAAAACTTTGGAGGAAAAATATGTTAGAAGAAAAAAATTATTAAAAACTAAAGACTATCAATGAAAAACTTTATAAATTTAGGTTTTGATTTAGAAGAAGACTTAGTTGAACTTGTTACTCAAAGAGAAGATATTAAGGATAGAATTGAAAATACAAAATATAAGAAGATGACTTTTTTTCAAAAGATGAAGAAGCTAACTCATACATTCTAAACTTAGAAGATTGTCAAATAAGTTTTGATATAATCGAAGGTGAAGATGAAGAAGGACCTTTGGTTTGAAGTAGAATGTAATATAATTTTTCTTTTTAAAGGAGGATAATAAATGGAACTAATAATTTTAACTAGTATTTTCTATAATATTAATTGTCTTCTTAGTTTTTATCATTTATAAATGAACATTTAGATGTTTGAAAAAAATTTCATTTAAAAAAAGTAAAAATAACAACTAGCTATTATTATATTATTAATAGTAAACTAATCTATTTTTTTGATGAGTTATCATGAAGATGACATTATACTTTCTTTCAAATATTATTATTTGTAGGGAATAGATATTTTTATTTGTATTAACTAATTTCTTCTTACTGATTTTTTTAAGAGAAAAGGGACTTTTATTTTTATATTTTTTTATTAGGGCTCTTTATTTTTTTAGTACTACCATTTTTTTCAATAATGATGTTTGCATTACGTGGAATACCTCATGGATAAGGAGAAAAATAGATTATGGAAATAGAAAATCAAAGAAAAAAATAGATAGCTTAGAAATTACTAAAAATTGTAAACAAGAGTTAAGAAAAAAATCACATGCATAATTATTTTTTTCTAATACTTTTTGATTTATTTCTTATATATATACTATAACCCTTCAATGTTCTTATTATTTCCAATATATGAAGCTCCTTTGTCTTACATTATTTTTACTATCATATGTCAAAGATATAAATATGAAGTAATTTATATTAATTCAGATGAAATTAAATTTTCAAGTTCTTATACTGAAAAAAATTCAAAAGACTTCTATGACAAGTTTTTAAAATTAAAAAAATTTAAAAAGAAATTTATTAAATGTGTTAGAACACTCGTAGCTCTAGCACTCGTTAGGGTGTTAGCCGTGAGACATGTACTCGTAGTGTATGAATAACACCAACATTGAAAAATGTTGCACTAAAATTTGCAATTTTACTAGTTTTTAGTGTATAATATATTTAGAACATTAGCAACTGAATATATGGAGTTAAGGCTAGTAAACAGTAGCCTTGTAAAAATATTCACTGTTCTGTATAGTTGTTCTTTTTTTAATATAATATACAGATAAAAGTAGCGGTGTAGACGCAAGTCTTATCCAGTAGTGGCTATCGTGGACTAGCCAAAAAGAATAAGGGTTTTAAAACCAAACTTCTTAGAAGATAACTTACTTTTTTTCAGTTATCTTATGAAGCTCTCGACTCTAGCACTCGTAGGGTGTTAGTCGTGAGTAGTTCACGTAATGGAGTATCATGAACTTTCTCCTAAAAAAAAATTTTTTTGGAATAACAAAATATAAAAAATATTCCTCATTATATGATACATTTTTAGTTTTTTTCAGATGAAGAAGATTATAAATGTTGGGGCTATAAAATTTCAATAGAAGAAGCTACAAAAAAAGTTTGTGAGGAGAATAGAAGAATTTTTTTAGGAAAAAGAGAAAAATATTTTTTAAAAAGAGGTAGATTAAGTGGAAAAATAAAGAGATAGATCTAAAAAAATTTTTGAAGATGAATATATGATAAAAAGTTAAAGGTGGAAAATATATCCCTTCTTTTTCAAATGAATTAAAGGAAGTTTTTTTGATATAGAAGTATGTAAATACCCTACAACTCAATTAATGTGGTTAGAAGTTATGGAAAATAATCCCTTCAGAGGTTAAAAGGATTATATAAGCCTGTTGAAACTATTAATTGGTGGCAAGCACTAGAATTCTGTAATAAATTAAGTGAAAAAAATATGGCTTTAGAGCCTGTATATGACTTAAGCAGAAAGTGAACAAGAAATATTAATGATAAAAAGAATTAGGAGGAAAAAAATAGTAAGTCCTGATAAAGTAAACTTTGAAAAAAATACAGAAGGTTTTAGATTACCTACAGAAATAGAATGGGAATGGTTTGCAAGTGGAGGACAAAAAAAGCAATAGAACAAGGGACTTTTGAATATAAATATTCAGGAAGTAATAATATAGATGAAGTAGCCTGGTATCTTAGTAATTCAGATTTTTAAAAACATCAATGATGTCTCAATAAAAGATGTAGGATTTAAAAAAAGCCAAATCAGTTAGGGCTTTTTTTGATTGCAGTGGTACATATGGGAATGGTGTTATGATACAACTGGTGAGATAGAAAATGGAAAATTATACACATATAAAACTTTTTGAGCCTTATAATATCTATAGAAGAGTTAAAAGGTGGTTCAGGAGCTTACTCTGCTAAAAAGTTCTCTCATCACTAATAGAAGTGAAACTATAGCTACTTATTCTTATAAAAAAATTTTTGGTTTTCGTATTGTAAGAACTATTTAACTTTTTAAAAGATCTGGAGGAATAAATGGAGAAAAAAGAAATAAAATTAAATCATTTTTAGTTTTTTTATTCAGTATTCGCAATAATTGCCTTAATATACTTTTTCAATAAAATGTATCCAGTTTTTATTTTTAAACTAGAAGTCCCTAAGGGAATTTGGGAAGCTATAATTGCAATAAAAAAATATATTCCTTACAAATAACAAGTTTGATTTAGAAAAATTTATTTTTTTCTTATTATTAGCATTTATTCCACCTTTTATTAGTATACCTTTTTTTGTTAAAAAAATATATAAAATATGTAATTATTTTTTTAAGTGAAGAAAAAAATAGTTATCTCAGATGAACATTTTTTTCGTATACAAGAAAAATTAGCTATGATTAATTTTTGAAAAGTTTGAAATTAATTTAAATGAAATAAAAAAAGAATTACTAAAAATACCAATGAAAGTTCCAACTAGGTTTTCAACAAATATTCCTGCACTAGCTATTTTATGGTATTTTTAATGAACAAAAAAAGAATATTAATAAAAAGATAAAAATGGAAAAGAATATAAGATATGGAATATTCCAGCAAGAAAATTCTCTCCTTCAACATACTTTGGAACACCTAAAGATGATGCAGATTTGTACATTAAGGAATTGAGAGAATATTTAAAAACTTGAAGAAGAAAAATATAGAAGTTGAACAAGAAGCTGAAAGTTTAAATATAGAAAGGAAAAAAAGTTAATATATAGACATCCAGATTTATCAGAAAAAAAGAAAAAGTTTTTTTATTTTTATTATTTTTTTCCAACTTTTTTTCTTATATTTATTTTTTTAGAAATACTTAGTGAAGGGATAAGAGCATTCTATAAGGGTGGAATAGAGATATTAATTTTTTTATAGTATTTGGTATTGCTTGTATTGGGATAAGTTGTTTTTCTAATAAAAAGCAATAAAAAAATGCAATAATTTATTTCTTTCCTTATGAAGAATATGAAATAATTGAAAATAGATTATATTATAAGAAAAGATTAAAAATTATTTGGAAAAATCTTTTTATAATGGAGAGGTTTGACGTAGCTTTAAAGGATATAGATAGTATTTCATCCTTAGCTCCAAAAAAATCTCTTATATAGGAATAAAACCTCTTGATGATTTTTAAACCTTTTTAAAAAGAATTTATATAAAAATTAAAGAATGGAGAAGGATATGAAGTATGTAATTGGGGAAAAAAATTTCTTATAACTATACTTACTTCTCTGGAAATAATGATAAAGTATTGGAAATAGAATTTAAAGAAGTTTTTTTAATAAAATAAAGTTTTTTTCATTGAAAATAGAGAAAAAGAAATATAATTTTTGAAACACAATTAGATGAAACAAAAATCTAACTATAATTTAGAAAAAAATCTGAAAGATATAATTTTGTTTTTAAATAAGATTATAGAGGAAGAAAAAGCTATATTTATACAAAGATGAAGAAAAGTTTATAGTTAATGCTGAAGAAATAGCTATAAAAAAATTTAGCTATATTTAGTACTATAAATTTTTGAAGAAATGGATTTCTATGTCTTCTATGTGAATTACTTATCAAAAAAAGAATATGAAGATAAAATAGTGTTAGTAGGCTTCAATGGTGTTGATGGGAAAGAAGTAACTATATCAAAATTAAAAAGATGATATCAATGAGATTAGAGATAGCAAGAGTACATTTATTTAAAAAAAGATAAAGTTTTTTTATCAAAAATTAGAGAGAGGCTGTTGAAAAAAATTAATTTTTTTCAACAGTCTTTTTATTGATTCTAATAAGAATATAGAAATTCTGGGAGTTAAATTGACTTATATATAATTTTTTTGTTGCTTTTTTTAAATAACTGATTATATAATATATAGTATTACAAAATATTTTTTTAAATGAAAATATTATATTTAAATAAAGAAAAGGAGGGAAAAAAATGAAAAAAAGCTAATTTTACTTATTTCTTTTTATTCTTTTTAGCTTTACATCATTTGCAGTAAAAAAATTGAGAATAATGAAATTGTTGATAAATATGGAAATAAGATTGAAGCTAGAGAATATAAAAAGAATCATAGTAACAGATCCTGGTGTAATAGAAATATTATTTAAAAATAGGAGGAGAAAAAAATCTATAGTTGCTATAGGAAAAAAACTACTAAAAGTAAGATTTATCCTTATGAAAAAGTTGAAAAAAACTTCAAAGTATAGGAAGTATTAGTAATTTAAATCTAGAAAAAAATAGTTGAATACAAACCTGATTTAGTTGTAGTTAGTTCTATGATGTTAAAAAAATGTTGAGTCTATAAAAAAATTAGGTTATAAAGTTATTGTTTCCAATGCTTCTAATTTAAATGAAATATTAGAGTTAATCTCTGTTGTTGGAGTTATTTCAGGTAGAAAAAAATGAAGCTGAAGATTTAAGAAAAGTTTCTTCTTTAAAACTAGAAAAAAATTATTAAAGAAAATCATAAAAAAATCTTCTAACTTAAAAAGGAGCTATTTTATTTTTCAACTTCGCCTATGACAGCTTTTTTTCTGATGATTCTTTACCTGGAGATGTGCTTAAACATTTAGGTGTCACTAATATTGCATCTAATGTCCCTGGTCAAAGACCCTATACTATCTCCAGAATATATTTTGAAAGAAAATCCAGATTTTTTTAGCTGGTGCTATGAGTTTAGATAGTCCTCAACAAATTATTGAGGCTTCTAATGTTATCGCTAAAACAAAAAGGCAGGGAAAAAAAACAAAAAAATATTTTTTTATCTTAGATTCATCTATTATGCTAAGAAGTTCTTATAGAATTTTTTTGATGAAATGGAAGTTTTTAAAAATCTAAATTAGAAAAAAAATAAAAGAATTAAACTTTAAATTTTTTTACTATTGGGAATGGTACCAAAAAAATTTAATTCTATGGAGGCAAAAAAATGAAAAAAATACTTAATGAGCTTATCACTTTTTTTATATTTTTGTGCTACTTCTTATGGAGAAACAATAGACTTAGGTGAAAAAAAGCATTTATTCTGAAACTGGTTTCAAAAAAATAGTTTAAGAAGTTCTACAACTTCTCCTTTTATTCTAAAATCTAAAGACATTGAAGGAAAGGGTTATACTTCTGTTTCAGAAGTTCTGGATTCTATTCCTGGAGTAAATATAAAAGAAGGTGCTCATCCTGCAATTGATCTTAGAGGTCAAGGTTTTTCAGAAAGCAAAAGCAACTGTTCAACTTTTTAGTTGATGGAATTCCTGCAAATATGCTTGATACTTCTCACCAAAAATGTTCCTATTAATGTTGTAAATATTGATGAAATAGAAAGAATCGAAGTTATTCCTGGTGGAGGAGCTGTTCTTTATGGTAGTGGAACTTCTGGAGGAGTTATAAATATTATTACAAAAAAATATAAGAATAAAAAAATATTCGTGGTGGAATTGAATATCAAATTTCAAGTTTTAGAAATAATAAATTTGATGTCTCAACAGGAACTAGTGTAGGTAATTTTGATTTTTGATGTAAATTATTCTAAAAAAATAGAAAATATGGATATAGAGATTATGATTTCACTAATTCTGATTATTTTTTTCTGGAAGAATTAATTATAATATAAATAAAAACAGATAATATAGCTTTTTAAATACAGTGGTTATAGAAGTAAATATACTTATCCTGCTTCTTTAACAGAAACTCAAATGAATAAAGATAGAAGACAAAAGTGGACTAGGTTCTGATGATAAAAAAATGATAACAATAAAATTAAAAAAAGACGAGTTCTCTTTGACATACAATTCAAAAAAGTAACTAATAATAATGATTTAAATGTTGTAGCTTTTTTTATCAAAAAAACAGAAATTCCTTCTGAATCAATAAGTGATGGTACTGGAATGTACAAAGGGGTTCTAGCTGGACAAGTAGCTGGTTTAAGCTCTGCTCTTAGAAATCCTAGCTTACCTGCAAGTGCTAGACTTGCTATGACAAATAGACTAAATGCTTTAATAACTCAATTAAGAAAGTCCTTCTAGAGTAGATTTTTTTTCTAGTCATTCTAATTTTGAAGATAGAAAAAAATTAGCATAAAAAGCAAAAGATAAATACACTTATGATAATAGTGGAAGTAATATTATTATTGGTCTAGGTTATACAGATGATAATATGATAAGAGCTTCTAAAAATGGAATTAGTTGGAAAAAAATGAAACTTGTTGACACACATATGGACTTAACAAAGAAAACTTTTTGAAAGTTTTTGCTTTAAACACTTATAAAGTTAATAATTTTGAATTCATTCAAGGTTTAAGATATGAAAAAAAGTAAATTTGATGGTAGTAGAAGAAATTTAGATGATGTTTCAACTGTTAAAAGAGATATGAATAACTGGGCTGGTACATTAGCAGTAAATCATTTATATTCAGATACTGGAAATGTCTATTTAAAATATGAAAGAGCTTTTACATCACCTTCTCCTTCTCAATTAAGTGATAAAGTAAGAACTAGTTCAGGAGCCTTTGATTATGTAACAAATAATTTAAAATCTGAAAAAAAACTAACCAATTTGAAGTAGGATGGAACGATTATTTATTAGGTTCTCTCCTAAGTGCTGACATCTATTATAGTGAAACAAAAAGATGAAATTGCAACTATTTTTTTGATGGTGGTAGAGCTCATCCAACTAATGGTTTTAAAACTACAAATCTTGGAAAAAAACTAGAAGATATGGTTTTTGATTTAAGTGCTGAACAAAAAGCTTGAAAACTTTACTTTTAAAGAATCTTATTCTTTTGTAAAAAAACTAAAAATATTAAAAGACAATGATAAAAAAATATTGAAGGAAAAGAAATTGCTGAAGTTCCTAATCATAAATTACTACTATCTGTGGACTATAATATAAGTTCTAAATTTACAGTTGGAGCAGAATATGAATATAAAAGCAGCAGCCTTTGTTGACAATGCAAATAAACATGGAAAAGATAAAGCAAAAATCTGTATTTAATTTAAGAGCTAATTATCAAGTAAATGATTCTTTAGACATATATGCAGGAGTAGATAATGTATTTTGGAGCTAAATACTATAATAGTGTGACTCTTAGCAGTGGAGATAGATTATATGACCCTGCTCCTAGAACAACTTATTACACTGGTTTTAAATATAGATTCTAATAAAAAGGAAATCAGATGAAAAAAATATTTTTTTAATATCGTTGCTGATAAGTTTTATACTAATAACACTCTCTTTATCTATAGGGAGTGTTATTATTCCAATAAAAAAATTTATTATTTTTTTAAAGTCCTATGGATGATTATATGAAAATGATTGTATTTGAATTAAGACTTCCAAGAATTATAATGGCATTTTTTTAGTTGGAATGTTACTTGCTTCAAGTGGAAATATTGTACAAATAATATTTCAAAATCCACTTGCAGATCCTTATATAATTGGTATTGCTTCAAGTGCAACTTTTTGGAGCTGTTATAGCTTATCTGTTAAAATTACCAGAATTTTTATTATGGAGTAATAGCTTTTTATCTCTTGTATGCTCAGTACACTTTTAATTTTTTTAAAATTTCAAAAAGAGGTAACAAAATAGAGGTAAATACTTTACTTATAGTTGGAATTACTCTTTCTTCATTTTTAGGAGGTTTCACTTCTTTTTTTCAATCTATATGATAGGAGAAGACTCTTTTTAAAAATTACTATGTGGCTTATGGGATATTTAGGAAATGCTAGTTGGAGACAGATATTATTTTTTTAATTTTTTTCCTTTAGTCTTTCTCAAGTATATTTTTTTATTCTAAAAAGAAATGAACTTGATATATTGATGTTAGGTGATGAACAAGCCCATTCTTTAGGGATTAATATATCTAAGTTAAAATTTCATTTTGCTTATAGTTTCTTCTTTTGTTGTTGCTTATTCAGTAGCATTTACAGGAATGATTGGTTTCGTTGGGCTTATTGTTCCTCATATAATGAGAAGTATTATAGAATCTTTAAATTCAAGATTAATTCCTTTTGTATTAATTTATGGTGGAGTATTCTTATTATTTTTGTGATACAGTGGGAAGAATTATTTTTATCTCCTGTTGAAGTTCCCATAGGAGTTATAACTTCTATTTTTAGGTGCACCTTTCTTTTTTTATATTTAGCTTTGAAAGCTAGGAGGAAATAATGAGTATAGTAAGTATAGAAAATCTTAATTATTTCTATGGTAAAAAAACAAATTCTAAAAAGAATTGAAATTAGATATAGATGAGAATAAGTTAACTGGTATTATAGGGATCAAAATGGTTGTGGTAAATCAACATTAGCTAAAAAAATATTATTAAATATCTCAATGGAGATTTTTAAAAATTGGAAATAATGAATACTGATATTAAAAAAATTGAGCCATAAAAAAATTGCACAATTAATTTCATATATTCCACAACATTCCACAATAATTTCTAATATTTCTGTCTTTGACTATATATTATTAGGAAGATTTCCATTATTAAAAAAATTCTTGGAATAATTATTGTGAAAAAAAGATTTTGAAATTGTAAACTACAATATTAATTTATTAAATATAGAATTTTTTTAAAAAGATAGAAATATTGAAACTCTATCTGGTGGAGAATTACAAAAAGTTTTATTAGCTAGAGCTTTAGTACAAGAAACTAAAATTTTACTTTTTAGATGAACCTACTTCTGCTCTTGATTTAAATAATGCTGTGGAGTTTATGAAAATTTTTAAAACGTATATCCACTCAGAAAAAAATATCAGTTATCATTATTATACATGATTTAAATTTAGCTTCTTTATTCTGTGATAATTTAATAGTTTTTAAAAAGATGGAAAATTTATAAAAAAAGGTAGTCCTTATGAAGTTATAAATGAACAAAATATAAAAAGATGTCTATAATTTAGATTGTAAAGTTTTTGTACAATGAGGATAACAAACCTTATATAATTCCAAAAACATAAGAAAAGGATATATCATGTTTAAAAATAAGATATAAGTCTCATCATGATGTAGGAAATGTTATTTCCAAATTTACAAAAAAATTTTTAAAAGCAAGTAAAGAAGATTTTTATATCGCTACTTGAAGGAGTGAATGTAAGTAAACAACTTGCTTTTATATTTTCATACACCTTATTGTGATAAAATCTGTTCTTTTTTTGTAATATGAATAGAAAGCAATTAGATAATGATTTGGAAGAGTATACTAAATATATTTGTGATGAAATAAAAAAAATATGGAGCATATAAATTTTTGTAAGACAAGTGAAGTTGATGTTGTATTTTTTTGGTGGAGGTACTCCAACTATATTTAAGAAAAGAACAATTAGAAAGAATATTAAAAACTTTAAGAGAAAATTTTTATATTTTCCAAAGATTATGAAATGACTTTTTGAAACAACTCTACATAACTTTAAGTTTTTGAAAAAAACTTGAAATTATGGAAAAAAATATGGGAGTTAATAGAATAAGTGTAGGTATTCAAACATTTTTCTAATAGAGGAAGAAAAGCTCTTTAAATAGGACATATGATAAAAAAATTATGTTGTAGAAAGATCAAAAAGAAATTAAAAAGAGATTTTCGGGACTTATTTGTATAGATATAATATATAACTATACTGATCAAACTGATGAAGAAATTTTTAGAAGATGCAAGATTATTATCAGAAATTAAAGTTGATAGCACTAGCTTTTTACTCACTTATGATACATGATGGCTCAGATATTTCTAAAGAAAGAGAAAAAGATAAGTCTATCTATACCTACAGTCTAAAAAGAGATGAAGAATTACATAATCTTTTTTTATGAAGCTTGTATTGAGAATTCCTATGAGCTATTAGAATTAACTAAGCTCTCTAATGGTAAAGATAAATACAAATATATAAGGAATAACAACAGTCTAAAAAAATTTACTTCCTATTGGTGTTGGAGCTGGAGGACATATACAAGATATAGGAATCTATAATATGAATCAACAAGTAAGTTTTTTTATTCTAGAACTTCAGAACTTAATTATAAACTTTCTATGATTTCTGGTTTAATGCAATTTGAAAAAAATTTAATTTACTTGAAATACAAAAAAATATTGTGATGAGAAAAATTTATAAGGGAAATTTTTTAAAAAGACTAAAAGAATTTGAAAGATAAAGGTTATATAAAAATTGAGAATAACTTTGCTATATATCAATTAAAAGGAATCTTTTGGGGAAATAGCTTAGTTGCTGATATAATTGAATTAATTGGGAGGAATTTATGAAGACATTAATTGTTTACTCAACTATAAGTGGAAATACTAAAAGCAGTTTGTGAAAAGAATATATAATGCTTTAAATGTGGAAAAAAAGAAATTATAAATGTGAAAGATAGCAAAAAAATATAAAAGCCTTCTGATTATGAAAACATAATTATAGGTTTTTGGTGTGATAAAGGAACTATGGATAAAGATAGCATTGATTTTTTTAAAAAAACTCTTAATAATAAAAAAATCTTTATTTTTTTAGGAACTTTGGGAGCAAGACCTAACTCAGAACATTGGAATGACGTTTTTGAAAAATGCTAAAAAAACTTTGTTCTGAAAAATAATATTTTTTTAAAGATGGTCTTTTAATCTGGGGAAGAATATCAAAAGAAATGATGAATGTAATGAAAAAAAATTCCCAGCTGGGCATCCTCACGCTGTAACTCCAGAAAGATTAGCGAGATGGGAAGCTGCTTCTACTCACCCTGATGAGAATGACTTTAAAAAAAGCTGAAAGAATTTTTTTCTAGATTTATTAAATAAATGAAAATATTTTATTAAAACATAGGGGCTACGATTCTAAACACGCTAAAAAGTAGTTCGTTACTAGTACATTTCTTAACGATAAAAATCAAGATTCACTGCAAAATCAGGAAACTCGTTACAAACTCAAACTCTCAATTTATAGCTAATCTATTTGATTTTTATCTAGAAATTTCACTCAGTAACGCACTTATTTTTTTACTTTTGTATTGAAATTTTAATTTTGCAACAGCCTCTTTATTTTTTTAGTGATACTATAGGTATTTATTAGTGTATTCTTTTTAAAGTCTGCTATGTCTTTATCATCTTTTTCAATAGCAAGTTTTTAAGTGATTTAAGAATATATTTTTGGATAGCATCAAATTCTCCTAAACCTTTTAAAAATCACTTGATTTACTTTTGAAAACCATTTTTCTTCAAGTTCTTCTTTATAAGTTACTGCCATATCTTTTTTTAGCATGTTCACCAGCAACAAACATAAATGGAGCAAGACTAATTTCTTCTATTCCAGCCTTTTTTTAAGTTTCTTTATTAGACTATCCATTAAAGGATATGCTGTGGTACAAACTACAAAAAAACATTATCATAACCACAATCACTAAAAAAACATATTCTATCATTGCATAACTAGTAGCTAGTGGCGAATCTGTTCCATGACAAACAAGAACTAGAGCTTCTTTTTTTATTTTTTTAGGAACATATTCTTCTGCCAATGCTTCAACACACTTTTTATAATCATCAATATAGTATAAAAGTGGTTTTTCCAATCTTTACAGTCTTAAATTTATCAGAAAAAGAATTTACTTCTCTCACTAAATTTTCATATTCAATCCCAGGGATAACATGAGAAGTTTGTATAAGTAATTCTTCATATCCTTGATCTGTTAAAAGCATTTAAAACTCTTAAAGGTGTGCTGTAATTTTTCACCTCTATCTTTTAATCTTTTTTTAAAACTATTCTTGATGTATAAGCTGTAAATAAATCATAATCTTTAAACTCATCTGCAAATTTTTTTATTCATCTTATCTATAGTTAATTCTCTTGTGTCATTATGAGTAGTCCCAAAAGTGTACCATAAATAATGCTTTTTTTGACATATCTCCTCCTCAATAAAAATTATTTTTGTTTTGCTTAATATATTAAGTTCATTATATAACATTTATCTGAATAATGCAAAGAAATTTTTAATTTCACCTGATCAATAAATTTTTTTCTTCATTTTTCTTAGAAATATATTTGACAATTTTCAAATTTCTATGTTAATATAAATAGGATTAACGCATAATAAAGGTGTTCAGCAACCTTATATTAGCGAATTACATATGGAGGTGTTGATATGTACGCAGTAATTAAAACTGGTGGAAAACAGTATAAAGTTACAGAAGGTGATGTATTAAGAGTAGAAAAATTAAATGCTGAAGTTAATGCAACTGTTGAATTAACAGAAGTTCTTTTAGTAGCTGGTGGAGACAACGTTAAAGTTGGAAAACCATTAGTAGAAGGAGCAAAAAGTAGTTGTAGAAGTTTTATCTCAAGGTAAAGCAGCTAAAGTTATTAACTTCAAATACAAGCCTAAAAAAGCTAGTCACAGAAAAAAAGGTCATAGACAACTTTTTACTGAAGTAAAAGTAACTTCAATAATAGCATAGTTTATGACAAAAGTAGAAATTTTTAGAAAAAATGGTAACATCATAGGATATAAAGCAAGTGGACATTCTGGATACTCAGAACAAGGAAGTGATATAATTTGTTCTGCTATCTCAACATCATTGCAAATGACTTTAATAGGTATACAAGAAAGTATTAAAGTTAAAAAGTTGATTTTTAAAATAAATGATGGCTTTCTTGATGTTGATTTAAAAAAATATTAGCCAAGATAAACTAACACAAACGAATATACTCACAGAAGCTATGGCTATATTTTTTAAAAAGAATTAACTAAACAATATCCTAAGTACATTAGACTTGTAGAAAAGGAGGATAAGTAAATGCAATTTTTATTAAATATACAATTATTTGCACATAAAAAGGGCAAGGTTCTGTTAAAAACGGAAGAGACTCTAATCCTAAATATCTTGGAGTAAAAATATGATGGAGAAGTTGTTAAAAGCTGGGAAATATCATAGTTAGACAAAGAGGAACTAAATTCCATGCTGGAAACAATATGGGAATTGGTAAAGACCATACTCTATTTGCATTAATTGATGGATATGTAAAAATTTGAAAGATTAGGAAAAAAATAAAAAAACAAGTTTCTGTATACTCAGAAAAAAATAAGCTGATAAGAAAAAAATCCTATTAATTTAGGATTTTTTATTTTATTAAGATTTTCGATTGATAAAAAAATCATAATCTCTATATAAAAATATATATATTGTATAATTTGGATAAAAAAATTATTCTATTTTTTTGATTAAAAGTTTATCTTTTTTTAAAAAAATTTTAGTTGCTTTTTTTATATAAAAAAAGAGTTTATCATTTATTTAAGATATAATATTAAATCTTAGCTCAAAAAGTTTTTAAAAATTAACGATTTCTATTATGGAGGTAGATTTATTATGAAGATGTATGGACTTGAAAAAAATTAGGAATTGATAATGTATTAACAGTTCATTATAATTTAAGCCCAGCAGAGCTTACTGAAAAAGCTTTTAGCAAATGGTGAAGGAAAACTAAATAATACTGGTGCTTTAGTTATAGAAACAGGAAAAATATACTGGACGTGCTCCAGATGATAAATTCTTTGTCGACACTCCAAGTGTACATGAACATATTGACTGGAGTAGAAATAAACCTATTGAAAGTGAAAAAAATTTGATGCTATTCTTGGAAAAATTAATAGCTTACCTTCAAAAAGAAATCTATGTTTTTTTGATGGAAGAGCTGGTGCAAAATTCTGAATATACTAGAAGATTCCGTTTTATAAATGAAATGCTAAGCCAAAAATTTATTCATACATCAATTATTAATAAGAACTGATGAAGAATACAACGAAAATAATAAAATTGATTTCACAGTTATATCTGCCCCTAACTTCCACTGTGTACCTGAAATAGATGGAGTTAATTCTGAAGCAGCTATCATAATCAATTTTGAAAAGAAAATGGCTATAATTTGTGGAACAAGATATTCAGGAGAAATGAAAAAAAGTGTCTTTTCTATAATGAACTATATAATGCCTCATGAAAATATTTTTACCTATGCATTGTTCTGCTAATATGGATCCTGTTACTCATGAAACTGCAATTTTCTTCGGTTTATCTGGAACAGGTAAAAACAACTTTATCAGCAGATCCAAATCGTAAATTGATTGGTGATGATGAACATGGTTGGTGTGATACTGGAGTATTCAACTTTGAAGGTGGATGCTATGCTAAATGTATCAATCTAAAAGAAGAAAGTGAACCTGAAATCTATCATGCTATAAAATTTGGAAGTGTTGTAGAAAAATGTTACTATGGATGAAAAAACAAGAAAAATAAATTATGAAGATGCTAGTATTACTCCTAATACTAGAGTTGGATATCCTATACACTACATTCCTAATGCTGAATTAGCTGGTGTAGGTGGAATACCAAAGGTTGTTATATTCTTAACAGCTGACTCTTTTGGAGTTTTACCTCCAATTTCAAGATTGAGTCAAGAAGCAGCAATGTATCACTTTGTAACTGGATTTACTGCTAAACTTGCTGGAACTGAATTAGGAGTTAAAGAGCCTGTACCTACATTCTCAACATGTTTTTGGTGAACCTTTTATGCCCTATGGATCCAAGTGTATATGCTAAAATGCTTGGTGAAAGATTAGAAAAACATAATACAAAAGTTTATTTAATCAATACAGGTTGGTCTGGTGGAGCATATGGAACAGGAAAAAGAATAAATCTAAAATATACTCGTGCTATGGTTACAGCAGTATTGAGTGGATATTTTGATAATGCTGAGTATAAACACGATGAAATATTTAATCTTGATATTCCTCAATCTTGTCCTAATGTTCCTAGTGAAATTATGAATCCAATAGATACTTGGGAAGATAAAGAACAATATATCATAGCTGCTAAAAAGTTGGCTAACTTATTCTATAAAGAATTTTAAAGAAAAATATCCAAATATGCCAGAAAATATTACAAATGCTGATCCTAAATATAATGATTAATAAATAATGATTAATGATAAATACCCTCTTTTTATGGATTAAGAGAACTGTTTCTTCAGTTCTCTTTTTCTTTATATAGAAAAAAAGAGGCTGTTGCAAAATTAAAATTTCAATACTAAAGTAAAAAAATAAGTGAGTTATGAAATTTACTCAGTAACGAACTATTTTTTTACTTTTTTTATGAATTTGCAACAGCCCCTCTATTTTTTTATTGATTATAATACAAATTTTTCAGTTGGAAAAAAACTTGATCTGATGTTACATCTATTCCAAGTTTTCTTAAAGATTGCTCATCATTTCTACCTAAGATATGAGTAGAATGTGCTTGTACCCCTGCTAATTGTGAAAGTTTTGACAGTGCAAGCTCTGCCATAGGATTTGTTGCTGCTGTTATACTTAAGGCAATCAATATTTCTTCACAATCTAGTGGTATATGTTTATTTTTTTAAAGTTTTTTTCCTTCAACTTAATAATAGGCTCTAAAATTGTCGGTGAAATTAATAATAATTCATCCTGAACCTCCCACGACTGACACCCTACGAGTGCTAGAGTCGCAGGGTTCTTGGGTAGTAGTTGCTTCTGTTAGCCAACTAAATTTACCAAGCTATCCCCATAGTTCCTATGGTTCATATATTATATATTTAAGCACTTATACCTAATATCTTTAGTCCTTCTTTTAATATGTTTTTGGCTGCATTTATATCTCTATTATGTATAGCTCCACATATTGGACAAGTCCATTCTCTCACACTTAAATCTTTTTACTTCTTCATTTCTATATCCACAACAATTACATATTTGACTACTTGCAAAAAAATTTATCTACTCTTATTATTGTTTTTTTCCATACCATTTCGCTTTTATAACTTAGTATTCTATTAAATTCACTCCATGATACATCTACAATATTTTCTTGCTAATTTATGATTTTTTTATCATATTTTTTTATTTGTAAATCTTCAATACAGATAATATCATATTCTTTTTATTAGCATCGTTGATAACTTTTTGCAAAAAAAATCTTCTCTTTGATTTGATATCTTTTCAAATAATCTTGCTACTTTTTATTCTAGCTTTATTTCCTATTTGAACTACCCTTTGGTTTTCGTGATAGTCTTTCTTTGTAATATTGCTAGTTTATTCAAAGATTTTTTTGTAAATATTTTTGGATTTTCTATTGAGATTTCATCACTGGTAAGTGCAAAGTTTTTTATACCTAAATCTATTCCAACATTCTTATTTGTACTTTCTAATTTTTTTCTACTTCCACATCAGTACAACATAAAGATATATAATATTTTTCCACTAGGTACTTGGGTTATTGTTGCATTTATTATTCTTCCTTGTGGTTTTATTTTTATCTCTTATTTTTTTAGTTTTTCCTAACTTAGGTACTTTTATCCATTTATCTAAAAAAATTCTATATTATTATTTGTATAATTGGTTCTGTATGATTTTTCTATTATCTTTCTTAGATTTAAACTTTGGATAGCCACTTCCACTAAAAAGAAGTTTTTTTATATGCTTTATCTAAATCTTTTTAAAGAATTTTTGTAAAGAAAATTTATCTACATCTTTTAACCATTCTTTCTCTTGTTTTTAAAACTGTTAATTCTTTACTACACTCACTATATGACATAGATTTTTTTCTCTTTGTTATACAGCTCTTGTTTTTAAATCTAAAAAAATGATTATAGACATATCTTACACAACCAAAAGTACAATTTAATATTGTTATTTGAGTTTTTAGTTGGATAAAATCTAAACTTATATGCTTTTTTTCCATGTGATTTCACCTCCATTTACCTATATATAGTATACCACTTTTTTTATACTATAAGTAAATGAAAAAGTAAAAATTTTTTTCTAAATATATGAACCTAAAACTGACTCAGTCGTTTTTAGAGGTTGTCGTTCACATAAGTACGCTACCACTTATGCAGTTCTCTTGGCATATACACTCCTTAATAAATTAAGGAGATTAGCCTTGAACTTCTTAATATTTCTATTAAGCACAGACTATATCTTATCCCACAGCTCTATCTGTTTGGGTCTACCCACTTCCACTAGCTTTAGTGTACTTCCCTCAGGAGGAATAGTCGTTGAACCTTACCTTTCGGTCTTGGCTGCTGATTGCCCATTATCTTAACACTTAGGATTTAACCTTATGTCATCTAGTATATTTTTTTCTGCTTTCGCCACTTTCACACTTGTACCATATTTTTTTATTTAGGTACTATGTTGTAGTTATACTAGTTTTAGGGGTTTCCAGCAATTCGAGTAGTATTGGATAGCTTTTTAAAGTTGCTACCTCTACATACATATTTCTATATATGCTGACTATACTTAATGGTCTAACTCATGACTGACACCCTACGAGTGCTAGAGTCACAAGTGTGCGACCATATTTTTTTAATCAAAATTTGAAAGATATTTTAATGAATTCAATATAGCAGCTGAAGGTGCATCCATTAAAGATGATTTCTTCCCTGTTATTATTTGTCCATCAGGCATTTCAAATGCTATAGCTGAAAGCGTTTTTTTGCTTATCAGACTTTTCTTCATTATTTAAAAGTTCTAATTTCTTTTCTTGCAAAAAGTAACAACTTTTTCTATCTTCTTCTTTTTAATCCTAAACTGTGCATTATAAATTCAGCTCTTTTTAAATGTTTCTAAATCAGTATTTCCTTTTTTTATAATCACAACCAGTTTTAAAAATATCTCCTTATTATTTCTTGTTGAGAGGCTTCCTTAACAACTTCATCATCAGTAATACCAAAACCTACTCTATTAACTCCCATGTCTGTAGGTGATTGATAAATTGATTTTTTTCCCTGTTATTTTTTTCAATTATTCTTTTTTTAATAAAGGAAAAAGCCTCAATATCTCTGTTATAGTTTACTGCAATTTCTCCATATTCTTCTAAATGAAATGGATCTATCATATTAACATCATTTAAATCAACTGTTGCTGCTTCATAAGCTATATTCAATGGATGTTTTAAAGGTACATTCCAAACAGGGAAAGTTTCAAATTTAGAATATCCTACGTTTCTTCCTCTTTTATATTCATGATAAAGTTGACTTAAACAAGTTGCAAGTTTTTCCACTACCAGATTCTGGAGCAGTTACAACAACTATCGGTTTTTGTTGTTTCTATATAGGCATTTTTTTCCATAACCTTCATCACTAACTATAGTATCAACATCACTAGGATAACCTTTTTGTTGCATAGTGTTTGTATACTTTTATACCTCTTCTCTCAAGTCTAGTGATAAAAAGGTCTGTAGAAGGTCTATCTTCGTATCTTGTGATAACAACACTGTTGACCTTTAGCTCATTTTCTCTTAAATCATCTATCAGTCTAAAGACATCCATATCATAAGTAATTCCAAAAATCACCTCTGATTTTATTTCTTTCAATATCTCCAGCATATACACAAATTATAACTTCTATTTGATCCTTAAGTTTATTTAGAACTTTTTATCTTAGCATTCTCATCAAAACCAGGTAAAAACCCTTTTTTGCATGAAGATCTCCTAAAAGTTTTTCCACCAAACTCAATGTATAATTTGTCATGCTTATTCACTCTTTCAAGTATATATTTAGATTGTTCTTCTAGATATTTACCGTGGTCAAAAACCTATTTTTCATTACAACATCACTACTCCCAAATTTTTAAAAAAATAAATATAAAAAAACCACTCTTATTTTTATCATAGATAAAGTATTTTGTGAATAACTTTAAATTTCTATTTTGTTAATTTTTTTCTTCTATAGCCTTATATGATTTATCCACGATTTCATCATAACTTAAGTCTTCAACTTTAATTTTTATCTAAGAATTCAATTGATATTTTTTTCCTGGTTTAGGAAAATTTTTTCCTGTAGGAAATAATTCATAAGCACCACTTATAACATAAGGTTGTACATCAACATTTAATTCCTTAGCTATTATAGCAAAAGATTTTTTTAAATTTATTCATTTTTCCATCTCTAGTTCTTAAACCTTCGGGATAGATGGCTACATTTTTTTATTTTTCTTTCAAAACTTTTGCAAGTATTTGCATGACTTCTGCAATATCTTTATTTATATCAACTAAAAACAACATTAGATGAATTTGCAAAAGACTTCATCATAGAACTTTTTAAAATGTGCTACAGTTGCAAGAAAAATATGTTTTTCTTTACTAATTTTTGAAGGTACAGCATAGTTAAATAAGAAACCATCTAAGAAACTTTGGTGATTAGCAACATAAATAGTTGGCTTGTCCATTTCGATTTTTTTCTTTTCCTTTAACCTTAACTCTAAAGAAAGTATTGAAAAAGAATACATGATAAGAATTTTTAAAAATTATAGCTAAGAAACTAGAACTTGGTAATTTCGCATCAGTATCTTTTATTAATGATCTCTTTCCAGTTTAAATTTCCAATTTTTTTCTTGATTTCTATTTTTCCTTTACATAATTAACAAGTTCTAATAATGATGGATGTTTAGAAATTAGATTTTTCTTCTTTTTACTCCAAAGTTTAAATCTAAGAAATGTTGAAATTCAACCATATCTAAAGAATCCATACCTAAAGTCTATTTCAATATGAGAATCAAAATATACTTCTTTTTTTCTTTAGCAGTAACTAAATATTTTTTTAATTTTTATTATATTCTTCAAAAATCAGGTTCAGGTTTTTCTTTCTTTCTTTTCGATTTTTTTCCTTCTAGCATATCAGCTATCATAAATCTTTTTAATTTTTTTCCAATCTTTGTCTTTTGGAAAATCTTCGTTTACTATCTTTTACATCTAATATCTTTTTTTATAGCCAGAACTTTTTTTGGTTATATTTATCAACAACTGACCATTTTAATACTTCATAAATGTTATCAACTTTTTTTCTTCCTTAACTTTATTAAAATCAGGATGTATAACTGCGGTTAAAATAGAATTATATTCAGTTACAACAACTTCAGCAATAAGGTTAGTCATAGACATTAATTTTTGCTTCTATATCAATAGGATTTATATTTTTTTACCATTTGATAAAGACTATCATTTCTTTCTTTCTAGCTGTTACATATAGATAACCATCTTTTTAAAGTTCCTAAATCTCCAGTATGTAACCAACCATCTTTATCTATTATTTCAGCTGTTGCTTCAGGATTCTTATAATATCCCTTCATTACATTTCTACCCTTAACAAGTATTTCATTGTCATCAGCTATCTTAACTTCTACATCTTTTTATAACTCTTCCTGCTGAATTTGGCATTATATCATCTTTCTAGGAGTATAGGAAATTATTGGAGATGTTTCAGTCATTCCATATCCTTCACAAATTTTTTTATTCCAAGAGTAAGAAAAATCTTCTGTTACCTGTGGATTTAATTTAGATCCTCCTGAAACGAAGAATTTAATATGTCCTCCAAAACCTTCACTTACTTTTTTTAAATATCTTCTTACTGAAACTTAAAGAGTTTATTTTTCTTAGCAAGTTTGAAAATAAATCTTGTTATTCCTTTTGAGTTTATAGTATCCATAATCTTTTTTTATGCATTACTTCCCAAAGTTTAGGTACTCCTATTAACATAGTTACCTTATACTTTTTTTCATTGCATCTATCAAAGCAACAGAAGACATATCATCAAGAAATACTATAGTAGCTGAATATAGAAGTGGCATTACACCTGTTCCTAAAAGTGGTAAAGATATGATGTAAAGGTAATAGTGCAATAGTTACATCTGTTTCTTCATACATCTTATACACATCAAGTGAATCTACATTTGCTAGAATATTATCAAATGTTAGCATAACTCCTTTAGGTTTTCCTGTTGTTCCTGATGTATATAAAATTAGTGCTGTATCTTCTTTTTCAGGTGAATTTAATAACTAAGTTAGCTTCTATATTTTCATCAATTTTAATTTTTATCAAATTCAATATCGTCTACAATAACAAGTTCAACTTTTTTTATTTAAGATAGTGAAAGCTTCCTCTACTTTTTTTCAAGTTGTCCTTTTGAAGTGAATATTTTTTTCAACTTCTGAATTATCTATATAATATGATAATTCTTCTGCTGTACTTGAAGCATCTATACAGACGCAAGTTGCTCTGCTGTCCCATATAGAAAAGAAACTATATAATAATTCTGGCCTATTTTTCCATGATAAATCATATTATTTGTAAATTCTTTTTATATTTGCATATTGTTTTTATTTTTGTATTTAAAAATAAATTCTTTATAGCTAACAGCATTATCTTTAAAATAAAGTGCTACTTTATTTTTTTGTCAGTTACAATTTGCATTTATTAAAAACCCCCTTCATTTTTTTATAAAATAAAACCTAATTTATTATAACAGATGTTTTAAGCTATCTTATTTTTTTATATTATACTAAAAAAATTAAGATTTAATTAAGAAATAAAATAAAATGGAACTACTGCATATTTAAACATATGATAGTTCCATTTTTTTATTATTTAAATATTTTTTTATAAGTAAGCAATTAATAATTTTTATAGTTTCAACAATTCCATCATTATGGCATCTTTCATAATGGTGAGTTGCATCTACATTTTGATCATATACAAGCATATTTAAAGTCAAATCCTTGTAATATTGCTGTTGTTGCATCTGAACCATATCTATTATGTACTCCTATTGTATATTGTATTTTTATTTTTTTATCAGCTGCTTCCTGAAGCTTTTTTTCTTAAAAGTATAATCATAAGGGCTTCTACTATCTTTTGCAATAATATTAACTTTCTTTTTCATCACCATGAGCATCCTCACCAGCAACAAGTCCAATATCAACTGCTATAAATTCATCTAAATCTTCAGGAAAAAAACTGAAACTCCATGTCCAATTTCCTCAAAATTAGAAAAAAATAAATATATAAATCAGTTCTTGGTTTTAATTTATTATCTTTTAAATACTTTAAATAAGTTAAAATTTGTGCTACACAAAGTTTATCGTCCAAGTATCTTGATTTTTATATAACCATTTTCTAAAAACTCTTGTACGTGGGTCAAGAGAAACAAAAATCTCCTTGTAATATTCCTAGTTTGAAAACATCTTCATCTGTTTTTTACATCTTCATCTATTCTTATTTCCATTGTTTCTTCTGTTCTTGGCATTTCTCTTGCAACATCACCATAAACATGGACAGAAGCTTTAATTGGAAGTATAGTTCCTGTGTATGTTTTTTTCAGAAAGAGTATGTATTGTTACATGTTCTCCTTCAACAGAGTCCCCAAGCGAAACCTCCAACATTAGTAATTTCAAGTCTTCCATTCTTTTTTTAACTTTTTTTACTACTGCTCCTAAAAGTATCAACATGGGCAGAAATCATTTTTTTATAATTAGAGTCTTTTTCCTTTAACATAAGCTATTAATGCTCCCTTTTTTTGTTATGTTATATTTTTTTACTCCCAAGCTTTTCTAATTCTTTTCTTACCCATTCAATAGCATTATGAGTATATCCTACTGGACTTGGTATTGCTAAAAGTTCAACTGTTTTTCTTTAATGTATATTTTAAATCTATATTCATTTTTTTAGTTCATCTCCTTATGATAAAAAAATATAGGGAGCCATTGTAATTTACAATAGCTCCAATAAAACTTTATTTAATTTCTAAATTTTTTTAAATTTATGCATAGTAGTTGGATCATATTCAAATCCTTTCACTCTCTTATTTATACCGATATTTTTCATTTTTATTGTATAAAAACAATAAGAGGAGAATCATTTTGAGCTATTATTTGAGCATTTTTTTAAAGTGTTCTTTTTCTTTCTTCAGGACTTAAAGCTACTCTTGCTGCTTCAACTTCCTTATCAAATTCTGGATTAGAGTAACGAGCTCTGTTTCCAGGGAAACCTATTGATTTACTATCTAATAAAGGATATAGAACTATATCAGCATCAGAAGTTCCTGAAAATCCATCCTCCCTAAATAAGCTGTAAAATCTCCTTCTCCAGTTTTTTTGAAGATATGTTCCCCATTCAAGAGTTTCAATAGTCATTTCAATTCCAACATCTTTTTAAATTAGCTTGAATTATTTGTGCCACTTGTAATCTTACTGGGCTATCATTTACATAAAGAGAAAAATTTCGCATCTTTTTAAACCTGATTTTTTTCAATTAATTCTTTAGCTTTTTCTACATCATAAGGATATTCTTCTAAACCATCGTAATAACCAAAAAAACATTTGGATTTACTATTGATTTTTGCAACTTTTTCCTCTTCCAGAGAAAAATAGAGTCGATTATACTTTTTCTTATCTATAGCATAGTTTAAAAGCTACTCTAAAAATCTTTATTATTAAATGGAGCTTTTTCTACATTTAAACAAATATATTCTGTTGCAGTAGTTGGTTCAGAAATTAATTCTAATTTATCATTTGCTTCTATTGTTTGAGTTGAAACAGGAGGCATACCAGTAGCAATATCAACTTCACCTGTTTCTAAAGCAGCAAGCATACTTGTATCTTCTGGAATAGATCTAAAAGTTATCTTTTTCAACTTTTTGGTGCTCCTTCAAAATAATCTTTAAAAGCTTCTAATTCAATCTTTTTCTCCATCATTATAAGCTATTAACTTAAATGCACCTGTTCCCATTGGAGCAATTGATAGATCATTTCCTGCTTCTACATATTTTTTTATTTACTATAGAAGTTATTGGGTGAGCTAAGTTATACAACATAGCTGAAGAAGGATTTTTTTAATAAGATTTTTTTATTTCATAGTCATTAACTTTTTTTCAACCCTATCAATTTCTTCTACCATTACTGATGCTCCAGGTTTTTCTTTCATTCTTTCAAAACTAAATAATACGTCATCTGCTGTTAATTCACTTCCATCATGGAATTTTACACCCTTTTTTAGAACAATGTCTAATTCCTTGTCATTTTTTATACTCATAACTTTCAGCCAATTCAGGTTTTATAGTTCCATCTTTTTTTCTCTTGAAAATAATGTATTATAGAATTGACGAGAAACAAGCAAATCAGGAATAGAGTTGTACATATGAGGATCAAGTGATTTAGGTTTTGCTCCTTGACCTATAACGATCGTGTTACCATTAGGGCTTTCATTTTTACTTTCTCCACACCCAATTAAAAAAATAACGAAAACAACATTAAAACATAAATAAACTTCTTCATAATATCATCTCCTTAAAAAAATTTTTGTTAGATTTATTCTGGATAAATTAAATTTTTCTTCTTTTTATATTATTTAATGTTTCTTCTAAAAAAATTTTTTTCTGCTTCATATCTTGCCATAGGCAAATTTTTGATCCAAGTAATTTCCACATTCAACTGCAGAAGCACCTGGAATATCTCCTTCAAATTTACTGATAAATTCAAAAAAAGTTCTTTTATAAGTTCAACTACTTCTTTTTGACTCTAATTTACCTTTTAAAAATTAGGTAAAGTCCTGTTCTACATCCCATAGGTCAAAAATAGATAATATCATCTTTTCTTGTAGGATGATTTCTTAAAAAAATGTAGCTCCTAAATGTTCTATTGTATGTAATTCTGCTATATTTATTACAGGTTCTCTATTAGGTAACTTCATTCTAATATCAAAAGTTGTTAGATAGTTTCCATTTATTTCATCAAGTCTTGACACATAAATTCCTCTATTCAATTTTTTTATGGTCGACTTGAAAGCTGGCAATTCTTTCCATATATTATACTCCTTATTTGTCTTCTGGTAAAATTTTTATTTAAAACTATTCCTACAAGTGCAGCTAATGCTAAACCTGAAACAGAAATAGTTCCCCAAATAGTTATATCTCCAATAGCTATTCCTAATACAAATATTAAGGCTGCTATGATTAAGTTTCTTGAGTGTGTAAAAATCAAGTTGTGCTTCAACTATTGTTCTTACTCCAACAGCTGCTATCATACCAAATAATATGATAGAAACTCCTCCCATTACTGGTTGAGGTATTGTTTGTAGTATTACTCCAAATTTTCCTATAAGTCCTAAAACTATTGCAAAACAAGCTGCTATTCTTAAAATTGCTGGATCATATACTTTTGTTACTGCAAGAACTCCTGTATTTTCTCCATAAGTTGTGTTAGCAGGTCCTCCTAAAAGTCCAGCTGCCATTGTTGCTAAACCATCACCTAGTAATGTTCTATGTACTCCTGGATCTTTGAAGAAATCTTTTCCAACAACTGCTCCATTAGTTGTTATATCTCCAATATGTTCTATAAATACAACTAAAGCTATTGGTGCAAGTGCAATAACACCTGTAAAAGTAAATTTAGGTAATGTAGTAATAGTTTCAAAAGCACCTGTTGGTAAACCTAACCAACTTGCTTCATGAACTTTTGATAAATCTACATCTCCCATAAAATATGCAACAACATATCCTATGAGAACTGAAATTAAAATTGGAACTAATCTAAAGAATGATTTTTTTAAGATACTAATAGATATCATAGTAACAACAACTACTAATGCAATAATTAAACTATCTTTATCAAATGTATTATTACTATATCCTGCCATGCTTAATGCCACTGGACTAAGTCTTAGCCCTATAACCATTATTATTGATCCTACAACTACTGGTGGAAAAAAATGATTTTATTCTTTCAACTCCAAATTTTAAAAACAATGAAAGACATAATAACATATACAAATCCTGCAGATATAATACCACCTTTTTAATATTGCAATTCCTTGTTCTTTAAAAACTAAAGCAGTTGCTCCTATGAATGCAAAAGATGAACCTAGAAATACAGGCACTATTCCTTTTGTAACACTATGAAATATTAAAGTCCCCACACCAGCACAAATAAGTGCTATTGACGGATTAAGTCCTGTTAAAAAAAGGCACCAATACAGTTGCTCCGAACATCGCAAGAACGTGTTGTATCCCCAATACAAGTTTTGTTTGTAAACTAAGTTTTTTTCCATTTTTTTCTTTTCCCTTTCCCTTCTTTCTTAAAAAAAGAGGCTGTTGCAAAATTAAAATTTTCAATCCTAAAGTAAAAAAATAAGTGAGTTACAGATAAAAAAATCAAATAGAATGAGCCGAGCAAATTTAGGAGTGTCTGAACGAAGTGAGTTTCCTAATTTGCAGCGAATTCTTGATTTTTATCGTTAAGAAATTTACTCAGTAACGAACTATTTTTTTACTTTTTGTGAATTTGCAACAGCTCTTTTTTTAAATAGTTATTTTGTATTTTTTTAATTTTTTTCATAAAAATTTTTGCTGTATCTATAATAAATCTTGTATGTGATCCAGTTCCTACTGCAATCCCATCTTCAATTACTTCAACATCAAATACTAATCTTTTTTTCTATCTATTTCTTTTTAAAGTAGATAGAACTTTAACAGTTTTTTTCCAACTAAAGTTCCCTTTAAGTGTTTAATATTTACTTCTGTTCCAACTGTTGTAAAAACCTTCTTCTAATTCCTTTTGAGCTAATCTTAAAGAAGCTTCTTCCATCCAAGCTATCATAACAGGAGTTGCTAATACTTCAACAGAACCTGAAGCAGCTTTAGCAGCAGTATCATTTTCTGTTACAACTCTATCAATTTCATATTTCATTCCAACTTCCAACATCTACAAAACCTCCTCCTTTTTTTATAAATTCTATAACAAAGATATCAGTGTGTCAATTTTTTTATTTCATTTAACTACACAAAGAAGAGCTCCACTTTTTTTAATGTTACCCTAGCTTCAGTTTTTTTCAATGATATTGCTCACACATCTTGTTTCACCTTTTGTTAAATCTAAATTTTTCAACATCATATTTAAAAACCTTTTTAAAGTTAAATCTTTAACTTTATCAGAAAATATAATGAAAGAAACTTTTTTTATTTTTTTCATATTAGAGAAATTATAAGATTTTTTTCTATTTTAAACATTTTTTTCTTTTTTTGGCTAACAAAAAAATTAAATTAGAATATCTATTTAACAAATTTATATTTGTAAGTTCATGATCAATACTTCCACCCAAAGCAGCTATTGCATAAATCTTATCATATTTTTTTCAATTTCATTTAATACAAGCTCACTATCTGTATAATCCTTTTTCAACATTAAATTTAATAAATTTAACATTTTTTTAGCATAAAAAAATCTTTTTACCTCATCTTTAATAGAATCTAAATCTCCATATATTTCTTTTTGGTATTAAATTTAATTGATAGGCAATATTTGCTCCACCATCGGCACAGTAAATATCCCCTTCTTGTTTTTTTCAATTAAATTAGAATAAAACTTTTTTTACTTCCTCTTAATTGACCATTGAAAAAAATAGATAAGCAATTTTTCATTAATCATCATCCTTTGATGTTTCAACAACTATAAATACTGGAATATGGTCAGATATGATTTGTCTCATAAGTTGTGGATCTTTTTTTCTGAAAAAAATCTAGAGCTCCACTTGAACCTGTAAATTCTGTTGTATATTTTTTTGACTAAAAAAAGAAATTATCATAAGAGTTTGCTCTTCCTTTAGTTCCAATAGTTGTTTTTTTATTGCAGGGTCTATAGCATAAGTAATTTTATCTCTATGCTTGTACATTGGTCTAAATGATTCATCTAATGCATATAAATTAAAAATCTCCTGCTATTAAAATATCATTTTTCTTTTTTTATCTTTATCTTGGAAATAATCATAGACATCAACCATTTTAAAGTTTTTCTGCTTTTTCTTTTGAGATTCATTATTTCCATAAATTGTATGAACTAAAACTAAAAGTAAAATCAAAAATTATTTATTTTGAATGTAGCTCCATAAGGTTCTCTTAAAAAGTGAACTTTTTTTCCATCTTTATAGAAACCTTCAGATTTTTATAAATTTAACCTTATCTTTTTTTGTACACATAACCAAAATATTCTTTATATTTTTGATGAACCAACACCAAAAGGTGAAATATGATATTCCCAAGTATTAGGATTTTTGTCTATTTAATTCATCAACCAATTCCTCAATTCCTTTTTTTATTAATAACTTCAACTAGACCTACTAAATCAAAACCTTGTAAAAGTTTTTGCTGTTTGAACCATATCTTTTTCAGAAGCCCCTAGTCTTAAAAATATTAAAAACTTGCTATATAAGCTTCATCTGCTGAACTCATAGTAGAAAACATAGTAAAAATCATAAGCACACTAGCAATAAATAGTGATAACTTCTTTTTTTAAATTAATACTTCCTTGCATTTCACTTCACTCCTTAAATAATTATTTTTTTAAAAAAATCTATAGATATTATACAGTGTTTTTTTCTAATTTTTAAAAGATACTATTCAGATTTAAATAATTTTTTTAAAAAGTCAACTAAAAAAAGATACATTTTTTTCAAAAATATGCTACAATTTAGGTATAATTTTTTTAGTAGGTGAATAGTATGATAGCAGCATTTTTTTGATATAGATGGTACGATATATAGAAATGCTTTTACTTATTGAACATTTTAAAAAAATGATAAAAATATGAGCTTTTTTTAAAGATGTTCAATATAGATTAAAAAGTGGAAGAAGCATATCAACTTTTGGGACACAAGAAAAAGGTGATTATGATGATTATCTACTTGATCTCGCTCAATTATATGTTGTTGCCATAAAAGGCTTACCTCTTAAATATAATGATTTTTATATCTGATCAAGTCTTATTATTAAAGGGGAATAGAGTCTATACATACACAAGAGAAATGATAGAATGGCATAAAAAAAGAAGGACATAAAGTTTTTCTTTATATCAGGAAGTCCTTCGTTTTTTTGGTTTCAAGAATGGCTAAAAAAAGATGGGAGTTGATGACTTTTTGCGGTTCTGTTTATGAAATTGATGAAGAAACTCAAACATTTTCAGGTAAAATAACTAAACCTATGTGGGATTCTGCACATAAACAAGAAGCAATAGAAGAGTTTATAAAAAAATATGATATTGATTTATCTAAAAAGCTATGCTTATGGTGATACTAATGGAGACTACTCTATGTTATCTTTAGTAGGTAATCCTAGAGCTATTAATCCGAGTAAAGAACTTATACAAAAGATAAAAAAAATGATGAAGATTTAAAATCAAAGATTCAAATTATAATTGAAAGAAAAAAAATGTTATTTATAAATTAGATCCAAATGTAGAATTGATTGAATTTTTAGAAAATTAACAGTGAGGAGAGTAGCATAATGAAAATTAAAAAAATGAAGTTAGATACGCTTTACAAATTGTCTATTATCTTACTTTACATAGAGATAAGGATATTATTTCATCAAATGAAATATCAGCTGAAGAAAAATATTCCAAGATTATTTTTGTTTACGTATAATTAAAAAAATTAGAAAAGAGCTGGAGTTGTAAAAAAATATTTAGAGGTGCAAAAGGTGGATATGTCCTAACAAGAGATCCTAAGAGACTTACTTTTTAGAGATATTATAGAAATCATCGATGATGACATAGTATTACAACCTTGTATAGATAGTTCAACTATCTGTTCTACTAGAGGAGCAAACTGTTCAATCAGACTTGCACTTAAAAAAATACAGGATGAACTATTAGAAGATTTTTGATAAAATCAATTTTTTATGACTTAATTGAGGAAAAATACAGGTTTATCTATGTAAGAAAAAGGGATTGTACAATAAAGGAGGCTGTTGCAAATTGTAACAGCCCCTTTTGACAAATAATCACTTCTTACTGGATATTGTTAGATATTTAAATTTGTACTTTTTCCATTTTTTTATTTTCTACCTCTTCTGAATATCTAGCAAGTACAAACATTAAGTCTGATAATCTATTTACATATTTTTTTGAATAAGTGGGTTTAAATCTTCTTGTGCTGCAAGAGAAACTATTCTTCTTTCAGCTCTTCTCACTACAGTTCTAGCTACATGGAAATGAGCAGCAACTTCATCATCACCAGGTAAAATAAAATGTGTTAATGGAGGTAATTTTTTTGATTATATTCATCAATGTATTCTTCCAATAATTTTATATCTTCCTCTTTGATTTGATCCTTCATCATTTCTTTTGCCTCTATCATCACTAGCTAAAATACCACCTAGAACCAATAGTTTATTTTTGAATTTCTTTTTAATCTTTCTTTTTATAACTTTATTTTTTTGTATAATATCTTGCAAAGGCCTATAAAAGAAGAAGTTTCATCTATGCAACCATAAGACTCAACTTTTTAAACTATCTTTTTCTTGCTGCACTTCCACCAAGTAAATCAGTTTCTCCTTTATCTCCTCTCTTTGTATATACTTTTTGTTATATTTACATATTTTTTTATCTTCCATATTTCCTCCAAACTAGAATGGGAATTCATCATCAGCTATAGATGTATTTTTCTATATTATCAGCTCCAGAATGAAATTCTTCAAAAATTAGAATTTTCTATAACTGTATCGCTAGGAGCTTTATAATCATTTCCTCCTGTGTTTGCATTTGTATTTGCTTTTTGATTCTCCAAATTCTACATTTTTCAGCAATAACAACATAAGTAGTTATTTTTTTACCCTCTGACTCATATTGATTCATTTGTAAACTTCCTTTAAGTAGAATTTTTTTCTTCCTTTTCTAAAAATATTCGCCTATAAACTCAGCTGTCTTTCCAAAAAGCTACACAGTTTATAAAATCAGCTGTTTGAGAATCAGTTGAAGTTTGAAAAGGTCTATCAACTGCTATTGAAAAATCTTGAGTACGCCTTCCCACTTTGTCCAAACTTTAATTCAGGGTCTCTAACAAGTCTTCCATTTTAAAAACAACTAAATTCATATTAATCTCCTTTCTGATATAAAATGTTATATATTTATTCTAAAGTTATTTTACAAATATGTCAATCTTTTTATTCAATATTCATAATATTTAAAATTTCTTTTTTTATAAAATAATCTTTGTACATCTATATCTTCATTAGGATTAATTTCAATTTTTATTTCTTTTTATAATTTCTCCTGGTTTTATTAGCTAAGATATAAATCCTATCACTTAAAAAAATATAGCTTCTTCAATATCATGAGTTATAAGTAAAGTTGTTAAGTTAAACTCCTTTTTTTAGATTGAGATACCATTTATGTAGCTCTTTTTTAGTTATAGCATCAAGAGCTGAAAAAGCTTCATCTAAAAAGGAAAATATTCCTTTTAAACATATAAGTTCTAATAAGTGCTACTCTTTGTCTCATTCCTCCACTTAACTGTTTAGGATACTTATCAGCATATTTTTTTCTAAATTGAATTGTTTTTAAGATTTTTTTCTTCCTTCTTCAAGTGCAACTTTTTTTATCTATTTTTGCTATAATTAGAGGCAAAAATTATATTGTTAATTATTGTTTTATGCTCAAAAGAGCAAATCTTTTTTTGTAACATATATGCAACCTTACCTATATAATCATCACTTCCATCAATAACTATTTCTCCACTTTGTTTTTTTAAGACACCAGCAATAAGATTGAAAAAGAGTAGATTTACCAACTCCACTACTTCCTACTATAGCAACTATTTCATTTTTCTTTAACATAAATATTTATATCTTTTTAGAATATGATTGTCTCCAAAAGAATAAGATAAATTTTTTTAATTTCTAATGTTTTTCTTCATTTTTGTCCTTTATTCTAAATAATCATTTGAAAAAAACCAGTATTTTTCCGGAATAGGATTCTTAGTTAATCCTTTTTCATTTAGCCAATTATAGAAAGCATTCCAACGAACTGGATCTATATATCCCCATTTATCTTTATCAGTTGCATATTGACTAGCTAGATATTTTTTTGAGATTCTATTATCATAGCTTTTTTTATTTTTCAAGTTCAGGAGCATATTTTTATTAAAATTTCAGCAGCTTCTTCTGGATGCTCTATAGCATATTGATAACCTTTTTTTATAGCTCTTAATATCTTTATAGCCTCTTCTTTATTATCCTTTAAATAATCGTTATTAGCGATTATAACAGGTGAATAAAAAGTTTAACTCAGGAGCATAATCTTTATAGTAAAAGAAATTTGTTTCAATTCCTAAACTATCTCCCATAATTTTTATCCCAAGCATAATATACAGGAGCTGCATCGAAAAACTCCATTTGATAGAGGAGTTATTGAGTTATCATCAGTATTAGGAACAAGTTCAACTTTTTGAGTAATCTCCACCATCTTTTTTTCCATTATAAATTGTAGCATATTAAGTTCTATAGGAATATCCCAAGTTCCATATTTATGTCCTGCTAATTCTTTTTGGACTATTGATATTTAAGTTTTTTTATTAGTTATTATTCCAGAAGTATTATTTTCTATAATAGCAGCTATAGCAGTTATAGGAGCTCCTTTTGCTAGTTTAGAAGCCATATAATCTTGAAAATATATTCCCATAGGTGCTTTATTATTAATAATTAAATCTGATGTGCTTTCATTTGCAGGTTGCTTTATATCTAAGTCTATTCCCTTCTTCAGCAAAATATCCTTTTTTTCTTTAGCAACAAAAAGTCCAGTGTGATTAGTGTTAGGTACCCAATCTAGTAAGAAAGTCAACCTTTTTCAATTCGACAGGAGCTTCTGTCTTAGCTTCTTCTTTCTTTTTCTCCACAGGCAGCTAACATAAAAAAATTGTAAAAAAATTCCAAATAACAAATACTTAATCTTTTTCATTTTCTTCCTCCTCTAAATATTTCCATTTTATAAATTTCTTTTCACTTCTTTTTAACAAGTTCCATACTAATTAAACTTATAGCTGATACTAAAATAATTATTGCAAACATAGTATCATAATCAAAAGCTTTTTTTCGCTCTTATCATAAATACACCAAGTCCTTCAAAACCTCCAAGCCATTCTGATACAACAGCTGAAATAAAAAGCATATGAAACACTCACTCTTAATCCAGCATAGAAGTAAGTTAAAAGCAGTTGGAATTTTTTTAAATGGTAAAGAATTTGCCACCTACTTGCATTCATAAGCTTTTAATAACTGTATAGCATCTTTATCACAATGTCTAAAAACCATCAAGTATGCTTATGATAATAGGAAAGGTGGTATTTATGACTATCAAAACAATTTTTGGTGTCATATCATAACCAAGCCAAAAGCACTAAGATAGGAGCTAGAGCTATGGTTGGAATAGTCTGTGTAAATATCAATAAAGGATAGACTATCTTGTTAATTATTTCAAAACTATCCATAATTATTGCTAAAAGACAAGCAAAGAAAATTCCTAAAGGCAAGTCCTATAAGAGCTTCAAGCATAGTTATTTTTAAAATGAAATAAAAAAATAGTGCTCTATCTCTCACAAAGGCATTAGCAATTTCTAATGGAGTAGGAAAAAAATAAATTTGGGTAGCAAGCCTAGATTTCCACAAACTTGCCAAACAGTTATTAAAATTATAATGCTAATAAAACTTATGTTTCTGTTTAAAAAAATTTTTTTCATATTTCCTCTTTTTCTATAATAAAAAAACTTTCTCAGGATAAGCCAAGAAAGTTGATTATTAAAGTGGTACTCCCTTCGTTGGCATTATCCAAATCAGGTACTATGGGTTTAAGAAAAAAAGGTTCTCATCTCAGCCTTAAGCTCCCCAGTACATATATTGTTATATAAATAATTCAGCTATCATACATCTAGCAGATCCTCCACCATATTTTTTTCAATAGTGTGTACATCCACTGGAAGAATAACATCATACTTTTTCTATTATATTTTTGCTCATCAGTTAAAAGCAGAATAAGCTGTTGCTGACATAACACAAATATTAACTCCTTCGTTATTAACAAGTTCAATTGTATTTCCTAAAAAAACTTTCAACTTGTTGTTCACTTATGTATACTATTTCTTTTTTTATCTTTTTTCTAGTTCATTTATAACTGCTGCTCTTTCTTCTAAGTTATCTATACTATCAGCACATAAAATAGCATAATTTTTCTCCCATAGCCATCATAACATTAGTATGATATATAGCTTTTTCTTTCATCATTTATTGTTTGATATGAATGAAAGCTATTTTTTTATAACCTGCATCTTCACAGAAAATATCTAAAAAGTTTTTCATTTGCTCTTTGAGATAAAGAACAGTATGCTTTTTTTATTCTTTCTATCTAATACTAAAAGCTCCAGTTCCTTCAAGAAAAAAATATTTTTCTTTTTCAAGTGAAGAATAATCAACTACATTTAAATCATCTACATTATCAAAAAAATCATATATTCTATCTGTTCTTTCAAGTCTTCTGTTTTTCTGCAAACATAGGATATAAAACAACAGTATTAGAATAATGTGTTGAAAACCAATTGTTTGGAAATATACTATCAGGTGTATGAGGTTCTTTTTCGTATCCTGTATAACTTTAACATCTATACCTATATTTTTTTAGTTTTTTTCTACCATTTTATCAAATTCAATTAAAAGCACTATTTTGAATTTCTTCTACTGTCTTATTATCTCTTTTTTTGATAATAATTATTTACTGCTGTTTCTTCATTAAAAGCAAATAAAGCAGGTCTTACCATTAAAATTTTGTTTGTTATATTTTTCATAAAGAGCCTCCATAGTCTTTTTTTGATTTTATTTTTTTCTTCAACATAACCCATTTCTTTTTAAAAATGGTTTTTCTTTTCTCCAGTCATCTTTAACTTTTACCCAAAGACCTAAGTATATTTTTTTCACCAAGTAAATCTTCTATTTCTTGTCTTGCTTCCATACCTATATCTTTTTAACATTTTTCCATTTTTTTCCAATTATAATACCCTTTTTGAGAATCTCTCTCAACATAGATATTTATATTGAACTTATCTTTTTTACCTTCTTTTCTTTCAACATCAATTATTTCAACTGCAACAGAATGAGAATTTCATCTCTAGTTTTTCAATAGAATTTTTTTCTCTGACAATTTCTGTTATTATTCTATAAGTTGACATGTCTGTGTACATATCATCAGGATAATATTTAACTCCTTCTTCTAGATAAGGATCTAAAGGCTTCTAATAATTGAGCAATTCCAAAAAGAATACATAGCTGAAGCAAAGATTATCTTATCAAATTTTCCTAATTTTTTTCTTCTATTTCTTTTTAATTTTTTTCTTCTTTTTGTTCATCACTTATTAAATCAACTTTATTTACAAGTAAAATTTTTAGGTTTGTTTGAATTCTCATTTATTCTATCCATAACAAACATATCTCCAGTACCTATTGTCTTTGAAGCATCAATTAAAAAGTATAACGTCCACATCTTTTTAATATATTGATTGCGATATTAGTCATATATTCACCCTAAAAAGATGTTGTGGTTTATGTATCCCTGGAGTATCAATAAAAAAATATTGATTATCCTTAACATTTAAAAATACCTTTTATATTATCTCTTGTTGTTCCTGCTTTATCTGATACAATAGCAACTTTTTTTCAGCTACCATTTTATTTATTAAAGTTGATTTCCCAACATTAGGTCTACCTACAATAGCTATAAATCCTGCTTTCATTAATTATCTCCTATTCCTATTTTTAAAAATAGATCTCTCTTATTTTTTTATTTATTTCTTCTTCATCTTCCTGAAGACAGTTTTTTTAAAGTTTTAAAAATCTAAATTGTATCTTTTTCAAGTCTGAAATTAAACTTGACTTTTTTTATATGAGCCAAATAGATATCTTTTTTTCTATGGCATATTTCTCATAATATTCTTTCAATTCCTTAGATATTTCAGCACTTATTTTATAAGTAACTATCTTAGAATTTCTAAAAAAACTATGATTTTTTTCAAAATTATATTTAAGCAAATCTTTAATTTCAATTTTCAAAAGATATTAATAAGACTTATCTTAGCTTCTGCTATCATTCTTGAAATTAGCTTCAATCTAACTTCATTAAAATTATCTGAGAGAGAGTTTATATAAGCTTCATATTCATTTTTTTAAATACTTCTGTCCTATTCTCTTTAGATACTTTATCATTTGTTTTTTTGTAAGTTTGTATTCAAAAATTTTTATCTATATATCTATTTTTTTAAAAAGAAATTTATAAAAGTTTCTTATCACACTATATTTTTCTTTTTAAAACTAGCCACACTATATTTATCTTCTATTTCTTTAAAAATACTCAATAAACAAGTCCTCATTTGAATTAAATATATCTTTTTCTTTTATTTCTCTAAAAAAAGAAAGATATTCATTTATATCCAACTTATAAGCTTCTACACTAGATTGTAATAGATTTTTTTAATTACTAAATTTTCTATGTATTTTTTTCTAAAATATCCACATTAGCCCTCATTTAACATTTTTATTAGCAATTTCTAAAACTTCGTCATTTATCTTTTTCTCCCACTAACATTCTTCCTATTTCTTTTTATTCTTTCATTAGCAGATAATTTTCTTAACTCTACTTATAGTTTTAGAATTTTCTACATATTTTTTCTATATAGAATTGTTGACTTGCTTTAGAAGCTATAACAGGAGAGTGGGTAATAGAAATAATTTGAGTACTATCTCCAATTTCTTTAAGTTTTTAAAAGCAATTTTTTTCTAACTGTTTCTCCACCAATACCTGTATCAATTTCATCAAAAAAATTAAAATTGGTATATTATCAACCTTAGAGAAAAATAACTTTAAGTGCTAACATAACACGACTAACTTCTCCACCAGATGCTATTTTTATTTAAAGGTTTTTAATTCTTGACCAACATTAGTTGAGATAAAAAAATTCAATTTCATCATAACCATCATTAGTCATTCTATCAACTTTTATTTCATCTGTACCTTTAATTTTGCATCTTCCATATTTAAAAAAACTTTTAATTCATTCAATAATTCATCTTCTATTTTTTTAAAAGCAATTTCTTTTCTTGACTTTGAAAGCTTTTTTTCAGCTAACTTATCATATTCAGCTTTAATTTTGTCTAGCTCTTTTTTGTAATTCTCTAGTTTTTAAAATCTCCACTATTCATATCTGATAGTTTCTCTTTTAAATCTTCTCTGTATTCAATAAGTTCTGCTAGAGTTCTTTTATACTTTTTCTTTTGATTCTTTTTAAAGTATTCATTCTTCCAGCAATCTTATCTAAATCACTTTCAGTGACTTCTATATTTTTTTAGAAATATCTTCAATTTCTCCAACACAATCTTCTAGCTCATAGTAAGCACTTTCCATTCTCTTAGCTAGTTCTAAATATCTTTCATCATATTTTCCAAGATATTCTATGTTTTCTGATAGATTCAAGAATAAAATCCTAAAAGCTGAATCATCATCATATTTTAAATATTCTAAAGCTTTCATAAACCTTTTTCTCTTATTTTTCTCTGCATTGAATACTTTCTTATATTCAGCCTCTAAAGATTTCATCTTCTCCATCTTTTTAATTTTAATTTTTCAATCTCTTCAAGTTGATATTCATAAAATTCTTTTTTTCTCTAAAGTTTCTTTTTTTATCACTTTCTATCTTTTTCAATTTTAGATTTAATTTCTCTATGTTGAGATAATAAACTTGATAATTTTTCTTTTAATATCTTTATCTTCTTTAGATAAAAAAAGCTATCTAGAAGTTTTATATGATTATTTCTATTTAATAACATTTGGTGAGAATGTTGTCCAACTATATCCACAAGAGTTGAAGCAATCTCTTTTTAAATCTGCTAAAGTTATTCTAACATTATTTACAAAAGGCTCTAGCTTTTCCCATTTCTATTATAATATCTTCTTATTATAATTTCATCACCATCAGTATCTATACCCATAGCCTCTAATTTTTTTCTTTTTGTTCTTCATCAACATCAAAAAAACACCTTGTGCTACAAGATTTTTCTTCTCCATCTCTAATCATATCAACACTGGCTTTTTTTCACCAATAAGTAAAGTTGATACCACTTAGGATTATTGATTTTCCCTGCACCAGTTTCTCCAGTTAAAACTATAAAACCTTTTCTCAAACTCAATATCTAACTCATCTATAATAGCTAAATTTTTCAATCTTTAGTTCTCTTAGCATAAATTTTTCTCCCCATTTAAGTTTTTTTCTCTTAAAACATCATAATAATTTCTTGCTTCAGGGTATAACTATTTTTTTAAACTTTCTTTTGAGTAAAATATTTCTACTTTATCCTCTAATTTTATTGTTTTTATGAGTATGTCCATCTATGTTAACTAAACCAAGTTGACTAGGTTCTGAAAGAGTTAAAACTAACTTTTACATCTCCTGATAAAATTATAGGTCTTGTATTTAGATTATGTGGAGCTATTGGAGTTATAATAAATAACTTCTGCTCTGGAGTAACTATTGGTCCACCAGCTGAAAGCGAGTATGCAGTTGAACCAGTAGGAGTTGAAATAATCACTCCATCTCCTTTAAATTTTTCCTAAAAAAACTTGTCATTTACATAGATTTCAGAGGCAACTATATTTCTTTTTTTATAGTATCTCTTGTTAAGAACACTTCATTTAAAAGCTTTATATCTTCTATTTCCTATACTTACCATAAAGAAAAAAATCTTTCCTCTATATTAACTTTATTTTTTTAAAATATTTTTCAAAAGATTTCTTTATACATATCTTTTTCTAATTTCTGTCAAATAACCTAGAGTTCCTGAATTTATAGCAATAATCTTAGCTTTTCTTATTCTTTATATTTCTAAAAGCTCTTAGTAAAGTTCCATCTCCACCTATAGTAACTATATAACTTGCCTTATGTAGATTTTTCTTCGTCCAGTATTTCAAACTCTTTTTTTATTTTTTTAAAAAAATTCTAAAAAGTTCTTTGTATATATTTATAGCACTTTCTTTTTTTCATTGTTGTAAATAATACTTAATTTTTATCATTTCCCTTAATCCTTAAAATGTTGGTAATGGGTCTATCGCCCTTAAATTCGCTCTCAATTCATAGTATAGATTAGGTTCTTTTTTTCACTAGATAGTCCTAGAACCCCTATTGTTTGTCCAGCACTTACTTTTGAATTATATCCAACCTTTATTGCTAGTAAGTTTCCATATACTCCTATCATTCCTCCACCGTAGTCTATCATAACAACCTTTCCTAGTCCTTCAAAGTTGCTAGCATAGATAACTGTTCCTGCCTTTGCAGCTACTATAGGATTCCCTACTTTACCTCTAATTTCTATACCATTACTTTCTACAACTCCTGCCTTCTTTTGTCTAAAATAAACTACTATTGGTCCATTTAAAGGCTTCATTGTTTTTCCTGTTCTCTTATATGCTTCAGGATTACTAATTTTTTGCATATCAACTGTTGCAGCTGCTTTTATTTCTCTAAGTTCTTGCTTTTCTTCTTCTCTTAATTTTTTTCTATTTCTCTTTTTCTTCTAATTCAATATCACTTGTATCAACTACAATTGGTACTTCAACTGGTTTTAGTTGGTGTTTTTAGGTTTTATTTTCAGAAGGTTTAACACTATTCTTCTTAGCTTCAGCTTCTTGAGCTGCTTTTTTTCACGAGCAGCCTTTTTCTCTTGCTGCTTTTTTTCACGAGCAACTTTCTCTCTTGCTGCCTTCTCACGGGCAGCTTTTTTTCACGAATAGCTTTTTCTCTTTCAGCTCTTTCACGAGCAGCCTTTTTCTCTTGCCTCTTTTTCACGAGCAGCCTTTTTCTCTTGCTGCTTTTTCAGCAGCTTTTCTAGCATTTTCTATTATTATTCTTTCAATTTCTTTAGAAATTCTTTGTTTTTTTCTTTCTTTAATTTTTTTCAATAGAAGATTGATGACCCTTTCTTTTCTACTTGTAATTTTTTTCTTTTAATTTATTTTTGTTCTTCTTTTTTTGGCATCCATTCTTCTAGCATTTTTCTTTTAGTTGATTTTTCAAGTTTATCTAACTTAATTTTTTTCAGCTTCTATTTTTATCTTGGCTTTTCTTTTTATATTACCTGTAACTTTTTCTATATAGCCCATTCTTTTGTAAATCCCCATAAAGAACTTCTCTATAGTTTTTCATAAGAATAACTTTTTTTCTGGAAGATCTCTACGATGTACTTTACTATATTTATCCCAAGCAATTATCTTTTGCAATAAACTCAGATTCTTTTTCTATCATGTTCATCTTCAGAAATTTCAAGATTTTTTTCTACCATAGTCGATATTCTTCTTAACTACAGTTATTTCTTCTTCTATTTCTTTTTCTTTCTTGTACCATTTTTTTCTATTTCAACTTCTGTATCTTTTTATCATTTTTTTCAATTTGAGAAGTTTCAGTATCAATAGCTTTTTATTCTTGTATTCTTTTTGTTCAATTTCCTGATCTATATTCTTTATTCTTTTATTCATATCTTTTTACAGTTGCTGAATTAACATTGGCTGATATAAGAAAAGAATAAGAATAATTTATTAAATGTCGTCATCTTCAAATTCATCATAAAATTCATCCTTCTTATCTTCAATTTCTTCTTCATAAAATTCATAGTCTAGGTCATCATCTTTTTTTCTTCTTCATATTCTATTCTTCCAAGATTAGCTGGAATTAGCCATACTAAGAAATTTAAAAATTGCTATTGCTCCTATATGCCATAAAAAAATATTTCTCTTAAAGATAACAATGATGAATTAAAAATTTGCATTTGTTACATATTTTTCTAAAGAACACATAGATATTAAAAAAATATTAAAGGTAGCTACCACACTTGATAATGAAAAAGGAATCAAATTTTTTTAAATTTAGATTCTTTAATATTTTTCTGCATAATCTAAGCCTGTATTAGCATTGTTTAGAAATTCTATTGCTACTCCTAAGTTAAATATAACTATAGTTACAAGAGCTGTTAAAAAAATGAAAAAAACAGCACTACCTATTTGAGCAATATGAATTATATCACTTTGTTCTTGAGATTGTTTTTAAATAAGGTTCATCTTTATAAACCTCTTTAACTTCTTCTCTGGCTTCAATTAGTTCTTGAACCCCATTCATCAGCTCAGCACTCTTTTACAGATACTATTAAAGAGTCTGTAAGTGGATTACTTGCTTCAGGTATTGAAATATTAAGCTCATTTTGTAAATTTTTTTAAAACTTTCAGATTTATCCATAAATCTAACTGAACGAACACCATCTATATTCAATATATATTTTCTCTATCTCATTTCTTTTTTTCTTCATCAAGATTATTCTGCAAGTCAACTATTATAAATGAATTAATCAAAGTTTCATTAGATACTTTTTCAAGTTCAATGAAAAAAACTTATAAAAAAATATTTAAAGAGACAATTGTAATAACTATAATATAAAAAAACTCTATTTTTCAATCTATTTATATATGGGATATCCTTTTAATCCATAACCAAATAACTTGTACATAACTAACTCCTTCTTATTTATAAAATTTACTCTATCTTGTATTGTAACATATATTTTTAATTTTTTTATAAATAAAAAAACCTTTTTAAATTTATATTTTAAAATATAAATTTAAAAGGTTTTTCATTATGCTAACATTTTTTTCAAAATTTAAATTTATTAGTTACCAGCTCTTAAAAGCTTGAATTTTTTTCGAAATCAGAAATAACTTGTTTTTGTTGTTCCATTTCAGCTTCTAATTTCTTTAAAGCATCTTCATATTTTGAAGCTAATTCTTCATATTGAGATTTATAGAATCTTGTGTTAGCTTCAGCTTGAAGTCTTTGAGCTCTTTGAGATAGTTCATTGTAAACTTGTTCATTTTGAGCTAATGCTTGTCTAGCAGCGTCAGCTTGTGCTCTTTCTTCATTAAATCTTGCTTCTTCTTGAGATGCTAAGTTTTGATATTCAGCATCTAAAGCTTGTAATTCTCCTACTAAGTCAGCTGTGTTTGCTGCAAATGCAGATGCAGATACTGCTAATACTGCTAATAATAAAAATTTTTTCATTTGTGGTACCTCCCAAATTAAATTATAATAAATTATCCTTACATTGATAATTATACATAAAATTTTTAAAAAAATTACAATATTTTTTTAGTATCTCTTAAATTATTTTTAAATTTCAATTATTTTTTTCTTGATTTTCTTCTTTAGTTTCATTAGTTTCAAGAGTAACTTTTTCATTAGCTATATCTGCTATTAATTGATTATAAAGCTTGTCCAAATAGATTTCTTTTTAACATCATTTAATATAGTTTCTTTAGCTTCTTCAAAAAGTAGCTTGTCTTTTATCTTCTTTATCTTTTTAGGTAAACTATATGGAATCCTTCTTGTACTGGAACTAAATTTTGCTAAAATTACATCCTTTTTTATTTTTCATTAAAAATTTCTTCAGCTATAGCTGGATGAATATCAGTTATAAATATAAAATTATCATCAACATTTTTTTGTGTTAGATCTGTTTTTTTCATCATTTTTTTCTTTAATTTCATTAAAATTAGCCACAGTAACTTCTTTTTAATAATTTTTTTCTGCCTTATCTTGTTCTCTTATAAAGATAGTATCTAGTTTAACTTTTTCAGGGAATGTATAAAATTCCTTGTTTTTCATCATAGATTTTCTTTAAAACTTCATCTTCAATTTTAGTTCCTTCTACAACTTTTAGCAGCTTCTCTTTCTAAGAAATATCTTATAAAAAGAGTTTCAGTCTGTAAATTGATTTGTTCAATTTCAAAAACTAGAATATTCTGCCTCCTTAGCTTTTTTTAATAGAATATTATGTAATACTTTATCGTCTTCCATAATCCCTCCAAATTTTTATTATTTTTATTAGATTATATCCTATGCTATCATATTTTTGATTTTTCAAGATATTCTATTTATTTTTCAGAACTTTTTTTATTTTTTTGGATTATTTTTATACATAATTAGTATATTTTTTTATCAAAAATATATTTTTTTAAAAATTTCAATTGAATTTTTATATTAAATCATAGTAAACTTATGTAAAGTATTAATTTATATATTTAATTTATTAACACATATAAAAAAATAAATTTTTTTATTTATACTATAATTTGGTTTACAAAAAAATTTAAATAATAAATGAAAGGTGGTTTTTAATTAATGGATGCTTGGAGAGGTTTTTAAAAAGTGGTGATTGGCAAAATAATATCAATGTAAGTGATTTTTATTAAACACAACTACACAGAGTATAAAGGAGATGAATCCTTCTTAGAAGGATCAAACTGAAAATACTAAAAAAACTTTGGGATATTTTTAAGTGGTATGTTAAAAAAATCGAAAGAGAAAAAGGAATCTATGATGCTGAAACTAAAATTCCTTCTAAAAATCGATGCTTATGGAGCTGGATATATAGATAAGGATTTAGAAAAATAGTTGGTTTACAAACAGATGCCCCTTTAAAAAGAGCTATATTCCCAAATGGTGGATTAAGAATGGTTGAAAAATTCTTTAGAGGCTTTTTGGATATAAGTTAGATCCAACTACTAAAAGAAATATATGAAAAAAATATAGAAAAAGCCACAATGCTGGAGTTTTTCTCTGCTTACACACCTGCAATTAAAGCTGCAAGACATACAGGAATCATAACTGGTCTTCCTGATGCTTACGGAAGAGGAAGAATCATAGGAGACTACAGAAGAGTTGCTCTTTATGGAGTAGATAGACTTATAGCAGAAAGAAAAAAAGAGAATTTGATGCTTATGATCCTGCTGAAATGACAGAAGATGTTATTAGAGATAGAGAAGAAATGTTTGAACAATTAGAAGCATTAAAAGCATTAAAAAGAATGGCTGCAGCATATGGTTTTGATATAGGAAGACCTGCTGAAAACTGCTCAAGAAGCTGTTCAATGGACTTATTTTTGGTTACTTAGGAGCTATTAAAAGACCAAAATGGAGCTGCAATGAGTTTAGGAAAAAAACTGCTGGTTTCTTAGATGTATATATAGAAAGAGATTTAAAAAGAAGGAAGAATAACTGAAAGAGATGCACAAGAGTTTATAGATCACTTCATCATGAAACTTAGAATTGTTAGATTCTTAAGAACTCCTGAATATGATCAATTATTCTCTGGAGATCCAGTATGGGTTACTGAATCAATTGGTGGAATGAATAACGAAGGAAATTCTTGGGTAACTAAAAATGCTTTCAGATACTTAAATACATTATATAACTTAGGAACTGCTCCTGAACCAAACTTAACAATTTTTATGGAGTGAAAGATTACCAGAAAACTGGAAAAGATTCTGTTCTAAAGTTTCAATAGATACTTCTTCATTACAATATGAAAATGATGATATCATGAGACCTCAATTTGGAGAAGACTATGGAATAGCTTGTTGTGTATCTCCTATGGCTATAGGAAAACAAATGCAATTCTTCGGAGCAAGAGCTAATTTACCTAAAGCATTACTATATGCTATAAATGGTGGTAAAGATGAATTAAAGAAAGAACAAGTTACACCAGCTGGAGAATTTGAAAAAAATTACTTCTGAATACTTAGATTTTTGATGAAGTTTGGGAAAAAAATATGACAAAATGTTAACTTGGTTAGCTTCTACTTATGTAAAAGCATTAAATATCATCCATTATATGCATGATAAATATTCTTATGAAGCATTAGAAATGGCTTTACACTCATTAGATATTAAAAGAACTGAAGCATGTGGAATAGCTGGACTTTCAATAGTTGCTGACTCACTAGCTGCTATTAAATATGGTAAAGTAAGAGTAATAAGAGATGAAGATGGAGATGCTGTTGATTATGTTGTTGAACAACCATATGTTCCTTTCGGAAATAACGATGATAGAACAGATGAATTAGCAGTTAAAGTTGTAAGAACATTTATGAACAAAATCAGAAGTCATAAAATGTATAGAGATGCTGAACCTACTCAATCAGTTCTTACAATAACTTCAAACGTTGTTTATGGTAAGAAAACAGGAAATACTCCTGATGGAAGAAGAGCAGGAGCTCCATTTGGACCAGGAGCAAACCCTATGCATGGAAGAGATACTAAAGGGGCAGTTGCTTCTCTAGCTTCAGTTGCAAAATTACCATTTGAAGATGCTAATGATGGAATTTCTTATACATTCGCTATAACTCCTGAAACATTAGGAAAAACTGATGATGAAAAGAAAAATAACTTAGTTGGACTTCTTGATGGATACTTTAAACAAACAGGTCACCACCTAAATGTTAACGTATTTGGTAGAGAGTTACTAGAAGATGCTATGGAACATCCTGAAAATTATCCACAACTTACAATAAGAGTTTCTGGATATGCAGTTAACTTCATTAAATTAACAAAAGAACAACAATTAGATGTTATAAACAGAACTATCAGTAGCAAAAATGTAATAAAAATAAATAGGGGAGAATTTTTTTCTCCCTTTATAATAAATTGTAAAAAGGAAATGATGATATGCAAGGTTATATAAATTCATTTGAATCTTTTTGGAACTAAAGATGAATATGGAATAAGATTTGTAGTCTTTATGCAAGGTTGTCCTTTAAGATGCTTATATTGTCATAACGTAGATACATGGGAGTTAAAGGATAAAAACTATATTTATACTCCAAAATGAAATTTTTAGCTGAATTAAATAAGGTTAAAGCTTTTTTTAACAGGAGGAATAACAGCTTCTGGTGGTGAACCACTTATGCAAGCCTCTTTTATATTAGAGCTTTTTAAATTATGTAAAGAAAATGGAATACATACTGCTCTTGATACCTCTGGTTTTTATTTTTTTAATGATCAAGCAAAAAGTTTTTGAATACACAGATTTAGTTTTATTAGATATAAAACATATTGATAAAGATATGTATAAAAATTACCTCTGTTGACTTAGAGCCTACTCTTAAATTTATTCAATATCTTCAAGAAATTAATAAACCTGTTTGGTTAAGATATGTTCTTTTTACCTGGTTATACTGATGATGTAAAAAGACTTAAATGACTGGGCTAAATATGTTTCACAATTTGATGTAGTTAAGAGAGTAGATATTCTTCCATTTCATCAAATGGCTATTTTACAAATGGGAGAAAACTAATAGAGATTATAAATTAAAAGATGTTTCTACTCCCTACAAAAGAACAAATACAGAAAGCTGAGGAAATCTTTAAAAAAATATGATTTACCTCTTTATAAAGAAAGAAGCTAGATATTATTCTAGCTTTTTTTATTATTTTTTTCAAAAACTATTGACATTTCTTTATTTTTGATGTATCATTACTCAAAATAAGAAATCAATAACCATCAAGAGAAACTGAGGGACTGGCACTTATGACGTTTCAGCAACCTATCATTAGACGAGGTGCTAATTCCAGATAGATGGAGATTAATAAAAAAACTTTTAACTAATCTCTATCACTTGCTTATGGTAGAGATTTTTTTATTAAAAAAATTATAGGAGGTAAAAATATGTCTACAGATCTAAAAAAATTTAGAAATAGAAACTCAATTAGTACAATCATTAGAAGAATTTGAAGAAGGTGAATCAAGAACTATCCCTTTAGTTCAAAGTACAACTTTTAACTACACTAACCCTGACACATTGGCAGAATTATTTGATTTAAAAAAATTAGGATATTTTTATTCAAGACTTAGTAATCCAACTGTTGCTGCTTTTTGAAAATAAGATGGCTATACTTGAAAAAAAGGAGTTGGTGCTTTTAGCCTTTTGCTTCAGGACAAGCTGCTATAACTGCTGCAATATTAACTATTTGTAAAGCAGGAGATCATATAGTTGCAGTATCTACTCTATATGGTGGAACTATCACTCTTTTAGCCTCAACATTAAAAATTATGGTATTGAAACTACTTTTTTAAATCCTGAAGCTAGTGAAGAAGAATTTAAAGCTGCATTTAGAGAAAAATACAAAAATATTATATGGAGAAACATTAGGAAATCCTGAAATGAACACTTTAGATTTTGAAAAAAATAGTTAAAGTTGCAAAAAGAAAAAGATGTTCCAACTATAGTTGACAATACTTTGGCTAGTCCATATCTATGTAATCCTATTTCTTATGGAGTAAATATAGTTGTTCATTCTGCTACTAAGTATATAGATGGACAAGGAAGTGTTTTAGGTGGAGTTATTGTTGATGGTGGAAACTATAATTGGGATAATGGAAAATTTCCTATGTTAGTTGAACCTGATGCAAGTTATCATAATATGAGTTACTATAAAACATTTGGGAATCTTGCATATATCATAAAAGCAAGAGCAAATATTCTAAGAGATATGGGAGCTGCTTTAAGTCCATTTAATGCTTTTTATTCTATTAAGAGGTTTAGAAACTCTACATTTAAGAATGGAAAGACATAGTGAAAAATGCTCTAGCATTGGCTACTGCCTTAGAAAAATCCAAATATTACTTGGGTAAAAATATTCTAAACTACCTAGCCATTATTCTTATAAAAAAATGCTGAAAAATATTTAACAAAAGGTGGTAGTGGAGTAATTTTTAGTTGGTGTTAAAGGTGGTAGAGAAGGAGCAGAAAAATTTATTAAAGGGCTTGAATGGATAAGAGCTGTTGTTCATGTTGGAGATTCAAGAACTTGCGTATTACATCCTGCAAGCACTACTCATAGACAATTAAGTGAAGAAGATTTAATTAAATGTGGTGTATTACCAGAAGCAGTAAGAATCAATGTTGGTATCGAAAAATATAAATGATATAATAGCTGACATTGAACAAGCATTAGCAAAAATATAAAAATAAAGAGGCTGTCACAAAGTAATTTAAAAGTAAAAAAATAGTTCGTTACTGAGTAGATTTCTTAACGATAAAAAAATCAAAAGCTGAATTTCGAGCTGAAAGCTCAAAATGACAAGTTCATTAAGACTCAAAGATCGTTTCGCTCGACACTCCGACAATTACTCGAGCTCATTCTATTTGATTTTTCATCTAAAATCTACGTTCGTAACTCACTATTTTTACTTTAGATTAAAAATGTAATTTATGACAGCCTTTATTTTTTGAGTAAACTTTTTATGAATCAGTATAAGAATTATAACTAAAGAATAAATATATATCAATTTTTTTGATTTTCATATTCTATGGATAGATAACTAAATTTAGAGAAAAAAATCTATAAGATAAATTAAAAAAATTATATGAAATTTTAATGATAGGTTTTAATAAAAAAATGATAAATAGAAAATTTTTCTAAAAATAAAGCTATGTAGTTAATTGATATATAGAAACTTGCTAAAGGTAAAAGTATCAAATTTGATATTAAAGATAAAAATTGTATTGTACTAAAAGTAATAAACTGTTATGGGTATTAAAAATATTTGAATAGTAGTAGTAAATAAAAAGTAATCTAAAAACTTTTTATTTTTATAGTTTATTTTTTTCTAATATAAGGAAAAAAATATATAATGGCTATCATGGCTCCATAAGATAGCTGAAAAGAAAGGGAGAATACGACTGTAGGCTTAATTAAAATGGATAAATAAGCACTTATAATAAGGCTTTTTAGCTAAATCTATCTTCTCATAGACTAATTTTCCCTAGCAAATATACCAAAGCCATTATATAAGCTCTTGTAAATGATGGACTTTCTTTTTATTGAAAAAGTAATATAGACTAAGTAAAAGTATAAGTGACACTTCAAGTACAATTTTATTCTTTATTATTCTTTCTTTAAGATAAAATAAAAAAATAGCTATGACCAAGCCTATATGTAAGCCTGACATAGCAAAGACATGTGATAAACCTATATATCTTATCTTTTTCTTGTAAACTCTTTTTAATCCTGCTATTATCGCCTAACAATATAGCTCTATTCAGATTTTTTTGTTTCATATAAATATCCTTCTTCAGCTCTATTAAATAGAACTTGAAGATAATTTTCTAAAAAAATTATTTCTCTATCTTTTTCAGATTTAATATCTTCAAGCTCAATAAAATAAATATTTTTTTATATTCTTTAATAGATTTCACTAAAAAAATACCCTTTATATTTTTCCATCTTCTTTATAACCTAGTTTTTCCATATATATTTTTCAAAGGATATTTATTATTAATTTTTAGATCCTTAACTTTTACCATCTACTAAATTAAAACTCATTCTATATACTTCTTTTGAAAAATCTCTGTTATTCTAACTCCTGTTGCAATTCTTAACATTAAAATTATTACTAAAAATGTCAGTAAGAATAATTTTTTTCATAAGAAATCACCTTTATTTTTGTCTTTTGATTTTTAATTTTACTCCTAGACCTAAACTTTTTTCTAATAACTTCTTCAGAATATTTTTCTATTAACTTTTTACTCTTTTTTTAGGCTCTTCTTTCTTTAGTTCCTCTGTTTTTACTTCTTCCTGTTTAACTTTCCTCTTGTTTTTATATCTTCTTTTTTAGATTTTTCTAATATTTCTGTATTTTTTTAGAATCCTCAATTTTCTGTATTTGTAACTATAGCCTCAGGTTCTTTCGTAGTATTACTATCTTCAACTACATCCCTCATAACTGCAAAATAATCTACAAATTTTTCTGATTTTTCTAAAACTCAAATGTTGTTTGTATTCAGCTTCTTTTTATAACATCCAACATTATTGAAATATTTTTTGATCAGGATTTTCAAACTGTTGGAGTACTTGCACTTGGTGTGTTTAAAGCAGTAGGAATTGTTGTTACTACTTTTAGTTGTTTCTCTAGGTTTTTCAAGCTCAACAATATTTTTGAGGCTTTTCCTTCAAAAACAGGTGCTAATTTGCTTTAAATAGTAACTTTCTTCAATATATTCTTCATCATTTCCATAGATGAAATAAAACTCTTCCATGTTTGATATAGTTAACTATTTCTTTTAGTTAGAGCAGCAGGTAAAACTGGACAACCTAAACTTCTTCCTGCAAAACCATACTTTTTAATATATTCATCATTAACTATATCTCCACCATGAATAACTATTGCTCTTGACTCTGCATTTGCATTTATATTTTCTTCAAACCTTTTAATCTTAAAGAATAACCATAAGCTCCCATTATATTCTCCTAAAGTCAAAAAGAAACCTAATGAACTTTGATAAGAGTTCGGATCATCTGAAAACTCTAAAGGAATTTCTAAACCAGAATTTTTAGAATGAGCAACACGAGTGGAATAAACTAGTTTTTCTTATTCAAATCCAAGACATAAAATCTTTCTTCGTTTGAAGGTTTTAGTATAGTCTATTATAACTAAAACTCCTGGATTTTTTTATTAGGTATTTGAACATATCCTAAATAAGCTTTTTTTGGAATATAGAATAGTCTATTTTTTTCCTTTTATATTTAAAGCTATCATAAACAGATTTTAACATCTAAAAATTACTTTTTGAGGTTTAATATCTGTTTCTGTAGTAATCATAGTATTTTGATTTATACTTTTCTAAATTTGTCCCTTCAGAAAAAAACTAAGACTTTGATATAATTAGTAAGCTAAGAAATATTAATGCTTTTTTCAAGATTTTTCCCTCCACATCTTTTTGTGATAATTGCTTTATTTTTTTCACTTTTTTTGGTTTTTCTTGAACTTTTTCAGTAAATTCTTCTTCTAAAAAGTTATAGAAATTTTTTTGAATTATCTGAACTATTCGTATCTAGATAAATTCTATACAATATTTTATTAGCTTCCATAGTTGGTGGAAAACGATAACATATCTCAGAATTTTTTTAGCAAAAGCTAATGAGTTTTCTTGGAATAAAATGCATAATCAACTTCATATAAATCTACACTTTGAAGTGAACTAATGGCATCATCTTTATATTCAATTTTTTTAGATATTTCAGAAAAAAATTATCTAATTTTGCTAAAGATATCTAGACCTGTCTTTTCCAATATTTGTTTTTATAATTGGGCATAGCAATAGTAGAATTAACAACTTGAGAAATATTTTCAATTCTTCTACGTCCCTATTACAACTAATTCATCTTTAAATAAATCTTTTTGATTTAAAGTCTTTTTTTAAGATTTTTAACACTTTTCTTTTTTTCATTAGTTATTATAATATCATAATCAGACATATTCTTTAGATCATTTATTTTTAACTTGGATTTTTACTTTTCATTTCTTTCAAATTTTTTTAGTAAATTTTCCAATAAAATACTCTATTTCTTTATCTGTATAGACATTTATAACTTCTCTTGAAGACCTTTGACAAGATCTTATAAGAGAAAAAAATTCCCAAATAATATAATAGCTAATATTAATAAAATCCATTTTTTTCATACTTTTCTCCTGTATTAAACTGTTTGTTCTCCACAAATTGAAGTTGAAAAAAAGCTTCCTTTAATTTCTTTTTAAATTCAATTTTTTTCCAAGTAAATACATCATCTTAGTTAATCCCAGCCTCTGAAGTTATATCGCTTCCATTTATAATACCTAATTTTGAAAGTTTATCTGTTGATTCATAAAGAGGCATTCTTACACTACCAGATATACATTGTGTTATATCTAAAATAGGAATTTCCTTTTTCAACTATAGTTTTTTAATGTATTTATAAAATCTTCACTTGTTGGAGTATTACCACTACCATAAGTTTTTAATATCAGATGCCTTTTATATTTTTTTATTACTTTCAATAAAAGCTTGATATATAATTAGGATTTAATCCTGGAAATAATTCTAATAGAAGCACATTGGCATCAATATTTTTTCAACATAAAATTTTTTTCTGTAGGAAGTTTTTAAAATTCTATCTTTTTATAACTTTTTATTTCAGTAGCAATTTCAGCTAAAGGTTGATAGTTTGGTGACGAAAAATCCATAGTAGTTATTACTATCCGTTTTTTTACTTCTATTTGCTCTCATTAAACTATCTCTAAAACAGATAGTTACTTCTGGAATAAGTGGAATATCAAATAGTTTATGTCCCTGCAATATAGATAGAATTTATTAAATTTTGTAAACCATCACTTCTAGGATTTACCATTGGAGCTTGAGCTCCAGTTAGAACAACAGGTTTTAGCTAAATTTCTTTCAACAAAAAAATGATAACATAGAACCTGTATAAGCCATAGTGTCAGTTCCATGTAAAATAACAAAACCTAGATATTTATCATAATTTTTCTTCAATAACTTCTGCAAGCTTTTATCCAAAAGTCAGTAGTTACATCAGATGAATCTATTAACTTTTCAAATTGATAATAGTCTGTTGGAAATTTTTTTCTAACACAGAATAGCCCTTAGTTATTTCAGCCCAATTATATGCTGGTCTTAAAGGTTTTCCAACCATTCCTATAGTTCCACCTGTATTAATTATCAAAACTTTATTTTTCCATTTTTCCTCATTCTTTCTTAATTAGAGTTCTTATTATCTTCTAGAAAATTTTTATAAGAACCTTAGCCATTTTTCAGTAAAAGGAGAATGTCCAACACTCTCAACTATAACAAAGTTCACAATTATTTAATTTTTCAGATAATCTATAAGCTGAAGAAACTCTAGTATTAAAAATCTAAACGTCCATGAGCTATCTGAATTGGAATATCTTTTTATTTTATCAACTCTATTTAAAAATATAGTCTCTATCTTCCCAAAACATCTTATTATAGAAAATAATGTGCTTCTATAAGAGCAAGAGAAATTTCAAAATTTTGAATATCTTCTTCTAAAGACCAAGTATATTCAGATTCCATAGTTCTTAATTCAAAAACGACTCCAAATTTTTAATTGCTTCATTTCTAAGTTTAATATCATCTGAGAAAAAAATCTTTTTGTGATAAGCTTTTAAGTAAATCATCTTGTTCTTCTTTAGGAATAAAATCTTTAAAAGACTTTAAATTCAGCAGGATAGATCTCTGAAATTCCTTCTTGGAAAATACCATTTTACATCACTTTTCATTAGCTAAGAATATTCCCTTGTAATACCATTCTTTTTACTCTTTCAGGATGATGTATAGCATAAGTCAGACCTAAAGTTGAACCATAGCTTCCTGCAAATATAGTCCATTTATCAATGCCTATATGTAATCTTATCTTTTTCCATGTCTTCTACAGAATAAAAAAATATTATTTTCTTTTTAACTCAACAAAAGGTAAACTTCTACCACAACCTCTTTGGTCAAATAAAATTATATGATAGTATTCAGGATCGAAAAGAATCTTCTTGCTTTTTTTCCACAGCCTGCTCCTGGATCTCCATGTAAAAATTATAGGTTCTCCATTAGGATTTCCACATTCTTCTACATAGATACTATGAATATCACTTACTTGTAACATATAGGATTTAAAAGGCTCTATTGCTGGATAGAAATCATAATTTTCCCATTTTTATTCCTTTCTATTTTTGAAAAAAACTAAGCTAAGTTAATAGCTTAGTTTAATTTTGACATAATCAATTCATTTACAATTTCAGGGTTTGCTTTTTCCCTTAGATAGTTTCATTACTTGACCAACTATACCTTTTTAGAACTCTTGGTTTTCTACCTTCGTCTGCAGCCTTTATAGTCTTCTATCATTTTTTTGATTATTAGCTAGAACTTCTTCTACCATTTTTTTCAATTTCACTACTATCTGATACTTGAACCATTCCTTTTTCTTTTTACAATAACTTTCAGGATCTCTATTGTCAGTTAAAAGCAATTTCAAAAAGTTCTTTTTGCTATTTTTAGATGAGATAATATTTTTTTATCTATTAAAGTAATTATCTTAGCAAGATTTTTCACTGCTAATAGTAAATTTTTCTATATCAATATTTTGATGTTTTAAAACTCTTAAAACTTCTGTCAATATCCAGTTAGAACTTAATTTAGGATTATTTGAAACTCTTTACAACTTCTTCAAAAATAATCTGAAAGTTCCATTTCTTCTGTTAAGATAAGAGCATCTTTTTCATCTATTGAATAAGCATTTTTGAATCTTTCAACTTTTTGCAAGTCTTGTTTCTGGCATATCTTTTTTTAATTTCTTCAATTTCTTCATCAGTTATAAGAAGTTTTTAATAAATCAGGTTCATTAAAAATATCTATAGTCCATAGCTTCTTCTTTTGATCTCATAACTCTAGTAATTTGGTTTTCTTCATCCCAAAGTCTTGTTTCTTGATCAACTTTTTCCACCATTTTTCTATAAGTTCTATTTGTCTAGCTATTTCATAGTCTATTGCTCTAGCAACAGCTTTAAATGAGTTTAGATTTTTAACTTCAACTCTTGTCCCAAAAACTTTAGAACCTTTTTCCATAACAGAGATGTTAGCATCACATCTAAGTGAACCTGTTTCCATAGAAACATCACTAACTTTAGTATACTTTTATAATATTTTTTAAAGTATTTAGATACTCATAAGCTTCTTCTGAGTTTCTCATATCAGGCTCAGAGATAATTTCTATCAAAGGGATAGAAGCTCTGTTAAAGTTAAGATATGATTCATTTTTTTCCGTGTATAGCCTTAGCTGTATCTTCTTCTATTTGAACCTTTGTTATCCCTATTTTGACTTCTCTACCTGAATTTAATTTAAATTCTATATATCCTTTTTCAGCATAAGATTTTTTTCAAATTGTGTGATTTGATAATTCTTAGGTGCATCTGGATAAAGTAATTTTTCTATCAAAAGCACTTTCATTATTTATTTGACAATTAAGAGCAAGTGCTGCTTTAACTGCATAATCTACAACTTTCTTGTTTAATTTAGGGAAGTGCTCCAGGATGTCCTAAACAAATTGGACAAACATGAGTATTTATACCAGTCTCATCATAGTCTGATTTACAACCACACCATACTTTAGTACCTGTTTTTTTAATTGTAAGTGAACTTCCAGTCCTATTACTGACTCCCATTCTTTTTATCATAATCTATTCTCCTTATTAATCCAATTTAGGTAAATTTAATCTTCCTATTTTTATTTTTCAAGTGCTGAAGAAACTTTAATCAATGTTCCTTCATCAAAAGGTCTTCCCATAAATTGTACTCAACTGGTAAATTATCTAAAAGTCCTCCTGGTAATGATATTGCAGGGTATTCCTGCTAAGTTTGCTGATATAGTAAATATATCTTCTAAATATAATTCTATTGGAGTTTTTACATCAGATAACTTGAAAGCTACACTAGGAGCAACTGGTGTTAAAATAACATCTACTTCTGCTAAAACATTTTCAAAGTCTTGTTTTATAAGTGTTCTTACTTTTTGAGCTTTTTAAAGTAAGCATCAAAAGAAACCTGCACTTAAAAACATAAGTTCCCATCATTATTCTTCTTTTTACTTCAGCTCCAAAACCTTCAGTTCTTGTTTTTAACATATAGACTTTCTAAATCTGTATAATCTTTTGCTCTATACCCATATCTAATTCCATCAAATCTAGCAAGGTTTGAACTTGCTTCTGCTGGAGCAAGTACATAATAAGTTGGAACAGCATATTTTTGTATGAGGTAATGAAACTTCAACAATCTCTGCTCCTAACTCTTTTTAATGCATTGACAGAATTATCAACTATTTTTTTAATTTCTGGGTTTTAATCCCTTCTATAAAAATATTCTTTAGGTAATCCAACTTTTAAACCTTTAATATCTTTATTTAAAAATTCTGTGTAATCAGGAACTTCATTTTTTTACTAACTGTTGCATCATAGTCATCAGCTCCTGCTATAACATTCATACAGATAGCTACATCTTCAACAGTTTTTGCAAGTGTTCCTATTTGATCAAGAGATGAAGCAAAAAGCCATAAGTCCATATCTTGAAACTCTACCATAAGTTGGTTTTAAACCTACAACTCCACAAAATGAAAGCAGGTTGTCTAACACTTCCACCTGTATCAGAACCTAGAGATATAGGAACTTCTTGAGCTGCTACCGAAGCAGCTGCTCCTCCACTACTTCCTCCAGGAACTCTATCTAGATCCCAAGGATTAGCTGTCTTATGATGATAAGAAGTTTTTAGTAGTTGATCCCATAGCAAATTCATCCATATTAGTTACTCCAAGGATAATTGCATCTTCTTCTTTTTAATTTTTTTAACTACTGTTGCATCATAGATACCAACATAGTTTTCCAAAATTTTTAGAACAGAAGTTGATTTTCTGTCCTTCCATTAAGATATTATCTTTTTATTGCAAGAGGAATACCCTGCAAGTTTACCTAATTTTCTCCATTTTTTTCTCTTTTTCATCAAGTTTTTTGCTTCTTCTAAAAGCTAACTCTTTTTCTCAACGAAACAAAGCTTTTTTTACTTTATCTTCTATTTTTTTCTATTCTTTCATAAAAATGAGTTTACTATTTCTTCTGCTGAAATTTCACCTGATAAAAATTTATCTCTCAATTCCTTAGCAGTTAATTCATAAATAAACATATCTCCTCCTACTCCCCAACAACTTTAGGAACTACAATTGCATTTTCAGCACTTTCAGGTGCATTTAATAGTACTTTTTCTATTTCTATTGATGCTTTTCTCTTCTCTTTTCTCTGAAAATTATTTACAACATCATTTATATGAACTAAAGGTTGAACTTCTGATGTATCAACCTCATTTAGCATATCAATATACTTTTAAAAATATCATTTAACTCTACCTGAAACTTTTTCTATTTCTGCTTCTTCAAATGATAATTTTTGATAATTTTGCAATTTTTAAAACTTCTTCCTTTGTCAGTGACATATCTTCCTCCTAAACTGAATACAAATATTCTATTTCTTCTTTAGTTAATTCTCTATACTTACCCTTCTTTTAAATCTCCTAAGGAAAAGTTCACCTATTTTTTTCTCCTTAACATTAGAACTTTATATCCAAATTTTTTTCTATCATTCTTCTAATCTGTCTATTTCTACCTTCTCTTATAGAAATATACATAGAAGTTTTATTTTTTATCATATTTTATTCCAGATACTTTTAGCAGGTAATGTTTTTCCCATCTTCTAGTAAAACACCCTTTTTCAATTCTTCTATCTCTTCTTTTTTTACTTCACCAAAGACTTTTTATATAATATTTCTTATATATTTCAGACTTAGGATGTACAAGTCTATTAAATAACTCTCCATCATTTGTAAGTAAAATTAGACCACTTGTCATATAATCAAGTCTACCAATAGGAAAAAAATTCTTTTTATCTGTTTTTTTATTAAATCTACCACTGTTTTTCTACCTCTATCATCAGATGAAGCAGATAAAACTTCTAAAGGTTTATTTAACATAAAATATACCTTTCTCTTCAATTCTTTTTGTTTCTATTTTTCTTGTTATCTATATAGATTTCATCATCTTCAGTAACATCTATACCAGTACTTGCAATAACTCCATTTACTTTAATTCTACCTTCTTCTATATATTTATCAATAGCTCTTCTTGATGCTATTCCAAGTGAAGATAAAAAAATTTATTAATTCTCATCAGTACTTATATTCTCCATATCTTTAATTTTTATCTTTAAACAAATCATAATCTGGTAACTCTCTTATATCTCTAATACCTAGATAAGATAAAAAAATTTATCAGTTACCTCATATAAATTAGCCTTTTCTACCACTTTCCTGTCTACCACAATTTCTTACAAACTTTTCTTTCTTCTAAGTTTGAAATAATCCTATCAACAGAAACTCCTCTAATACTTTCTATTTCTGATTTTGTAATAGGCTGTTTATATGCAATTATTGATAAAGTTTCTATTGAAGCTGAAGATAACTTTTTTAGGTTTAGTCTCCTGTTCAAAATAAAAATTTATAACCTCACCATATATAGGATTAGTTGCTAAATAAACAAGGTCAGCATCAACTTCTATGTTGATACCACTATCCTTTCTATCATCTTTTAATTCTATAATTATTTTTTTAACATATCTTCAACAGAAATCTTAAAAAAATCTAGCTAAATCCTTTATTTTTATTTTTCATCTCCACCTAAAAAAATATAATTGCCTCAACTTGATTTTTGATACTCATTTTCAATAGCCTCATATTAGTATTCTGTTTCAGTTGAAACTAGAACTCTACTATATGTAGAAAAATCATTTAATAATACTCCTATACCGTTTATAACAGCATTTAAAGGATCTTCAGCAACTGTAACTTTTAAGTTTAAAGTCCTGATGATATTTTCTTATCTATTCCTCTAAGTAATGCTCCACCACCACTTATATATATACCTTTTTTTCTTTATATCTGCTGCTAATTCAGGAGGAGTTTTTTTCAAAAAAATAACTCTTATTTCTTCTATAATTTCTTGAACTAAAGCAGATAAAGTTTCAACAAGCTCTGATGAAGTTAATGTGATATCTTTTTGGCAAACCATTTTAAAAACATATTTACCACTTACATCAATTTGTAATTCTTCTGCTTCAGGATCAACAGTACCTATTTTTTTATTTTTAATATCTTCTGCAGATTTTTTTCTCCTATTAATAAATTATGTTTTTTTGTCTAACATAATCAACAATAGCCATATCAAATCTATCTCCAGCCACTCTGAAAAGATGATTTTTTTACAACTCCACCTAAAAGATACTACAGCTAGTTCAGATGTTTCCTCCACCAATATCAACTATCATACTTCCCTTCAGGCTCAAATATGTTTATTCCAACTCCTATTGCAGATGCCATAGGTTCTTCAATTAAATAAGCTTCTCTTGCTCCTGCTTCTCTAGTAACTTCTATAACTGCTCTTTTTTTCAACTTGAGTTATTCCTGCAGGAACACAGATAATAACTCTTGGTTTATTTAAAAATTGTTCCAGATTTTTATTCTTTTATAAAAACATCTTAACATTTTTTTCAGTAACTTCATAATCTGCAATAACTCCATTTCTTAAAAGGTCTTATTGTTTCATAAATATTTGGAGTTCTTCCTATCATGTGTTTAGCTTTTTCACCAACTTCAAAAAGTTCTTTTGTTTTTTTGAAGAAATAGTAACAACTGAAGGCTCTCTTAAAATTATGCCCTTTGTTTTTCATATAGATTAATGTATTTGATGTTCCTAAATCAATACCCTAAATCATCTGAAAATACTCCTAAAAATATTACCCATAAATTTTTTTCATTTTTACACCTCTTCATTATATTCTATCTATTTGACTTATATTATAACCATTTTTTTCTTAGATTTTTTTAAAAAAATTTGAAATAGGGAAAACCCATTATTGCAAAATAATCCCCTTCAATCTTTTCAACCAGTACTCTTCCCTTGTCCTTGTATTCCATAAGCTCCAGCTTTATCAAAAGGTTCTGAAGTATCTAAATACCAATTTATTGTTTCATCATCTAAATCAAAAAAATTTGACTTTACTAATTACTACATCTTTTTATAACTATATTTTTTTGAAATATTTTTTTAAAAACATAGGCTGTTATAACCTTTATGTGTTTTACCTGATAAAATCTTTCAAAAAAGCTTTCTGCCTCTTCTCTACTTTTTTAGGTTTTCCAAAAATTTCTACCTTCTAGTTCAACAACAGTATCTGCTGCTAAAACAAAATTCATTGACATTTTTCTTTTTTGCTATTTTATCTAATTTTTTTCTCAGCAATATCCAATATCATTTCACTTATTTCTTTCTTTTATCACTTATTTCTTCTATGTCAGCAGTTAAGACTTTAAAATTAAAACCCATATCTCTTAAAATTTCTTGCCTTCTTTTCTAGAATTTTAGATGCTAATATCATTCTTCTTCATCCTCTATTGTTACAGTTCTTCTAAAAACTATTCCCTTTCTTATCTATTTTCTTTCTTTTACTTTTAGCTTCATTTTCAATCTTTGCTTTTTTTATTCTTTTTTTGTGGGAGAACTAGTTTTTTTTCTTTTCAGATTTTACTGTACTTAATTTTTTTCACCTTTTTTTCAAGCTTTTTTTCTTGTATTTCAAACTGTTCCATAAGACCTAGAATTCATTCCAGCTCTTTTTTTCTTTTCACTTTTTCTTTTTTTCCTTAGCTCTATTTATACTTCTTATAAGAGGATCCAAAAACCATCAATAGAAAATAAAAAGAATGCAAGTCCATATAAACCATAATAAAAAAATAATGGAATGGAATTTGCTTTAAATCTCAATGATAAATTTATAAATTCATATAATAAATATGTAGGTAAATATCCTATTTTATACTCAAATAAAGACTTATTTATTAAGTTTCTTATAAAAGTCAGCATTTATTTCAAAACCTGGAGCTGTTCCAAAGATTAATTCCTAAATTTGCTAATATAAATATATATGCTATGATAAAAAGAGTATATATATATAGTACAATCTTAATTCCCAAAAAGTCTTTTCTTTTTATTTTTCTAGCATAAAAAAACAAAAACCATATAAAACAAAAGAAAAAGAAGAGTTGGTATCAACATTAATCCCATATAATTATATAAATTTTCGTATATTCCCTTTTCTAATAAAGAGGAACATCACCGAAAAAAATCCCACTATTAAATAAAGTAAGAATAAAAAAATAAAAAAATAAACATATTTTTATTCTTTTTCAAAACTTCACCTCTTTCAAAAATTAATTAAACTATTTAAATAACGCTTTTATAATACCATATATATTTTTTAGTTTTCAATCTATTTCTCATATATAAATTGTTTTTTTGTACTAATTTTTTTATATTTAGAATGTAAAAAGAGCTGTTACAATTGTAACAGCTCTTATAAATAATATTATTGCTTTTTTTGAATATTTGCTTAAATATTCATAAAATAATCTAGCTGGTCCATTTTTTAGTGAACGTTCTATGAAACTCATCACTAGAATCTTTAAAAAAATCTATAGCAATAAGAGTTGACAGATCCATGAGCAAAAGATCCCAACAAGTATGTAACAATTCTTCTTGCTTATCTTTATCAATTGATATAATTCTTTCATCTGTTCTAAGTTCTTCACGAATTACATTCAAAAATTCATCAATTAAAGGGACTTTTAACAGTATGTCTTGAAAATATCTGTAAAAAAAGTTGTTTTTCTTCACGAGCAAAAACACAAATTCCCATACCTATATCAAATAATTTTTATTCCAGTTCTTTCTTTTTAATAGATACTCAATAAATAATTTTTTTAGTTCTAGCAACTAACTCTGCTTTTTAGTACTTCCATAGAACCAATTGATTTATATATAGGAGCTGGAGATGAATCTAAAAGCTTTTGCTACATTTCTAGCACTTATAGCATCATAACCTTCTTCTTTAAATAATTTAAAAGCTGTATCTAAAAATTACTTCTTTTGAAAATAAAACTTTTTTTGGCATAGTTGACTCCCTATTAATAATTTAAAAATTTCTTAGTTACAGACAATCCAAATGCAGTAATCTCTTTATGATATTTTTTTGATTTATCATTAACTTTATATTTTTTTCTTTAAAAGTTTCCATCTTCTTTATCATAAATAAAATGAGCTACTGAACCTGTAATTGATAAAGTTTCATCATATTTATATCTAAGACCTGCACCTAAAGTAACAGAATTTAAAAGCATATTCAGTGTCATTGAAAGAAGAGTTTTTTTAGCACCTGTTCTAGCATAGTTTACGACTTCCTATTAGAGTAAATTTATCATTTAATTTATATTCATTTCCTAATGCAACTTTCCCAACCATTTTTATAATCTCTACCATGTTTCATGTCCACCAAAAAGTTGTTACTCTATCCATTTTAGCATGACGATTAAAATAATAGTTAGCTGATGTTGAAACTAAATAATTATCTGTTACTTTATATGATGCTCCTACTGATAGTATAGCTGGTAAATCTCTTCTTATTTTTAGAATTTATAGTATATTGTGGATAGAAAAGTAGATAAACCTATATTAGAACCTATTATATCTGCTGTTTGTAATTGATTTTTCAGAACCTTTTAGCTTTAAAATTCATCTTTTATTCTTGAATCATATCTTGCAGCTAAATTTAATTTATCATTTTACTTTATAATTTACACCTAATTTGGAATCCATACCCCCAAGCTTCTCTTTTAGAATCTAAATCTCCACTTAAACCTGCTTTTTGTAAACCATTCATTTTAGTTTGAAGTACAGTTAATGCTTCAGTAGTTTTTTGTTGTTTTATAGCCGCTATTTGAGTTGCAGAAAGTCCCAGAACCTTGAGTTGCTGCATCTACTGCTTTACTAACTTCTTGTGCAACTTGTCTAGCTTTAGCTTGTTTTATATGCTGTAGTTGGATTAGTTCCTATATTTCAATGTACCTCTTTAAATTTCTTGAACCATGTACTATTCTACCAGCTATTGAAACTGATAGTTGATCGTTTATTGTAAAAGCTCTACCTAAAGTTGCTTGTTCATATAAATTTTTTCCTGTTAAAGTTGAACCTTTATCATATACTCCTAAAGGTTTAAATTGAGTCTAAATCTGATAAAACATCTATTCCTGATACACCATCATATTCTAATTTTCCCCCACCTGCAAGTCCACCAAAAGTAAAAGAAATAAGCTCCATTATCATCAACTGAAGTCAATGAAACATTTGGAATTAATTGATTTAAAATAGCTTTATGCTCTTTTTCCTTTATATGACATTTTTTTCATGTCCATCTTGCAAATTGTAAACCAAGATGTATATATTTTTCCTTTATCTAATCTTGAAAGTCCTGCTGGATTGTAATAAGGTGACACTTCATCTATCATACCTGTTTGTGATTGATTTGATAAATAATCTGGACTATAGGTTTGAATATGATCTATTGATGCTCCATATAATCCACTTGATAATATTCCTATTAAAAAAACAATAACTTTTTCATTTTTCCCTCCATATCTATTTGAAAAAAAGTATTTAAAAAAATAACATACCAATAATAATATAACAGATGTTTTTTTCTTGTCAAATAAATATTAGATAATTTAAAGTTGTATTTTTTTATACTAAAAATTGTATAATATAGAAACGAAAAGGTGAATTTTTATGTATAAATTATTTTTTTATCAATTTTTTTATAATTATAAAGTTTTTCTCTTTTTGCTTTAGAAAAGTAATGAAATAAAAGAAGTTATTCCTATACATAATGAAAATATAGCAACTGAAGAGAGATATTTTAGTTGAAAGAAATAGTCTCAAACTGATGAAGAAGATAAAACTTTATTTAGAAAAAGCCTAAAAATAACTATAATTTAGAAGAATTAAAAAGCTAGTAATGTAATAAGTACTAAATAAAGATTTAAAAGAAAATAAAAAAAGAAGAATATACTAATGATGTACAAGTCTGAAGAAATATCTGATAAAGAACAAGTAGAGATAACAGCATTAGGTTCTGCTATGGGAGCTGTTGATTTAGGAAAAAAATTGAAGAAAGAAAAATTTAGAATAGGAGCTGGTGTAGGAAGTTCTAGTAATAATCAAGCTGTTGCTGTAGGAGTTGGTTATGCTCCAACTGATAGATTTAGAGTTAATACAAAATTTTTCTACTTCATCTACTTCAAAAAGAGCTTCTGCAATTTCTATTGGAGCTTCTGTTGATCTAGACTGGTAAAAAAAGAAATGAGGCTGTTGCATAATATAATCTTAATTCAAAAAGTAAAAATAAATGAGTTACGAATGGAAATTTTTAGATAAAAAAATCAAATAGAATGAGCCGAGCAAATGCAGGAGTGTCTGAACGAAGTGAGTTTCCTGATTTGCAGCGAATTCTTGATTTTTATCGTTAAGAAAATTACTCAGTAACGAATTATTTTTACTTTTTGTAATTACAACAGCCACTTTTCTCTTATTTTATAGTTTCAACTAACTTAGCAATATCATCTGCATTTAATAAAGCTTCATCTACATTTATAGAGTAAGAATAAGTTCCATCTGTCCAACTAGCTACAGATATGTTACCATCATTACCTTTTTTCAGTAACTTTCTAGTTCTCCAACTTTAACTACATTTTCTTCTTTATATTCATTATAGTCTCCACTTATATCATCAGTTCCAACTGCTTTTTCTAATACGAAGTCCTTCATGAGTTTTTTTCTGCATCAAAAGTAAATTACTTCTATCATATCATCTGCTATAGCTTGAATAACAAGCGAGTTATAATCTGCATATTCTGTAGGAGCTTCTAAAGAAAAAAACCTGCTATTTTAGCTGCTTCATCTAAAGTATCTACTATTTCAAATGGATTAGGTACTCCCATAGTCTTGTGCTTTGAGTAGTACTTGCTTCTGTTACTTCTTCTGTTACTTCTTCTTTTTTCCACAAGCGACAACAGCTAAACATAATAATAACATTAACAATATTTTTTTCATATAATTACCTCTTACTTATCAAACTTTAATTGCAGCTTCATCAACTACATAATCATAGAAGTCATCAAGTGATTTTTGAAAATTGATCTTTAGATCCAAATCTTCTGATATTAACTTCTTTATTTTTCTACTTCATTTTTTTCCAATTATTAATTGCATAGGAATTTTTATATCTTCCATTTGCTTCTCTTATCTTATATCCAATAGTTTCATTTCTATCATCAAGTTCTGCTCTAATTCCTAATTCTTGTAACTTAGCCATAATTTCTTTTTGCATAAGGGATGCATTCATCATTAAGAGTTAGACTTTAACTTGAACTGGTGCAAGCCACATAGGGAAAAGCTCCTGCATAGTGTTCTATTAATATTCCTATAAATCTTTCTATTGATCCATAGATAACTCTGTGAAGCATTACTGGTCTATGTTTTTCTCCCATCTTCACCTATATAAGTTACATCAAATCTTTCAGGTAAGTTAAAGTCAAGTTGAATAGTTCCACATTGCCACATTCTTCCAATAGCATCTTTTATTTTTGAAAATCTAATTTAGGACTATAGAATGCTCCATCACCTGGATTTGATTTTTATATTTTTCTTCCTAATTTATCTAAAAGCACCTGCAAGTGCAGATTCTGCCATATCCCAAATTTCTTGAGATCCTATTGCTTTTTTTCTGGTTTTAGTTGAAAGTTCAATTTCATATTCAAAACCAAATAATTTACTATAGAATTTATCTATAAGATTTACAACACCTATAATTTCATCTTGAACTTGATCAGGAGTCATAAAGATATGAGAGTCATCTTGAGTAAATGATCTTACTCTCATAAGTCCATGTAATGCTCCAGAAAATTCATGTCTATGAACTTTTTCCAAGTTCAGCAAGTCTTGCTGGAAGATCTTTTATATGAATGTAATTGGTGTTTAAAATGATAAAACTCCTCCAGGGACAGTTCATTGGTTTTATAGCAAATTCTAATTCATCAATTTCTGATGTATACATATTTTTTCTCTATAGTTGAAACCAGTGTCCTGAAATTTCCCATAATTCTTTATTAAGCATTATAGGAGTTTCTAATTGTAAATATCCCTGCTTTTTCATGTTCTTTTTCTCCATAAGTCAATTAGAACATTTCTAAATACCATTCCTTTTTGGTAAGAAGAATGGGAAACCTGAGTCATATTCACTTATAAAGAATAATTCTAAGTCTTTTTCCTAATTTTTCTATGGTCTCTTTTTTTCAGCTTCTTCCATAAATTTTAAATGTTTCTTTTAATCTATCTTCATTAGAAAAAGAATATCCATAAATTCTTTGAAGCATTTTTATTTTTTTGAGTTTCCTCTCCAATATGCTCCAGCAACTGTTCTTAATTTAAATGCTTTTTAAATATCCAGTTGAAGGTACGTGTGTTCCTCTACAAAGATCTGTAAAATCACCTTGTTTATAGAAAAGATACTTGTTCTCCTTGAGGTATTCCTTCCACAATTTCAACTTTATATTTATTCTTATCTACATCTCTAAAAGTAATCAATAGCTTCATCTCTAGGTAAAACATATTTTTTTCTAATTTTTATATTTTTCCTTTTACTATTCTTTTTCATTTCAGCTTCAATTTTTTTCTAAATCTTCTTCTGTAAATTGTTCTACAGGATCAAAGTCATAATAGAATCCATTTTTCTATAACTGGTCCTATTGTTACTTTAGTTTCTGGATATAGTCTTAATACAGCTTGTGCCATTAAGTGAGCTGTTGAGTGTCTTACTATATCTTCTCCTTCAGGACTGTCAATATCTATAAATTCTACTTCTGCATCATGATCTAATACATATGACATATCAACATTTTTTTCCATCAACTTTTTGCTCCAACAGATTTTTTTAGCAAGTGAATTAGAAATTCCCTTAGCTATTTCAAACATATTGATATTACTATCATATTCTTTATTTTCTCCATTATATTTAACTAACATATTTTTCCCCCTTGTAATCCTTTTCCTTCCTTTCTTTCTACTAGTATACAGAAAAAAATAAGTGAATTGCATTCTAAATTTTTAGATAAAAAAAATCAAATAGAGTGAACCGAGCAAATGTCGCTGTGTTTGAAGCTAACTTGTTGCAAGTTTAGCAATTGCAGTGAACTCTTGATTTTTTTATCGTTAAGAAATTTAGCTAGCAATGAGCTATTTTTCTGACTTAATAACTATTTTTTTAATTGACTTGGTCTATCTAATAAATATCCATCTGGTCTTGTAGAAGTATTACCACCTGTATTTTTAGCTCCAACTCCTAATAATGAGTTATTAGGGAAAGTTAATAGTGTGAAGTGTACTCCTACTCTCCATTCATAATCTTTACTAGATGCTTTATATCTATTTTCATAAGATATAGCCCATTCATAGAAGCCCATCTCTTTTCCCAATTTCTATACCTAAGCTATCAAGAGATTTCTTTCTATATCTTGTACCAGTAGTATCATTTTTATTTTTCATAGAACATTGCATAAGTTTTTAACTTTCCAACCTTGACTAGGTTTTTCCAATCTTTTGCAAATAAACTAAATTCATGCTCTTTTGAATCTTTTACCCCAATAGTAATTTCCACTTGAATTCTTCCAGCTAGCCTTTTTCTGTAAATTTGATATCCTATACCTACTCTATTATAAGTATAAGTAAGTCCTCCTGTAAATTTAGACATAGAGTTTCTTAAGTTTCCTGTTTGAGAATATCTTTTTATTGTTTCTTTCAATATTTACATAAAACATTAAAAAGCTTTTTTTATAATTTCCTATTCTAAATGTCTCATCTTTTTATTCTTGTTAATTCAAATTGATTATAGAAATCACTTTTTCTATCAAGAATAGCTCTTATTTGGTCTATATCATTGGCTGTTATTTCATTTTCTGGTTTTTCATATTCCAATGTAGCATACTTTCATAAGTTCTTCTTTTTCAAATCTCTTATCTCTATAAGCATAAGCAAAAACTATATGTATCAGTATTTCTAATATCATCTTCTATACGAGTATTTCCCATATCTATATGTTTTTATATGCAGCAGTAAAATCTTGTTCTACATCTCCATAGATATTATAAGTAGCAGAGTACATTCTATTTTTTTCTATTTAAATATCCACCACTATCAACTTTTAACTTTATCTCTACCTTGAGCATAAGTAAAAGCTAATCTGCTATTATCAAACTTTATATCCTCCAGTAATTCTATGTTCGTTGATATCTTCTCTAAAATTATTAGTAGTATAGAAATCATCACCAACAAAGTCAATATCAGTATTAGCTGAAAATCCTAAATCATATTTTTTTAGTTTCAAATTTTACTGAATACTGTCTTGTACTTAAATCATTAACTTTCTTTTCACTTCTAGTTTTAGTTGTATATCTCTTGTCATCAGAATATTTAAAATCTAAATTAGTATCTTCATCAAATTTAATATTTAAACCTGTATGAAGTTCTTCACCATTTTTTTGATTTTTGTTCCATAAGGATTTTTAGATGTTTTTATATCCTATATTGTAAGTTGTAACAGTTGATTTTCCATCAAATATTAGGGTATCATCAAATTTTACAAAGTCACTTTTTATTTATTAATCTTCTTTCTTCATTATTTTTTTATTTCCTGAGAAACTATATTTTTTTGTCCTTCTATTCTAAATTTATTCGTGACATCTAAACCTGTTCCTTTATAAAAAAATAAGTCATTATCCAATTTTTAAATTTAAAAGATTTGTTTTTATCTGATGAAGCATCAAACTCATCATGTCTAAATGTTGCATCTAAACCAAGAGTTCCCTTTATCAGCTAATTCAATATTTTTTTCTACCTAATTCAAGTTCATAGAATGAAGATTTATTTTCATAACTTCTGTAGGTTCCATCAAATAGTCCATCTCTTGACCATATTTCTGAATTATTTTTTTCCAAAGCCAACTCTATAAATCTCATTATCATTATATAGATTTAAATCTGCTCTTCTTTCTAAAAGTATTTTTCATAGATAGTATTTTTCAAATCTGTTAAATTCAGCTAATCTATTGTCACCCTAATACAATCTTCCTATATGTATCTCTAGCTTCATCTAATTTTTCTATCTAAGAAATTATAAGCAAATGTTGGAGTAAAAGTATATCTACCCATTTTATAATTTCCTAAAGAAAGCTTGATGTTTTTCAAAATTGTTATAATCATATTTTTGCAACAGTAGTTGGAGTATATGAAAAAAATCTATTCCTAAGATATTTCTCTTTTTTTAGCTGAGGTATTAATATCTTCTTCCCAGAAACTAAAATCTTCTGTAGTCATCTCCCTTTCTCTTATCATAAGAGATACTTGCTCCATTTTCTTTTTAATAATAAATCTGCTCCTATTCTTTCATTTCTAGCCATTAAGTCACTAGCAGTAGAACCTGGATCCATATCATATAAATAATCATATCTAACATTGAAATTTATACTTATCATTATCCTTAGTCAATGAAAGATTCGTGTATAAATCATGGTCAATAGTAGATCCATAAGATATATCATCTATACTATCATATACTAAAAAGTCCATAAGCTTTTTTTATCACTTACTAAACTCATTTTTCCCTGAAAAACTTATGTCTTTCTTTTCACCTAAATTATATAGATTTGAATCTAAAGTATAGAAACCTATATTCTTATCAAATTTATATCTATCTAAACCTAGAGAATTATAGACATTATTATCATCAAATTTTTTTCCATAACATCAGCTAAACTACCAACCATACTTCTAGTCGAATTTACTGATAGGAAATGGAAATTTCCATTATCTCCTTCATAATCATGACTCAATTCAACTTTATATCTTTTACGTCTTTTTTTCATATTCAGGTAGTTCATTTTGAAGCAGTAGGTTTTTCTTTATTTTTTTGCATAGATTAACCAGTCATCTATATTTAATCTAGTTTCACCAATCTTTATCAAATTTATACCAGTTTTTCCCATCTTCCAACTAATATACCCATCTTTATCTGCAAACTTAGGAGCGAATCCTCCTCTGAATTTATCTTTTCTATTTCCATAAAGGAATCCCATTGAAGTCGCAGCTCCATAGTCATCAGAAGATTGTATAGTAACAAATAAAAGGAACAGTAGAACCTGATCTTATATTAGCTCTAAACCATGGAAAATGAAAAGGCATAACATCTTTTCCCTTTTATAAATAGATCAGATTTTTTCAATGTTATTTGCTTATCTGGCTCAATTAAAACATCTGATGAAAAAAATATGATATCCTGCTTTTTCAGGTTCTTTTTTTGGAAAATTAACTATATTAAAATCCGTTGTAACCCAAGCATCTTTTTGCATTTATTTTTTCATCTGAATATTTTTATTAGAGGACTTCCAAAAATATATCTTTATCATTAGGAGCTTCAGCTCCCGTCATTTTTAGCAACATTTACATAAGCAAAACTATTATAAAATTCTCCTTCTTCATTAGCTTGAGATATTTTTCCACCTTCAGTTTCTATTTTTGATATTTCCTGTTGGTTGAGCAATATTCATTATGGCATTATCTTCAAAAGATATTTCACCTGTTTCAGGATTTCTTCTAAATTTATAGAATAACCCCTTCATATTTCCATTAGTAACAGCAACCCCATGATCTGAAGTTAAAAGTATTGTCATTTTAAATCTATAACTACTTCATCTGAGTCAGCAGTTATAGTTTCTGAATAGGCATTATTTACTATCATAGCTGATAGAATAAACAAAAAAACATGAATTTTTCTTTCTCATCAAAATTCTCCCTAAAATTAAATTTATGTTAAAAAAATTATACCATATTTCTATTATTTTTTTAAAAATTTAATTATCTATTATTAATTTTTATATCTCTTTTTAAATTTCTTTCTTGGTCTTTTCTTAGCAATACTTTCTCTTTTTATCATAAGTTTTCTTACCTTTAGCTATTGCTATCTGGACTTTTACATAACCCTTTTGATAGATGAACATCTAAAGGGAACAATCGTGTAACCTTTTATTTTTTTACTTTCTCATGTATCTTTTTTTGATTTCTTTTTCTATGTAAAAGTAATTTTCTAACTCTTCTTTCTTCAGGGTTATATATACTACCATATTCCCAAGGTACAACAGACATTCCCATTATAAATATTTCATCATTTATAATTCTTACAAATGATTCTTTTATACTAACCTTTTCCAGCCTTTTATTGATTTTTACTTCACTCCCTTTAAGTTCTATTCCAGCCTCATATTTTTTTCCTCTATAAAGTAATCAAAAAAGCTTTTTTTATTATTTGCAATTATCATAATTTCCTCTTTTTAGAATATATCTTTCAATGGAACTACTCCAATTTCTAAAGTTAATAGATCAGCTTTCTCTACTAATGCTTTTTACTTTTTTTCACCTAAAAGAAAAAAACAGTTCCATTATAATAATCTATCATACAATAATTTTTTCTTCATCAAAATTATAGAAATTTCCTGAAATTGTTACATCCCAACTACATTCTATATGTTCGCTTGTTTCAAAAAAAGACTTTTCTACTAGCAAAACCTGTGACCATAAGTTCAAGTTCTTTACCAACATATTTTTTTCATATACTCAACTAATTTAATTCTAACACTTTCATCTTCAACTTTCATAGCTACTCTTTCTGTTTTAGAAATATGATGAGCTATTTCATCTAAATCAGATAATTTTAACTGTTTAATAGAATTATTTATACTTGAGAATAAAACTCTATGAACCATCAAATCAGCATATCTTCTTATAGGAGATGTAAAGTGAGTATAATGTGAAGAGGCTAATCCAAAGTGTCCTATATCATCTACAGTATATCTTGCTTGTTTTAAAGATGTTAAAATAGTCTTATGTACAAGCATACTCGTTTCTTGATTTTTAGATCTCTCTATAATTTCTTGGAATTGTTTAGGATGAAGATTATCAAAATTAGGTATCTTATATCCAAATTTTTGCAAGCATTTCATTCAATTTAAAAACTTTTTTCTCTATCAGGCTTTTTCATGGGTTCTATATATTGAAGCCAATTCTAACCAATATATTCTTTCTGCAACAGTTTCATTTGCAGCTATCATAAAGTCTTCTATAATTTTTTTCACCTTCTCCTCTTTCTCTTAAAAAGGACTTCTTTCGACTTTATTATTTTTCTTCATCTAATACAACTTTAAGCTCTGGGAGTTCAAAATCAATGCTTCCTCTTGTATGTTTCTTGTTTCTTAATATTTTTAGACAGTTCTAACATTTCTTTTTAACATTTCATAAATATCTGAATATTTATCTATAAGTTTTTCATTACCATCTAAAAATTGCATTTACATCTTTATAAGTCATTCTATGAACAGACTTTATAACAGACTTTATAAACCTCGTAGTTTACTACATCACCTTTAAGATCTATTTCCATTTCACAAGCAAAAGTTGCTTTTTCTTCTTTTTCATTTAGAGAACAAATTCCATTAGAAATTTCTTTTTGGAAACATAGGTAAAACTCTATCAACTAAATAAACTGAATTTCCTCTGTTTCTTGCTTCTAAATCAAGAGTAGAATCTTTTTTTCACATAATAAGAAACATCAGCAATAGCAACTATCAGTCTATAATTACCATTTTTCAATTTTTTTCAACATAGACAGCATCATCTAAATCTTTAGCATCTGCTCCATCTATAGTTATTATAGGAAGCTCAGTTAAATCTTTTCTGTCTGTATAATCAATTTTTCTTTTTTTATAACTTCCCTAACTTCTTGCATTGCTTCATCAGAAAAAAATGCTCACTTAGACCTTCTCTATATATAAGAGCTTCTATCATATTTCTTTACTATTTGTTGATGAACCTAGAATCTTTATAATCTTTCCTTCAGGCTTTTCTATTTTTCATCTCCCCAAAATGTTATTTCAGCTACTACTATATCTTTATTATCAGCATTTCCCACTTGAGAATTTGGAATATAGATATCGCTTCCAAATGCACTTGTTGGTAAAACAAAAGAGAATTTTTTTATTTTTTTCTAAAATACCAACAACTGTATTTTTTTCTACGTTCTATTATTTTTATAATTTCTCCCTTCTGCTCCTGGTTTCCCCTTACTATCATATCCTTCATTAGTAATTTTTTTACTAAAACTCTATCTCCATCAAGAGCAGAATTAAAAATTTTCTCTAGCTATATATATTCCATTTCTTTCTTCAGAATTTTTCACTATCTACAAAAGCCAAACTTATTTTTTTATAATTCTAAATATTCCTTTAGCATAAAGAGAAGAATCTTCAATTGCTGTTATTCTATTTTTTTCTTATCTAAAAGTAATTCTCCAGCATCAACCCAAGATAAGATTATAGCCTTATTATCTTTTTCTTTTTTTAGGTGACCATTCTAAAAAGACTTGTTATTTGGTCAAAAGATAAGTATTTCACTGTTTTTTTAAAATTTCTTTAATTTTTCTCTAAGTCTTTTTCTAAATTCATAAATCCTCCCTCTATTATAAATATGTTTTACTCAATTCAGTCAATATATTTTTCCTTCAATTGAGAGGTATTAGGATGTGACTTTTTTTCCCTATACTTTCTAAATATTTCTCCTTATGTTCTATTTCCATAAGTATTCCTTTATTTAAATCTTTAAAAAGTTTCTTCCCTTATTTCAGTCACACTAGGGTAATTTCTTCCATATTCTATTGCATCTGCTATATATATTATCTTTTCAACTAAAGTCATATCTTTTGAACCTATAGTATGATATTTTTATAGCATTTAAAACTTCACTATCTTCTATTTCCAAACTCTTTATTAACATAATAAGCTCCAGCAAAACCATGTAAGATTTCATTGTTTTCTAAATCTTCTTCTAATAGTTCATTTAAAAAGTTATTTTTTTACAAATATTTTTTTATATCTTCCATATCCATTTCTTTGCATATATCATGAAGTAAGGCAGCTAATTTACATTTTTTCAACATCAGCCTTATATATATCAGCTAATTTCCCTGCCATTTCTACTACTCCAAGAGTATGGGTAAATCTTTTTAAACTCATTTTTAGATTTTACAATTTCTTTTTAATTGATTAAAATTATATTTCATATTAATCACCTTCTAACTATTTATTATACCATAATAAATAAAAAGTCTCTCAATTATTTTTAAAAATTTTTTTATAATTTATTAAATGTGTTAGAACACTCGTGGCTCTAGCACTCGTTAGGGTGTTAGCCGTGAGACATGTACTCGTAGGGTATGAATAACACCAACATTGAAAATGTTGCACTAAAAATTTGCAATTTTACTAGTTTTTAGTGTATAATATATTTAGAACATTAGCAACTGAATATATGGAGTTAAGGCTAGTAAACAGTAGCCTTGTAAAATATTCACTGTTCTGTATAGTTGTTCTTTTTTTAAATATAATATACAGATAAAAAGTAGCGAGTGTAGATGCAAGTCTTATCCAGTAGTGGCTATCGTGGACTAGCCAAAAAGAATAAGGGTTTTAAAACCAAACTTCTTAGAAGATAACTTACTTTTTCAGTTATCTTATGAAGCTCTCGACTCTAGCACTCGTAGGGTGTTAGTCGTGAGTAGTTCACGTTACAATAAAATACATATGATATAGAGAAAAAAATTTAAGGGAGAAAAAAATATGATTCAAGCACTTCATTTTAAAGATGAAAAAAATCTGATAAATTTTTGGTTTATTGAAACTCTTGATTGTGAATTAATGGTCAATTACGGAAAAAAACTGGAGTAACAGGTAAATATGAAATAAAAAGAATTCGATACAGTTGAAGAATGTGAAAAAGAAGCTTTAAAGTTAATAAATTCTAAAAAAAGAAAAAAAGGTTATCAAGATTTTCCTGAATTTGATAGAGATAATCATTTCTATTTTTGATGATGAAGAATGTGGTTTACATATTTTAACGAGCCATATAAATTTTTAGAAAATATTTCACAGATGAGTTCTATTATGATTGTGGTGATGAAGAAGCTCCTTTTGGAAGTGATGAAGGAAATGATGCATTGTATGAACTACAAGAAGCTATACAAAAGAAAAAAAGAAAAATAAACTTTTTGATTTTCCAAAAAGTAATAATTGAAAAAAAATTTGGGAAATGGATTATATATCTCCTGATGTAGAAAAACAGATGAAGAGTTAAAAAGAACAAGCTAAGACAAAATATAATGGTTTACTTGGAGATCAAATAATCTTACAAAGTGACCAAGTTATTTTAGCTGTTACTTTTGGTCAAGCAAAAAAATTACAGGAAAAAAATAGACAGTACCTTATTAGAACTAGCATTAAAATCTTTAACTAGAATGGATAAATTAAATAGACTTATTTGGAATTGGGATAAAGAAGAATCAACTCACTATATTGAAACTATGAGAAAAGATTTAATCCAATTTAAAGAAGATTGTCAAAAAAATAAAGAAACTATTTCAATATAATAAAAAAAGTAAAAAAATAGTTTGTTACTGAGTAAATTTCTTAACGATAAAATTTCCATTCGTAACTCACTTATTTTTTTACTTTAAGATTGAAATTTTAATTTTTGCAACACTTTCTTTTTAATTTTTTTCTTTATTCTTTTTTTACTAAAAACTTCTTAAAGAATTCTCTAGCCCTTTCAATATTGACATAGAATTTTTCTATCTTTTTGCAATATTATTTCCTTTTTGTGCTAAGAGTTTTTAGACTTCGTGAAACAGTTTCTCTTTGATAACCTAACATCTTTTGCAATATATGTTACTGTCAAATTTAAATTAATATATGCATACTCATCAATTTTATTTTTCTTTAAGTCCATATTGTGTTCCTAGTCTGTAAAGCTTTTGCTGCTAATTTTTCAATGTTTGAAGAAGTTAAATTTTTTTAATTGTCTATATAGTCTCCTTATTCTTTTTTTCCATTTCTAACATACAATTTTCTAGCTAAAAATATAGTCCTTAGACATAATTTTTATCAAAAGTTTTTTTAAACCTATTCTAAGAATTTTAGAATCTTCAAAAGCCCCCAACATTCAATTCCAGAAGTATTTTTTTCTCATAAGAGGTTCATTTATCATAGATCCGTCATTTAATAAAAAGACAACTCTATTCTCACCACTTTCACTTGATTTTTATAAGACTTACATTTCCTGAGATTAAAAAAATACACATAGTCAAGTTGCTGTCTGTCAGAGTAAAGAGCCTTATTCTTTTTTTAAGTCTATTACATCTGCACTGTTTTTTAATTTCAACAATTGAATTTTTTTGATATTCCACTAAAAACTTCTATTTTTTTCTATATCACTATTTTTTTAGCTTTCATAATATCCCCTTCTAACATTAAAGTTTTTAAATTCTATCTTTAATATAGAATAGTCCTTTTTACAAAACTTGTCAATTGACAAAATTATAAATTTACTGATAAAATGTAAATCATTTTTTTAAAAAGGAGGTCTAAATGGACAAAGAAATTAAAACAGCTAATCCACTTGGATATCAAAAAAAATATCTAAATTATTAAGGTCTTTAGCTATTCCAGCAATAATTGCCAACCTTGTAAATGCACTTTACAATGTTGTCGATCAGATATTTATTGGGCAAGGAATCGGGTATTTAGGAAATGCTGCCACAAATATAGCTTTTTCCTATTACAACTATTTGTTTAGCCATAGGTCTTACTCTTGGAATTGGAGGAGCTTCAAACTTTTAATTTAGAGCTAGGAAAGAGAAATCCTGAGAAATCAAAACACACTGCTGGTACTGCAGCAAGCACTCTTATAATAATTGGTATTATACTTTGTATAAGTATCAGAATTTTTTTAGAGTCTTTAATGATTTCTTTTCGGAGCTACAGATAAAATTTTTACAATATGCTATGGAATATACAGGTATAACTTCTTATGGAATACCATTTTTACTTTTTTTCAATTGGGGTTAATCCTTTAGTGAGGGCTGATGGAAATGCTAGATATTCTATGATGGCAATAATTGTAGGTGCAGTATTAAATACAATTTTAGATCCATTATTTATGTTTGTGTTTCATTGGGGTATAGCAGGTGCCGCTTGGGCTACTGTTATAAGTCAAGTTGTTTCTGCAAGTTTGTTACTAATCTATTTTTCCGAGATTTAAATCAGTAAAATTTTTCTTTAAATGATTTTTATCCCACAAGTCCACTATCTGAAAAAAATTATTTCTTTAGGTTTTGCTTCTTTTTATTTATCAATTTTTTCTAATATGATAGTATTGGTTACAACTAATAACTTATTGAAATTTTTATGGGAGCTAAATCAATCTATGGAAGTGATATTCCAATAGCAGTATTTGGAATTGTTATGAAGATTAATGTTATTTTTTTATTTCTATAGTGTTAGGACTTGTCCAAGGAGCACAACCTATATTTGGTTTCAATTACGGTGCTAAAAAAATTATCATAGAGTTAGAGAAACTATGAGATTACTTTTTAAAAGTTACTTTTTGCATAGCAAGTATTTTTATTTGTAATCTTTCAAGTTTTTTTCCAAAACAAATTATTTCTTTATTTGGTGAAGGAGATGAACTATATTTCTCTTTTTGCAACAAAGTATATGAGAACATTTTTTTATTATTTATATCTCTAAACTCTATACAGGTTTCTATTGCTACTTTCTTCCCTTCGATAGGAAAAAGCTATAAAGGGAGCGATAGTGTCTTTAGCAAAACAAATATTATTCTTATTCCCTTTATTACTTATTTTACCAAGATTTTTTTGGACTAGAAGGAGTAATATATGCAACTCCTGTTACAGATTTACTTGCATTTTTGTGTTGCAATTATTTTTCTTAATACATGAATTTAAACATATACCTAAAAGAATAAAAAAAAGCTGTTGCAAATTCACAAAAAAAGTAAAAAAATAGTTCGTTACTGAGTAAATTTCTTAACGATAAAAAAATCAAGAATCTGCATCATAAAAGCTCTAAGCAATAAATTGCTAAGTGCTTCTAAGAAATCAGGAAACTCGCTATGCTCAGACACTCCTGAATTTGCTCGGCTCATTCTATTTGATTTTTTTATCTAAAATTTCCATTCGTAACTCACTTATTTTTTTACTTTAAATTGAAATTTTACATTTGCAACAGTTTTTTTATAATATTTCATCAAGGATTGCTAATGCTGTAATTGCTTCAATCACTGGCATTACTCTTGGAACTATGCAGGCATCATGTCTGCCACTTATTTTTTTAAAATATCATTCTTCATCTCTTTAATATTAACTGTTTCTTGTTCTATACTAATAGATGGAGTTGGCTTTTATAACAACAGAAAAGACAAGAGGCATACCTGTAGAAAGTCCACCTAAAATTCCACCATTATTATTAGTTTCTAGTCTTAATTTTTATCATCTTCTAAATAATATAAATCATTGGCTTCTGAACCTAAAATGTTAGAAAAAAATCAAAACCTATACCAAACTGTATTCCTTTTACTGCTGGAACAGAAAAGGCTAAATGAGAAATTTTTACTTTCTAAGCTATCAAAAAAATGGACTACCTAAACCAACTGGTAAATTATAACAAAGCACATTCTATTTCTCCACCAACTGAGTTTCCTGATAATTTTAATTTTTTTCTAACAACTCTTTTTGCTTTAATTTCTAAGTCATCTTCTATAAAAGCCAAAGAACTTTCTTTTTAAATTTTTTTAAATTTATCAATATCTACTTCTTTAAAATCTAAAAAAACTTTTTATCCTTTTATATCTAAAAATCTTTTTTTATATGAGAGAAAATTTTTAATTCCTTTTTCTTCTAAAAATATCCATTGCAACAGCACCTGCAAAAAGTTAAAAGCCAGTGTTATTCTACCAGAAAAAAATGTCCTCCACCCTCTGATATCATTAAAAGCCTTTAAACTTAATAGCTGCTGGATAATCAGCATGATTAGGTCTTAATAAGACCTTTAAATTTTTCATAGTCTTTAGATTGAGTATTAGTATTTTCAAAAGATAACACAAAGAGGAGCACCTGTTGTATGACCATCTTTATAGCCACTTAGAAATTCTAAATTCATCTTTTTCTTTTCTCGAAGTTGTAAAAGATGATTTTTCCTGCTCTTCTTCTATCAATAAATTTATTTATATTCTCTAAATTTAATTTTGTACCTGCTTCTAAGCCATCTATAACTATTCCCAATGCCTCTCCATGAGATTCACCAAAAAAATAGATAGCCTAATTTTTAGTTCCCCAAGTATTCATAAATTTTTTTCCTCCTAGAGATAAGAAAAACTTCCCAAAAAAATTAGGATATGATTTTTTACACAATCAGATTATCTAAAAGTATTTCTCCATCATAGCAAGTTGTTGCTATGGCTATCATCATTGCAATTCTATGGTCTGAATGTGCTGACAGAGATATAACTTTCTCATTTTTTTATTAACTTTTAAAATTCTCTCTTGAATTAATTAAAATACTATCTTTTTTTCAATTAAATCAAAATTAAGTTTTTGATAATTCCTCAACAGTTGCTTTTAATCTGTCGCTTTCTTTTTATTCTTAATCTTTCAATATTAACTATCTCAATCTTTTTTTCCTGAAACTGCTGCTTTTAAAAGATAATATAGGTATAATATCAGGTGTTTCTGAGCCATCTAATACTAGAGTATCTTTAAAAATTCCAATTATCTATTTCAGAAATATAGTCTATTATCTTTTTATCGCCTTGCAATGAGTCCTCACTTAAATCATTTATCTTTATCTTTGAGCCTATAGCATTGGCTACTAAAAAGAAAGCTGCTTGAGAATAATCTGCCTCAGTACGATAATTTACCTACTTTATAGCTTTGATTTCCTTCAATTATAAATTCTTGATATGAATTATTTATAATTTTTTTATACCAAACTTGCTTAAACAATCTAAACTTATATCAATATAATTTGAAGATTCTAATTTACCATTTATTATAATTTTAGATTCTCCATCTAATAAAAGGCAATGAAAATAAAAGTCCTGTTATAAATTGTGAGCTAATATTTCCATCAATTTTATAAATACCTGCCTTTAGTTGTCCTTCTAAAAAGAATTGCATTCTCATTTATATAAGAATGTTTTTATTTTAAATTTTTCAAAATTTTTAAAGTAAGGAGTCATAGGTCTTTTTAAATAATTTACCCTTCCTTTAAATAGAACTTTATTTTTCTTTAACTATAGATAGTGGAAATAGAAATCTTAAAGTTGAACCTGACTCATTACAGTCTATTTCAATATTTTTCATTTAAGTTTTTTAAATGTATCACTTCCATCTATCAAAAGATAATTATCTTTTTCTATCTTAGCTCCTAATTTTTTCATAGCCTCAATAGTTGCAATAATGTCTTCAGAAAAAGAAATATTCTCTATTTTAGATATACCCTTTGCTAAAGAGCTAGCGATAATATATCTATGTAAGACACTTTTTGATGGAGGAGGCTAAGTTCTCCAACTAATTTATCAGCCTTTATTATTTTTCATACTTATCTCACTTACTTCTCTATTGAAAATCTTCCACTAAAAGTTCTTTAACTAAAAAGAATAAATCTTTCTTGTTTATTCATATACAATGGAATTATAACTTGCTTTCTATCTTTTTGTTATCATATCTATAACAGGAAGAACTTTTTCCTAATTTCATTTCTTTTAAAGTTCCACTTTCTACATCATCAAAGTTTAAGTTTAAATTTTTTTAAATTTTTATATTCTTAGCTTCTGTATCCACTTTTAATAGAATAAGTGAAAACTGTCTTTGCTTGTTTTTAAACCTAGAGCAAAGAAAAGTGCTCCTATAAGTAGAAGATACCACTTGTGATAAATAGTATATGAGTATACTTCAAATAATCCAATAAGTATAAGTGGGATAGCTATACCATAACCAGATATATTTTTAGCCTTATTTAAACCAAACTTTTCTATTTTTTTATATCTTCTATCTTCTCCGTTTCAATTTTTTTGACTAAATCTTCATAAAATAACATAAATTCCCCTTTCTAAAAGTAAATATATTTTTCATTAAAATAAATTATATTATTTATACATATTACTGTCAAGAAAGAAAAAGAGAATTTTTTTAAGTTTTTTATTCTCAAAAATTCTCTTAATTCCATCGGCTCATAGTCTAAACTTTTTTTATCAAAATTATTTGATAAATAACCAATTTTTAACTATCTATTATGAGATTATTCTAATTATATAATTACATACTTACCATTTTTTTAAAACTTTTTATAACTGGATCTTCCATTTCAAATATTTCTTCATAATTTTCATCTGTTATCGGTTTTTCTAAAAATTTTATCCATCTATCTAAAATATAGATTAAATCTTCTTTTTTTATTTCTAATAATTCATCTGGTTCATCACCAGCAAAATATATATCATACATTATTACCTTATCCCCTCTATATCTACTGATGTATCTTCTCCAGAAGGATCTCTTGGTAAATTTTCTTCTAAAAACTTTTTTTGAAAATTTAAAAAAACTCTATCTCAATTATTATAGATTGTTCTATGTGGATCATGTAAATAGTAAAATAAAAAAATTTATATTTTTTCTGCTTCACAATGGGGAATATATCTTTTTATATTTTTTTATATAACAAAAATTTTTAATATCATATTGTTTATCCTCCTTTTTTTATTTTTAAATAGATTTATTGTCTTTCTTGAGGGTATAAAGTTTTTTCTACCTATATCTACTTTTTACTCCTGATTTTGTTTTTCCCTTCATCAAAACCTTTTTGTAGCATATCTGGGTCAGAATGAGGAACTTTATTTCTAAATGCAGACTCTGCCTCTATTAAAAACTCTATCTTTTTGTCCAATAAGGTGGAAAAAAATGTTGATAATCCATTATTATTTGACTTTAATATATATTGATTTGTAACTGGATCATATATTTCAACTTTTTGCTTGAAAAAAACATTATTGTATTGAATATTACTTATATCACTTATCTTTACTTGATCAGAAACTACGTGTCCTCCTGTTGCTTTTTATAGTTCCATTTCTTAAATGTTTTTATTTCTCCAAAAATATGTTCTTGCATTTCTGTTGGCATAGTCAATGGATTTTTGTAATTCTTCAGTTGCTCTTTCATTTAAAAGCATATTCTATTGATGAAAATCTAAATTTTACTCCTTCAGTTTCCATTGTCGTAGTTAATTTTTGAATAGTAATAATTTTTATCTTCTACCCTTTTAAATGCTTTTTAATAAATCCATATTGTTAATATTAGCTTTAGGTGTTAATGTATTCTGTACTTGGGCTACTTTATTTGCTCCATTTGTTAACAATGGTACAGTTAATGGTGCTACTAAAGTTCCATTAGTTACTGGTACAGGTGTTTTATCATATAATACTAGAGAATTGTTTCCTGTCTGATATGAAACTTTAGATATAACACTTTGACTTACTGCTCCATTTCCTACTAACATTTTAGAGCTTGAATTTGCTCCTATTAAAGTATTTGCTTCGTGAGGTGTTAAAGATGTTTCAAAAAAACCCGTTGACCTGATGAATTTATTCCCTGAAATGATATTTCTCCAGTTGTTAAATTTTTTTGTGAAATACTCATACTACCATCAGGATAAGTAGTTATATTTTTGATAAGCTATTGTTGTCCCACCAGGTGTTCCATCATTTATAAGTACTTTTACCTTGAACAGTTTTTTTACTTTATTTTTCTAAAAGTAGTTGTTCTTCATTTGTTACTTCACTATCTGATACTAAACTAGGAACAGAAGTGAACTACACCCAAATATTTTATCCAAGATTTTTGGGTGTGGCTCATATCTTCTATCTATACAGCTTCTCATAAATTAATTGTATATTTTACACTAAATCATATGATAAATAACTTTTTCTGTAATCTTATAAAGAATTTTTTTCCAAATCTACTTACTGCTACTGTTATTTCTTTGTTAACTTTATGTGTTTTTTCTAAATCATTTTTTTATCATAAACTGCATATTCTGAAATACTATTAGTATGTGAATTAAAAATAACTTTTTCTTAAAGAATTTAAGTTTTTTTAATTCCTTATCTGTTATTTTTTTCTTCTAATGTTAAATTAACTTCTTCTAAAAAAACTCTTTTTAATTCCGTTATATATTCATCTGAATCTTTTTCCATATCTTTATATTTTTTTCAATTACACTTATTAGCCCTTCTACTGAGTCCCTAAGTTCTATAAAATCTTCTTCTACAAAATTTTTTTCTACTTTTTAATTCTTCCCATATCATAATTATTTAACTCCTTTCATTTATTATTTAACAGGATAACTTTAGCTTGATACGTTTTTCTCTAAACTATTAAATAGCATTGTCTCCCCTTAATTACTTTTTTTAATTGTATTGTATTTTTTTGTTTTTTTAATCAATTATTTTTTTATAACCAAAAAAATGGAGTCATTAAACTCCATTTTCTTTATATCAGCTGATATTTAATTTTCATTATGCTATATTTTTTTGTATTGCTTCAAGTTCAACCTTTTTAAACTCTATATTTGTTAGAGTGCTTTTCAGATTTTTTTATTTGTTTTCTTATTGTTTCTATCCAAGCATCATAACTTTCATAGACTGTGTTATCAAAGGCTGCTCCTGAAGTTTTTTTGTCCTTCAAGGTATTTTTATCAATTCCTTATCATTTTCTATTTCTTTCATCACTGATGCTTCCCTTTTTTATAGCATTTTTCCAATTTTTTTAGCATATTTTTCCCATTAGTTCCTTTTTCAGTTGCATTCATAACTTTTTACCTCCATAATTTTTATTTTTTTATTTTTCTAACTTGGCTGCCTTGTTATGAATTAATAATAACTTATTTTTCTTCGTTATTTCCTTTTCTATATGGACTAATATGCTTCTATGGAATAAATAATGTTTTTTAGAATATAATATTTTTTTCAATTATAAGTTTTTTTATAAATTCTCCTGTTTCTAAATTTTTGAATACTTTTTTTATATCTCTTGTTATTATATCAAAAAGTAAATTTATAGTTATCTAGTTGCCCATAAATTTCTCTTTTTCTATATCAGCATCCAATGTATAACTATTATACAAAGAACCAAAAGATATCCTGTAAATTTTTGCATTCTAAATAATTTTTTTAATTTTATCTTTTTGGAGATTTTTTTCTTCTCCTTCTAATCCTTTTAGAAAATGAAAAACCTATTATATTATTTTGCTAAATCTACTATAACAACTAATTCCTTATATTTTTTTGACAGATAAATTTCTTCAAAAATCATCATAGTACAAGCTATATTTATCAATTATGTCATTTGTTAATTTTACTCCTACTTTTAGAGTATTATCTATTTGAAAAATTTTTCATCAAATATTTTTTTATTAATCTTACTTTTACTGAATTCTAAATAAATATACACTTCTATATTCTCATAAGGTCTATATGCTAATGAAAAAGTTGAACGCTCATATTCTGTATTACTATTATTTAATTCAGAGAAAAATTTTTCTCTATAGTTTCTTCTAAATAAATATCTTTATATTTATATTTCATTTTATCACCTCTTTGGATTTACAAAAATTATATTTGCATTTTTCTTTATTAGTAATATTATATTTATAATCTTTAGGATCACCAAAAACTATCTTATATTTACCATCATTTGTCCCAAATAGAATATAAGGTGAACCGTGAGTCCCTCCACTATTAGTTCTTACACTTCCTATAGTTACCATTTTCCTCTTACCTTTTTCAAAGTCAGCAGGTATCATAAATTTGTTATTAGGTATTGAAAAAATTTTTGACCACTTCCTTTTCCATTTACTTTATCAAAACTTTTTAAGATTTAATCCTTCTTTTTCAAATAATTCTTTAATTTCTTCTGTTGTCATATTTTTTTAATTTAGCTATTCCTTCATCTATCAATAATTCACTAAGATTTTTCTACTTTTCCCGCTTTGAGGTTATAACATCTCCAACCTTTTTCTCCAACATCAGCATTACTTAAATCTATTCCATCTGTTGTTAATGATATCTCACTGTTATTATCTTCTCCAAACTTTTTTTCTTTACATATTCATTTGCTGGTCTTCCCTAAAGTTTCTAAGACTTCTTCATCATTTTACTTATCTTCTGCTACTTTTTTTATCTTGTCTTCCTTAACTCTTGAACCTATTACATTATAGAAACTTGTACTCCATTTTAGAAAAAAAGCTATATAAATATTTTTTTCAATCTATATAGCTTTTTTTCATAATTCTTAATCTACTTCTATTATTTCTTCATATTCTTCATAATTTTCTGGAATTTTTTTCTTTCTAAATTCTATCCATCTTTTTCATCAATTTTAACATACCTTTTCTTGATATTTCTGCCTTCCCTTCCTCATTATCTGGATCAAATACCCAATAAATATATACTCTATCTTCTATAAAAATCTCCTCCCCAAACTTGACCATCCATTGCTGAAGGTTCTTTCTTTTCTAATCTCTCACAAATGCTATCCAAATAGATTTCAAAAACACTAATATCACTTATGTAACATGATATAATATCTTCATTTTGTGTTTCATTAATAGAACTACACATACTATCAATTTTTTTCATGAATACTTTTTTCAAAAACTTTTTGTAATAATAGAATTTAAATTTCATTTTTTTCTCCTTGATTTAATTATTTATTTTTTTATTGTAAAGGGTAGACTGTTGTATTTGGATATAGAAATCCTCTTACTTTTTACTCCTGATGAAGTAGTTCCTTCCCAATATCTACCTGTTACTATTTTTATTTCTATAAGCGATATCTACTTCTACTATTATTCTACTTTTTTTAACCAACTTTCTGGAAATAATGTCGTTTCTTGTGATGTTATTCCATCTCTTTTTACTTTTTAATTTCCATTGATTAGTATTCTGATCAAATACTGAAATATCTGCTGTACGAACTCCATTAGAACTTACTGAATGTAAATGTTCAATTTTAACATTGTTTACAATTACTTGTCCATGTCTTAAGTTTATTACTTTAGATTTTTATATTTTTCCTTTTTTATTTTTTTACTAGACTTTATTTCTTTACCTTGAAAAATAATATTTTTTTCTTCCTTGATGTCACCATTTGGAAAAAAATTCTCTATATATTCCTGAAAAATTTTTTTCATTCTCATCAAATGCTACCTTTATTTTTTTACTTTATTATTTTTCATACTCATGCCATATCCCTATTTTTTTATTATTTAAATAACTTCCTCTCAATATAACATTACCATTATCATCTCTTACTTCTCTAAAACCGTATAATTTATTATTTTTTTATAGGCTTTGAAGTCTACTCTTTTTCCTGTTTTTTTACAATATATTTTTCTCTATTCTTAATATATTTTTTGTGCTTAAATTCATAATACTTTTTTTATAGTATTTTTTTGTCTATATTTTCCCTTTTTTTCTAAATTTTTTTATTAAAGGAGCATTTTTAATAAAGCTATCTTTATATATCCTATTAGTAGCCATACAAATATCATCCAAATAGTCTATTTCATGAGCCAGTCTTCCACTCTTGTTACGATATGTAACAGTTATCCCTACTTCATGCCTTTTTTTCATCTAAAGTACAGATGTAAATTCTATCTTTTTCATTGACTACAATCATTCCTATTCTATTGTCATTTATATATGTTTCTTCTCTTAGTTCATCTTCCAAATAACCATAGTTAATACCTATATAATCATCTTTATATCTTAAAAACTTCATAAAAACAATTTACCTTCTCTATAGCTTTTTTTCTAAGAAAAAAATCACCATGTATTTTTTTCCTGACTATTTGTAATTCACTCATCTTTAACCCCTATTTTTTTATTTATCTATTCTTTTTCTTTACATATTCATTTGCTGGTCTTCCCTAAACTTTCTAAGCCTTCTTCATCATTTGACTTATCTTCTGCTACTTTTTTTATCTTGTCTTCCTTCTAATGCCTCTTTTTCCATAGCCTTTTACTATATCTCTTACTGCTTCTTTTAAGTCTTCTTCATTAATTTCTCTAGCTTTTAAACTGTCTCCCTAGTCCTTCAACTCTTGAACCTATTACATTATAGAAACTTGTACTCCATCTTTTGAGCTCTTAGATTTGAAAATAGCTAGCTTAAATTTCTAAACTAGCTATTACTTTTTACTATAAAATTAAATACTTGGTAAAAAAATACTTTTGGTCTCCACTTTCATAATAAATATGTATATTATCTCTTTTTTTATTATAAAGATTTCATTTGTTTTTAAATCTTTTATATAAATATCTATATAAAATCTTCCTTCCATAGTTCCTGTTCCCAATTTATATTTTTTTCATTTTTTTCTTCCTAAAATTCTTAAAAAAATTCCTTTTGTAATGGATAAATCTTTCTAATAATTTTTTTCTTTTTGTTTCTTCATCAATATATGGTTCTGCAAAATCTTCTATTTCTTTTACTCTTTTTTTAAAGCTTTTTTTCTACCATTTTTTTCTGTTTTTTTATTTTTTTCTAAAAATTTCAGTTAATTCATTAAGTGAAGCTTTATCTTTTCCTCTTGCTTCTAATTCGTTCCTTATTTCATCATAATTATTTTTGAATTTTATATCCAAAAAAAGATCTCCTATCTCTTCTCTTTCTTCCCTTGTTGTTGGATCATTTGAACCTGTTCCATATTTTTTTCCACAATTTTTACATCAGTTATTAAATGTGCTAAAGCATCTGGTTCTACTATCATCCTATAAGTAGCAAAGTTATAAGTTCCTATTACCACAGGATTATATACTGGTTTATTATTTTGATCTAGTATCACTTCACGTCCATCTTCGTTTACATATTTTTTTATAACGAATTTCTTCACTAAAAATTAAAATATATTGTTCCATCTTTTCTTTCAATATTATGGTATATTGCTTCATTAGCTTCTATTTTTATTCAACTTTAATTTTTTTCTTCATTATCTCTTGTAATTTCAATATAACCTTCACCAATTTTTATCAATAGTCTTTTGCTTTTTACAAAGTGTTTAGCTTGATAAAAAAATAATAATCTGTTTGCTCCCTATATTCATCATCTTTTTGAATATCTATTCCAATCAATTTTTATAATAACCTTTTCCATCACTCTTTAATTCTATAGCTTCATCATTTTTTACTATGAGATAAATTTCTATTCAGCTTTTTTTCTAATTATTATTTTTAATTTTACCTTATTTAAAAACTTTTTCAAATTCTTTCAATGAATATTCTCCCATAATCTCATCCATCTTATCTTCATACTCTTCTACTTCATCATCTTCTAACTCATCATCTATATTTTTTTCATAGTTTTCTAGTAGTTTTTGGATATGATTTTTTTAGCAATTTTTTTCAAATATTTCTATATTTTTTTCTTCTTTTTTCTATATTGACAGTTACTTTTTTTATTTACTATATCTATATTTATTATTCCATATCTAATTACTTCCATTATATATGAATATTCACAATATATATAATAAATATTTTCTATTCCCTTTTTTTCTTTGAAATTTCAAACAAATAGTCTTTTTAATTCACTTTCATTTTCAAAACATAAAAGCATAATAATTTCTACCATAAGCTCTCATAATAAAGCTTTATCATCTATTTCATAATATATTCCATTATATTCCATATCAGATAAAAGCATCATACATATCAATATCTTCTAGTAAATCATCTTCATATTTTTTTCCATTTTTTTCTTATATTTTATTCTTACATATACATCTGTTATATCTGCCATATTTCCTCCTATATAAAATAACCTCTTTCTTCAAATTCTTTTTAATTCTTCAGGGCTTAGACAATATTCATATATCCAAGCTTTCCATTCTTCTGGTGTAATAGTTTTTAAATCAAATTTTTTTCATAAATTCATAAGGCTCTGGATATTCTTTAGCTGGTTTACTGTCTATTAATTCTTTTTGGAACTATATCACTTTCTATTTCTAAATCAAATCCATAATATGATGCTATTTTTTTAAATATAATAATACATAAATATGAAGATAAAAAAATATATTCTCATCATACATCATTTGTCTTGCTACTTTTTGGTTCTAACATTGCATTTATATTTTTCTTTCATCTTTTTCAATATTCTTTTTCTGCTAATGCTTTTCAAAAATCCAAATTCAAGAGGAAAAATATTTAAAATCTGTTTCTTTTTGAAGGATTAGCTGAATAAAAAAATCTGCTCTAGCTATTACTTCTTCCCAATTTCCTCTTATAGCAAGTAATATTGTTCTCATTAAATAAAAAAATCAGCTTCAGATTTCTTATATTTTTTTCTTTTTCGTGTCCTATTATATCAAAATTTCTTAATATAAAATCTAAAAAAATCTTTATTATTTGACATCAGAATACAAAAAAAGATGGATCTTTACACAGGCAAGGTATGCTCTAGTATCTCTACTCATAAGATATAGCTTTGAATATATGTATATATTCTTTCTAAAACTTTCTATATCTTTATCTACTAATAAGGCTTTTAGAAGCTGTTGTTTCATAGATTTCTCCTAACTCTTTTATACAATATAAGCAATTTCCTCTTTTTTTCTTCTATTCTTTTTAAATTATCACTTTCATCATCTATTAATGACTCCATACTCTCTAATAAATGTTTTAATCTTTCATTAAATTTTTTACTTACTAACATATATTCACCTCATCTTAATAATTATTTATTTTTTTACTGTTACTTCAATAAACTTTAATGTTTTTATTTTCTTTATTTACTGCAACCACTCCTGTTCTTAAAAGTATTTTCATCTTATTTATATATTATTTTAGTAAGAAAAAAATTTAGATTCCCTTTATATGTAAGGAGTTTCTCTTATTTAAATTTCTCTACCTTTATTATTTCTCCATTTTCATAAGTCTCTATTTTTTTGAAGTTTACCTGCTTTTACTATAATATTTCCATTCACCTGTTGCTATCCATCTTTTTTTAGCCTCTTCTCCCATATCATAAGCCATTCCTTCTTTTTTATACTTTTTACCATCTTTATAAAAAAATTTCCATTTTGTTAAGTTAGAACTCTTTTTCATAATATGTACTTGAATAAAATTTCCCATTTTCATCAAAAATTTTTTTAACAAGTCCTACCAATTTCCCATTCTCATAATTAGCAACATTTTTTTATTTTTTTCCATTTTGATGATAATATCTCCATTCCCTTCTTCTTCACCTTTCATATTAAATTCTCCATCAGATTCTAAATTTCCATTTTCATACCAAGATTTCCATTGTTTTATTCTAAATCCTTTCCATATAGTACCTATATATTTTTAATTTTTCCACTTTTTATAATAACCCTTTTCTTCTATTTCTGTGAATTGAGTTTCTTCTTGCTTTTTCTTCTTTAAAAATCTCTATATCATTTATATCTTTCATTTCTTCAAATTTATAGCCTTTTAGGTCACTTTCTTCAATATAGTCTTTAAAATTTTTTTATACAAAAAAATCTTTCTTTTAGAAAATCTTTTTTTCGATAGTTCCTATTTTAAAAATATCATTTTTACCACTTACTTTTTGAAAAAAATCATAAACATCTATTATATTTGAGGTAACTTTTAAGCTATAACAATATTCAATATTTTTTTATATCTGTTACAATATAAAAAAATCTTTCTTATCATAACTTACTTTTTAAATATTCTAATTTTTCCTGAGTATTTTTTTCTATATATTCTTTTGCTTTTTCTTGATAACAATACTTTCATTCCAAATCCAGGAATAGATATTATATCTTTAACATTAGATTTTTTTACCATCTGGTATTAATTCTACATATTTTTCTAATCCTTCATATGTACCATATTTATCTTTATATATATCTAATAATGTAACATCTAATATTTTTTGCTTCTCCTTCTACATACCTTTTTTTAAATTTGCTTCTTTGTAAAATCTATCTTTTCTAAAATATCTATCTAATTCTTCTTTTGAAAAGAAAAAAATGAAGCATCTTTATTTATTTTAAATGTAAAAATTACATTATAATTAGCATAATCAAACCCTATTTCATATATTTTTCATTCTATTTTTTTCACCTTTTTCTGTTGTTTTAAATTTTTCCATATTTTCAGCAATTCTGGTATAGATTTTTTTCTTTTGTTTTTTTCATTAATATTATGTAAGGAGTTTCTCTTATTTGAATTTCTCTACTTTTTATTATTTCTCCATTTTCATAGGTTTCTATTTTTTTGAAGTTTACCTGCTTTTACTATAATATTTCCATTCTCCTGTTGCTATCCATCTTTTTTTAGCTTCTTCTCCCATATCATAAGCCATTCCTTCTTTTTTTATACTTTTACCATCTTTATAAAAAAATTGCCATTTTGTTAAATTAGACCCTTCTTCATAATAAGTAGTTGATGAAAATTTTTCCATCTTCTTCATAGTTTCTTACAAGCCCTACTAATTTTTTCCATAATCATAATTAGCTATATTCTTTATATTTCCATTCTCATAATAAATTTTCCAAAGTCCATCTTGTTCTCCATATTTGTAATCTCCTATAAATTGAAGTTTTCCATTCTCATAATAAAAATTTCCATTCTTTTACTCTAAGACCCTAATCTAGTTAGTCCTTCATACTTTAAGTTTCCATTTTCATAATATTCTTTTTCTTCTATTTCTTCTATTTTTAGGTTCTGGTTCTGGAATAAAGGTATTACTATCTTGTACTTCTTCAAAAATATATCCTTTTAAATCACTTGCCTCTATATAATCTTTAAATTTCTCTAAACAATAAACCCCTCCATAAGATTCTTTTTGTTATGTATTTATAATCTGAAGCAAAAAAATTATATTTTTCTCCACTTATTTTTTTGAAAAATCTAAAATATTATTTCTAATAGTATCTTCAACAGAAGAAAGTTCAATTTTTGTTAATTCAGTTACTATATATAAAGGAATATTTTTTTATAGAAAAACTTCTATATATTTAAAATAATCAGAATATTTTCTTTCAATATAATCTTTTGCTTTTTTTAGATAATATAAATCCTGTCCCTATACTCCAAACTTTCATAATATCTGATATTTTTAAGTTTTTTTACCATCTATTTTTTTAGTTTAATATTTTTTTCTAATCCTTCATATGTTCCATATTTTTAACCTATACATTTTTAAAATTTCAAATCTTGATATTTCTAATTTTTCCTGTTAAATATCTATTTGCTATTTCTTCATCATGCTTTATTCTTTTTATTAAATCCTCTATTTCTTTTTTTATCAAAAAAATAATTTACATCTTTTTGTAATTTTTAAATTCAAAACTTGGTATTTCATCATCAAAATTCCAATAAAATTTATATACTTTTCATATTATATCCTTCCTAATTTTTTTAATATTTTCTGGAATTGTTGGCTTTGTACTTCATTTTAGAAAAAGCTATATAAATATTTTTCAATCTACATAGCTTTTTAATATTAAAAATTTTAAACTAATTTTTATTTTTTTATTTCTATCTATTCAAGAGAAGTTTTTTTACATACTCTCCTGTTTCTAAATTTTGAATACTTTTTATATTTCTTGTTATTATATCAAAAGTAAATTTATAGTTATCTAGTTGCCCATAAATTTCTCTTTTTTTCTATATTGACATCCAATGTATCATTATTATATAAAGAACCATAAATATCCTGTAAATTTCTACATTCTAAATAATTTTTTTAATTTTATCTTTTGGATAATCCCATTCTTCTCCTCTTTCTTTTTACAAACGAAAAACCTATTATATTATCTGCTAAATCTACTATAACAACTAATTCCTTATATTTTTTGATAAATAAATTTCTTCAAAATCATCATAGTACAAGCTATATTTATCAATTATGTCATTTGTTAATTTTACACCTACTTTTTAGAGTATTATCTATTTGAAAATTTTCATCAAATATTTTTTTATTAATAGAATTTTTTTCCAACTATTAAATAAATAAATACTTCTAGGTTCTCATAAGGTCTATAGAATAATGTAAAAAGTTAAACGCTCATATTCTGTATTACTATTATTTAATTTAGGAAAATTTCTTCTATAGCTTCTTCTAAATAAATTTCTTTATATCTGTATTCCATCTTATCACCTTTTTCTTATTTTTTTAGACTCATCTAGATGTACTAATTTTTTAAATTTTATCATATCTAATAGAAAAACCAATATTTTTTTCAAATAAAAAGGGGTTGTTGCAAATTTAAAATTTCAATCTTAAAGTAAAAAAAATAAGTGAGTTACGAATGGAAATTTTAGATAAAAAAATCAAATAGAATGAGCTGAGTAATTCTCAGCATGTTTGAGCATAGCGAGTTGGCTGAAATTACAGCAAATTCTTGATTTTTTTATCGTTAAGAAAATTTACTCAGTAACGAACTATTTTTACTTTTTGTTAATTTGCAACAACCCCTTATTTGTTTTTTTATTTCTTATTTCTTTGTTGATAATCAGCTTCAATATCAGCTTTCCATTCTTTTTCAATTCATTTCCTGAACGAACTTCTGTAACTGCCTTATTTAAGCTTTTTATAATTTAATTGAGTTCCTACACTATCAGAATTATAGTTCACTGCTCTTTCAGCACTAATTCCTATTGTATTTGCAGTTTCTATCGCATCTATATTAGCACCCTAAGAATAGAAATTCCCAACCATCTTTTTGCTTTTTTTGAGTTTCTATCAGTTTTTTTAACAGCAGCAGAATTGTATTCTTTACTAGCATTTTTCTAAACCATCTGTTATTATTATAAATAGAACTTTTTGTTGCTTTTTTTCACCTTTAGCTAACGTATTTTTGTATAGCTTTTTTTCTTTAGCTATAGTTTTCCTATAGCATCTAAAAAGAGCTGTACTTCCTCTAACATAATATTCTTTTTCAGTTATATTTTGTACTTTAGTGATATCTACTCTATCATGTAACAATTCATATTGATCATCAAATAAAACTGTTGTAATATATGCTTTACCTTCCTCTTTTCTTTGTTTTTCTAAAACAGAATTAAATCCACCAATAGTATCTGATTCCAATCCACCCATAGAACCACTTCTATCTAAAATAAATATTACATCTACTACTTCTTTATTTTTTTACTTACAGATTTAGCTTGAATTTCTGCTGAAAAAAACTAAAAGCAAAAACTGTAAACTAACAATGCCATTAAAAAAATTTCATTTGCATCAACTCCTTTTTTTATAAAAAAATTCCTATGACTAATTATAGCATAAAAAAATTTTTGAAAAGTGTAAATAATATTAAAAAAATTATGATAAAATAAATAACAAATACTATTTTAGGAGGAGATTATGAGAAAGGCAAATGAGAAGTCAAAGATAGAAATGAAATTATAGAAATCATGAAAAAGATGTGATGTATGTAGATTAGTTTTTAACAATGGAGATTATCCTTACATTGTTCCTTTAAATTTTTGGTTTAGATGCTGATGAAGAAAAAAAGTTATTATCTATTTCCATAGTGCCTTAGAAGGAACAAAAGTTGATATAATGAAAAGGGAAATGAAAGCAACTTTTGAAATGGATTGTAATCATGAACTTCAATATTATGAAGATAGAGGATATTGTACTATGGCTTATGAAAGTGTTATAGGTAGAGGTAAAATAAGAATATTATCTGAAGATGAAAAAAATGGAGGCTTTAAAGAAATTAATGGCACAGTATCATAAAGATAAAGAGGCATATTTTAATCCTACAGCAATACCTAGAACTCTTGTTTATTGTCTTGAAGTGGAAGAGATGACAGCAAAAAGAAAATAAGCTCAGATAAGTTCACATTCATTAAAAAAATTATGATAAAATATAGTGATTTAAATTAAATATAAGTGAGGTAAGATAATGAAAAATTTGGAAAAGCATAATATTTTTTTAGGACTACTGTTAACAATGGTATCTTGCTCTACTATGCATACTGTAATTTCTAAAAGAAATTTAGATGTACAGACTAAGATGTCAGACACAATTTGGTTAGAGCCTGCAGCTGCAAATCAAAAAACTGTATTTGTAAAAGTTTCAAATACAAGTGGAAAGAATTTAAATATTGAACAAAAAATAATAAGTATTTTATCAGCAAAAGGTTATAGAATAGTTAACGATCCTGCCGAAGCAAAATATTGGTTACAAGCTAATATTTTAAAAGTAGATAAAGTTAATCTAAATAATGAGAATGGTTTCTCTGATGCTGTTTTAGGTGCTGGAATTGGAGGAGTTTTAGGTGCTCAACGTTCAGGTGGAGCTTACACTGCACTTGGTTGGGGACTTGCTGGAGCTGCAATAGGTACAATAGCAGATGCTTTAGTTAGTGATACTGCTTATGCAATGGTAACTGATATTTTAATTTCTGAAAAACAGGGAAAAAAATGTACAAAGTTCTACAAGAAACGCTGTTAAACAAGGAAATTCAGGAACTATGACTTCTAGTACTAGCTCTTCATCTAATATGGAAAAATATTCTACAAAAGTTTTAAGTACAGCAAACCAAGTAAACTTAAACTTTGATAGTGCTATTCCTATATTAGAAGATGAATTAGGAAAAAGTTATTTCAGGAATATTCTAAAAACAAAAATTATATAAGTGAGGTAATGGAATGAAGAAGATTCTAAAGACTGTATTTATTTTAACAATAATATTAACAATTGTGCTTTCTTCCACTATACACACTATAATTTCTAAAAGAAATCTTGAAGTACAGACTAAGATGTCAAATACAATATGGCTAGAACCTGTTGATACAGATCAGAAGACAATATTTGTAAAAAAATTTCAAATACATCTGATAAAGATTTAGATATTGAATCAAAGGTGATAAACGCTTTAAAAACTAAAGGTTATAAAATAGTAAAAAGAGCCGTCTGAAGCGAAGTACTCTTTACAAGTTAATATTTTAAATGTAGAAAAATCAAATCTAAATGATGCTGATGGTTCAGGATTTTCTGAAGTATTTATGGCAGCTGGAATTGGAAGTATTTTTAGCTACTCAATCTGCAGAAGATAGATCTGACATTGTAGGTTTAGGTATGGCTTCAGCTACTCTTTGCAAAGATATCATCTGCATTTGTAAAAGATGTTGTCTATGCTATGATAACTGATGTTTTAGTCAGTGAAAAAAATTGGAAAAATGTGCAAGTAACAACTGTGAATTCAGTAAGCCAAGGAATTTCAGGAACAAGAACTTCTACTTCTTCTGAAACTTCTAATATTGAAAAGTATTCAACAAGAGTTTTTAAGTACTGCCAATAAAAGTAAACTTAAAATTTGAAAATGCTATGCCTGTATTAGAAGATGAATTAGTAAAAAGTAATTACTGGAATATTTTTAAAAAAATAAAAAAATAGAAATGGAGATGATACTATGTACCTAGATGAATATAAAAAAATGGTTAGATTCTACTATGCTATCTGAAAATGAAAAAGAAGAATTAAGAAGCATTGCCAATGATGAAAAAGAAATTGAAAATAGATTTTTATACTAATCTAAGCTTTGGAACAGCTGGTATGAGAGGTGTAAGAGGTATAGGAAAAAAATAGAATGAATAAATATAATATAAGAAAAAGCTACTCAAGGTTTAGCAAATTATATTATAGAAGCAACTGGAGAAACTGGGAAGAAAAAGGTGTTGCTATTGCCTATGATTCAAGATTAGATTCAGTTGAAAATGCTATCAATACTGCAATGACTTTAGCAGGTAATGGAATAAAAAGTTTATTTATTTGAAGGAATAAGATCAACTCCAGAACTTTCTTTTTGCAGTAAGAGAATTAAAAGCTCAAGCAGGTGTTATGATTACAGCTTCTCACAATCCAAAAAGAATACAATGGATATAAAAGTTTATTGGGAAGATGGAGCACAAATAGTTGACCCTCAAGCAACAGGGATTGTAAGTGCTGTTGAAGCAGTAGATATTTTTAATGGTGTTAAATTAATGGACGAAAAGGAAGCTATAGAAAAAGGCTTACTTGTTTATGTTGGTGAAAAAAATTAGATGATAGATTTATAGAAGAAGTTAAGAAAAAAATGCTATCAATCCTGATGTAGAAAACAAAGATAAAATCAAAATTGTTTATTCACCTCTACATGGAGTTGCAGCAAGACCTGTAGAAAGAATTTTAAAAGAAATGGGTTATACAAGTGTATATCCTGTAAAAGGAACAAGAACAACCAGATGGAAACTTCCCTACTTGTGACTATGCTAACCCTGAAGATACAAGTGTATTTAAGCTAAGTACAGAGCTTGCAGATAAGGTTGGAGCTGAAATCTGTATAGCTAATGACCCTGATGGAGATAGAATGGGACTTGCTGTTCTTGATAATAATGGAAAATGGTTCTTCCCTAATGGAAACCAAATAGGTATCTTGTTTGCAGAATACATTTTAAATCATAAAAAAATATTCCAGCAAATGGAACTATGATAACAACAGTTGTATCAACTCCACTTTTTGATACTATTGTTAAAAAAGAATGGAAAAAGCATTAAGAGTTCTTACAGGTTTCAAATATATTGGTGAAAAAAATTAGACAATTTGAAAAACAAAGATTTAGATGGAACTTTCTTATTTGGTTTTTGAAGAATCAATTGGTTATTTAGTTGGTACTCATGTTAGAGATAAAGATGCTGTTGTTGCTTCTATGATAATAGCAGAAATGGCTACAACTTTTTTAAAAACAATGGTTCTAGTATCTATAATGAAATAATAAAATTTATGAAAAATATGGTTGGCGTTTAGAAACTACTATTCCTATAACTAAAAAGGTAAAGATGGACTAGAAGAAATACAAAAATTATGAAGTCTATGAGAAAAAAACTCATACTGAAATTGCAGGAATAAAAGTAAAAAGAATATAGAGATTATCAAAAAGGTGTAGAAGATTTACCAAAATCTGATGTTATACAAATAGTTTTAGAAGATGAAACTTACTTAACAGTAAGACCTTCTGGAACTGAACCTAAGATTAAATTCTATATTTCAGTTGTTAATAGCGATAAAAAAAGTTGCTGAAGAAAAAAATTAGCAAAAATTAGAAAAAGAATTTTTGAATTATGCTGAAAATCTATAATACTTACATACATATTCCTTTTTTTGTGAAAGAAAATGTAACTATTGTGACTTTACTTCGTTAAAAGGAACTGATAATCAAATTGAAAAATATGTTAATTATCTTTTTGAAAAGAAATAGATATTTATAGCAAAAACTATGATTTATCAGAAAAAAACAGGATACTATATACTTTGGTGGAGGGACACCTTCCCTCCTACCAATAGATAACAAAAAAGAATTCTATCTAGATTTTCTTATGATGAAAATACTGAAATTACTATTGAAGTAAATCCAAAAACTGTTGACATCAATAAGTTGAAAAGAATATAGAAATTTAGGAATTAATAGATTAAGTATAGGAATTCAAACTTTTTAATGATGAGAATTTAAAAAGTTTTAGGAAGAATTCATAATTCAGAAGAAGCTATAGAAGTATATAATATTGCAAGAGAAGTGGGCTTTAAAAATATTAGTCTAGATATTATGTTCTCTTTACCTAATCAGACTTTAGAAATGTTAAAAGTCGATTTAGAAAAAAATTAATTCTTTTAAATCCTGAGCATATCTCTATTTATTCTTTAATTTTGGGAAGAAGGAACAAAATTCTTTAGAGATTTAAAAGCTGGTAAATTAAAAAGAAACTGATAATGATTTTAGAAGCTACTATGTATGAGTATATAATTGACTATTTTAAAGTCAAAAGGATATGAACATTATGAAATCTCAAATTTTTCTAAAAAGATTTTTGAAGCAAGACATAACTCTATATACTGGGAAAATAAGAACTATTTAGGGCTTGGTCTTTCAGCTGCAGGTTATCTAGGAAATCTAAGATATAAGAATTTCTTTCATTTAAAGGATTATTATGATAAACTAGATAAGAATATTTTTACCTGTTGATGAAAGAGAAGAACTTCTAACAAATGATATTGAACAATATAGATATCTAGTAGGATTTAGACTTTTAAATAAGCCTCTTATTCCAAGTAAAGAATATTTAGAAAAATGTGAAATTTTTAGAAAAAGAAGCTTATCTTGTAAAAAAAGAAAATGGATATATTTTTAAGTTCTAAAGGACTTATGTTATTTAATGACTTTATTGCAAATTTTATAGATGATTAATATTACAAAAGAGGTTTTATTATGAGTATTCAAGCTAGTGTTGAAGAAATTTTTAGAAGATATTAAAAATATTCTCCTTATCCAGAAAAAGTAAAATTAATTGCTGTTACTAAGTATTCTACTGTTGAAGATATAGAAGAATTTTTTAAAAGACAGGACAAAATATCTGTGGAGAAAATAAAGTTCAAGTTGTTAAAAGATAAAATAGAATATTTTTAAAAATAAGAATACAGATATTAAATGGCACTTTTATTGAAATTTACAAAAATAAAGTAAAATACATTATAGATGATGTAGTTGCAATACACTCTGTAAATAAATTAAGTTTGGCTCAAGAAATCAATAAAAAGGCTGAACAATCAGGAAAAAAACTATGGATGTTTTTATTGGAAATTAATGTCTATGGTGAAGAAAGTAAACAAGGTTATTCCTTAGATGAATTAAAATGTGATATAATAGAATTGAAAAAAATCTTAAAAATTTGAATATAATAGGAGTAATGACTATGGCTCCATTTTACAGATGATGAAAAAAATTTTAAGAATGGTTTTTTTCAGAACTTAGAAAGATTAAAGATGAGTTAAACAAGGAATACTTTTGACAATAATCTTACTGAGCTGTCTATGGGAATGTCCAACGATTATAAAATTGCCTTACAAGAAGGAAGCACATATATAAGAGTTGGAACAAAAATTTTTAAATAATTTAAAGGAGGAAAAATAGATTATAGGGAATTTTTAAAGGACATAAAAAGAATTAGTAGGGATTAATACTGAAGAAGAATATGATGAAAGAAGAAGTTATAGAAGAAACATCAAGAACACTTTCTAAGAGAGAACAAATGGAAATGGATACTGTTGATGATTTTTAGATATGATGACTACAGTACTATTTTTTTATTGATCCTAAAACAATTTGAAGATTGTAAGAAAAATTGCAAACTATATAGAAAAAGAAAAAAATGATTACAATTAATTTAGAAAATATTAGATCAAAATGTTGCTCAAAGAATAATGGATTTCTTAGCTGGAGCTATGGAAATTAAAAATGCAAGTTTTGCTCAAATTGCAAAAATGTATATACTATCGTTCCTGAAAATATGAAAGTTTATTATGAAGGAAAAAGAGAAAAGAAATTAATAGATTTAGAAAAAGGTGAAAGATTTGAAGGAGAAAAATTAAAGCTTTAGCTTTATTTTTCAGGTGGTTTAGACAGTGCTTTAGCTATAAAACTGGTACAAGATCAAGGTGTTGAAGTAATTGCTTTTAAACTTTGTATCTCATTTTTGGTGGAAAAATGAAAAAAAGCTGAAAAGATGGCTGAACAATTAGGAATTAAGCTAGAATATATCGATTTTTAAAAAGAGACATATGTTTGTTGTTGAGGATCCTGTTTATGGTAGAGGAAAGAATATGAATCCTTGTATAGATTGCCATTCATTGATGTTTTAAAATAGCAGGAGAATTACTGGAAGAATATGGTGCTCACTTTGTTATATCAGGAGAAGTTTTAGGACAAAGACCTATGTCACAAAATGCACAAGCTTTAGAAAAAGTTAAAAAGTTATCAGGTATGGAAGACTTAGTTTTAAGACCTTTATCTGCTAAACTTTTTACCTCCAAGTAGAGCTGAACTTATGGGTTGGGTTGATAGAGAAAAACTTTTTAGATATAAAATGGACGTTCAAGACATAGACAAATGGAGTTAATGAATTCATATGGACTTGTTGAGTATCCTAGTCCAGGTGGAGGTTGTTTTACTAACTGATCCTGGTTATTCAAGTAGATTAAAAGTTTTTAGAAGATGATGGGCTTCTTAAAGATGAACATTCATGGCTTTTTAAACTTATAAAGGAAGCTAGATTCTTTAGATTTTCTAAAGGAAGATATTTATTTGTTGGTAGAGATAAAGAATCAAATATGAAAAATTGATGAGTATAGAAAAGAAAAATCTAAAATTCTATATCCATAGTGCAGAAGTTCCAGGATCTCATTTAATTGCTAATACTGATTTAAGTGATGAAGAAATAGAATTTTGCTAAAAATCTATTTTTCTAGATATTCTAAAAGTAAAAAGGAAAACGAGAAAAATTAATTTAAATAATTCTGGAAATATAGAAACAGTAGATGTAGTTGACTTGAAAAAAGTTAGATGAAGAGATTAAAAAAATATCAACAACTATAGAATAAAAATGGGGAATGAACCCCCATTTTTATTATTTTAGTAATGTCATAAAAACCTTTACCAGTTTTTGTCCTAATTGTTTTTCACGAACCATTTTTCTTAATAAAGTATGAGCTCTATACTTGCTATCTCCTGTTTCATGATATAAAAACATCCATTATAGCAAGACATACATCTAGTCCAATTAAATCTCCTAAAAGCTAGTGATTCATATAGGGTGATTTGCACCCTAATTTCATTGCAGCATCTATTCCTTCTACACTTGCTACTCCATCAGCATATATTCCTACTGCTTCATTAATCATAGGAATTAAAAATTCTATTTACAACAAATCCTGGAGCTTCTTCAACTTGTACTGGTACTTTTCCAATATCTTCAGATATTTTTAATTTTTTTCTACTATTTCAGTTGGAGTATGTAATCCAGCAATAATTTCTACAAGTTTCATTACAGGTGCTGGGTTAAAGAAGTGCATTCCTATCATAGGTCTCTTTAATCCTGCTCCAATTTCTGTAATTGATAAAGAAGAGTGTTTTGTTGCAAATATAGCATCTGCTTTTACAAATTTCATCTAATTCTTTAAAAGTTTGTTTTTAATTTCCATATTTTTCAATAGCAGCTTCAATTATTAAATCACAATCAGCACAAATTTCTTTTTGTACCAGTTGTAATTCTTGCTAAAATAGCATCTGCTTCAGCTTGTTCCATTTTACCTTTAGCTATTCTTTTTCAAAACCTTTTTTGCTATTTTTTATTTTTCCATTTGCAGCAAATTCATTATTAATATCACAAAGTGTTACTGTAAATCCTTCTGTTTGTGCAAATGCTTGAGCAATTCCTGCACCCATTGTTCCTGCCCCAATAATTCCTACTTTCATAATTCGACCTCCGTTTTTACTTATTTTTTTATATTCTACACCTTTGATTTTTTTCTAAAAAGGCTTTCATTCCAACTTTTTGATCTTCTGTTGTAAAACAACTTCCAAATAATTTTTCTTCTATTATTATTGCTCTATCCATATCAGTGTCAATTCCTTCATTTATAGCTTTTTTTAGAAGCTCTGACAGCGAAAGGAGCATTTTTAGCAATTTTAGCTGCTAATTTCTTTGTTTCTTCTAATAATGTTTCTTGAGGATAAACATGATTTACAAGCCCAATATTAAGAGCTTCATCAGCTTTAATAGCATTAGCTGTATAAATCATTTCTTTTAGCTTTTTCCTAAACCAATAAGTCTTGCTAATCTTTTGAGTCCCACAAAACCTGGAGTTATTCCTAAAACCAACTTCTGGTTGTCCAAATACTGCATTTTTCAGAACAAACTCTGAAATCACAACTCATTGCAAGTTCACAACCTCCACCTAAAGCAAATCCATTAATAGCTGCAATAACTGGAAGAGGAAAAGTTTCTATTTTTCTGAATACTTCGTTTCCTTTATTACTAAATCTAGCTGCTTCACTATTGTTTAAAGGAGCCATCTCTGATATATCTGCCCCTGCAACAAAAGACTTAGTACCTGCTCCTGTTAAAATTACAACTCTTGTTGTTTCTAAATTTATGTTAGCAAAAGTTGAATTTAACTCGTTTAATACTGCTGTGTTTAAAGCGTTCAATGCCTCTGGTCTTTCTATAGTAACAATACCAATAAAATCTTCTTGTTTATAAGATACAACTGACATTTTTACCACCTTCCTTTTTATATAATAAATATTATGTGTATTTTTATACCTTTTATTATAGCATAATTGAATACAAAAATCAATAAAAAGCCTATTGATTTTTGTCAATAGACTATGCTATAATTACTTGAAATTAAGAGATTTATTTATTTCTCATAAAAAGGGAGTAGTTGTAAATAACAGTATCAACATCACGAAATTATTTTTCTGGTACTGTAACCATTTTTGGTAACAAGACTTTTGGTATGGATTATTTTTTCATATCAAAAAGTTTTTAGTTTTATAATATAGAAGAAGGAGACGATAATGAAACATTTTACAAAGTCTAAAAACATTTATTTGAAGAGTTTGAAACAAGCTCAACTGGTTTAATTGAAGAGGAGGTAGTTGCAAGGAGAAAAATATGGAGAAAATAAGTTTGTTGAAAAAGAAAAAGATGGACTTATAAAAATATTTTTTTAATCAATTTAAAAGATTCGCTTGTAATTATTTTTGCTTATTGCAGCGGTTATTTCATTTTTCTGGAAATAAAGAAAAGTGCCCTTGTTATAGTTCTAGTATTAATTTTGAACTCTATTCTTGGAGCTTATCAAACTATCAAGGCTCAAAAATCTTTTAGATAGTTTAAAAAGATGTCTTCACCTAAATGTAAGGTTATCAGAGACCATGAACAATTAGAAGTGGACTCTGTTGAATTAGTTCCTGGAGATATTGTTATTGTTGAAGCTGGAGATATTGTTCCTGCTGATGGAAGAATTATAGAAAACTTTTTCATTGTTAGTAAATGAAAACTCTCTTACTGGTGAATCTAACTCAATAGAAAAAACTGATGAAGTTTTAGAATATGAAGATTTAGCACTAGGAGATCAAGTTAATATGGTATTCTCAGGAAGTCTTGTTAACTATGGTAGAGCAAAGATTTTAGTTACTGAAACAGGAATGAGCACTCAACTAGGAAAAATTGCAACTCTTTTTAGATCAAACAGAAGAAAATGTTACTCCTTTACAAAAATCTTTAGATATATTTGGTAAGAGATTAACTCTTGGAATAGTTGTACTATGTGTTCTTATCTTTGGAATTTATGTATATCATGGAAATACAGTTCTTAATTCTTTACTGTTAGCTGTTGCTCTTGCTGTTGCAGCTATACCTGAATCATTAAATCCAATTATCACTATAGTATTATCTATGGAAACTGAAAAATTATCTAAAGAAAATGCAATAGTTAAAGAATTAAAAATCCATAGAAGCTTTTAGGGTTCTATCTCTGTTATTGTTCTGATAAAACTGGTACTCTTACTCAAAAACAAAATGACAGTAAAAAGATTTTTATCAATGGAAAATTAGATAATGAATACTCTTTGGATAAAAAAATAAAAAAATTGATAAATTATTATTAGACAGTTTTTATTCTATGTACAGATGCTACTGACACTATAGGAGATCCCTACAGAAACTGCTCTTATTCACCTTACTCAAAAATATGACATGTCTTTTTAGAGATGAAAGAAAAGATAGTAAGAGAATATCAGAAATACCTTTTGACTCTGTAAGAAAAATTAATGACAGTTCTTTATGAAACAAAAAAATGGTAAACACATTATTTTTCACTAAGGGAGCTTTCGATTCTCTTGTAACAAGATTTAAATATTATCTTGATGAAAATGGTAATGTACAAAATGTAAATGAAGAATTTATTAAAAAGATTGAAAAAGTTAACAATGAATTAGCTGAAGAAGGTTTAAGAGTTTTAACTTTTGCTTATAAATATATTGATGGAGAAAAAGAACTTTCTGATGAAGATGAAAATGACTATATTTTCCATGCTCTTGTAGGTATGATAGATCCTCCTAGAGAAGAATCTAAACTTGCTGTTCAAGAATGTATTAGAGGTGGAATTAAACCAGTTATGATAACAGGTGACCATAAAATAACAGCTAGAACAATTGCTAAAAATATAGGTATATTTAGAGAAGGAGATATTGCACTTGAAGGTGTAGAACTTGAAAAGATGACTGATGAAGAATTAGAAAAAAATGTTGCAAATATTTCAGTTTATGCTAGAGTTTCTCCTGAACATAAAATAAGAATTGTTAATGCTTGGCAAAAACTTGGAAAAATTGTTGCTATGACAGGTGATGGAGTAAATGATGCCCCAGCTCTTAAAAAGGCAAATATCGGTATTGCAATGGGAATTACAGGAACAGAAGTTTCTAAGAATGCTGCTTCTATGATACTAGCTGATGATAACTTCTCAACAATAGTTAAGGCAATAATAACTGGTAGAAATGTTTATAGAAATATTAAAAATGCTATAGGTTTCTTACTTTCTGGAAATACTGCTGCTATACTTGCTGTGCTTTATTCATCACTTGCTAACTTACCAGTTATATTCTCAGCAGTACAATTACTATTTATAAACTTATTAACTGATAGTTTACCTTCGATAGCTGTAGGAGTTGAACCTAAAAATGAAGATATCTTAGATGAGAAGCCTAGAGATCCTAATGAAGCAATATTAACAAAAAGATTTTCGTCTAAACTTCTAATAGAAGGTGTTTTAATTGCTGCCTTTATTATAAGAGCTTTCTATATAGGATTAAAAGATTCTCCTTTAAAAGGTTCTACAATGGCTTTTTGCTACTTTATGTTTAGCTAGATTATTCCATGGTATTGATTATAGAGGTCAAAGAAATATTTTTTTGCTATAGGTTTCTTTTAAAAAAATAAATTCTCATTGATTGCTTTTTGCAGTTGGATTTATTTTATTGAATGCTGTTCTACTATGCCCACCTCTATATAATATGTTTGGGATTACAAAATTAGAAACAGCTAACTTTCATTCAAATCTATGTGTTATCATTAATACCAACAGTATTAATACAAATATATAAAAGCTATAAAATATAGATAATAAAAAGAAAAGGCTATTGTAAATAAATTGAGGTTTACAATGGCCTTTTTCTAATTTCTAATTGAAGCTGTTGCAAAATAATAAAAAGTAAAAAAAATAGTTCGTTACTGAGTAAATTTCCATTCGTAACTCGCTTATTTTTTTACTTTAGGTTTTAAAAATTTTAATTTGCAACAGCTCTTTCTTCTATTTTTCTTTCAATTCTTTAATTAATAATCCAATATTACTTCCTAACTTATCTTTAAGTTCTTCAATATTTTTCACAAAAATTTTTTCATTTTCTATTGCTAAGTCAATTTTTTTCTATTAGGAGTTCTGCATTATACTTATTCTTGTTGTAAGGAAAATATTTTTTTAGCTCTGATTCAACAAATCTAACTTTTGAACTAGCTCTCTTATTTTTCCAATAATTCCTCTTTATTTATCAAGTGAACTTCATCAAAATGTAATAATAACCAAAAATTCAAAAACAAGGATTAGTTACATAGAGTTTAAAATTCTTTTTTTACATTCTTCTTTCACATAATTATATTGTTCTTCTTTAAAACTTTTTCTTATCTCTATCTACAATAAGACACATTTTATCTATATCTTCAGAATAAGTTATTTGCTTATTTTTCTATATTTTTTTAAGAACTGTTTCTAATATATTTGGTATCTCTTCTATTGTCAAAAAGCTTTTTTTATTATCATATTCAAAAGAAATTCACAATCTTCTTCAACATTTTCTACTATATTATCTAAAGATTCTATATCATTTTTTTAATGTTTTCTATCATTTTTTTCTGAACTGATTTCTTTTTAAAAATTTTTTTGAAGAAATTTTTTTCATCTTCCATAATAATCTCTATTATTTTATCTACTAATGTTTTTATATGAAATTTTTTTCCATTTTCTATTTCTTCAAGATCTTTTTAATAATTGCTCTAGAATTTTTCTTAGGATTACTCCAACCTTCTTCTGTATAAGTTCTTTCTATTGAAATTATTTCAATTAATGGATTTATACCTATTTTTATCTTTTAGTTCATTTATAGCATTAAAGTATATTTCTTCTGTTCTATTTCCCTCAAAAAAACTAAAAAAATATTTTTTTATTGTCCTATCCTCTTTAGATATTCTTGTTCTCTCTGCAAACTTTCTTTTTCTCTCTCATTGTACTAGTCCTCCTTTTTCTATTGGAAAAAAACTGTACTGAAAAATTGGAACCCCTCCATAACGACCTTCTAAATATGCTTTATCTATTTTTTTATCAAATCTTTCATTATATTCTTCTAAAGAGTATATATCTGATTCCCCAGATGAGCTTTTTATTAACAAACCATATTTCATCTCTTCTTAGCAAATCAAAAATCCAGTAATCTTGATTCATGTGTTGTAACAATTAATTGAATATTAAATTTTTCAGCTTTTTTTGTAAAAAAAGTTTTTAATAAACTTATAACTTAAACTTGGGTGTAAACAACGATCCAATTCATCAATAATATATGTTTTTTTATCATCAGATAACAAAATTTCTAACAAATCAAGTAATCTTACTGTTCCATCAGATTCTTCATCTAAACTAAAAAAATACATCATTTTTTTCATGAGAAAATTGAATAGTTTTACAAGTTATATCTCCATTACTATTAATCTCTAAAATAAAAAAAGTCTTTATTGCTTCTCATAATAAAAGATATTTTTACTTTTTTTATTTTTTTGTTTTTAGTTCTACTATTTTTTTCTTCTATATTATTTATTAACTTATCTTTTTACTGATTTTTGGTAATTGATTTATTATTTTTTTCAATTGGAATATTTATCATTTTAAAATCTGTAATTCCTGTTCCAAATGCAGAAATAATTTTTACACTTCCCCTACATTTTTTTAGCATTTGCCATGTAAGAATAATCTGAAATTGGTCTATTTGGATAATTTATATCTAAATTATCTTTTATCCATAAGTAAATATCTTTTTAAAAATACTTATATTTTTCATAATCTTCATATAAATTCTTTTTTTATTTTTCGTTCATAATTGATAAAAAAATAGCACTGAGCTATCATTTCTTATATCTTCTGCATATACTTCCAATTTATTTTTTTAATTTTTTTCTCTTTAAAATTGTCTCCAAATTTATAGTTCTTTTTCTTGTATATCTCTATAAAAAAATAATATTTTTCTCTATTATCTGATTTTTAATTCAACTAACCATTCAGATATAAATTTACTTTCATTTAGTATAATTTCAAATCCATAAGAGTAATATTTTTTTCTCTAATTTAATTTCAAATTCAAAATAACTTTCTTTTTGATTTATTTTTCAGGTTTGACTCTACAATATTTTTTTCAGTATGTCCTTTTTGGTAATCCATTTATTATTGTTTCTTTCATAAAATCTATCGCTTTTTACCAAATTTGATTTTTCCCGATGCATTTGCTCCATATATAGCTGCAAATTTTAATAGTTTTATTTTCCCACCATCATAAATATGTTCTTTCTTTTTTTGTACTTTTTCCTGCTAACATTGAAAATTCTTCTGTTCTTCCATCTTCTCTTTCAGCAAAAGATAGAAAAATTTTTTTCACATTAAATCTAATTAACATAAAAAAATCAACTCCTTTATTTTTTTATATTATAAGTGATTTTTTTCACTTTTTTTCAAGTGTGAAAAAAATTTTTTAAGTTTTTTTATTCTCAAAAAAATTCTCTTAATTCTATTAGGGTCATAGTCTAAACTTTTTTTATCAACACTATTTGGCAAATAACCAAAAAAAGAGAATTTTTTTAAGTTTTTTTATTCTCAAAAATTCTCTTAATTCTATCAGGGTCATAGTCTAAATTTTTTATCAACACTATTTGACAAATAACTTCTAATTCTTAATTGTAAGTAACTTATTAGTATCTTGAACAACAACTTGGTACATTATTAGAATAGTTGTTATTATTTGAACCTCTTGAATAATCATATCCATAACAATAAGTTGCTGCTATAGCAGAAATACTAAAAAAATAGAAACCAACACAGTCAAAATAACTAATTTTTTTCATATCTATCATCTCCTAATTATTAATTATACATTTTTAAATTATAGCACTTTTTTTAAAAAATTTATCAATACTCTAAAATATGTAACTCACTAATTTTTCATTTTATTAGAAAGAAATTCTCCATTGTCACAATAGTTATCTCCAGTTAAAGTGAAGAATATAATACAACAATCTTTGTTATTATTTATTCTCTTAATTAGTTTTGTTAGGAAATCTGCAGTATCCTTCTTTTATTTTTTTCATCTCTTGCAAACCAATATACTTCAACAAAAAGTATAACCATCAACTATTTTACCATCAAAGATATATTCAGTATTTTTGATGCTCAATGGTAAACCAAGTTCTATCACAACCGATAATTTCAGTTAAACCATCAATAATTTCTTTACTATTTTTCAACTATCAAGTTTTTTTCTATTCCTCTAATCTTTAAATGTGGCATATCATCACCCCTATTCTATTATCTTTATTCTATCAATAACTATATTATTTAAGCAGTATTTAAAAAAATAAGCTATCACAATATATTAACTGTAATAGCTCTGTTTTTTAAATATTAATACCATCTAGAACCTGAACAACATCCTCTGTTTTTCTCCATTATAGTAACTATCAGAATAATAATTATTTGAACAGTAATCTTTATTATATGTTCTTTCATACATTCCAAAATTATGATATTGATATTCTCCATTCATATATCCCATATGTCTTGGTCTATGGTAAAAAGTGGCTGCCATACTTGAAACTCCAACAACTAATAATAAAATAACAAAAAAACAAATAATTTTTCATATTGAATCATCTCCTTAAAATTCAAATATTTTTGTATATTATACAACTTTATACAGACTTTGTCAATAACTTAGACTATTTTTAGAAAAAGCTAAGTCTACAATTTTAATACCATCAACAGCAGCACTCATAATTCCACCTGCATAACCTGCTCCTTCACCTATAGGAAAAATTCCTTTAACAGAAATTGATTCTCCCTTTAAATCTCTTAAGATTTTTAACTGGTGCTGAAGTTCTAGTTTCTGAGTCATATTAAATTCACTTTATTTGAAATAAACAATTTATTTTTTTACTCCAATTCTCAAAAAGCTGAATGAAGATTTCTTCTTATATAATCTGGAAAGAAATTATTTATATCATATGAAAATAATTTCATCTTGTAACTACTTTCTATCTTAAAAACTAGTTTTTTTGATTTTTTTCATAAAATCTATAACATTTTGATATATAGCTCCGTAATTTCCAACTATCTCATAATTTTTTTCTTTTCTAATTCCTCTTGTAAATACATACCTGAGAAGATTTGACTTCCATAATCTCTTTCAGATACTCCAACAACTATCGCTGAATTTGAAAATTTCCCATTTCTTGTAGAATAACTCATACCATTGACAAGTGAAGCTCCTATTTCAGATGAGGCATTTACAATTTCTCCACCTGGACACATACAAAATGAGAAAGTTCCTCTTGTTTCTTTTTTATTGTTAAAAGCCATATTGTAAGTTGCTGCCTCTAAAAGTGGATTTGAAACAGCTTCTCCATATTGCATTTTATCAATATCTTTTCTTAAATGTTCTATTCTTACTCCAATAGCAAAAGGTTTTATTCTCCATAGCAATTCCTTTTTAAATATAGCATTTTATATGTATCTCTCGATGAATGTCCTATGGCAAAAATAACCTTATCTATATCATAGTTGTATCTTTTTTCCACTATCTACTTCTAAAATCTTTAAAGAACTAATTTCATTATTTTTTTACTTCTATATCTTCAACAAGTGAAGAAAAAGTAAAATTTTCCTCCTAAAGATTTAATTTTTTTCTCTTAAATTTTTTTAACTACAATTCTTAAGACATCTGTTCCTATATGTGGTTTGTAGTTCCAAAAATTTCTTCCTGAGCTCCACATTCTATAAATTCTTTGAAAACTTTTTCTATATATTCACTTTTAATTCTAGTATTTAACTTTCCATCAGAATAAGTTCCTGCTCCACCTTCTCCAAACTGTATATTTGAATTGGGATTTAGAATAGAAGTTTTTAATAAAAATTGTCTGTTGTTATATTTCTTTTATCTACTTCTTCTCCTCTTTTCAAATACAATGGGAATATATCCCAATTCTGCTAGTCTTAGAGGCTGAAAAAGTCCTGCAAGTCCGTTCCTACAACAGCAACTTCTCTTTGAGGATAAAGTGCTACTCTCTTATCATAACTTTCATCTTTTTGCTAAACTTAATTTTTGAATATTTTTCTAAATTTATATTTTTCTTTAAACTAATCTCTAAAGTATAGATAAATTTAATATCATTTTTCTTTCTACTATCTATAGATTTTTTTAAATATTTTAAATTTTCTATATTATCTCTAGAAATACCATTTTTCTCTAATTCTTTATATATTTCTTTCTCTTGATTTTTATTTATTGATACAATTATATTACTAATATTAACTTTCATCTATTTTTACCTAACTTTCAATAAATCGTGTATTCTGATAACTCCTACAAAATTATTATCATCAAACACTGGTAACACATTTATTTGATGAGGTCTATCTTCCATGATTGATAAGGCTTGAGTTGCCATTTCTTCTTTATCAACCTTAGTATAATTAGTTGTCATTATATCACTAGCCTTTAAGCTAAAGAATTTTTCTTTGTGGCTTAAAGCTCTTCTTATATCTCCTTCAGTGATAATTCCTACCAAAAAGACTGTTATCTTCATTCATTACACAGACTACTCCAAGTTTTTTTCTCACTCATTAAAATTACAATGTCTTCCATACTTGTATCAGCTTTTACAAAGAGCAAGAGCTTCACCTGTTTTTCATTAAATTCCCAACTTTTTGTTAATAACTTTCTTCCTAAACTTCCACCTGGATGATACATTGCAAAGTTTTGAGGTGAGAAATTTCTAAGTTTCATAAGACAACCTGCAATGGCATCTCCCATAACAAGTGCATTAGTCGTAGATGACATAGGGTTGCAAGATTTAAAGGACAACCTTCTTCATCTACATGTGTATTTATATATAGGTCTGAAGCCTTAGCAAGTCTTGAGTTAATATTTCCTGTCATTGCAATTACAAAAAGCACCTATATTTTTTTATTGCTGGCATTATTGCAAGAATTTCATCACTTTCACCACTATTTGAAATAGCTAAAACTATATCTTCTGGATTGATAATTCCTAGGTCACCATGTAAACCTTCTGTTGAGTTCATAAAAAAATACTTGTTGTTCCTGTTGAAGCAAAAAGTTGCTGAAATTTTTCTTACCAATTATTCCTGTTTTTACCTATACCTGTAACAACTACTTTTCCTTTACAATCAAAGATTTTTTTCTAACTACTTTTACAAAAATTTTCTGATAGTTTATTCATTCTCTTTTTCTAGAGATTTTTATTTCTGTATCATAAATATTTTTTTAGCAATTTCTATAATTTCTTGATCTAACATCTTCTATCCAACTCCTACTAATAAATTATATTATCTTCTGTCACTAAAAGTATCAACTTTCATATCATATTCAGTTGTTTCAATACCTTCTTCAATTATTTGTTTTTTTCAAAGGCTATAGCAATTTTTTAGCATTCTTATGAATAGCAAAAAAATCTGTCATAATAACCTCTACCAAAAACCTACTCTATTTTTTTATCTCTATCAAAAAGCTACTCCTGGTGTAATAATTACATCAATTTCACCTATATATTCTTCTCCATCAGGGTTCTGAATTTCCAAAAGGGCTTACAATATATTTATTTTTTTATCTTCTATTGCTATCATTTTTTTCTTTACTAATTACCTTAGGTAAAACTAAAGTTTTCCCAGCCTTTTTTTAATATATTCATTTATTTTTACCTGTCTTAACCTCATTTTTTTAAAAATCCATATAAGACATGATGACTTTAGCATTTTTGAAATCTTCATTTTCTAATAACTTTTTCAAATATCTTATCACTGGCAGTTTGAATATACTCCATAGATAAGTTCATTCTTCTTTCTTTTATTAAATTTCTAGCATCCTTTTTATTCATTATGATCTAGCCTCTCTTTTTATATTTTTTTAATATCTAACCAGAAATTAGTTGCAACAGCTGCTTTTTCCCACTTTCATTTCTTGCCTTAATAACAGTTTCGACATCATAAGTCAGATAACAATCTATATCACCCTTCCATTTTTTTGAATTTTTCCTCTTTCTTTTTTCAAGGTCTACTTCTCTATTTTTCTATCATTTGTGCAACTTCTTTTCCTAAGAAAACAATAATTTTTTTGGAGATATTAGAGCAATCTGCATATTTAATAAGTCTAAAAAGTATTTTTCTTTTCTTCCTCATCAAAATTCTTTATCTTAACTTCTCTTTTTAGTAAGTGTAGTTATATAGTAAGCTTCAGGAACTATCCCTGCAAGATCAAAAAGTCTTATAAGGAATTCTCCACTTGATTGAGCTTCAACCTTATAATCTTCTGATAAATAAAGTTTAGGGTCATTTTCCAATAAATAGAACATCTGCATTTCTATTTCCCATACCTATATATATTTCTTGTTTGTCCTTAGGTAAAGTTTCAATACCTACACTTCCAAGTTCAAATTTTAATTCTTCCCATAATTCTGATATTTCTTCCATGAGTTATCACCTACTTATTCTATAGTAAATAATTTTTGTAACCTTATCTTGACTTGTAATTTCACAATTTGGCTTTCTTAACATTCCTGTGAATTCATCTTCCAATGTTTCTTTAATTATACTTAAATGATTGCTATCCTTACTAACATGTGCCAAGAATACTTTTTTCAATTTATCTGTATACATCTCTTTGATAAACTTTTGCACTCATTATTTGAAAGATGTCCATTTCTACTTTTAACTCTTTCCTTTAAATTCCAAGGATATGAACAATTCATAAGAGTATTAAAATCATAATTACTTTCTATTACCATGGCATCTACATCTTTAAAATATTCTCTAACTATATTTGTTATATAACCAATATCGGTAGATATTGCTATTTTTTTATTAAGTTGGCTTTCTAATTTAAAACCAATAGTTCTTTTCAGCATCATGCATTACATCAAATGGTGAAACTTTAACTTTATCATCAAGAATGAAAAGAACCATCTATAAATTTTATTAGAGATTTATCTATTTCTCCTAATTTACTTGCTCCTGCCTTGTAGCTTTCAGGAGTTATATAAATAGGAATATCGTATTTTCTTGCAATAACCCCTGCTCCATTTATATGGTCGCTATGTTCGTGAGTTATTAAAATTGCTGATATATCTGATAATTTTTACCTATCATTTCCAATTTTTCTTCAGTTTTTACAACTAAAACCTGTATCTACCAATAATTTATAGTCTTCTATTTCTACAAAAGTCGAATTTCCTGAGCTTCCACTTCCTAGAATTGAAATATTCATTTGTACTATTCCTTTCTTTTTATCTTTTTTTATTTTTATGCCTTTGAGGCTTTATTGTTACATCTGTAAAAAAACTATATTATCACTTTGATTTAAAATAAACTCTATTGTTTTTTGCTATATCTTCAGTTTTTTATATATGCTTTTTCATCATCATCACATTCAAAATATGTATTATTCTGATAGAAGTTTGTCTTAGTCATATCTGGATAGATTGTTATAACCTTAACATCATTCTTTCTAACTTCTTCAAACAGACTTTTTGAAAATTGACTAAGACCTGCTTTTTGTTGCTGAATAAACACAAGCTAATGGACTTTCTTTATTTGCCGTAACTGATGAAATATTTATTATTGTCCCCTTATTTTTCTTTTAAAGTTCTTAAAAAAATATTGACTGATTACAAGAGGTGCTTGCAAATTCACTGATATCATATTTTTAATCTTGGCTATATTTATCTCTTCATGTAAACCAAAATAAGCAAGTCCTGCTGAATTTACTATTAAATCAAATTTTATTTTTTCAATGAATGTAAAGTTTTTTTCTAATTCATCAAGTTTAGCTAGATCACAAAAAAACAGGAAAAATTTTCATATTCTTCAAAAATCTTAGTTTCATTTTTATGAAATTTCTAGCAACACCATAAACTTCATAGTTCATATTTAATAATGTTTTTTGCTATCTCATAACCTATTCCTGAACTAGCTCCTGTAACTAAAAGCAATTTTTCATAAAAACTCCCTACCTATCATCTATTTAATGAAATGTATAAAAAAATAGGTGAGTTACACTGGATATATTAGTAAAAAAACAAGTGAATCTGCATTCTAAATTTTTAGATAAAAATCAAACAGAGTGAGCCGAGTAATTCTCAGCGTGTTTTGAAGCTGACTTGTCAGCGATCTTAGAAAAATCTTAATGAACTTGTTCATTTTAGAGTTTCTTACAGATGCTGAAATTACAGCGAACTCTTGATTTTTATTGTTAGAAAATTTAGCTAGCAGTGAACTGTTTTTTTACTATACTATCTGGCTAGTAACGAACTATTTTAATAGATCCTCTCATTATCTATATATTTTTAAAAATTTTTCTTTAATAAAGTCTATCATATATGATTTTTAATTTATCAGAATATGTGTAAACTCCATCAATACATTCAAAAGGATAGTATAGAATTTCAGACTTCCTATTTTTGATTTCTCATCTTTTTTTAGATATTCTTTTGAAGTTCTAAATACTCCTATACTTACATCTATGACCTTATTTTTTTATCTATTTCACTGAATAGATATTCTATCATTTCACTATAATTTTTCAAAATCATCTGTATATATCAAAGGATCTATACAAATTCTAACTTTCAACCTTTATTTTGCAATTCTTTAATAGCCTTGACTCTATTTTTTTAAAACTTGCTGTATATTTTTTTCATTTTTTTAAAGCTATCTCTTCTGGTGATAAAGTAAAAGCAATTATAAAAATTATCTAAAACATCTAAATTTAAAAACTTATCAATATTTGCTGACTTTTGTTCTTAATTCAATTTTTAAATCTTTTTATCTTTGATGAAATGATACCACTTCTCAGAGAAAAGAACAGATATTTTTCTATAGCTAGTAAATCTGTATCATAAGACACACAAAGATATAGACTTTTTAACTTATTATAAAGTTCTTCAACTTCTTCAAAAACTTTTTCAATATCCACAAAAAAATAACTATATTTCCTGAAGAATAAACTCCTTGTAGATAACAATATTCACAGTCATAGACACAATTTATTATAGATGAAGTGTAATAGAAGTTATTATTTTTCAAAATCTTCACAAACTCCAGCCCCTTCATAAATCATATTGGGTTTATTAGAAGCAAGAATTAAATTTTGTCCTAATTTTTTTGTAAGTGAAAATCTTGATTATTACTAGAAAATACTTCTTTATAATTATCTATTTCTATTATTTTAGCATCTTTAAATTTAGATAATATTTCTAAAAGTGTTCTTATTATCTAGAATTTTTCTTCTCCACATAGATATGAGAAAATCTATTATTTAAAGAAATTTTTCTTTTTATTTATCTCAGATGAAAATGTTTTTTCTAAACTATTTTTTTCTGTAGTGATATATTTTTATTTCTTCAAAAAAGTTTTTTTAGCTTGAACCTTAGAAGTTACTTCAATATTCTCATATTTTTAATATATCTATGTTTCCATATTTTTATTTTTTTAAATACCTTAATATATTAAAAAAAGCTCATAAGTCATTGTATCACTTAATCTTAAATTTTCTAATACTTTTTATCAATTCTTGTTCAGTAATAGTGAAATCACTGTCATCATTGACAGTCTTAAAAATTTACTAGAAATTTATAGATATTATTATAGCTTTCAGTAAATAGATTTTTCATTTTTAAAATCTACTAAAACTCTATCCTCTACCTTATCTTTTTAATATATCAGATACAATTTTTAAAACCATAATTTTATCTTTTTTAAAAAAATGGAAGCTGTTTGGAAAAAAACCATAGGCTTCCATATCAATATATTCTATATTTTCAATTTTTTCTCAACTATACTATCAAAAGTTGTCAAACTTCCTTCTAAAAATTATGTTTATAAATCATCTCTGGATAGAAATCAAAATCTGAGTAAGCATTTTGAATTTTTTTGATACATATACTATATCTCCTAATTGAGAATTTTTTTATTACTTGCAACAAAAGCCAATATTAACTATATAGTCATTTTTCTTAATGTCTTCTTTTTGAAATTAGGTAAGTTAAAGCAGTGGCAGATTTAACTTTACCTGTTCCACTGATAATTAATTTTACATCTTCATTAGAAAATACTTGAAACTTTGTATAGCTATTGTCTTTTTTTAAATTAAATAATGATATTAAAGACTTGGCTTCAATATATAATGCTGTTACTATATATAACATTTTTACCTCATTCTATTTTTAAATATCATAATTTTCTAATAATTCCTCTATTGTAGCAGGTGCAGTTCTTACATTTTTGAACAACTTCTTTCTTTGCTACTTTAAGTTCAAAAGGAATTTTTTTGTTCTCTCAAACAAGCCTTCATATATAGTGTTATTGCTGTTGACATATCTAAACCAAGTTCTTCACAAAAGCATAAAAATTTTCAGCTGTTTTTCATCTGTATTAATTGTTAATGTAGCCATAAAAAAACCCTCCTATTTTTTTCATATTATAATTATATAATAATAGTAAGTACTTATCAATATTTATTTAATATCACTTTTGCTAATTCATAACTTATATCTATCAACCTATAAATCTTTTTCTAATTCAACTGTTCCATCAAGGCAAATAGTACACCAGTGTTTTTTTATTCATATGATAAGCTAGAAAATATCTTTTTATTATCTATAAGCTTTTTCAATTTCTTCTGGACTATTATGTAAATTAATTACTTCAACAAGTTTATCGCTATCTAAATTGAGTTTTTCTCTTGGATAATGTCAATATAACAGCGTACCATTTCTTAGTAGATTTTTCTACGAACAACTGCATTTTTAGGAGATTTTTCCCATAGAAATTCCAATTCATCTCCATATTTATTTTTAACATAATCTACAACTTCTTTTTGTATAGTCACTCTTAAATATCTCATCTTCAAAAACATTCTTTCTTTATTTTTCTAAAACTTCACTATATGCCCTATAAACTTTTTCACTATAACCACTTCTTTTCATTTCTAAAAGATGTAATACATAAGGTTCACTAGTTTCTACATCTATTATTTCAGTAAAAATTGAATTATCTAAATTGATTTTAACGGTCATCTTAAATTGATTATTCAATAAAAAGATATCATAGTAATATGAATTATCTTTTAATTTAAAACCAAATTTCTCAAGTCTTTTCAAATCCATTTTCTTATCTTTTAATGAAATCTTTTACTTCTCTCATAGAATTTCCTCCATATTAATTATATCATTTTTGAATTGAAAATTTTACTATTTTTATGAATTATGCCAGAACACTCGCGACTCTAGCACTCGTAAGGTATTAGTCGTGAGACATGTACTCGTAGGGTATGAATGGCATATTTTTTTGTTTACAAAAAAATTTGAAATAGTTAAATATATAGTATAATAAAAAAATGATAATAGAAATATCGAATATTAACTTTGGAAGAGGATATGTGTATTCAATTCAATATCATATAGTGTGGTGTGTAAAATATAGAAGATATATCCAAACTCAAAAAAATAAAGATGAGAAGGAGGAACTATGGGAATTATGTATTGACATTAGCTTTAAAAAAACTGAACTATGGCAAGAACATATTTTTAGAAAAGAGACTAAACATAGCCAGAATGATATATAATTCTTGCCTTAGTGAAATTCTTAAAAGACATAAAAATGATAAATTCTTCTGAATATAAAGGAATCAGTAATTTAGATAAAAAGAGCAATCTAAAAGATATAAAGAATTAGATAAAAAAATATTCAATATCTAAATTTGAATTAAATAAGTATGTGAAACCTATGACACAAAAATTTAAAAAAAGAATATAGGTTCTCAAATGGGACAAGAATTAGCTGAAAGAGCTTTTTGCGACTTATGAAAAAAATTTAAGTATGGTAAAAGCTAAAAAAAGTATATTTTAAAAAGTTATGGAAATTTCTATTCTGTTAGAGAAAAAGGAATATTACAGGACTTAGATTTTTTTAAAGAAGATTGTTGCATATCTTGGTTGAGGCTTAAAGATTCCTGTAATAATAAAAAAATAATGATAAATATGCACAAAGTTGTTTTTTTAGATAAGTTATTGTATTGTAGATTACTTAAGAGGGTTGTAAATGGAAAAAAATAAATACTACGTTCAAATAACTTTTGAGGAACACCTCCTAAAAACATAAAAGTTGGTGGAGAAAATGAAATTGGAATTGATATAGAACTTCAACAATAGCAATCGTTAGTGATAATAAAGTAGAATTAAAGATTTTAGCTGAAAATATAGAAATAAATGAAAAAGAAAAAAACAAGGCTACAAAGAAAAACTAGATAGACAGAGAAGAGCAAACAATCCTAATAAATACAATGCTGATGGTACTATTAATATAGAAAATAAAGAAAAAAATGGAAAAAGAGCAAATCATATGTAAAAACAAAGTTAAAACTTTCAAATTTACAGAGAAAAAAATCGCAAAGAAAAAGGGAACAATCTCATAATATTTTAGCGAACAGTATACTAGAAATTGGAACAATAGTAAAAAGTTGAAAATATGAATTTTAAAGCTTTACAGAGAAGAAACAAGAAAACTGAGATATCTAAAAAAACTGGAAAAATTTAAAAAGAAAAGAGATTTGGAAAATCTTTATCAAATAGAGCACCTGCATCATTAATTGAAATAATAAATAGAAAAATTAGAATATATTGGAAAAAAATATAATAAAAATTGATACTTTTAAAGTAAAAAGCTAGTCAACTAAATCATAGTACAAATGAATATGAAAAGAAAAGTCTATCAAAAAGATGGGTAGAAATATTAGGAAATAAAATACAAAGAGATTTGTATTCTGCATTTTTTAATAAAGAATGTAAAAAGAAAATTTAGAAGAAGTAAATATAGAAAAAGCACAAAAAGAATTTAAAAAATTTTTGTTAAATTGCATAATGAAGAAATTGAAAGAATAAAAAGAAATGTAAAAACATTAAAATGTGTGGGATTTTTAAAAATAAAAACTGGTTTTTGAACCGAGCCAACAGGATGTAAAATATTCTCAACGGAGAGTTTGTCCATTAAAGCCTTAAGGAAATTAGCTAGTATTTGAATATCAGATATTCAAAAGAAACTAAATAGTACTTAGAACCTCGCGACTCTAGCACTCGTAGAGTGTCAGTCGTGAGAGGTTCAGTTATAGATATATTAGATTTAAAAAGTGGATTGTAGTAAAATTATAAATATAAAAAGAAGCAAAACTTGTTTATATAAATGGTAAAGGCAACCTTACTGTTGAAACAGGAAAATCTGAGCCTCCTAATTGGGAAGCACCTGCTAAAATAAAGTTAAATGGTATCCCACTGATACAAGCTCAAATTCCTGATTGTCCTACTTGTTCTTCTTTACTTGCAACTGGTTATGGTATAGAAAATACTAATTGTAAAGGAATTATTGGAAATACAAGAAAAAAATTAATTCTGACTATGTAAATTTAGAAACTTCTATAGATAATATGAAAGCTTTATTAACTTTACTAAAAAGTGGATTTTTACTTAATTGCTGATGCTATTTGCTATCCAACTGATGGTGAAAATTTCTTTTTGGAATGTTCCAAATAAGTTAAAGGAATTTTTCATCAGCTGGCTACTGCATATCTAGGAGAAGGTACATATGTATTTAACCAACCTGTTTATTTATATCCTACCCAAACAACCGATTCTTATAATAAAGATAGAGTTGAATATTATATTGAAAAAAATTTAAAAATTCAGCTGATAATAAACCAAGAGCAATAGTTTATAATTTTAAAGATTTTGTAAATTTTATAGTTGATGGACATCATAAAAGCTTGTGCTTCTACAATACTAAAAAGAACCCGTAAGTTGCATACTAATTATTCCAGCTAAGATTTATGAAGATTATTATAAGAATACTCGTTTAAATTTTTCAGGAATATTAATAGATTATAAAAATATTCCTAAAAGAATATACTCGATACATAAAAAGAAAGATTTTTCTCCTAGTCAAGAAAAAAATTGAAATTAAAGATGGAATAGTTAATAACAGAGAGTGGGAAAAAGAATATATAAACTCAGCTAAATACTACCCTTCAATTATTGATTATGCTAATGTTATAGATATAATGCATGATAATGAAATAGAAGTAAATGATATTTTTTTATAAGGAATTGCTTGGAAAATTTTGATAAAGACAGTCAAATAAAAATGAAAAAAAGTTACTTTATTTATTAGAATTTACTGATATAGAAAAAGCTCAAGAGATTGCTTTAAAATATGCTAGAAAAAAACTTTAAGGGAAGAAGAAATTGACAAAGAATTAAAAGCAATTAGTATATAGAATTTTTTATTAAGTGCTAAAAAAATAATGAAGAAGTTGAGAAAATTTTTTTATTGATTATCTTGTTTATTATTCTGAAAACAAAGAAGATCCTATACTTAAGATTATAAATTTTATATTGGGAGGAAACTAATGGATAAAAATTCTAAAAGAAAAGCTTATAAATACTACTTTTGAAGGGCTTGATAAAATAATCGAAAGTGAATATAAAAAAATCATCCAAATGAAAAAAATCTTATTCATCTTGTAGAATACAAGAAGGTTATAACGACTATTTGAAGATTGTTTTTTTAGAAAAGGAAAAAAATAAATTATTTTTAGAACTGATTTTTGAGTGGTCTAGCACTCCTGATGAAAAATAAACTGTGAAGAATTAAAAAGAAACTCAAAGAGATGATTTTGTTAAAGAAATCGTTCCAGAAATAAAAACTAAATTTGAAGACTTATTTTTCAAATATGAAGATAGTTTTCTATTTCGTTATAAGTTTCTATTAGTTCTTGAATTTGAAGGAGAAGAAGACTTAGCTAAAGATAGAATTTATAAAGAAGAATTCTATTTTGAAAACAAAAAGAAAAAGAAAGAATTAAAAAGCAAAATGGAAGAATACATTAAAAGAAGTCTTCTTAGAAGAGAAAAAGCTATTAAAGATGAAAGAGAATGTGTCATTTTTGCTGGAAATCTTTTTAGATTTTTAATTTAATGGGATATTCAGAAAAAAATATAATTGAACTTATAGAAAAAAATTTTTACAAGTGATGAAATCAGTTAAAAATAGAAGATTTGACACTACTTTAAAAAAATGATATTAAATACTATCTAGATAAATGGACTGAGAAATTTTTCTTAAATTAGAGCCTGAAAAAGTTACAGAAGAACAAATAGATCTATATATTTACTCTGCACTTTTAAAAATAAAATATCGCACTTATAGTTTTGATGTTAAAAATGCTTGTGATGATTTAGAAAATGCTATGAATAATTATTCTTCTCAAAAAGGCTAAACAGTATTTAGAAAAGGGAAGTGGTACTTTAGCTGATGAATTAATCCATTATAAAGATAAGGATTTAGAGTGTAAGGCTAATGACATACTTTTAACAGTAGATATAAAAAAATAAAGAATGAAGTTTCAAGTTCTTATGAAAAAAGCTTTAGACTTTATCATAACTCTATTAAATAATGGTTTTTCCACATAGTTATGCAATCAAATTTTCTTCAAAATCTGAGAAAGTATTTTTAGATATAAAAGGACTTGCTAAATCTTCTACTCATAGATTTTTTTAGAAAGAATTTTTAGATTTTTCCAGAATTATACGATAAATTAGAAGTTTATGCAAGGACAGCAATGAAAAGAATTTGATTGGTATCAAGATGTGGAAGAAGGAAAAAAAGCTTATTACCTGGAAGTTATGCAGTTTTTGCTTTGGGACTATATGATGAGAAATACTTTCCTTTAATTAAAGAATACTATTCTAAACTAGATGATGAACATCAACTAGCACATCAACATTTTATTACTGCTCTAATTGATAAATATGGAGTTTCAGAGAAATCTTTACCTATATTCTTAGATGGCTTCTTATCTGGACAATTTGATAAAGTATTTAAAAAACTTAGCAAGTTTATTAGAAGATGAAGAAAATAAAAAAATTACTAATAAAAAGAGCTCGAAAATTATGGTAAGCATGAAAGACAAACTATTTTATATTCTATTTGGAAGAATAAATGGCAACAGATGATAAAAATCTAGCTTTTTAAAGATATATAAATATTTTTACTTATAGTAGAAAAAAATAATAAAAATATTAAAAAGTTTCTAGTATAAGTTGAAAAAAACTTTTTAAAAAGGTATATAATTTCATATATATCTTTTTTTATATGAGGTGAAATATGATAAAAAAGAGACTTATACTTAGAAGAAATAAAAATATATGAATAAACCACTTATAAAAGTAATTACTGGTATGCGTAGAAGTGGAAAATCCATGATATTAAAAATTAATTCATGAAGAATTAAAAACAAGGAGTTTCAGAAAAATATAATTTATATTAATTTTGAATCTCTTATCTTTATGGACATTAAAAGATTTCGAAGCACTTTACAAATATATTATTGATAAAACAACTAACATAAGTGGTAAATTTTATATTTTATTAGATGAAATTCAAGAAGTAAAAAGCATGGGAAAAAGCAATTAATTCTTTTTCTAGTTGATTTAGATGCTGACATTTTATATTACAGGTTCAAATGCAAATTTGTTATCTTCTGAGCTTGCCACATACATAGCTGGAAGATATATAGAGATAAAAATTTATCCTCTTTCATTCCAAGAATATATTGATTTTTGCTACTGAGGAACAATAAAGAAAAAAACCTTTAAGTTTAGATGAATATTTTTAATCAATATCTTAACTTTGGTGGTTTACCTGGTATACATATTTTTAAATTATAGTAACGAAGAAATTTATCAATATCTTGCAGATGTATATAATTCTATTTTTACTAAGAGATGTTATAGCAAGAAATAATATTCGTGATATTGAACTTTTTAGAAAGAGTTGTCTTATATATCATAGATAATATTGGTAATACTTTTTCAGCTAAAAATATCTCTGATTTTTTTAAAAAAATCAAGGTAGAAAACTTAGTATTGAAACTATATATAACTATTTAAAAGCATTAGAGAATGCTTTTTATTATAAAGTAAGGTTCAAAGATATGATATTAAAGGAAAAAAATATTTTAGAAACTCAAGAAAAATATTACTTATCTGATTTAGGATTTAGACATGCTAAATTAGGGTATCAAAAGTAATGATATTTCTGGGTATTTAGAAAATATTGTATATTTAGAATTATTAAGAAGAAAATATAAAGTTAATATAGGTAAGCAAGGTAATAAAGAAATTGATTTTTATTGCTAGTTTTAGAGATGAAAGATTGTATTTACAAAGTTACTTACCTACTAGCTAGTCCAGAAACTATTGAAAGAGAATTCTCAGTGCTTAATTCCATAAAAAGATAACTATCCTAAAATGGTTCTTTCTATGGATAATCTTCAGAAAGTAATATTGAGGGTATAAAAAGAAAAATTATTGATTTTTTTATTAGAAAAAGGGCTAATACCCCTTTATTTTTCTATAATCACTTAAAAGTTTACCTTCATAAGTTTTCCATTCAGTCCAACCATTAGCTGAACGTCCTAGAAACTAATATTGCTGCTGCACTTGGTGAAGTAGCAATATAATTTTCTTTGAAAACATATCTATCTTCAAGTTTTTTTCTATTAAATTCTTTCTTATTAAATCTTCAATTAAATTTTTTTATTTCTTCTAAAAAGTAGAAGGATTATCTGATTTAACCTCTAAAACTATAGAAGTTCCCTTTTTAAAATTTCAAATTTTTTTCATTGGATAGAAAGTCTTCCCTTTTCCTGAAGTAACCCTTACCTTTTTAAAAACAAAGGTAATTTTTTTCCATATCATTTGTTGCCTTATCTTCAGGTCTTTTCCAAATTTTTATAATATCATCATACAAACTTTCAAATCTAGCTTCCATTGATAGAAGGTTCCATTCTTCAAGTCTACCAAGATATTTATTCATGTATAGTTTACTATTTCTATAACCATGAACTTCATCATCTCTTTTTTTCATGAAAAGCCTTATTACTTAAATTAGAGTTACTTCCAGTTAAAGTTAGATTAGAGATGGTATCTTTAAAAGCTTATCATTTGCTCTAACTCATTATCTGAATAGTTTTTCCTTCCAAGCTTTATTAGGTTTTTGTGGGAAAATATGCTCTATAGTAATCTTTTCATTATCAAAATCAATTAGCTCATTATGATTATAATTTTCTAATTTCTTAAAGACATAATTTAATTTTTTTCCTTGTCTTTATATACATTTTTTTAACTTCAAAGCACTTTCTAATTCTTCATCTGTTGGAAAATCTTCAGCCATTAAAAATATCAACTAAATTTTTCATAGTAATTTCCAGATCTTGAAATTTTTTTCCATACATTCCTTGAAATATCTTATTTAAAGCATTAGTTGGTTTTTTTCTGTGATATATCTTCTCCATAGATAACTTTGAAGTAAGATAAGCATATTCACAAGTTCATCCTTCTCTAAAATATTATCCTTGTAGTCCTTTAATATTCCTATAAGAAAAGTGTTAATAACAGTTTTATCTAAAGATTTTTAAATAATCCAATTCTCTTTGGATATCTTTATCTTTTTCTAAACCAGGCTTAATAATATATGAATAAGCTTCTGAATATTTTTTTCATATCTTCTAACTTCTCATCATTTTTCTTTTTTTCATAATATGTCTTAAAAAGTTTCAAAAAAACTTTAGGTTTTAGAAGAAATTTTCTCTGTTTTTTTAATGTCAAATAATCTCTTATAAAATCTGAAACATAACTGGTTATTTCACTGCCATCACTAACTTTACAATTATTTTTCAATGGGTATCCATATTTCTTTTATATATACGATTTTGCTCTCCTCTTTCCAAATCCATCAAAAATATAGTTTCTGATTAAATCTCCCTGTGATAAATCCAAACCTGTTGAATTAAGACTTTCAAAAAAATCTTTTTGTGGATCATCTTTTTCCCTTTTCAAGAGCAATGTCTATATAAATTAATTTTTTTCTATTCCATTTTGATAAGTGTTTCATATCATCAAAAGATAAATTTTTCCAATTCTTTTTTTCAAAAAAATAGATAATTCTTCAACATATTTCTATCTTGGAAAGCTTCCAATTCATTAAATTTATTATGTGAAATTTTTATTTAATATATACAGATTTTTCTTCAGGGGGTAATAATTTTTAATTTAATTTCCTTCTCAGAATAAGGATTAACAACATATTGATTATATATTTTATCAGCATCTTTAGCTAAGATTGTACCCTTCAACTTAAAATATATTGCTAAAAAAATAATAAGGTTAAGGTTGTCATTCTTTGTTGACCATCAATAACATGAAATTCCTTTTCTCCAACTCCATAAATTCCATCATGTATATATACTATGCTCCCTAAAAAAATAAGAGCTTACTTTTTCATTTTTTTCCTGTTTGTAATATATCTTTAAATAATCTTTGACACTGCTTTTTCCTGCCAATTATAATCCCTTTGGTAAACAGGAATAGAAAAAGACTGTGTCACTTTCTGAAAAATAATTTTGTAATCTTTCTTTCACTTGCTTTCAAAAATATATCTCCCTTCAATTTTTTTCCTTTATATATCAAATATTAGCTTATATATGCTATTTTTATTAATAAGTCTCATCTATACATTATACTACGTTTTTTTGATATTTTTTTATAGATAAAAAAATCAGATAGAAGATTTTTTTATATTTTAATTTAGAAATTTTTTTCTCTGCTCTTGACTTACTAATATATTCTGGTTCTACTGTGTAAATATTAGCATCTTCCTTATTTAAAGAAAGTTCACAAAGAACAGAAGCTCTAGGGAAAGAGTTATATCTAGGAACTATAATAGCATTTTTCTCCTAAATTTTTCTTTTTAAGATATCTGCATAGTTTATTGCTCCATCTCCAACAAATACATATTTTTTTATTTTTTTATCAAGACTTGAAAGTAGATTAATTAAATAATCATCTTGACATTTTTCCTTGATATTTATAGTAAACTCTTTCTTTTCTAGCATCAATTAAAGGAATAATTTCATTTTCATTATCACTTTGCCATTGCTTCTAATATATCAAGCTCATTCACTGTAACAAGACCCTTTATTAAGAGCCATAGCTAGACCCTTAGCTATTCCTAAAGCTATTCTAACTCCTGTAAATGATCCAGGTCCTATTGCAACTGCAATTTTATCTATATCTTTAATATTCAAATCTGAAATCTTAAATAGATTATCTACTATTGGCATAACTATATTTGAATGATTTTTTTCACTGATAGACTTGTCTCAGCTATGACACCTGCTTCACTATCATATATAGAACAAGTACAAATCTTTGTAGACGTATCAATTCCCAAAAAGCAACATTAAATTTTTTTCCTCCTTCTCTTTGTTTCCTACATAGCTAATATCAACTATTCTTTCATCTTCTTTTTTTCTGCATATTTGAATTCAATTCTTATATATTCTTTAGGTAAATCTTCTGAAATTATATTAGCCCACTCAATAAGAGCAACTCCTCCATTATTAATATAATCTTCATAACCTATCTCATATATTTCTTCTGAACTACATAATCTATAGACATCGAAGTGATATAGAGGTAATCTTCCTGATAGATATTCAAGTACATAGTTAAATGTTGGACTTTTTTTAGATTTTCTTTAACTCCAAATTCCTTAGCAAAAAGTCTTTGTAAATGTAGTTTTACCTGTACCTAAATCACCTATTAAAGCAATAACTGTATTTTTCTTCAACATAGTTAGCCAGTTTTTTTGCTAATTCATCTATCTGACTAAAAAGTCAAAACTTTTTTTCCATTTTTTTCTCACCTTTTTATTTCTTATTAATTTTTTTCTATTATGTTTGTTGTAGACTTCCCTTCAACAAAGTTTAAAATAATAACTTCTCCACCATAACTTTTCAACAATTTTTCGTTTCAGGTAGATCCTCTTTTTTTATAATCTCCACCTTTTACATGAATAGATGGTTTTAGGCAAGCTATTAATTCTTCAGGTGTATCTTCTTCAAAAAAATAACAGTATAGTCAACTGATTTTTAAAGCATCAAGAACAAAAAGCTCTATCATATTCAGAATTGATAGGTCTTGTTTCTCCTTTTAATCTCTTTACAGAACTATCTGAGTTTACTCCAACAATAAGTATATCCCCTTGTCTTTTTAGCTTCAGTTAAATATGTCACATGTCCTGCATGAAGGATATCAAAACATCCATTAGTAAATACAACTTTTTTTCCGTTCTTTTTAGCTTCTTCTACAAGTTCTGTAGCTAATTTTTCTATTTATATTCATAGAAACCAACCTTTTCCTTCTTTTTTTCAATGTCTTTATAAAATCACAAATTATTTCTGCTGTCATACCCCAAATTGGCTCTTCCTCAAACATATAAATATAGACAAACCTATTAGGAATTCTCCAATCATTTTTCATATCTTTTAGGGAAATTATATTTTTTTAATATCAAACTTTGCCTTATTACAAATTTCAACTTCCCCTTTAATTGCTTCAGTTTCCATAAAAAAATTCTATGGGTACTGCTAATAACTTTTCAACTTCATCTCTATTATAATTGATTTCATCTAAATTTTTCTATATTTAATTTACATATATAGCACTCAATTAACACTCCAAGAGGTGCAACTAAAAGCCCAAACTTACTAACATTTGAAATCTTATTTCTTTTTTTATCTGTAATTCTTCCATCGTTTCTCTTATAGCTGTTTGTTTTAAAAAGTTTTATCACTTTTATCTTTTTTTACCACCTGGAAATGAAATTTCTCCTGCTTGTCTGATATTTTTTTAGCTCTTTTCTCCAAGATAAAACAGTCTTTCCCATCTATATTTGCTATACAAAAGCATAACAGCACTCTCAAAATAGCGTTTCTCTCAGTAAATATTCTATTTTTTTATTCATTTTTTTCCTTCCTAAAATTTTTAAAAATTTACTTGGAACAAAATCTGTAAGCCAAACTTTATTTTCTGATAAGTAAAATTTATAGTTTTCTTTTTAACATAGCTTCAGTATCTATTTCAAGAATTACATATTTTTGAACTATGTCTTGTGGCAACATTCTTTGCTGTCTCTAGATCTGCTGATAGATGAACATGTTGTCTATTCATCTTTTTTTATTCCTTCTTTTTTTATACTTTCTAGATTTTTTTGAAAAGCCGTTCCATGATATAGAACAACTGGTGGAACAACTTCTTTAAGCTCTAAATTTACTTCAATAGAATGTCCTTGAACTGCTCTTATCTTAGTTTTATCTTCGTTAAAACTATATCTTTTCTTATTGTTTTTCATTTACAATTCTTTCCAATGTTGTAAAATCAATTTCTCTTCCACTTTTACTAATTTTTTTCTATTAATTCTTTTGTATCAGCCCAACCATTTTTCATCTAATTTTAAATCTATAGTTTCTGGTTTATGTCTTAAAAATAAGGCTAATAAATTTTTCCTAGTTTAACATCATTATCCATTATTTTTTTCTCCTTTAATTTGTTCATTGCAATATTTATAATTTTTCTCAGTATAGTCTACCATAAAAAAAGTGGTATATTTAGTAAATCATCATCTAGTTTTAAATTTTTCAAATGAAAATCTAACTCTTAATTTAATATCATCTTTAAATTTCTCTTTAAATTTTTGCAAACTTCTGCTTTTTTTAATATTAGTTTCAGCTTTTTACTTCAATAGGAATAATATTATTCTCATTTTTGTATTATAAAATCTACCTCATAATTATTTTTCTGACCAATAACGAGGACTGACTTCAAATTGTGGACTTAATCCCTTGTAGCATATAATTTTTCAGTTAATGCTCCTTTAAATTCAGTAAAAAGTCTATTTCCTTCTCCAAAAGTACTTGGAGATAATTGTGATAATCTTGTAAGCAACCCCACATCAACTAAATATATTTTTAAAAAGCTGATAAATCATCATATGAAAGACAATGGTATTCTTGGTGCTGAACATTTAAAAAAACTTTTTGTTACTAAATTTGCATTCACTAACCATTGTAAAGCATCTTCATATTCTCTTGCTCTTGCTCCTTCTTTAACTACCTTATAGATAAATTTTTTTATTCTCTTTACTTAATTGAGAAGGAATTGATTTCCATATCATAGATATTTTTAGGAAACTCATAGATATTTGGATGTTTTGCAAAAATCTCTTTCATAGGCTTCTAAAAATATTATTTAAAGTTTTTTTCTAACAAGTTCTATATCTCTTTCTTGGGTCACATATATACAGCTTCTGGCATTCCACCAGTAACATAGTACATCTTTAGTTTTTTTCATATAGAGGATTGAAAAAAATGCATCTGGAATATTTTTCTATATCATTTAAGCTATCTAAAAAAATAATTTTTAAATTTTTCATCTCCATTAGCTAACAAAAATTCAGAAAAAGCTCATGGGATAAATACTTTAAAAAAATCAACTTTCCCCACTGGAAATGAACTTGGTTTTAGCTAGAGTAATTCCCAATAAAGAACCTGCACAAGCGATATGATATTCAGGTGCATTCTCATAGAAATACTTTTAATGAATTTATTACTTCTAGTGCATCTTGAATTTCGTCAAATATAATTAATGTTTTTCTCAGCTATAATTTTATAGCCACTAATCAACATTAAATTTTTGTAATATTCTATTTATATCTTTTTGTTGTTTGGAAAAAAATTGCTTATATTCAGGATTTTTCATCAAAGTTAAAATAAGCAATATTCTCATAGTATTTATTTCCAAACTCTTTTTAATATCCAAGTTTTTCCAACCTGTCTTACCCCCTTTAAAAATAAGAGGTTTTCTATATTTTGAGTTTTTTTCCACTTAATTAAATCATTTAAGATAAACCTTTCCATCTACTCACCTACTTTCATTCTCAATATATTATATCACAAATATAAAAAAGTGAGTATAATCACATAATTTTTTAAAAAAAAATGTGATTGTACTCACAAAATTTATAATTTTAATTTTTTTATACTGATAATAGAAAAGCTTTTTACCTATTTTTTTATTTAAATTTACTATAAATAAATTTTTACTTTCTATGTTCAAAATCTATTGCTACAATAATTAACTGTTCATCTTGAATATCAACAATTAGACGATAATCCATTATTCTGTATCTCCATAAACCTTTTTAAATTTCCAGTTAAAGCTTTTTCCATGTAATCTTGGATTATCAGTATCCTTTCAAATTTTTTTACTTATATAATCATACAATAATTTCCTAGTATTTTTTTATCAAATATCAAAATCTTTTTTTATTGACTCTATCTGGAATCATTATTCTATATCCCATTCTTTTACTGCCTCCTCAAATGGAATTAAATTTAATGTCCCTTTAGACTTTTGCTTTTTAAATACTCTTGAACAAGTTTTTAAATCATATTCTTCTTCAATTTTTTTCAAAAAAATTATATTTTTTTAATATATTGAGATAAGTTTGTTCCTTTACTTTTTAACATAATTTTTTTACTATTTCTTCTTCTTCATCATTAAATCTAATTGAAACAACTGACATACAATCACCTCTTTATTATCTAGTTGTTTACATTGTAATACTTTTTTTAAACTAAAGTCAATTACTAAACTTTATTCCTGGTAGATAATCTCCAAAATCAGCATTTACAACACGAATATATCTATTTATTTCTTCAATTTCATCTATTTCATTATTATCATTGTATTTTTTTCAGTTTTTCTCTAATACTCCATCTAATGATAAGTTAGCATAAAAAAATGCAAGAATCTGAAATTTCCATTATTCTTTCAACCTTGAAAATATCTTTTTTTATAATTTTATTATTACTATAGTATTCTGTTACTGTTGGGAAACTTTTTTTAATTCATTAATAAAATCTTCAATATCTTCTTGTTCTATTTCTATGTCATCTTTCAATATTTTTTTAATGTCAGAGATTCTTTATTAGCCTTTATCATATCACTTGGATAATTCCTAAAAAAATTCAAACCCATATTCAGTATTAGCATATATTTTTTTATATCACTTTCCTCTAAATTTTTTTATTTTTAAAATATTTATCCATTTTAGAGAAAAAAATAAATATATGTCTGAGATACTTGATTGTTTGCTATCATAATAAATCTGAACCTCCCCGACTGACACCCTACAGTGCTAGAGTCGCAGGGTTCTTGGGTAATAGTTGCTTCTGTTAGCCAACTAAATTTACCAAGCTATCCCCATAGTTCCTACGGTTCATATATTTATATATTTAAGCACTAATACCTAATATCCTTAGTCCCTTCTTTTAATATGTTTTTTTGGCTGCATTTATATCTCTATTATGTACAGCTCCACATACTGGACAACTCCATTCTCTTATACTTAAATCTTTTACTTCTTCATTTCTATATCCACAACAATTACATATTTGACTACTTGCAAAAAAATTTATCTACTCTTACTATTGTTCTTTTTGTACCATTTAGCTTTATAACTTAGTATTCTATTAAATTCACTCCATGATACATCTACAATATTTTCTTGCTAATTTATGATTTCTTACCATATTTTTTTACTTGTAAATCTTCCATACAAATAATATCATATTCTTTTTATTAGCATTGTTGATAATTTTTTTGCAAAAAAATCTTCTCTTTGATTTGATATCTTTTCAAATAATCTTGCTACTTTTTATTCTAGCTTTATTTCTATTTGAACTACCCTTTGGTTTTCGTGATAGTTTTTCTTTGTAATATAGCTAGTTTATTCAAAGATTTTTTTGTAAATATTTTTGGATTTTTCTATTGAGATTTCATCACTGGTAATCGCAAAAGTCCTTTATACCTAAATCTATTCCAACATTCTTATTTGTACTTTCTAATTTTTTTCTACTTCCACATCAGTACAACATAAAGATATATAATATTTTTCCACTAGGTACTTGTGTTATCGTTGCATTTATTATTCTTCCTTGTGGTTTCATTTTATCTCTTATTTTTTTAGTTTTTCCTAACTTAGGTACTTTTTATCCATTTATCTAAAAAAACTCTATATTATTATTTGTATAATTGGTTCTGTATGATTTTTCTATTATCTTTCTTAGATTTAAACTTTAGGATAGCCTCTTCCACTAAAGAAGTTCTTATAGGCTTTATCTAAATCTTTTTAAAGAATTTTTGTAAAGAAAAATTTATCTACATCTTTTAACCATTCTTTCTCTTGTTTTTAAAACTGTTAATTCTTTACTACACTCATTACATGACATAGATTTTTTTCTCTGTAATATATAACTTTTGTTTTTAAACCTAAAAAAATGATTATAGACATATCTTACACAACCAAAAGTACAATTTAATATCGTTATTTGAGTTTTAGTTGGATAAAATCTAAACTTATATGCCTTTTTCCATACGATTTCACCTCCATTTACCTATATATAGTATACCACTTTTTATACTATAAGTAAATGAAAAAAAGTAAAAATTTTTTTCTAAATATATGAACCTAAAACTGACTCAGTCGTTTTAGAGGTTGTCGTTCACATAAGTACGCTACCACCTATGCAGTTCTCTTGGCATATACACTCCTTAATAAATTAAGGAGATTAGCCTCGAACTTCTTAATATTTCTATTAAGCACAGACTATATCTTATCCCACAGCTCTATCTGTTTGGGTCTACCCACTTCCACTAGCTTTTAGTGTACTTCCCTCAGGAGGAATAGTCGTTGAACCTTACCTTTCGGTCTTGGCTGCTGATTGCCCATTATCTTAACACTTAGGATTTAACCTTATGTCATCTAGTATATTTTTTTCTGCTTTCGCCACTTTCACACTTGTACCATATTTTTATTTAGGTATTATGTTGTAGTTATACTAGTTTTAGGGGTTTCCAGCAATTCGAGTAGTATTGGATAGCTTTTTTTAAAGTTGCTACCTCTACATACATATTTCTATATATGCTGACTATACTTAATGGTCTAACTCATGACTGACACCCTACGAGTGCTAGAGTCACAAGTGTGCGACCATATTTTTTTAATCAAAATAATCTATATTATTAATAGTTTGATCTTCATTATAATAAATTATTTTTTTCAAAAAGTCCATGTTGGTAAAAAGCATTCAATTTCCATTTTTTTCCATCTTTATTATATTTTTTTCTATTTTTCAATAATTTTTGTTCCACAATTATCTAAATTAAGAGTATTTTTCTTCATATTTATGTATGATTTTTTTGTTTTATTTTTTTAAGGTGTAAACTCTTTCTTTTTTTCAATATTGAACTCTTCATTCTCTAAATCATTTTCATCATCTTCTTCTTCAAATAAAAGATTATCCCAAAACTCCTCAGCCTTCTCTATGATACTAGGATCTTCTTCTTCCATTCTTCTTATTTCTTCGTCAATTCTCTTAATTTCTTCTTCTAAATTTATTTCTTCTTTTTGGATTTTTCAGAACGATATTTTTTTCTAATAATCCCTTCAAGAACTTTTTTTCTTGATCAATAAAAGTTTCCTTTTCTTCCATTTTTTTATTTCCTCCTCCATATTTTTTGTTAAATAGGCTATTGTAAATTTACAAAAAAATACAATAGCCCTAAACTTGTTATTCTAAATGTTAAAAATCTAACTTTTTCTAATATTTGATTGATTTCTTTATCTAAGTCATCTATTTGTTTCTGATATTTTTTTATTTAATTCAGCTTCTATAAACTCTTTTTTTGATTTTTTTGTTATATAACTAATATCAGAAACTATTCTATATAAAGTAACTAATAAACCTCCTAAATCTAAATTATTAATTCCTGTAAATGATGTGTAAATAACATTACTAGTAGAAGCAATTATATTAGAATATAGTAATATTTTTTTCTAGTTTTAACTTCATATAATTTTTTTCATCTTCATCTTTACTAGGATTATAAAAAAAATCTATGGACTGTAGCTATTATATAATTTATAAGAGCAGAAAAAAAGCAGCTTGTTTTTCCTACAATTTTTTTATATCCTTTATTAAAGTTAGATAATCATAGTTTTGTTTATATATTTTTTTAATGCAAGTTCCTCTGAGAAAGTTCCTATAATAGGAATAGGAAGCCCTAATTTAGTAAATTCATCTGACTTCAGATGTAATCCATGTGCAAAAAAACTGCAGCAGGTAGTCTTTGCCATTCTTCAGATATACTTTCATAGCCCATTTGAAAAAGTTCAACTAAAAGATACTGGAAGTTTTTGTTGCATCAAACATTAATCCTTTCTCCATATTGACAAAATATGTTTGAAAAATTAGTTAGAGTTACTGTATCTGTTATAATATTTAAAGTACCAAAAAAATCCACCCTAATATAGGATCATGACCTAATGTTTTTTTACACGATGATATCCCCCTAACATTTTTAATATCTAAATCAGTAGAACCCTTTGTTACATCATAAGGAACTTTTTTTAGTCATCACTATTTCTAGCCAAGTTCTGTATCCTTTTTGACTCTTTTTTAGTTCCCCAACCTTTTTTGATTATCATCAGTTTTTTTAAGTGCTTCTCTTTATAGGTTTTTTTGTTCTTTTTTTACTTTTTTTCTTCAATATTTTTTTATCATTATGATTCAGTCTTTCATCAGCCTTAAAAAAATTTCTCCTAAATTACCAGTTAAAAAAATATTGTCTTGTTGCTTGTAAAGCTATTGCTAAAAAAATAAGAAAGCATAATCATTTTTTTATTTAGTCCTGTTTTTTTAGAAAAAAAGCTCATTTATTTCTTTTTTTCATTTTTTTAAAAAAATCTTGAAAAAGTTCTTCTCTCTCCTTATCACTTATTTTTTTAATTTATCTCTATAATATTTCTCTATATTATCCATAAGCTCTCCTTAATAACAATACTAATTAAGCATTAAGTTTATTATAAATAGCTAAGAAAGTTGTACTTTTTACAATTATCTAAACTTTCAAACTCTTTTTAAAGTTTCAGTAAACTTGATAGCATCTTCATCTGATAAATTTGAAATATTTTTTTCTATAGTATTTAAATTATTTCCATAATAAGCAATATCTTGCAATTCTCTAAAAAAATTCTCATTTCAGTTTCTTTATCCAAAGTTGTTAAAATATTTTTCTAAAAAAATCTTGTAGTTTGCTCTAGTTTTTAGTCCTTCTTTTTCCTTCACATAACTAACTAATCTATACAAAGAAAATAAAAAAATAATCTCTATTCATCAGCTCTTTTTAAAACATCTCTGAACTTTTTCTTCAGCTTTAACTTCTCCTGCATAAGTTCCATAATTAAAACTAGCTCTTTTTTCAGCTTCAAGATTTTCAAAATGTCTGACTGCAGCCCAACCTATAGCTTCTGTCAATGCAGCAGCAGTAGAAGCCTTTAAAAGCATTTCCAATACCAGGTATCCATCCTATTAAAACTCCTGCAACATTCCTTCCAATTACTGAAGCTGAAAAACCTCCTAAAAGACCTTTTGCAGCTCCTTCCGCCAAATCAATATCATAAACTTTTGCTATTGCAACTATCATTGCTACTTGAGCAGCGGTTATAGGAATTGAATCAGCCAAAGGAATTTGGGCTAAACCAGCTCCTATTCCACCAGTAGTCACAGCAGCTCCATGAATTATTACATGACACTTTTCTCTTCTATCTTCAAGCATTTTAATGCCCCCTTTATTTTACATTAAATCCACTTTTTTTGATATATAATAGTCTTTCTTAAGCAAGCAACTATAACAGATGCTGGTAATGTTACTCTCATAGCTGGTCCTGCAATATCAAAAGCTGTCCAAATTCCTGTTACTGCCCAACCTATTGGTCCAATTAAGAAAGATAATCCTCTTGTTAAAAGCAGCATTAGTTGCTAATGTTAATCCTCTACCTAATACAAGTCTTGCTACATAGTTTGCAACTATAACTGTGATTTGATAAGATAAAAAAACCTCCAGCTCTAAGTCCAGCTTGTACAGCAGCCATAATCGCTTAGCTACCAAAAGCCTGTAACTTTTTAAAGTCCATATCTTTAACTAATTCCATTCTTTTTTTCTTCTGGCATATCTTTTAACATATCTGAAAAATATTTTTTTCAATTAATTTATCTTCTTTCGTTAAAATATTTGAAGATTTATTATACGAAACCTTTATTTTTGTCTAAAAACATCATTTAAAAACTTCGTCATATTTTTACACCATTACCTCTGAAAAAGATTAACAAATGAATTACCTCCAAATTCTTGTAATTCTCCAGCTATAAGTTTCCAATATTTACTATATCTTCTTCCATAAGTTTTTGTATTCATCTGATGTAGTAATAGATTCGGTAAAACGTTTTTTTCACCATCTTTATCATAAATTAAAACTTCAGCTAAATTTCTTAATTGTTCATCAGTACATTCCCCTAAAAATTCTAAATCTGCATCATAAGTATAAGACATTTTTAAATCACTCCCTTTTTTTATTTTTTTATTAAATGTGTTAGAACACTCGTGGCTTTTAGCCGTGAGACTGTAGGGTATGAATAACACCAACATTGAAAATGTTGCACTAAAATTTGCAATTTTACTAGTTTTAGTGTATAATATATTTAGAACATTGGCAACTGAATATATGGAGTTAAGGCTAGTAAACAGTAGCCTTGTAAAAATATTCACTGTTCTGTATAGTTGTTCTTTTTTAAATATAATATACAGATAAAAAGTAGCGGTGTAGACGCAAGTCTTATCCAGTAGTGGCTATTGTGGACTAGCCAAAAAGAATAAGGGTTTTAAAACCAAACTTCTTAGAAGATAACTTACTTTTTTCAGTTATCTTATGAAGCTCTCGACTCTAGCACTCGTAGGGTGTTAGTCGTGAGTAGTTCACTATCTTAATATTTTTACTAACATTTTACACTTAATTAATTAATTTACCTACTTCCCCTCCTTCTTTAAAAAAATAAATATTTCTTTTTCTATATTTTTTTATTATAACAACTTCTTCTGACAGATTATGTCATTTTTTTAAAATAAAAATTTTATTTTTTTATTTTCTTAAAAAAATAAGTTATAAATAATACATATAATATTATACTAGTCTTTTTTTCTTTATTTGTCAATCACTTTAAAGAAAAAAAGACAAATTATAGAATAAATTAATCAAAAAGAGAAAGTTTTAATCAATTTAATTTTTCAAATAATAAAAAAAGAGGGTTTTTAAGTTTTTTTATTCTTAAAAATCCTCTCATATTTCTCTTTAATATCTACCATCACATTTTAAAAAAACTTTAGTTAAGAAACTTTCATTTGTTAAACCTTTTTAATTCTTTTTTTAATTTTTTTCTACATCTGAGGTATTCCACTCGCTTCAGCTTTTTTTAATAGCTTCTTTTTAGCTCTAATATTCTTTGTTTTTTTCATTTTCTTTTTCTAACTTCTTCCATGCTTGTTAAAAGGTAACTCATAATATCACTCCTTTTTAAATTTTTTTATTTTTTTAATGAATCTGTTTCAAGAACTATATCCATAGGAAAGCACTTTTCCCTAAAATGAATATTTCTTCTTTATATTTTTCATTATAGCACTTTTTTCAAATAATTTATATTATTTTTTTAAAAAAATAATATTTTTCTTATTTTTAAATTTTTAATAACTTTTTAAATAATACATATAGTTTATTATACTATCGTTTTTTTATTATTAATTAATAGATAAGTTTTCTAATTGCATAGCTACTAAATAAAGTGATATAATTAGCTTAAAAATTCAAAAATATTCTATTGAATGATAATTTTTGTAAGGTGGGGAAAAATGATAGAAGAAACAAATAAAGAAATTTTTAGATACTAATGAAAAATAAACTTGCTAAAGATGAGGATCTAAAAAGAGATTGCTTTTAAAAAAATTATGAAAAAAATTTGAAAAAAACTTTTTGAGGTGTTAGCAAAATGATTATATTATCTAAAGAACAAATTTTAAATCTACATTCTCAATTAATCAATAAATTTGGTGGAATTGATGGTGTAAGAGACGATGGACTTTTTAGAAAGTGCTTTAAATAATGCTTATGGTGTATATTTTGGACTAGAAAAAAATATCCGACAGTAGAAGAAAAAAAGCAGCAAGATTAGCTTATTCTCTAACTAAAAACCATCCTTTTCTTGATGGAAATAAAAAGAATTGGTGTTTTTAATTATGTTAGTTTTTTTAGAAATTAATAAAATAGAATTAACTTGTAATGATGATGAACTTACAGATTTGGGTCTAAAAAAATAGCAGCTTCTTTTAAAAAAACTTATGAAGAGATTTTTAGAATTTGTAAATATTCATAAAAAGAAATATCTAAACTAATAATTTTTTTCCTTCTAAAATTACATCTTAATAAATTTTAATCAATTTTTTAATTTTTTTCAATGATACAATGTAAAAAAATATTTAAATATATTTCAAGGGGGAAAAAAATAAATGAAAAAAACTTTAGTATTAATACCGGCTTTAAATCCACAAAACAATTAATCGATTATGTTAAATCTTTATTAGATAATAATTTAAAAGATATTCTTTTTAGTTGATGATGGAAGTAAGGAGGAATTTAAGGAAATATTTGAAACAATAGAAAAAGTTTCCAGATGCAAACATAAAAAGTATTTAGACATGCTAAAAACTTTGGAAAAGGTAGAGCATTAAAAAAATGCTTTCAATTATTTTTCTGACTTTACCTAACTTAGATGAGTATAATGGAGTAGTTACAGCTGATTCTGATGGACAACATAGAGTTGAAGATGTTATAAAAACTTGCAAAAGGAAGTCGAAGAAAAATCCTGATACATTGATTCTAGGTTGTAGAGATTTTGACTTGGAGCAAGTACCTCCAAAAGAGTAAATTTGGTAATAAGATTACAAACGGAGCTTTTTAAATTATTCTATGGAAAGAACATTTCAGATACTCAAACAGGCTTAAGAGGTTTTCCAACTGCTATCATTAGAGATTTTTCTAGATATAGCTGGTGAAAGATTTGAATATGAAACAAAGATGTTAATTTTTTTGTTTCCAAAAAGAAATTCCTATAAAGGAAGTTGTGATTGAAACTATATACTTCAATGATAATTCAGAAACACATTTTTAATCCAATAATAGACTCAATAAAAAAATATACAAAGTAACTTTATCACCATTTTTTTAAAATATATAGCTTCTGCTGTTTCATCATTTATTTTAGATATACTATCTTTTAAATGGATTTTTAGCTTTATTATTAGCTTTTCAGAAACATAGAGGGGCAGCAGTTATAACTATTGCAACAGTAGCTGCAAGAATAATATCTTCAACTTTTAATTTTTTTATTTAAACAAAAAAATTTGTTTTTAAATATGAGAAAAAAATACAAAAAAATCTCTTTTTAAAAATACTATAGTCTTTGTGCAGTACAAATGCTAATATCAGCTTTCTTTGTTACTTTAGTTTGGAAACATACTAAATATCCTGAAACAAGTATCAAAAATAGTTGTGGATAGTATTTTATTCTTATTAAGTTATTTTTATTCAACAAAGATGGGTATTTAAAAGAAAATAAATACAAGGAAGAGGGGTTTAAATGAGTGAAATAATTTTTATCTAATGAACAGATATCTGTTGCTAGATATCCGGAAAATGGAGTTATTCGGGTTAATGGGGAAATCTAGTAGTGGAAAAACTTTGGTTGCTGTAAAAAGAGCTATTTTTTTAGCTAAAAGAATATAAATATGCCGAAAAAAAGATGATAAAATCTTATTTCTTTTTTTATAATAAAAAGTTTAAAAGAAAACTATCAAGAATTTATTTGAATCAGAAAAAGATTATGAAAAATGTAAAAGATAAAATAGAATTTGAAAGTATTGATAGTTTTTTTGTTAGAGAGTATTTAAATAAAAAAATAATCATGAATTTTTTTGACTATTTAAAAAAAGCTAACAATGATAAAAAAATTTTTGTAAGAACTTTTTATGAAAGAAAGAAAAGAGAGAATTGAAAAGATTTTTAATTGCTAAAAAAAGAAGAATTAAAAAAATTTTTCTCCAGAAGATGCTGAATTTGTTTTTGAGTGAAATAGATTGGCTTAGAAATTGTTGCTATATGAAAAAGAAGAATATCTTGAAATTACAAGATATGGTAGAGGAAATCAAAAAAATTACAAAAAGAAGAGAAAGAAGAAATTTATAGAATTCTGAAATTTATATAGAGGTGGGTAAAAAGACACATTGAGATACACAGACTTTTTTATGATATTGCTTTCTTATTCCTATATTTATTTTGAAAAAGAAGAAAATAGAGATAAAGTGAAAGAAAGTATAATCATATTATAGTAGACGAGGCTCAAGATTTATCAAAAATTCACTTTTAGATTTATAAATTTAATCTGTGAAACTTCAAAAAAACTTCTGGAAATACGATATCTTTATTTATGGATAAAAAAATCAAAGTATATATCCTGAACAAGCTTGGATATTTGGAAATAGAACTTTAAAAACAAGTAGGTATCAACATAAATAAAAAGCTTTTACTTTAAACAGAGCATACAGAAATGTAAAAAGAAATTTTTTTGATGTGGCTAAAAAAACTTAAATCCTGAAATTGAAGTTGGAGATATTCCTGATACTAAAAAAATCAAAAATTTAACTTTAACTTTTTAGTGTAGACAGAGGAATTAAAGCCATTTTTTTATTAAATATTCTGATTCAGAAGATAGACTTAATAATTTATGTAAAGATATTAAAATTTTTAGTAAATGAGTTTAATTATAAGTATAATGATATTTCAATTATAAGTTTAAAAAGACCAAAGTATAAAAAGATATAAAAAGTTCCTTACAGAAAGAACATATAAGTTATGTAAGTAAAAAAATGAAATTGGTGAAGGAATTAATATTACAACTTACCATTCAGCAAAAAGGAACTGAAAATAAAAGTAATTTTTTTATACCCTAATATAGATGAGCTTAATGCAGATGACTTAACTGACTTATATCCAGACAAGACAAAGGAAGAAATTTTTAGAAGAACTAAAAAAACTATTATACATTGGTATGACAAGAGCAACAGAGGTTTTTAATAGTCTCTTCTTTAAAAAAATTGAGCTATCAGAATATCAAAAAAATTATTAGAAGTTTTTTTGATTTTGAAAATGACTTTATTAATATAGACACAGATTCTAATGACTTCTATAGTGTTTTTTTAATAAGGAAATAAATAAAAAAATGAGAATATAGAGAAAAAAATCATAGTAAATTTTTTTGAAATAAAAGAAGTTGTAGAAGAGGAAAAAAACTAGTGATACAGCTATACAAAAAGAAATAGAAAACTTAAAAACCTGATAAAAAAATAAAAAAAGTATAGATAACAAGGAAATTGAGAATGAAATAGAAACAAAAATTTCCTTCAGCACATAAATCAACTAAAAATAGGTTTACTAAAAAGCTGAAAAAAACTTTTTTTAAGAGCTGATAAAAAAATGATGATTATTTTGGAAGTGAAAGTTTTGAGTATTTGAAATCTCTTGAATGTGAGATAAGAACTTATTATGCTACCATTCAGGAAAAAAAGTTTTTAAATGAATCTTACAGTAAAAAGTGAGAAACTTTACACTATTCTAAATAAATTAAAAAGACTATAGTGAATTTAAAAACTCCAGTCCATGAATGTTATAAACATAAAGTTTTCAATGAAAGAAATGATTTAGCCCATGATTATAATGATTATACTTATAATGATTTACTTGAAACTAGAGAATTAGTTAAAGAAAAAGCTACTTCCTAAATTTATAAAAGCATTTAAAAAAATTTAAAACAAATAAAGGAATAGATGAATTTATTGTTATAGGAAATCTTGAAACTTCCTATAATAAAATTGATATAAAGAAAAAGAAATATTATACTTATTACATAAAAGATGAAATAAATAACACTGAATTTCCTGCTCTATCTGAAAACAGATATGAACAAAATATAAATTACAAATTAATTGTTAATAAATTAATGTTAAAAGGTAATGAATACTATAGAATTCTTGAAGCAAATAATTTTAGTGATTAAAAATATTTTTTTGATTTTTATAAAAAAAGTGCTACAATGAGTTATATTATTTTTAATTTATATAGGAGGTTTTTAAATGAAAGCATTACTTGAAAAAGTTAGCTTGGAAAAAAATGTCATATTGCCACTGTAAATCATAAATTTAAAGATGTAACTATTTTTAGAGGTTGCTGATGGTTTCGTTCTTATAGAAACTGATGAAAAAGAAAAAAAGCTTTTAATTAACTTAGATTTCATAAGAATTGTTGTTGAAGCAAAAGAAGGAGCTTTACCTCCAGTATTTGTTCCACATGATCTATAAGATTAAAGTTATATAATAAATGGTATTGATAGAAGAGTTTTTCTATTGATACCATTTTTTTATGCACTTTTATTTGAATTAAAAAAATTCTTTTTTTATTTTTTTCAAAAAGTAATATCTTCAAAATTATTGGTTGAACTACTATAATAAAACATATGATTTTATATTTATTTGATAATATGGAGGAAATGTCAAATTTTATTTTTTTCAAATGAACAAAAAAAGTATTTTTTTGAATATGACAAAAATGATGTAATTCAAGTAAATGGGAGTCCTGGAAGTGGAAAAAAACTTTAGTTGCAATTAAAAAAAGCTATTCTTTTAGCAAAAAAAATATGATAAAAAAAGTTTTATTTCTTTATTATAATAAAAGTTTAGGCTATGAAATTAGAAGATTATTTGGAACTTTTTGATGAATATTCTTTGTTAAAAAAATAAGATAGTTATTGATCATATAGATAATTACATAAAAAAATTTGTCTAACTAGTCCTGCTTTTAAAAGAAAAAAATTGAAAGAAATAAAAGGAAGAAAAAAATAAATATCCAAAAAGTAAATTTGATAGAGAAAGTAGAATGTCACTTGCTATTGATGAATACAAAAAAACATAATAAGAGCTCTTCTTTTTTTATAGAATGGATAGAGATTTTTTTATTGTCTGAAATTGATTGGCTAAGAAACTGTGACTTCACTAAAGAAGAGTATTTAAAGAATAAAAGACTAGAAAGAGGTAGTCTAAAAAAAATTGATTTAAAACAAAAAGCAAGAGGTATTAGATATTTTTAGGTTATTATAGAAAAGTTGAAAATGAAGTAGAATACTTTCAAGACTATCATGATTATATGATTTCTGCCTTATATTATTTAAGAAGAAAAGATCTTTTTCTTGATGAGCAAAAATTATTTTTGACCATATAATTATTGATGAAGCACAAGATTTTTTTCAAAATTACATTTAGAATTTATTAAGTTGATTTCTAATATTGATAATAATACAGAATCTTCAATTACATTTTTTTATGGATATCAATCAAACAATTAATATCGAAAAAAAGCATGGTGCTTAAATAATGAAAGAAACCTAGAAGATGCTAACTTTGAAATCAAAGAAGAAAATGTTTTTATATTTAAATAGATGTTATAGAAATGTTGAGGAAATTTACTCTGCTGCAGAAAAAAATTATTAGATAATAATTGCTATAAGAGTAGTAATATTTCAATTGATGAAAGAGGAATAAAGCCTTTTAAGATTGAAATCAAGAACTTTGGAAGAAGAAATTAATAATGTTATTACTATAATTGATATTCTTATTAATAAATATCAGTATGAATATAGTGACTTTACAATAATTTCTCAATTTACTACAAATTTAGAAGAAAAAGCTTAAAAAAATAAATTTCCAATAACTACAAAAAAATGAAAAACAGTAATTCTATTAATTTAACAACTTTTTTTATTCTGCAAAAGGAATAGAAAGTAAAGTTGTTTTTTTATCTTAGGTTTAAATGATGAATATTTTTCCTAGTAAGAAGATTTTTTTCCCATTAAAGAGCAATGACGAAATAATAGAAGAAGGAAAGAAACTATTGTTTGTTGCTATGACAAGGGCAACTGAACTTTTATTTTTTTATCTTCTTTACAGAAAGAAAGTCCAATCTTTTCATTATTTGATGAAAATGATTTTTATTAATTTAGATTTTTGAAAATAATAATTTTCGATATTATTTTTTTGGAAGAGAATTATCAACTAATAAAAAAACATAACAACTGAAAACGAAAGTAAAAAGATATGACATTATAAAAAGAAATAAAAAGAATTTGAGAAAAGAATTATATCTGAAATACAAAAGCTTAAGAAAAGAAACCTCATTAAAATTTGAAGATTTAAAAGAAATCAGAGGCTGTAAAAAAAGAAAGTAAAAAAATATAGAAGATGAAAAAGATAAGGAAGAACCTAAAATAATTGAAAAAGAGGTTATTAAAGAAGTTGAAAAAGATTATTAAGGTTGAAGTACCAGTTGAAAAAAATAATAGAAAAAAAGAAAAAAATTGTTGAGGTTAAAGTTGAGGTTGAAAAAGAAGTCAATAAAATTGAAAAAAACTAATTAATCCAGAAAAAAATAGAAGAAGAGATTAGAAAAAAAGTTTCCCTTTAGCTAGTGAAACAACTCAAAATGAATTAATTGGAGCTGAAATAAACTATAATATAAATTATATCAATAAAGATAATCAAGCATTATTAAAAAGAATGAATTTAAAAATATAATACTGTTGCTTATATAATTGCTCTTGAAACTGAATTAAGAGATTATTACTCAAAAATGTGTAGTGCCAAAATTATTTCAGAAAAAAATTTAATGATAATATTACATTAGGGGGCTTATACTAAAATTAAAAAGAAAAATCCTGTATTTAAAATTCCAGTAGATGACTTTTTATAAAAAAAGATTTATTAAATTTAAGAAATGAATCTTTACATGTTCATGCTGATAATGCAAAAATTTATAGATTTTGAACAATTAAAAGAAGTTAGAAAAAAACTATTATGAATGATCTATTAAAAAGATTTATACTAGGATTTCATAGCTTAAAAAAATCAAAAATAAAGATAATACTGATTTAAAAATCTGTTATAAATGCTAAAATGGTTACTAGAGGAGAATCATATGATTCTTCTATAAAAAAATATAAAAAAATTTTTAAAGGTTTCTATAGTTGCATATTAGAAGATATAAATGGTAAACAATATGGAGCTGTTACAAAAATTTACTTACGAGCTTGAGAAATTTTTATAAATTCATATGTGAAGATTGTTATATAGATGGAACAACTGTAAAAAAATATAATAGGGAGAAAAAAATAAAGGGAGAGATGAAAAAAATGGGGATATATTTTTTTAAATTCTTAGCTTTTAATATTGGTCAATATATTGGGGTTTCTTTGACAATTTCTGATTTGATTATTTATTTTTGTAATGGGGTATATTATAGTTCATATTATAAAAAAATAATAAAATAAATGATAAGGAAAAAGAAATTTCTATATAAATTTATTGCCCATATTAGGGGTAATAGGTACATTTGCTGGTATTTGTATTGGACTTGCTGATTTCAATTCAAATGAAATTGAAAAAAAGCGTTCCCTTTATTGCTACAAGGTTTAAAAACGGCTTTTTTTGGACTTCTTTAATTGGAACTTCTTTAGCTGTTTTTCTTTAATGTTTGGTATTCATTTAAAGATAAAAAAAGATGTAGATGATGAAGATGATGAAATTCCTTTATTAAAGTTACAAATAAAAAGAGCTACAAGCAATTAGTGAAAAAAATTTAATAGCTTTTTTTAGATAATCAAACAATAAATAATGATAGCCTAAAAAAATTTGACTGATTTTTTTAATAACAATGAAAATAAAAAAATTTAAAAAAATTTGAAGAAATTAAGGATGAGTTAAAAAGTACTTAATGAAAAGCAAGAAAAAAACTAATAATTTTTTTATGAAAGTTCTTTATTAAAATTAGGGATATTGGATGACCTTAATAGGAAATATGATAAAAGTATAGAGAATTTTTTTCATTGTGGAATGAGAATATTTCTATCTTAAAAAGAAAACTCTATTCTAAATTTAGAAGAAAATAAAAAAAATTAAATAGTGCTACTACTGAGACTTTAAGTAAATTAGAGTCAATAGAAAAAAATAAATTCTGATAGTCTAATTAAACTAGAATCGATAGAAAAAAATAGATGGAAATGCTTTTAAATAAGCTAGAAGTATTGGAAAAAAAATAAATTCTGATACTTTAATTAAGTTAGAATCATTAGAAAAGATAAATATAGATATTGTTGATAAAAAAATTCTGCTATTTTTTTGAAAAATGTAGAACTACTACTAGATAATTTTTAAAAAAATTATAAAGATGAATTTTTCTAATTTCTTTAAGGCTTCAGAAAGTCAAAGTAGAGAGTTAATTACTGCTTTTTAAAGAGTTTGCAACTTATATGGCTGAAGAAAATAGTAAGGCTTTTTATTGAAGCATTAAACAAAAACAATAAAAAGATTTCAATAATAATTTAATTGAGTCATTTGGATCAAACTTCAAACAATTAAATGAAGCAGTTATAAAAATTAGTAGATTGGCAAGAACACTATAAAGAAACAATAGAAAGTACAACAGAAAAATCAAAAAAAGTTATTTTTTTGATAGCTTTACTGGAATAGAAAAAAAGAATTAAATACTTTCTCATCTGAAACAAAAAAATATAAATTCTGTTGTTACAGAATTATCTACTCTTACAAAAGAAAGTATGGAACAACATATAAAAATTAAATGAAACTTTATCTGTATTCTCTGAATTAAACAACCATGCAAAAAGAATTGATTCCGAATCTTGTAGAAATCAATAATACTATAGATAATGATATTAAGACTTTTTAATAGTTACTCTAATGAGTTAATAGATAATTTAAATAATTTCACAAATAACCTACAAAAATAACTTCTCTCAATATATAGATGATATAAATAAAGGAGTAAAAGGTTCAACTGATAGTATAATGGGAATAATGGAGGAATCTCTTAAAAAAATAGAAGACAATTTTTGATAAGTCTTTAGAAAATACAGACCTTAAATTAAAAAGAAACTTCTGAAAAAAATATTTACAGGAATTGAAAAAAATTCAATACAGATTTTTTTCTAATAATATGAAAGAGCAATTAGATATTTTTTTATAAATAATAATGAAAATTACTCAGCTGGAATAAACAGATTAGTAAAAAAAGTACATTAGAAGGAATAGATGAAAGTGAAAAAAATAATTCAAAGATGATAGATGAAAATCTAAAACAAATTGAAAAAAATTAAATAATGAATTAAGTGCTCATTTAAAAGGACATGTTGAAAATATTGAAAAAGGATTAGAAGAAGCTCTAAAGACTTCTTTAAATTCATTAGGTGAAGTAATGGCAAAAAAATATCTGATAGATTTGCTAAAGACTATGATCCTCTTGCTGATAAATTAAGAGAAATTATGGAGATACCTAATAATAAGAAGGTGAGATAATTGGCTAAAAAAATATCATGAAGATCACTTTTTCACCAAGAGTTGCTGATTTAATGTCGGCTTTAACATTAATTTTTTTATTTATTTCAGTTGTCTATATGTTACAAGTAAATAAAGAAAAAGAACGTATAGAAATGATAGCTAAGGACTTTAAAAAAATACCAAATATGAAATTTATACTGATTTAAATGAAGAATTTAAAGATGATTTAAAAAAATGGAATGCTTATATTGATAGAGATACTTTATCAATTACTTTTTAAAGAACCTGATGTATTTTTTTGATGTTGGAAGTAGTAATATAAATCAAAAAAATTTAAAGATATTTTTAGATGATTTTTTTCCCAAGATATGTAGAAATACTTTTTTTACAAAAATATAACAATGAAATTGAAGAAATAAGAATAGAAGGGCATACTTCAAGTGAATGGAACAAAAAAATGATGATGGCTTACAAGCTTATTTTTAAAAAAATATGACTCTGTCTCAGGAAAGATCAAAAAAAGTGTTCTAGAGTACTGTATGTTATTGAATAAAATGAAACCCTACAGAGATTTTTCTTATCAGTAAAGCTACTGCAAATGGTCTATCATACAGTCATAGGGTAATGGAAGATGGAAAAAGAAAAATTTTAGTAAATCAAGAAGAGTTGAGTTTAAAATAAAAAAACAACAGCTGAGGCACATATAAATGATATCCTTGAAGCAGGAGGTTTTTAATGAAACTAATTAATTTTTTTAGAATTTGAACCTTTAAAAGACATTATGGAAAAAAAATGAAAAATAGATAAGGATGAAGAGATAGAAATTGAAAGAATAGAAAAAAATTAAAATTGCTAGAATTTGGAAGGAAATAAGTAGTTTATCTGGATTAGATGTAGATATTAATGAAACTGTTTCTTCAGAAAATGGTTATATTAAATACAAGGAATTTGATAAGTTAGTAGCCTATATAAGAGATCAAAGATATTATGAAGGAAAACTTACTTTTAAGAAAATTTCATATTGCATATGACTGTGAAACTTTAACAAAAATCAAGAAAAATCAGGGGATGCTAGTAAATTTAAAAATAATTCAAAAATAAAAAGTCCTGAATTTACAATAAATATATTATCAGAAGATGGAAAAAAATAGTAATAGAATCAAATGTTATAAAAAAAATTACAAGTGTGTACAAAATGTTTAGAAGCCTTGAATTATAAGAATTTTTTTAAATGTTAGTAATTTTTGAAAAAGAATAAAAATAAGGAATAATTTTTTTCTTTTGAAGAATTTTTTTAGGAACTGAATTTGATAAAAATGAAGAGTTAATAAAAAGTTATAATTTAGATGATATAGAAAATGATAAAGTTAGACTGTATCCTGAAAAACTGGGATGAAATTTCTTATAATTATAGAAAATCTAAAAAAATGGGTTTGTGAAGAATGTGGTAAAGATTGTTCAAAAAAATAAGTCAGAGCTAGAAGTTCATCATATTGACCATGACCCAAGTAATTCAAAAATTTTATAACTTAAAAAGCTTTTATGTAGAACTTGTCATTCTAAAATACATCCACATATGGAATAAATATTAGATATAAAGTTTATATAATAAAATAGGCTGTTGTGTACTGACCCCAAAAAAAGTTGGACAAATTAATTTAACTTACTAATAAGGATTGACTTCTGTAAGAAGCAGGAGTTAATCCTTTTTAATTTTTTTCCTTTATTCTTTTGTTGTTGTAATAATATATATAATCTTCTATTGCTTCTTTCAATTCTTCTAATGTCTTGTACTTTTCTTCTTGTTCATAAAACATTTCTGTTTTTTTAACAACCCAAAAGAAACTTTCCATTAATCCATTATCTAAACTATTTCCTTTTCTTGACATACTTTTGAGTTATCTTTTTCTCTTTTCAATCTTTCTTGATATGAAGAATGTTGATACTGCCATCCTTGGTCACTATGAAATATCAAATTTTTCATAACTTTTCATTTTTCTTTTAAATGCTAAATTTAACATATGATTTATCTACTCCAAGTTAGCACTGCGCGAAATATCATATGAAACTATATATCTTCCATAAGCATCTAATATTGGAGATAAGTATAACTTTTTCCCTCTTAAATTAAATTCTGTTACATCTGTAAACCATTTTTTTGATTTGGAGCTGTTGCTTCAAAATTTCTTTTTAATATGGTTATCCGCTATCTTTCCTATTTCGACCTTTGTATGAAGAATATTTTTCTTTTTTTACGGATAATACTTTTGTAAATTAAACTTTCTTTCATAAGTCTTTGAACTTTTTTTATGATTAATATTTAAAACCTTGATTTTTTTAATTCCAATGTTACCCTGCGATAACCATACCTTCCTTTATTCACGTAGTAAATTTCTTTGATTTTTTTCAATGATATCTTTATTCTTCTCATCAATATCTTTTTTTATCAATATAGTAATAATATACTGATCTTGATATTCCAGCAATCTTTAATAGCATTTTTGAAAGGATATTTAGCTCTAAGTTCGGCTATTACTCTTACTTTTTCTTCTCTTTTAGCTCCCTTTCTTGAACTAGAGCTCTCAATTTTTTTAAATATTCATTCTCAGCCTTAAGATACAAATTTTTCTTCTTCTAATTGTTTAATTTTTCTCTTTTTCAGATAATGTCTTATCATTTTTTTCTTAAGTTTAGTCATAGATTTAGGTTTCCTTCCTTTTTTTCTTTTTCTACAACATTATACCCATTTTTTTAAATTTTTGAAAGCCAATTATGTAAAATACCAGGAGATACTAAACCAATATCAAGAGCAACAAAAATTAACAGACTCATGATTAATTAAAATTCTATTAATTATTTGTAGTTTAAAAATCTTTAGAATAAGCTCTATTTTTTTATCTTTTCTTAAAATATCATATCCATGTTTTTTTCAATTAAAAGCAATTAAATATTTAATATTAGATTCCTGAACATCAAAAAGCTTTTAGCTAAAGAAGGAATAGTTTCCCCATTTTTTTCTTCTTTCAAATATTTCAATTTTATTTTCTCTTGTTAATTTACTCACAAAAACTGTACCTCCAATCTTGTGTCCAAGATTTTTGGGTGCAGCTCATTATTGAAGCTAAAAAAAGCCAAATTAATTGCTGAACATTTAGAATTAAAAAAACTCTTAAAAAAAGGTTGCAGAAGAAAAAAATTATTAAAAAGTAAATTAGCATTTTAAAAAAATATTGTACATTAACTGGAAAAAAATAACTAAATTTAGGATATAATATAACTGATATAAAAACTTTTGTATAGAAAGAGGTTAGATTATGAAGAAAAATTTTAGTTATGGGAGGTAATCAGTTCGTCGGAAAAGAAGTAGCAAAAAAACTCTTAGAAAAAAATTATAAGGTTTATGTTTTTAAATAGAGGTATTAGGAAAAAAATTTAGATAATGTTATTTTTTTAAAAGCAGATAGAAAAAAATATTTCTGAAATGAAAAAAATATTTTTAAAAAAAATATAGAAGTAGATGTTATTATTGATATTTCAGCATATACAGAAGAACAAGTTGAAATTTTTACAAAGAGTTATGAAAAAAATAAATTTAAACAATATATTTTTAATCAGTAGTGCTTCTGTTTATACTGATATAACAGAAAGTCCTGCTAAAGAAGATGATCCTACAGGAGAAAAATCCAGCTTGGAGTGACTATGCAAAAAAATAAATATCTAGCTGAAATGAGAACTATTGAAAATTCAAGATTATATAATTTTAAATATACTATATTCCGTCCTTTTCTATATTTATGGAATAGGTAATAACTTAGATAGAGAAAAATTATTTTTTTCAAGAATAAAATATAATCTACCCTATCTATATCCCAAATAAAGGAAATAATATAGTTCAGTTTGGCTATATAGAAGATCTAGCTTCTGCTATAGAGTTGGCTGTAGAAAATTCTGACTTTTATGGACAAGTCTTTTAATATATCAGGTGATGAATATGTTGCCATAACTGAGTTTGCTGAAATCTGTGGAAAAAAATTATGAATAAGAAATCTATAATTAAACATATTGACACAGAAGAAAAAAATATTAAAAGCAAGAGATTGGTTTCCATTTAGAGAAGTAAATTTATTTGGAGATATCTCTAAACTTGAAAAATACAGGTTTTAGAAATAAATACTCTTTAATAAAAGGACTAGAAAAAAACATATAAATATAATGAAGAGCATGATTTGATAATTGAACCTAATTTAAATGAGATTGAAAAAAAGAAAATTAATTTTTTTAATTTCAAAGAAATTGATGTATAATATAAAGGCGTAAAAAAATAAATAGGAGATGGTTGATGTGAATTTAGTATTATTTGGAGCACCTGGTGCTGGGAAAGGTACACAAGCAAAATTTATTGTAGATAAATATGGAATTCCTCAAATTTCAACAGGAGACATATTAAGAGTTGCTGTTGCTAATCAAACAAAAATTAGGACTTGAAGCTAAAAAAATTTATGGATGCAGGACAATTAGTTCCTGATGAAGTTGTTAATGGATTAGTTGAAGAAAGATTAGCTGAAAAAGATTGTGAAAAAGGTTTTATAATGGATGGTTTCCCAAGAACTGTTGTTCAAGCAAAAGCCTTAGATGAAATCTTTAACAAGATTAGGAAAACAAATAGAAAAAGTTATTGCTTTAAATGTTCCTGATGCTGATATTATCGAAAGAATTACTGGAAGAAGAACTTCAAAAAGTAACTGGTAAAATTTATCATATTAAATTTAATCCACCAGTTGATGAAAAAGAAGAAGATTTAGTTCAAAAGAGCAGATGACACTGAAGAAGTTGTTGTAAAAAGATTAGAAACATATCATAATCAAACTGCCCCTGTTTTTAGATTACTATAAAGCACAAAAATAAAGTAACTGAAATTGATGGAACAAAGAAATTAGAAGATATCACACAAGATATCTATAAAATCTTAGGATAATTGAAAGTAAAAGGGGACTATTAAAAAAAGAAAGGGTATAAATGAGATTAATTAAAACATTAGATGAAATCAAAGGAATAAGAAAAAGCTAATCAAATTATAGCTAAAATCTATACTGATATTATTCCTCCATATTTAAAAGCCTGGAATTACAACTAGAGAAATTGACAGAATTATTGATGAATATATCAGAAGCTGTGGAGCAAGACCTGCTTGTATTGGAGTTGAAGGGATTTATGGACCTTTCCCCAGCTGCAACTTGTATTTCTGTAAATGAAGAAGTTGTTCATGGAGTTCCTGGAGATAGAGTTATCAAAGAAGGAGATATTGTAAGTCTAGATACTGTAACAGAATTAGATGGTTACTATGGAGATTCTGCTAGAACTTTTCCTATAGGTATTATTGATGATGAAAGTAGAAAACTTTTAGAAGTTACAGAAAAAGCAAGAGAAATTGGAATTCAAACTGCTGTTGCTGGAAATAGACTAGGTGATGTAGGTCATGCTATTCAAACTTTTGTTGAACAAAATGATTTTTCTGTTGTAAGAGATTTTGCAGGACATGGAGTTGGCTTAGCACTACATGAAGAACCTATGATACCAAACTATGGTAGAAAAGGTAGAGGTTTAAAAATAGAAAATGGGATGGTTTTAGCAATTGAACCTATGGTTAATGCTGGAACTTATAAGATAGCAATGCTTCCTGATGGTTGGACTATTATTACAAGAGATGGAAAAAGATCAGCTCATTTTTGAGCATAGTATAGCTATTATCGATGGTAAGCCTGTTATTTTTAAGTGAATTAGATTAAAAATCAGGAGTTGTTGAATGCAACAACTCCTTTATT